>LSQX01372158.1_pt1 | contig 53762 bp, 54 predicted proteins | sample 654561 | NCBI WGS metagenome assembly LSQX01 (sample SAMN04489861, study PRJNA283612) | anaerobic digester metagenome | isolation source: 4 biogas reactors fed with cattle manure at either 37C or 55C with and... | place: Denmark: Kongens Lyngby | collected 2014 | reverse complement strand
CGACACAGATCGGTCACTTTCATGCCTTGCTCAGCCAATTTCAATATAGCCACAATCTGAATTTCCGGAAATTTAGATCGCTTCCTGATTTCCTCCATCAAAGATGATAATGGCACCATTCTCTGGTTTGGGCTTGTGCCTTTTTAGGGTAAGCTTACGGCTGTATCAACGCTTTCCGCGTCGGGTTTCCACGGTGGCAGGTGTAGTGCTGGCGGTATTTCTCATCATCACGTTAACCAATGGTGTTTTGGTTGAATATACATTCCGGGTGTTGGATCGTTCGTTTCAGCAATACGATGCACTATTAGAGCCCGATCGTCCCCAACCGCTTATCGCGGAACGGGCAGGCAGTATTAATTCAAAACTGGACTGGCGTGAATTGGGACGGGCGGGAAGAGAGTTCGTTGCATCGGGTCCGAGTGCCGCCGATATTACCGCTTTTACCGGTCAGGCAGCTCTTGAACCCATACGGCTTTATGCCGGTTTGCAGGTGGCCGACAGTCCCATGGAGCGTGCCCGCTTATTGCTGGATGAACTGATCCGCGTGAAGGCTTTTGACCGCTCAACATTGGTCATCATTACGCCAACCGGAACGGGCTGGGTGGATCCTTCGGCCATGGATGGGCTGGAGTACTTGCTTCATGGTGATGTGGCCAGTGTGGCTTTACAGTACTCTTATTTGAATAGCCCGATGTCACTGGTTTTTCAGCCAGAAAGCGGGCTGGAATCCGCACAGGCGTTACTTTGCTTGCCCGGCAATAAATAGTATAGAACTGAATAATTATGTGACAATTAAACCACATATCGCATTATTAATTGAGATTCAGTGTTTCTAACAGACAGCCATCGTATACATTAACATCAAGGAAATATAAAGCAGGTTATGGTTGGCTGACTGATATAAGAAAAAGGAGAAAACATGTTGCGGTGCGTACGCGTATATACCGATTCCAGGGGGCAGGTACAGGCACAGGAAGGCACATTGAAATACGATGAGGCTGAACGGGGTGATTTCACAACTGCTCAAATGAGCGCAAACAAGGTTTTTTTCAGGCATACGCCTGCGGGCTTGGCCTCAGCGTGGCACCCGGATCCCAACCGGCAATTGGTGGTGACCCTGAAAGGACATCTGGCTTTTGAAACCGAGGCAGGTCAGCATTTCGAGATCAGGGCAGGAGATGTGCTTTTTACCGAAGAAACAGGTGGGAAAGGACATCGCTGGCGGATGATTGGCGACGAACCCTGGGTAAGGGTTTATATCACTTTGCCCCAGGACGCGGTTGTACCGTTTATGGAAAATTGATTTTGTTGTGCTGAAATTTTTTGTCTGTTTGCTTTTCAGGTCATTCACCGGTGCGCCATTTTGCTGGCAGAACTGGTTAATAAAAAATAATCAGGAAAAAATGGAGTTCAAGCAATGATTCGTTGTGTGCGTTTATTTACGGATGAAACGGGACAGTCCGATTTTGAGGAAGGCCAGTTGCAAATGGATATGAAGCAAGGCCAGGACACGAGTACCCTGATGGCTTCAGCCAGATTTGTTTCTTTTCGGGAAACACAAAGCGGGGGCAGTTTCGATTGGCACAATGCACCAACCAATCAATTTGTGATTACCCTGCGGGGAATATTGGCGTTCGAGTCACGTACGGGAAAACGTTTTGTTCTGCATCCCGGTGATGTTTTATGGGCCGAGGACACAACGGGCGGAGGACACCGTTGGCATTTGGTCAATGATGAACCCTGGTTCAGGGCTTATGTGGCCCTGTCCCCCGATACTAACGTTCTTTTCATTCCTGACTCACATTGATGAGAGGTTAATTTTATGAGTATCAATCCGGTATCCGAACAGGCGGATTTTATATTGGTTGGTGCAGGCATCATGAGTGCCACGGTAGGCACGATGCTCAAAGAGTTAATGCCTGATGCCAAAATTATTATTCTGGAAAAGCTGAATGATTGCGCGCAGGAAAGCTCCAATGGCTGGAATAATGCGGGCACTGGCCATGCGGCCAATTGTGAGCTGAATTACACACCGCAAAAAAGCGATGGTACGGTGGATATCAGCAAAGCACTGGAAGTCAATACCGAGTTTGACCTGTCGCGGCAATTCTGGTCGTACCTGGTTGGGCGTGGCGTGATTGACGATCCTGCCAGTTTTATCCGTTCCTGCCCGCATATGAGTTTTGTCTGGGGAGAAGGTAACGTCAGGTTTTTACGCGCCCGCTACGAAGCCATGTCCGCCCATCATTGTTATCACGGCATGCAGTTCAGTACCGACCCTGCCGAGATCGGCAACTGGGCCCCGCTCATCATGGAGGGGCGTACAGGTAATGAACCGGTGGCGGCCACCCGCATGATCACGGGCACCGATGTGGATTACGGCACCCTGACGCACACGCTTTTTGGGCATCTTGAAAAGACTCCCGGTGTACAGGTGCATTACAACACCACCGTGTCAGACCTGACACGTAATGCAGACGGTCAATGGGAGGTCAGTGCCCATTGTTCAATAACCCGTGAGAAGCGGGATTACCGGGCATCTTTCGTCTTTGTGGGGGCGGGTGGCGGAGCCCTGGAACTGCTGCAAAAAGCGGATATCCCAGAGGGGCAGGGCTACGGCGGCTTTCCTGTTGGGGGCATTTGGCTGCGCTGTGATGTTGATGAGCTCAGCCAAAGGCATCATGCCAAAGTTTATGGCATGGCGCCTACCGGTTCCCCGCCCATGTCGGTACCGCACCTGGATACCCGAATCGTAAACGGCAAGCGTTCCATTCTGTTTGGCCCGTATGCCGGTTTTTCCACGCGTTTCCTGAAACACGGATCGCTCACGGACTTATTCCGGACCGTGCGACCCGCCAATGTGATCCCCATGCTGGATGTGGCCAAAGACAACTGGGACTTGACCGAATACCTGATTACCCAGGTGTTGCAAAGCGGTGAGCACCAGTTTGAAATGTTGCGCCAGTTTTATCCATTGGCGACAAGGGGAAATTGGCAGCATGTTGTTGCAGGTCAACGGGTGCAGATTATCAAGCCTACTCATGAGCATCATGGGGGGCGCCTGGAGTTCGGTACCGAACTGATTGCGTCTCAGGATCATTCCATGGCAGCCTTGTTGGGGGCTTCTCCCGGGGCATCCACGGCGGTATTTATTGCGCTGGAGCTTTTGCAAAAATGCTTTGCAGACAGGCTCAATGCCAATGACTGGCTTCCCAATCTGCAACGCATGATTCCCACTTACGGGATTGATTTAAAGCTTGATGGCGATGCTTGCAAAAATATTCGCAAGCAAACCGCGGAAGTGCTCAAGCTGGATAATATTTAACAAGCAGTCTTGTCAACGCAGCCCCTTTCTGTTGTCGGGGGCGATTTTTCAGGGGCTTCTTTTTAAGATTTTTTATTAAATGTTTTTAAAAAGGGGCATGCAGTCCAAAGCATAACGTTCATCTTAAAAGAGGGGATGATGAAAATACAAAATGTAGCGGATTTGTTAGTGCATACCTTGGCTGAGGTTGGGGTAAAACGCATTTACGGTGTTGTTGGTGATAGCCTGAATGGTGTGACGGAAGCCTTGCGGGTGCACGGTGGTATCCAGTGGGTGGGCACGCGCCACGAAGAGGTGGCAGCGTTTGCCGCCAGTGGTGAATCCCAGGTAACCGGAGAGCTTGCCGTTTGCGCCGGCTCATGCGGACCGGGCAATTTACATTTAATTAACGGCCTGTTTGATGCGCATCGTACTCGCACGCCGGTATTGGCCATTGCGGCGCATATTCCATCGTCTGAAATTGGTAGTGGTTATTTTCAGGAAACGCACCCCGAACAGTTGTTTAAGGAATGCAGTCATTATTGCGAACTGGTTTCGCATCCTGACCAGTTGCCTTATGTGATTGAAAATGCTATCCGTGCGGCAGTGGGCCAGCGTGGTGTGGCAGTGGTGGTATTGCCGGGAGATATTGCCTTGCAGGCTTCGCCGGTACAGTCGGTTTCTCCCCGGGCAAGCCTGGTGCCTCGCGCGCCCAAAGTATTGCCCGATGAGCCGCAGGTTCAGGCATTGGCTGACTTATTAAACGGTTCAGAGCGTGTCGCTCTGTTTGTCGGCCGTGGCTGTGCGGGCGCACATGCCGAGTTGATTACCCTGGCCGAGGCATTGAAAAGCCCAATCGTGCATGCCCTGGGGGGTAAGGAGCATGTGGAATATGACAACCCTTATGATGTGGGAATGACCGGATTCATTGGTTTTTCCTCGGGGTATAAGGCCATGCATTCCTGTGATACCTTGTTAATGCTGGGCACCGATTTTCCCTATAAGCAATTCATGCCGTCCCACGTCAAGATCGCCCAAGTGGATATTCGTGCGAAAAATCTGGGCCGGCGGGCAAGATTGCAGCTTGGGGTGGTGGGCGATGTTAAAGAAACCCTGAAACTGCTTGTGCCCAAATTGAAACAACGAACCAGTCAGGCTTTCCTTGACGAGGCTCGCAAGGATTATGAGAAAGCGCGCAAGGATCTGGATATGCTGGCACGGCCAGGGGAACACAAGATTATCCATCCCCAGTATCTGGCCAGTGTGCTCAGTGAAAAAGCCGAGCCCGATGCCATATTTACTGCTGATGTTGGCACACCTACTGTGTGGGCTGCCCGTTACCTGCGCATGAATGGACAAAGGCGCCTGATCGGCTCCATGACTCATGGTTCAATGGCGAATGCCATGCCTCAGGGCATTGGTATTAAGATGGCCATGCCCGAACGTCAGGTGGTCACGCTTTCAGGAGATGGTGGTTTTTCGATGTTAATGGGCGATATCATCAGCCTGAAACAGCATAATGTTCCTGTCAAAGTGGTGGTGTTTAATAATGGCGTGCTGGGTTTTGTGGCGCTTGAAATGAAGGTGGCCGGTTTTGTGAATACGGGTGTTGATCTGGAAAATCCGGATTTTGCCCAAATTGCACAGGCCGCCGGTATTTATGGGCAGCGTGTAGAAGACCCTGCCGAATTGCCACAGGCCGTAGAGCAGTTCCTGGCTCATGAGGGTCCTGCCGTACTGGATGTGGTGACGGCCAGCCAGGAACTGATTTTGCCGCCCAGTATTAATCTTGGGCAGGCCAAGGGGTTCGGTCTTTGGGGGCTGCGTGCAGTCATGGACGGCCATATGAAAAATGTGATTGATCTGGCCGAAGTCAACCTTTTTAACCGTTAGTTTTTTCGTGTTTTGTAAAGGCCTGTCATGCCGGCAAGTCTCTTGTCGGAGTTTTTACGTGTTGTTGGTCGGCGTGCATGGCAGGGATTCTGGCAATTTTTTAGTGAGTAATAAAAATGGTAAGTGAAACTGTAGTTGACCTTTCGCGTTGGCAGTTTGCAGCTACCGCCTTGTACCACTTTTTATTTGTCCCGCTTACTTTGGGGCTATCGGTATTACTGGCGGTGATGGAAACGGTTTATGTAGTGACCGGTCGTGAGATTTATAAGCGGATAACCAAATTCTGGCTGCGGCTGTTCATGATTAACTTTGCCCTGGGTGTGGCGACCGGTATTACCATGGAGCTGCAGTTTGGCATGAACTGGTCGTATTATTCCAGTTTTGTGGGTGATACTTTTGGAACCCTGTTGGCCGTTGAAGGGCTGATGGCCTTTTTCATGGAATCCACCTTTGTCGGCTTGATGGTTTTTGGTTGGGATCGTCTATCCAAAGGCAAGCACCTGGTCATTACTTATTTGGTGGCCTTGGGTTCGAACCTGTCCGCGTTGTGGATTCTGGTGGCCAACAGTTTCATGCAGCATCCGTTGGGCGCCGAGTTTAATCCGGTCACCATGCGCATGGAGCTGTCCAGCTTTCATGCGCTGTTCTTTAACCCGGATGCCCAGGCCAAATTCGTGCATACCGTGTTGGCAGGTTACGTCACCGCGGCTATTTTTGTTTGCGGTATTAGTGCGTTTTATCTGTTACGCCGCCGGCATGAGGATGTGGCCCAGCGCTCTTTCCGTATTGCCGCCCTGTTTGGGGTTTTGGGTACGGCAGGGGTAATTACTCTTGGAGATGCCCTGGGTTTTATCGGTGGACATGCCCAGCCCAGCAAACTGGCTGCCATGGAAGCCCTGTGGGAACCTGAAAAAGCACCAATGGCTTTCAATGTGGTTGCCCTTCCTTCGCAGGAAGAGGAGCGTAACTTGTTTGAAGTGCAGTTGCCCGGCTTCCTGTCGATTCTGGTCACGCACTCACTGGATGGTACGGTGCCTTCTATCAGTGAAATCAAGGAAGAGGCCAAGATGCGGATACGCAATGGCATACCTGCCGTGCAGGCCATGGAGCGCCTGGGTAAAGACCCGACCGACCAGGAAGCACTGGATACGTTCGAGGCACATAAAGCGGACGTCGGTTATGGCTTCCTGGTGCAGCGCTATGCCCCTGGCGGTGATTTGACCCAAATTACCGAGACGGATATTGAGCTGGCGGCCAAAGACAGCATTCCCGAAGTCTGGATTATTTTCTGGACCTTCCGCATTATGGTTGCGCTGGGGCTGTTAATGTTGGGTTATTTTGTGGTGGCCATCGTGCTGACGTTAAGCAACAAGCTCAAGCAGTCGCGCAGGTTCCTGCGCTTTTCGGTATGGATGATTCCGGTCCCCTTTATCGCTTGTGAAATGGGCTGGATTGTCGCCGAGATGGGGCGCCAGCCATGGACGGTTTACGAGATCTTGCCGACCTGGTTGTCAGTCTCCACGCACTCGGTTACCTATATGGTGGTGTCACTGACCGGCTTTGTCTTGCTGTATACGACCTTTGCCATTGTAGAAATGTATCTGATGATACGCAGCATTAAGAAAGGTCCGGAGGAACCGGATGAGATCGAGCTTAAACAGCGTGGTCAGCTTCCACAAACACAGCCTGCTACAGCATAAGGAGTGAGCACCATGGATATTTATTTTTATCTGATTATCATTTGGTGGCTATTGTTGGGTGTCCTGCTGATGGGTTTGGGCGCCATGGTAGGCACGGATATGGGGGTGGGTACTATCCTGCGCTATGTCGGGCGTACCGATGCCGAACGCAGGGTGGCCATCAACATTGTTGGCCCCCATTGGGACGGTAACCAGGTCTGGTTCATTTTAGGCGGTGGCGCAATTTTTGCCGCCTGGCCACTGGTTTATGCAACCGCTTTTTCAGGCTTTTACATTGTCATGCTTGTTTTGCTTTGGAGCATGATTGTCAGGCCGTTGGGTTTTGAATACCGCAGCCAAATCAAAAGCGATGCCTGGCGCAATGTCTGGGATTGGAGCCTGTTTGTGTCAGGTTTTATTCCCATGCTTGTTTTTGGCGCCGCAGTGGGTAATGTGTTAATTGGGGTGCCATTCCATTTTGATGACCGGATGGTGTCGTATTACACGGGCAGCTTTATCGGCCTGTTTAACCCCTATGCCATTCTTTGCGGTGTGGTGTCGGTCTCTTTGGCGACCCATATGGGTGCATGCATGGTGCTGATTGGCAGTGGCGAGCAACAAATCAGTCAGCGTGCCAAAAAGGTGGCGGTATTCAGTGGTATTCTTGCCCTGGTGCTGCTTACCATTGGGGGAATCTGGTCTGCCAACTTACACGGTTTCAATCTTGTTGAATCGCCAGCACCGGGTGTGCCCCAGACGCCGCTGCATCAAACGGTTACGGTTGAGGCCGGTGGCCTGCTGAAAAACTACCGTCAGTATCCGGTACTTTGGGTCTTGCCTGCCTTGGCGTATGTCAGCCTGATTGCCGGTATTCTGGCTATTCGGGCAGAGCGGGCCGTGTTTGCCTGGTGGTCCGGGGTCATCACCTGGATTGCTGTGATTGGTATGGTGGGTGCGGCCATGTTCCCCTTTGTCATGCCGTCCATCTCTAATCCTTCGCACAGCCTTACCGTATGGAATTCAGGGGCCAGTACCCTGACCATGAGCTGGATGCTGGGTTTTACGGTGCTTTTTATGCCTATCATTGTGTCATACACCAGCTGGGCGTTTTATATCATGCGCGGTAAGGTGAATACCCAAACCGTTGAAAGCGAAGAATCGTATTAAGGAGTCGCGGCAATGTCATTACTGTCTCGCATTATTATTTTGATGATCCTGTCCGTGGTCGCCATCTTGGCAGCGGTCATTTTGGGTGACTATGGGCCCTGGTACTTCTCATGGCTGATAGGTACTGGTTTTATGATTCTTGTGGCAGCCATGGGCGGTGTGCTGTATGAAGATCAGGAAGAAAGGTTGCTGGAGCAGGAAAAAAATGCACAGGGCCATAAAGCACGGTAAAGCGTGTAAGCAGTTAGCCTGATCTTTGCTGCGGACCATCAATGATTGACGGTCCGTTTGCATTAACAAAACCCCAAAAATTTGGTATGTCCAGTTTTTGGGGTTTTGTTTTGGGTTTCTGTTCAGCTGGACAATGACACCTTAAAGCTTTGCCAGCGCGATATCTGTGGATTTTACAAACGCAATAACTTCCGAGCCAGTTTTCAGTTCAAGCTTGGCAATAGAGCGGGTGCTGATAATTGAGGTGATAAGACCGGTTGGCGTTTCAATATCCACTTCGGACACAACCGGTCCGGTAACGATTTCAACGATTTTTCCATGAAACTGGTTACGGGCATTAATTGATTTGATAGACATGATGATTCCCTTTGCTGGAATATAAATAATAAAAAACGGGTAATTATTGCGTTCTGCTGTCTTTTTTATCATAAGAAATCCGGGTTCAATTTCCAAAGATATTTTTATCTTATTGATATCACCTCAGGAAATTAAATCATATTTTAGTTTAAATTAAAAATAAATTTTATTTATTTGAATAATCATATTTCTTTAAAGAATATAAGTACATACGCGCAAATAAGCTTTTATTTAAAAGATAAAAAATAAAAATAAGATATATAAAAATACTAAAAAAATTGTTCAGAAATGAATCCAGGCCTGCCTATACTTTGCTTTCAATTTAAAAATTCTGCGGCATTACCCATTGGCATTTTCATCAATGTCACCTTTTATCTGGAGATTTTATGAACGCACGTCTTACCCCTGCTCAGGCATCCCGCTCACTCGCCGTCAAGGCCGGTCTGGATTACCCGGTTATTGATACTGATGTCCATGTAAACGACTATAACCCCGCGCTGGAAGAGTATGTGCAGCAATACGGGGGCGGTGAGCTGGTGGATGCCTTGCGCAAAGTCCTTGGCTCCCGTTTCAATACACGCAGCAATGGCAAGGACTGGTATCAGCAGACACAGGAAGAACGTCGTTATTACCGTACCTTACGCTCCCCATGGTGGGCACGGGTTACCCGTAATACGCTTGATCTGGCCACGTATACCTTGCCCGAGCTACTGGCAGAACGCCTGTCAGAACAGGGTGCTGATTACTCGGTACTGTTTCCCAATGATGTGCTGGCACCGCTGGGGGCGGGCAAGCATCGCCAGGCTTTGCATCGCGCCATTAACCACTTTCATGCGGATTTGTACGGCAAATACAGTGACCGCCTGACACCTGTAGCCGGTATTCCACTGCATACGCCAGAGGAAGGGATTGAAGAGTTGGAGTTTGCCGTCAAGACTTTGGGATTGAAGGTGATCAACATTGCCGGTGGGGTGCGCCGTCCTGTGCCTGCAGTTGCCGACAAGTATCCGCCGGCCCATCATCCGGATGTGGCCAGATATGCGCATTACACCGATTTTTATGGCATTGACAGTGACTATGACTATGACCCGTTCTGGGCCAAAGTGGTGGAGCTGGGTGTGCCTGTCACTACCCATTATGGCAGTCAGGGCTGGACCGGGCGCCATTCCGTCAGTAATTACATGTTCAATCATATTGGACACTTTGCGGATGGTTCCGAGGCATTTGCCAAGGCGCTTTTCTTTGGTGGGGTGACCAAGCGTTTTCCGGGGCTGCGCATCGCCTTACTTGAAGGGGGCGCAGACTGGGGAGCCAATGTGTTGACGCACTTGATTGATCGCTGGGAAAAGCGCAATCGCGTGGCGGTACAGAATTACAACCCGGCCAATGCCGATCTGGACTTGCTGGAAAACCTGTTCCAGCGTTATGGCCAAGACTTTATCAAGGGACGCAAGCTTGATAAGAACACCTTGTTGCTTGATAGCCTGGGCGTATCGGCTTTCCCGCACAGCCGTGAACCGAATGCCGAAGAGCTGGATGATTTTGCATTGGCAGGCATTGAGTCACCAGAGGATATTAAAAAACAATGGGCAGACAGTTTCTACTTTGGTGCCGAGTCGGACGACCGTACGGTTGCGGTTGCTTTCAATGAAAAACTTAATCCGCTTGGCGTTAAAACCAAAGCGATCTGGTCTTCCGATATTGGTCACTGGGATGTGCCCGATTTAACGGAACCGTTGGCAGAAAGCTGGGACCTGGTAGAGCAGGGTGTGATTAGTGAAGACGATTTTAAAGCGCTGGTTTTTGGAAACCCTTACCGCTTTTATACGGAAGCTAATCCGAACTTTTTTGCCGGCACAACCATAGAGAAAAAGCTTTCTTTGGATAAAAAGGCGGCTTAATCGGTAACGCGGGCTATTTCACACATACCTTATTTTAACTGGCTCGGGTGTGCCAGGGTGTGAAAGGGTCCGCCCGATTTTTTAACCAAACGGATTCATGCAGGAATATTTATGATGAAATATAAAAAAATACGCCGGTCTTTATTGAAAACCATGCTGGGTGGATTGGTGCTGGCTTTTGCCGTTACACCGGTATATGCAGAAAAACTGTCAAAAGTACGGATTGGTGTTGCCACTGCAGGCGGTGGCGAGCCGATTACCTGGGGAGGGTCACCCGGTGCCGTCGCGCGAATTAATGGCTGGGTTGAAGAGGCTTTCAAGGAAGATGGGATTGAGGTTGAATGGGTGTTTTTTAAAGGGGCGGGCCCGGCCGTTAACGAAGCCTTGTCCAATAAACAGATTGACTTTGCCTACCATGGTGACTTGCCCTCGGTAGTGGGCCGTTCCAATGGTCTTAAAACACGTGTGCTGCTCATTAGTGGGGCTCGTAATAATCTATATCTTGTGACACCGGTCGGTTCCGATATTAAGTCAATCAAGGATCTGAAAGGTAAACGGGTGTCTATTTTTCGTGGTACCAACGGTCATCTTGTTGCCAATAATCTGCTGGCGGCACATGGCCTGAAAGAGCGCGATATAAAAGGGATAAATCTGGATTCGGGCAGTGCACAGGCGGCACTGGCATCCAAAAGTGTAGACGCCGCTTTTGGCGGGCAAGAGCTGTTTAAACTGCGTAATCAAGGGTTGATTGACATTGTTCATTCGACTCAGGGCAAAGAACCCGTTTTTACCCGCCAGGCACATCTACACGTGAGGGATGAGTTTGCCAATGCGCATCCCGAAGCTGTCCAGAAAGTGGTTGATACCTTTGTCAGGGCTGCCGATTGGGCTTCGGATGAGAAAAATCGTGAGGCCTTGTTCAGGTTGTGGGCCCGTAGCGGCACGCCCTATGAGTCCTATGTGGCTGAGTTCGAGAATCAGGATCTGGCCGTGCGTAATTCTCCACTGATTGATGATTTTATCGTGGGTCGCTATAAGGAAGTGGTCAGTGACGCGCTCGAGTTGAAACTGATTCGACGTGATGTGTCGGTAGATGATTGGTTTGATACCCGTTTTCTGCAAAAAGCACTTGAAACGCAGGGCTTGACCCATCGCTGGACCCGCTTTGATGTGACTGGCAAGCCTCAGCAGCAAGCCAAGGTTGCTACTGTCGCCAGTGGCGGCTAAACAGGGGGACGTTATGACACAAAGTAGTCTGGCCGTGATTCCGGTTGACACGGATGAGAAGGATTCTGTCCGAAAGTTTGGCAGCCTGTTTCTGTTGCGCATGGGTGATCGACTCTTACCCTGGCTGTTGCCTGCGGTCCTGCTGGTTTTATGGCAGACCGGCGTGGATCAGGGATGGATTTCTCCTCAGGTTCTGCCATCGCCCGCCTTTGTGCTTGAAACGCTGGTGGATCTTGTTAAGAGTGGTGATCTGTGGCTGAACGTCTCGGTCAGTCTGCAGCGGGTATTGCTGGGCTTTCTGGCCGGGTCGCTGTTAGGCGTGTTGCTGGGTTGCGTGCTGGGCTTATCACGCCAGATCGAGTCATATCTGTTGCCCACTTTTAATGCACTGGTGCAGATTCCGGTTTTGGCCTGGATGCCATTTGTTTTATTGCTGGTGGGTATTGGTGAGCCACTTAAATATATCCTGATTGCCAAGGCGGCTTTGGTGCCGGTAACGCTTAATACCCTACAAGGTTTTCATCAGGTGCCGCCTTCCTTTCGTGAGGTGGCCAGCGTTTACGGTTATACCCGCCGGCAGGAAGTATTTGAGGTGATCCTGCCACTGGCGGCACCCACGATTTTTACCGGTTTGCGACTGGGTTTCACCAAGGCCTGGTTATCACTGGTGGTTGTGGAACTGGTGGCTTCCAGTGAAGGACTTGGGTTTTTGATTGTTTATGGGCGTCAGTTATTCCAGCTGGATCTGGTGATGGCGGCGGTCATTGTGGTGGGGGCGATTGGTTATCTGATTGACCGGTTTCTTGATTTTATTGAATCCAGGTTGATGGGAAAACGTCATTTACCTGCATTCAGGAGAGTTCAATGAGTAAATTTGCTGCGTTATCTTCTGCTGTTGCGGCTTCCGAAACCACGGCACCTTTACAGGTTCGGTCTAACGGGCGATGGAAAGGTTTTGTGTTGCCGGTTTTTGCCCTTGTCCTGTGGTGGGCAAGCTCAGAGCTGGGCCTGGTTAACTCCGCTTTGCTGGTGTCGCCACTAAAAGTATTGGAAACCGCCATTGACCAGTTTTCCTCGGGCAAGATCTGGGTGGCCCTGGGTGCCAGTCTGGGACGGGAAATGGCCGGTTTTGCAATTGGAACGTTTGCCGGTCTGGTTTTGGGGGGACTGTTGGGTTTTGTGCCTTTATTCAACCGTATTGTAGGCCCCAGTTTTAATACGTTTAAACAAATTTCCCTGTTTGCCTGGATTCCACTGCTTTCCGTGTGGTTTGGTTTGGGAGAGGTGGCCAAGGTGGTGTTTCTGTCGCTGGCCGCTTTGCTGCCGGTAGTGGTTAATACTGCTGATGGCATCAAAAACACGCCACCCAAACTGCTTGAAGTAGCGCAGGTGTACGGATATACGCGCTGGCAAACCATTACGGGTGTTATTTTGCCTGCCGCCATACCATCCATTTTTACCGGTGTTTATCTGGCCCTGATTTATTCGTGGCTGGCAACGATCGGGGCAGAGTATTTGCTGGCTGCCGGTACGGGTATTGGCAATACGCTGGTTGATGGCAGTGAGCATTTTCAAATGGATCTGGTGATTTTCGGGATGGTGGTTATCGGGTTGGTGGGGTGGCTGATGAATGCCTTGGCACGGCTTGTTGAGCGCCGTATCAGTCTTGGTTATGGCCGCTCTTGACCCTTTATCAAAGGTATGGAATAAGGAGAATAAATAATGACGCAATATCAATTCAGGGATCGTGCCGATCACGCACTTGGGTCAGGGGGTAGTTCGGGCCCATTAGTACAGGTACTGTCAGATCAGAATCCAAGAACACCGCGGCAATCCAATAATCTGGAAATTGTCGGGCTGGGTAAACGCTATACCAGCCAGCAGGCCAGTGATGGTGTTTTGCAGGTTCTGGAAAATATTAATTTGAATGTGCAGGCAGGGCAGTTTGTTAGCATTGTGGGGGCCAGTGGCTGCGGTAAATCCACCCTGTTACGTCTGGTGCTGGGCCTGGATAGCGAGTATGAAGGACAGATTCTTATTGGTGGCCAGCCCATATCAGGGACGGGTCGTGATCGTGGCATTGTTTTTCAGGATCATCGTCTGTTTCCGTGGTTGACGGTCGCGCAGAATGTTGGTGTGGCTTTACGTAATTCCCCATTTAATGCGGCTCAGAAACGCGATCTTATCGCAGAGCATATTGCCCTGGTTGGTTTGGAAGGGTTTGAACAATCTTACCCGCATCAGATTTCGGGTGGTATGGCGCAACGGGTCGCGATTGCCCGCGGTCTGGTTAATCGCCCAAGCATGTTATTGCTGGATGAACCTTTGGGTGCGCTGGATGCCCTGACACGATCACGTTTGCAGGTTGAGTTGCAGCGTATTTGGGAAAAAGAAAAAATCACTATGCTGCTGGTCACCCATGATGTTGATGAGGCTGTATTTCTGGGGGACAGGGTGGTGGTGATGGAACCCCATCCGGGACGTATCAAGCGTACGGTAGAAATTGATTTGCCACGTGAACGTAATCGTAGTGACCCGGATTTCATTCGCTTGCGCGATGATGTGTTGAGTGATTTCCTGGATATTGATGTTAACCAGATTGATACACAAGCGCTTAATCCATCATCCTTGCCCCGTTCTTTTGCAGACTTGAGAATGTCCTGGTAAATATTTCATTTAATGTTAAAGAGTTGATTTATGAGTAAACCGTTAAAACAAATCAAATTGGGTGCTTTTCTGATGCAGACCGGGCACCATATCGCCGCCTGGCGTCACCCGCAGGCACAGGCCGATGCCGGTGCCAATTTTGCCCATTATGCAGAACTTGCCTGTCGTGCCGAGGCTGCCAAGTTTGATGCCATTTTCTTTGCCGATAGTGTTGGCGTTAAAACCTCTGACCCTGCCACGCTGGCACGTACCGCACGAGCGGACACACTGGAGCCTTTAACCTTATTGCCTGCACTGGCTGCGGTTACCGAGCGGATCGGCTTGATTGGTACGGCTTCCACAACATTTAACGAGCCTTATAATCTGGCACGTAAATTTGCCACGCTGGATTTGATTAGTGGTGGCAGGGCCGGATGGAATCTGGTCACTTCCAATAGTGATTTTGAAGCCAAAAACTTTAATTATGAAAAGCAGCTAGAACATGAGCAACGTTATGAGCGTGCCGGTGAGTTCCATGATGTGGTGGTGGGTTTATGGGATACCTGGGAAGACAATGCTTTGGTGCGTAATAAAGAATCAGGTGTTTTTTATGATGTGAACAAATTGCATGTGTTGAATCACAAGGGAAAACATTTTTCAGTACGTGGCCCGCTTAACGTTGCCCGTTCACCACAGGGACGGCCCGTGGTGGTGCAGGCAGGCGCTTCCGAAACAGGACGCGAACTGGCAGCACGCACGGCTGAAGTGATTTTTGTTGCGCATCAGACCTTGGGCGAGGCAAAGTCGTTTTATGCCGATATCAAGGAACGTGTAAAGCGTTATGGCCGTTCTCCCGATGATGTCAAAATCATGCCCGGTATTTTCCCGGTCATCGGGCGTACCCAGGCAGAGGCAGAAGAAAAATTTGAACAGTTGCAAAATCTGATTCATCCTGAAGTTGGTGTTTCCCTGCTATCCAACATGATTGGTGCGGACTTATCCGGCTACCCGGTAGACGGGCCTTTGCCCGATTTGCCTGAAACCAATGGTGGTCAAAGCCGCCAGCAGCTTTTGGTGGATTTGGCACGACGGGAAAACCTGAACATTCGCCAGCTTTACCTGCGGATTTCCGGTGCAAGGGGACACCAGCAGATTGTCGGCACGCCAGCCCGGGTTGCCGATCAGTTACAACAGTGGTTTGAAGAAGGCGGGGCGGATGGTTTCAATATCATGTCTCCCTGGTTGCCGGGTGGCCTGGACGACTTCATTGAAGGTGTTGTGCCTGAACTGCGCCGGCGTGGTTTGTTCCGTACGGAGTATGAGGGCACCACCTTGCGGGAGAATCTGGGTTTGAAACAGCCTAAACCCTTAATTTCAAAAGATGTTCCTTCCCCAGTTCTTCAAGTCGATTCACACCCAGCATAGCCATATTGCGGTCAATTTCGGCTTTCAGTAGCGCAATCGCATGGCTAACGCCTGCCTGTGAGGCCGTGGCCGCGGCAAAATTAAAAGGGCGGCCAAGAAATACAAACCTAGCCCCTAATGCAAGGGCTTTGAGCACATCGCTACCCCTGCGAATGCCACCATCGAGCATAACGGGCAGGTTGCCGACAGCCTGGATAATATCGGGCAAGACCCGCAACGGTGAAACGGCACCATCAAGCTGGCGACCGCCGTGATTGGAAATAATGATGCCGTCAGCGCCTATGGTTTTGGCCATGCTGGCATCGGGTGCACTTAAAATGCCTTTGATGATCAGGTTTCCAGGCCACAGCGCACGGATTTTTTCGATATGGCGCCAGTCCAGGTGTTCCCGGTTGGAAAAATCCCGCTCTACATTGCTTGAAATAATGGGGGCACCGCGTTCGGCGAAGGAGTTTTCAAAATGAGGAATGCCATTCATTAAGGTGCGCAAAAAGGTGCCCAGTAACCAGCGTGGGTGTGTCAAACCGTCCCATACCAGGCGGGGGCTGGGTCGCAAGGGGGTGGAAAAACCGGCACGGATATTGTTTTCGCGGTTGCCGGCCACGGGTATGTCAACGGTGATAACCAGTGTCTTTACGCCAGCGGCTTTGACTCGTGCAATGAGTCCATTTATCCGCTGCTGCTCACCCGGTAAATACGCCTGAAACCAGCTGTTGGGGGCAACCTCCATGATGCTTTCAAGGCGGGTAAGTGAAGAGCCGCTTAAAATAAAAGGGATATTGGCCTGTGCCGCTGCCCGGGCCATGACCTGGTCGCCGTCATGGGTGGAAAGGGCCGCAATGCCCATGGGGGCGATGCCAAAAGGGCAATCCCATTCATGCTTGAAAAGGGCGGTTGATTGGCTGCGCCGGGCAACATTTTTCAGTACGCGTGGTACAAATCCCCATTGTTCAAAGGCATTGAAGTTGTCTTTCCAGCTTTGACGGGTTTCAACCGAGCCCGCAATGTAGCCGTAAAGCGCTTTGGGCAAATAGGCGCGTGCCCGTGCTTCAAAATCATCCAGGCAAAGTATGCTGGCCAGTTTGCCTTTGGTGTTGGCACCGTTAAATGCCGTCCATGCATTGCTGGAAGCGTTTTGTGCGATAGCTTGTGGAGTGTGGGTGTTAAGGGCTGATTCTTTCATGGGCTCACCTGAACAATGCAAATATGTTTACGATGAGTGACTGTAAAAGGATTACTAATAATAAAAAAGCGAATAATATCGTAATAACTTGTTTTCTTTTATTCAACTATGACCTTAAAACAATTGGAAGCATTCTATTGGGCGGCCATTAGCCCCAGTTTTGCCATGGCGGCAGAAAGGGTGAATTTGACGGTGTCGTCGTTGTCCAAGCGCCTTGCCGAACTGGAGGTTTCGCTGGGCCAGACCCTGTTTGACCGTAGCGGCCATAAAGCCAGCTTAACCGAGGCCGGAGAACGTTTGCTGCCGCAGGCCATTGCCTTATTGCAGCAGGCGCAAGCGCTTAAGGAAATCGTTTCGGCAAACGCCGGGTTACAGGGTCGTTGCCGAATCGGTTCAGGCGAACTGGCCTCTATTACCTGGTTGCCTGCCTGGGTGCACCAAGTGCAAACGCAGCATCCGGCGCTGTCTATCAGTGTGTTAACCGATATTGGCCAGGCGCTGACCGAAAGGCTTGAAAAAGGAGAGCTGGACGTGGCGGTGATTGCGGGTCACGCCAGGCGCTCGGGGCTGGCGTCTATCCCTTTGCGCAGTTCGTCATTTGTGTGGTGCGCCCGGCCCGATATTGCCCGGCATTTGCCGGTACTGGAGCTTGCCTCATTGGAAAAGCAAATGCTAATAACGTTGCCACGTGGTTCGGGCGCTACCCATATTCTGGATGGCTGGCTTGAACGTGCCGGCGTAAAATTTGCCCAAACCGTTGTGTGTAATCAGTGGGGGGTAGTGGCAGGGCTTATTCTTGAAGGCGCCGGCATTGGATTTTTACCTCAAGGCTTGGCAAACGGGTTGGTGCATCAACAAAAAATTGTGTTACTCAAAAGCCGTCACGCGTTGCAAAAATTGGATTATTGCCTGCATTATCGTTATGATGATCCAAGGCCGCTTATTCCTGCATTAGTCAAAAGCTGTCTACAGGCGGCAAACTTTGAGGCAAGCGGCGTGTTTTTTTAAGATTTGTTTTTTCCTGATCACAGAAAAATGTAAACGGAAACACCCGAAGGCGTTTCCGTTTTAAACTTACATATCGGGTAATTACATGCCTGGCAACACGGCAATATCAATCACATTGCCTGGCAGGCCGTTTATTTTACCCAAGGTCTTGGGTTGACCATTGCCCAGATCCAGTACATGCAGGGTGGAACCTGTTAGCAGGTAGGCGGTATTGCCACCTTTGCCATCACTCTGAATATCGATGGCCACTGTTTTCAGATCATCGGCAATTTTGCCTATAGGTTGCTGAATGCCGTCGTTGGGCGGGTTCTGCAACATCAGGCTATTGTTGGCCAAGTCAATGGTATGCAAGGCAGTGCTTTTAGTGCCAGCATATGAGTTGGTGTAAGCGCCTGCCGCAATGTTGGGCTTTTTACCGGCATGGGGGCCATCAGCGGCATAGCTGGTGCTGCCATCCACGGCAACTTCACCGGTCTCTACATTAACCCGAAAGCTGGTACCGTCGTTAGCCAGCAAACGCAGTTTGTCAGCGGCGGGGTTAAAGTCAACCACGGCCTGACCGCTACCTGGCAATTCCTTGTTCAGTTTTACGACTTTGCTGGCGGCGCCACTGGACAGATCAATGTTGTATAGCTGATGGTCGTTGCCCAACGCATAAAGCTTGCCATTGGCGGGGCGTATATCAAAACCGCGCAGAGGGCTTGGGCTGCTGGCAGCCATGTTGGCCGTTATTTTCTGGTTGTTGGTGTCAATTTTATAAAGTTGGCCATCGGCGGTTAATGCAAGCAGGGTTGCGGCACTGGCTGTACCAGCCAAAAGGGTGCTTGCGGCAGCGGTTAATGCCATGGAAAGCAGGGATTTACGCATGTTCATAAAATTTCTCTCAGTGTTTTCAGATATGAATGCGAGACTGAAAAATGCCAGTCTTGCCGGTACTTTGTTAGGGCACCTGATATATATACCCGCGAGAGAATGCGTTGGATGTCGCGATTTAAAAATAAATTTTCAAATCGCGACTTTTTTTGTATAAACCGCTTTAGTTGATGGACGCCATGACTGCCCGGCCAATATAAAGTACTTGTCCTGTTGGTCGGTTAATAGGTGAGCCGCCTTCTGGTTCCAGGGTCAGTTCAAACAGCTGTCCAGCTTGTACGGGCCCAATTTGTTCTACGGGCAGTTGCAGTGGTTTGCCCGGTTCAACCAAACCCAAAGAGCGGGGGCCAAGGGCAGGATCAACCAAAGTCCAGAACTGGATAGAGCGGTTGGCCGGAATAGCTTGATCATTCAGGGGCTCCAGCAGAAGGGCGCCTGTTTGATCAATATGCACCACCCAGCCGGGCTGGGCGGCTTCACCAGGCGGCTGCAAGACGGCGGTATAACGGTTGGCGGATATATCGTTTTGCCACGGTTCTGGCAAAATAACAATCAGTAAGGCAAAGGCCAGCACGGCACTGGCCAAGCGCCAGGTAGCCAGGCTTTGCCACCAGGTTTTCCACTGGCTTGCCCGTTGGACGGGTGTGCCCAGGCCAAGGCTTTTTTGCAGTCGCGGCCATAACTGTGCCGTGGGTGTTTGGGGCGGTAGCTGGTCGCTCAGTTCAAGGAAATGTTGCTGCCATTGCAGGGCCATTTTGGCGGCGTCCTTGTCGTTTTCAATCAGATCGTGAATTTTCCTGGCTTGTGCTTCATCAAGCAGGCCAAGCAGATATTCGCCAATTAGCGTACGCTGTTCATCGGTGGGCAGGTTATTCATCCTTGCAAACACTCCTGTAAGGCGCGAAGACCGGCGCGAATACGGCTTTTAATGGTGCCTAACGGGTGGTCAGGCGGCTGGCAATTTGCTCATGGGTTAGCCCATGGTAAAAGGCCAGTAAAATAGGGTGCCTGCGGTTACGGTCAATACCTTGCAAACAACGGCTTAGCTGTTTTTCTTCACTTTTCTGTTCAAACAGCTCGTTGGCCTGGGGGCTATCGTCGGCAATGCGTTCAATGAAGTCATCATCCAGCTCTGTGTAGCGGCCATGGTTGCGCAAGTGGTTAAGCGCACGGTAGCGCAAAATGCTGTAGATCCAGGCACGCCCGCTACCCAGCGCACGCTGGAAACGCTGGGCATGCCGCCAGATTTGTACAAAAGTGTCATGCAGGCAATCTTCGGCCAGTGCGCGATCGCCAAGCAGGCTCATGGCCAGCCCCAGCATTTGTGCCGATTCCTGCTGATACAGGGCTTTGAAAGCCTGCTCATCCTGTTTTGCGCAGGCTTCTAAATGGCTTTCATAATCAAACAGCGACGACGCCATGAAAAGGTATCCCTGAAATATGAAGTGAGGCGGTAATGTTACTTGACTACCTGTTATGTCTGGTTATTGTTAACTATTATTTTGTTGCTTGCTATGATAGAAATACAAATACACCAGACCTGCGGGGGCAATGAAAACTGCGCATACCCAGCATAACAGCATCGTTATCAATTTTGCAATGAGCATCACAATGGTATTAATGAAAAAAACATTTTGCCCCATGATGAAGTCAATGATGCTTTCATAAACAAAGCGGGAATAAGGATAAAGCAGGGTTGAAATGGCCATAAAAACCATCATTCCGATTGAGGTGGGCTGAGTGGTTTGGGATTGCATGAACAGGAATAATGCAGGGAAAATAAGTCCAAAAATAAAATGGCGAAAATAATAAGTTAGCGACAAGCCACCAAACGTTTTAGCAATCAAGTGATTCATATGTATTTCTAAAAATAGTTAAGTATTAAAACAGGTGGCTGATTATATCGTACACAACCATCATTGTGTATATAAAAAATTCAAAATATAACAAATGGTAAAATTCCGTGCTTTGTTCCTATCTTAAGTTTTTTTCTGACAAAAATTTTATTCTTTAACTAAAATTTAAAGCATCAATCGCATCAATAAGGAAAGGAAGACAAAATGAATAAAAGAGCACTGGGTAATACGGGTATGTCAGTTTCACCGCTGATTTTTGGCGCCAATGTTTTTGGTTGGACGGCCGATAAAACACGCTCGTTCGAGCTGCTTGACCGTTTTACCGAAGCCGGTTTTGAAACCATAGATACTGCTGACATGTATTCGACCTGGGCGCCAGGTAACCAGGGTGGAGAGTCCGAAACGATTATTGGTGAATGGATGAAAACGCGAGGTAATCGTGACCGGATCATACTTATTACCAAGGTGGGTCTGGAAATGGGGCCAGGGCAGAAAGGCCTTTCTGCAGCATGGATTGAGCGTGCCGTTGAAAATTCCTTGCGTCGTTTGCAGACAGATTATATTGACCTTTACCTGTCACATATTTTTGACGGGGACGTGCCTGTGGAAGAAACGCTGGCCGCGTATGAGCGTTTGCTTAATGCCGGCAAGATCCGTTCTGTTGGCGCTTCCAACCATTCTGCAGAACAGTTGGCACATGCCCTGAAAGTGGCTGCTGAAAACGGATTGCCCCGCTACGAGGTCCTGCAACCCGAGTATAACCTTTATGACCGTGACAGCTATGAAGGTGCCTTGCGTGATCTTGCCATTGCCGAAGGCCTGGGTGTGATTACCTATTACAGTCTTGCCAGTGGTTTTTTAACCGGAAAATATCGCAGTACTCATGATTTGCAAAAGAGTGCACGGGGTGGCGGTGTCAAATCTTATCTTAATGAGCGGGGCTTGAAAATTCTGGCTGCCTTGGATAAGGTGGCGGCCAATCATGCAGCGGCGCCGGCAGAAGTGGCCCTGGCCTGGTTGATGGCGCGTGAAGGAGTAACTGCCCCCATCGCCAGTGCAACCAGCCTGGATCAATTGGATAGCCTCATCCGTTCAACGCAATTGCTGCTGTCTGACGAAGACATGGCCTGTCTGAATCAAAGCAGTGCCATGTAAAAAGCCGGATCCTACAAGAATAATGTCAGATTCCGCATTTGACCCGGTGCGCGACAAGCCCCGCCGTTCAGGGCGGGGAAGGATAGCGCGGACGGCGCAGCCGTCCTTGTCTTTGGGTTTCAGTGTGGGGTTTGCTGCTGCTCGATGTACTGGCGAACGATGGAAATCGGCGCGCCGCCGCAGCTTGAAGCGAAATAGGACGGCGACCACAGCACGCCTTTCCAGTAGCGCTTCTGGATGTCGGGCCGTTCCTTCCGCAGCAGGCGACTGGAGACGCCTTTGAGGCTGTTCACGAGATTGGAGACAGCCACCTTGGGCGGGTATTCCACAAGCAGGTGAACGTGATCGTCCTCGCCGTCCATCTCGATCAGTTGCGCCTCGAAGTCGGCGCAGACCTTGGCGAAGATCGTGCGCAGCCGGTTGATGGCATCGCCATCGAATACCCTGCGGCGATATTTCGCTACAAAGACCAAATGGACATGCATCTTAAAAACGCAGTGTCGTCCATGCCTAATATCGTTGTCGTCGCTCATAGGCCAAATTATAATATCCGCATGCAACGCCTCCAAGCCTTCAAATACGAACTGCGACCAGACGGCCAGCAAGAGCGGCAAATGCGCCGCTTCGCCGGCTCGTGCCGGTTCGTCTACAACAAGGGGCTGGCGTTGCAGAAAGAGCGCTACGAGCGCGGAGAGAAGAAGCTGGGCTACGCCGGGCTGTGCAAGATGCTCACCGAGTGGCGCAACAGCGCGGAAACGGCTTGGCTGGCCGATGCGCCGGTCCATCCCTTGCAACAGGCGCTCAAGGATTTGGAGCAGGCCTACAGCAACTTCTTCGCCAAGCGGGCCGACTTTCCACGTTTCAAGAAGAAAGGCCAGCGCGACAGCTTCCGCTACCCCGACCCGAAGCAGATCAAGCTCGATCAGGGCAACAGTCGTATCTTCCTGCCCAAGCTGGGATGGCTGCGCTACCGCAATAGTCGCGAGGTGCTGGGTACAGTCAGAAATGTCACCGTGAGCCAGTCTTGCGGCAAGTGGTTCGTAAGCATCCAGACCGAGCGCGAAGTTGAGCAGCCCGTGCCGCAGGCCACCACAGCAGTGGGTATCGACATGGGCGTGATCCGCTTCGCCACACTCTCGGACGGCACGTTCTACGCGCCGCTCAACAGCTTCAAGCGGCATGAAACGGCCCTGCGCAAAGCGCAGCAGGCCATGAGCCGCAAAACCAAATTCAGCAACAACTGGAAGAAGGCGAAAGCCCGAGTCCAGCGCATTCACTCCCGTATCGGCAACGCCCGCCGCGACTTCCTGCACAAGACCTCGACCGCGATCAGCCAAAACCACGCGATGGTGTGTATCGAGGATTTGCAGGTACGGAACATGTCCAGGTCAGCGGCAGGTACTACCGAACAACCGGGACGAAACGTTCGGGCCAAGTCCGGCCTGAACAAGTCCATCCTCGATCAAGGCTGGTTCGAGTTCCGCCGCCAACTGGATTACAAGCTGGCGTGGCAAGGCGGCTGGCTGGTTGCAGTGCCGCCACAGAACACGAGCCGTTCCTGTCCGTGCTGCGGCCATGTGTCTGCCGACAACCGGCAGACGCAAGCCCGATTTGCGTGTGTGGAATGTGGCTTCGAGGAAAACGCCGATGTGGTCGGCGCGATCAATGTGCTAAGGGCGGGACACGCCCGGTTCGCCTGTGAAGTGAGCGATGCAGTAGGGTCGCCAGCAGCAGGAACCCACCGAAGCGACTCAGGGGCGGCATTGAGCCGCCCCTGAGCGCCGTAGGAATCTCCGGCCTTCAGGCCGGGGAGGATGTCAAATTGGGAACTGTTCTTGCCTGCGTTACCCTGCGCTCAGCCTCCAGGCCAACGCTGCCAGGGTAGCCAATAAAACCGGCAGCGTTATCACGATACCCACCCTGAAGTAATAGCCCCAGGTAATCGTCAGGTTTTTTCGGGCCAGCACATGCAGCCATAGCAAGGTGGCCAGGCTGCCAATGGGGGTGATTTTAGGCCCAAGGTCACTGCCAATCACATTAGCGTAAATCATGGCTTCTTTAATGGTGCCGGTGGCCAGGCTGGCTTCAATCGACAATGCCCCTACCAGCACGGTAGGCAGATTATTCATAATGGATGACAGCAAAGCCGTGAGGAGTCCGGTTCCGATGGTGGCAACCCATAGTCCCTGGCCACCCAGCCAGTTCAAAAGTGTTGCGATATGATCAGTTAGCCCGGCATTGCGCATACCATAAACAACCAGGTACATGCCCAACGAGAAGATCACAATAGACCAGGGGGCTTCGCGTATGACCTTTCGGGTGCTAATAATATGGCCGCGACCCGCCACCACTAACAGGATAGCCGCACCAATACCGGCAATCACGCTAACTGGAATGCCCGCTTCTTCAAGAACAAAAAAACTAATCAGCAGCAATGCCAGGACACACCAGCCTGCACGGAAGGTGGTAAGGTCATGAATAGCATCCTTTGGGCGTTTCAGTTGGGTGCGATCATAGGTGGCAGGAATACTGGCGCGAAAATACCAAAGTAAAACCAGTAGCGTTGCCGCCACCGACACAACGGTAACCGGTGCCATGACAGCGGCATAGCGGGCAAAGCTGATGTCAAAAAAGTCAGCAGAAACAATATTGACCAGATTGGAGACAATGAAAGGCAGGCTGGCGGTATCGGCAATGAATCCGGCGGCCATGACAAACGCCAGGGTAGCGCTGGGGCCAAAGCCCAGGGCCAAGAGCATGGCCATGACAATGGGGGTAAGGATAAGGGCAGCGCCATCATTGGCAAAAAATGCGGAAACCGCAGCGCCCAGCAAAATAATCAGGCTGAATAAAACTTTGCCGTTGCCACCGCCCCAGCGGGCGACGTGCAGGGCGGCCCATTCAAAAAAACCGGCTTCATCCAGCAGTAAGCTAATGATAATAATGGCAATAAAAGTGGCCGTTGCATTCCAGACAATATTCCACACGACTGGGATATCGCTAATTTGTATAACGCCAAATAATAATGCCAATAGGGCACCTAAAGAGGCACTCCAGCCGATGCCTAAACCACGAGGTTGCCAAATGACAAAAGTAATGGTCACAATAAAAATGGCTAAAGATGCAAACACGATATTTCCTGTTGATTAAATGCAGTATGTCAGTGGTTAATATTTAAGATAAAAATACGCCAAGTTGTTTGGCCTGGGGTAATTGTTAATCTGGCAGGACAGTCGCTTTTCAATTCAATTTTCAGATTTGACATGCGGTTCAGGTGATGTGACCAGGCAGCTATCTCCAGCACAGCAATTTTCAGTTAAATAATCCAATAAGGTTGACATGGACTCGAACTTTACCGAGTAAATGACATACCGGCCTTCATGTTTTGACTCCAGAAGATCGGCATTAATTAACTCTTTCAAATGAAAGGATAGTGAAGAGGGAGGTATCCCTAGCGTTTCTGCAAGTTGTCCGGCCTGCAAGCCGGCAGAGCCGGCCTGTACCAGTTGTCGATAGGCTTCAAGTCGGGCTTCATGGGCCAGTGCAGATAAGGCTTTTACGGCATCTTTGGTTTCCATCAGCGTTCCTGTATTGTCTTTTTGTTTCTGTATTTCGATATTTCGATATTTATCGAATTATAGTATACTACCGTGATTGATGCTATTTGATTAACAGAAATTTAAAATTTTAATGGGTCAGTTGTCCGTTAATATCTCAGTTAATACGCGCAGCTGTACCAAGCTTAAAGTATATGATTGCTCACTACAGGAATACTTATGAACAACGTTACCATCTACCATAACCCTAACTGTGGCACTTCTCGTAATACATTGGCCATGATACGCAATGCGGGGATAGAACCCGTCATTATTGAATATTTAAAAACCCCGCCTACCCGCGAAACCATAAAATCAATGGTTGCCAAAGCCGGGCTTACCGTTCGCGAGGCATTACGGGAAAAGGGTACACCGTATCAGGAGCTGGGGCTTTCAAACCCGGCGCTTACCGAAGAACAGTTACTGGATGCCATTGAAGCGCACCCCATCCTGATGAACCGGCCGTTTGTGGTGACTTCCATGGGAGTGAGATTGTGTCGGCCCTCTGAAGTGGTGCTGGAAATTTTGCCAGCCGCGCAGCAAGGCGCTTTTTCCAAGGAAGATGGGGAAGTGGTGATTGATGCAACGGGCAAGCGGGTAAACCCATGAAGAAAACATTGCCAAATATAGAGCCATCGGTGTTTGAGATACCTGATTTGGAGAAATTGGGATTAACGCAGGGTAGTACGCATCCGCCGCGCATTCTCTTGCTATATGGGTCGCTTCGGGAAACGTCATATAGTAAATTACTTACCCTGGAAGCCGAGCGCATTTTGCAGCAGTTGGGGGCGCAAACGCGTGTATTTGATCCGTATGATTTGCCGGTTACCGATAGCGTGCCCGCTGATCATCCCAAGGTGGTTGAGCTTCGCCAGTTGTCTGAGTGGTCAGAAGGACAAGTATGGTGCAGTCCGGAGCGGCACGGTACTTTAACGGCAGTATTAAAAAACCAGATTGACTGGTTGCCACTACAAAGTGGTGCCATTCGTCCTACACAGGGGCGTACCCTTGCCGTTATGCAGGTAAGTGGTGGTTCGCAGTCTTTCAATGCAGTTAATGCATTGCGTGTTTTGGGGCGCTGGATGCGGATGGTGACTATTCCCAATCAATCTTCCGTACCCAAAGCCTATCAGGAGTTTGATGAAAATGGCAGAATGAAGCCATCTGCGTATTACGATAGAGTGGTGGACGTGATGGAAGAACTGTATAAATTCACTTTGCTGATCCGTGATCGTTCTGATTACTTGACCGATCGTTATAGTGAGCGCAAGGAAACAGCACCGCAACTGCTCACCACACTGGCTGAAGCCGCAATGAGTCACGAGAATTAACCTGGAAATAACACATTCATGTCCACTTCTCAGGCCAATGTATCCGCAGATATCCCTAAAGTGTCTGCTAACCCGGATCGTGCCTTGGTGCTTATTACGGCATTGGGTATCGGACAAATATGCGGCTGGGGGTCGCTATATTACAGTTTTCCCCTGATTGCCGAAGCCATGATGGCAGAACTGGGGTGGTCCAGAACCAATTTATACGGTGCTGCGACGGCAGGCCTGGTGCTGGCTGGGTTTCTTGCCTACCCGGTAGGGGTGGCTGTTGATAAAGGCTACGGCAGGCGGCTAATGGCTGGCGCGTCATTATTGGCTGGCCTGCTTATTTTTATGTGGTCCCAGGTAAGCAGTTTGCTAGGGTTTTATTTAATTATTGCCGGTGTGGGGGCGTTGCAGGCGGCTACCTTGTATGAGCCTGCATTTGCAGTCATCGTCCGTCGGGTGGGGCCGGCCAGGGCAAGGTCTGGTATTACTGCCATTACTTTATGGGGCGGATTTGCCAGTACCGTGTTTATTCCACTGGTTCAGTTTCTGCTGGATCACTGGGGGTGGCGTGATGCCTTGCTGGTGTTGGCCCTCATTAACGGGGTGCTTTGTGCTGCGTTATATTATGGTTTCATCAGGCCCGAAAAAGATATTGTCCACGTCATCCCGTCCCACCATGAATGTCAGCAACAAACCGATCAACAGGCCATTAGGGCTTCATTCCGGCAGCCCGTATTTTGGCTTTTAATGCTGGCGCTTACTGCGTATGCCGGTGCTTTCACTGCCTTCACTTTTCATATGTATCCGCTGTTTCTTGAGGGCGGATTGTCTACTCAGAATGTGGTTTGGGTAATTGCTACCATTGGGCCGGCACAGGTGGCGGGGCGCATCCTGATCAGCATGTTTGGGGCAGGCATGTCCATGCGACGCATTGGTACCTTGGTGGTTGTCATTTTTCCCCTTGTGTTTATTGTATTGGCTCTGCAGCCGTCCAGTTTCTGGATCGTTGCCGCTGCCTGTATTGCCTACGGGGCCAGTAACGGGATTTTTACCATTGTACGCGGGCTGGTTGTACCCGAAATGCTAAGCACCCGGGCTTATGGTGCACTCAACGGTATTTTGACATTTCCCAGCACCCTGGCCAAAGCCTTTGCACCTTTGGTGGCAGCCTGGATCTGGTCAAGTACCATGAGTTACGGTGCTGTCAGTTGGGCGATCGCCATTTGCGCAATACTGCTGGCCATCAGTTTTTGGCTGGCGGCCTGGGTTAGCCGGCGGTAGGCCCATGAAAGTTGATGTTTACCTTGCCAAAAATCCAATAATCAGCGCGTTAATCAGGTCAATAAAGAACCCGCAGACCAGCGGCACCACAATAAAGGCGCGTGGGGCGTTACCGTATACGCGGGTAACGGCACTCATATTGGCAATGGCAGTGGCCGTGGAACCCAGCGCGATGCCGCCAAAGCCTGAACACATGACGGCGGCTTCATAATCACGTCCCATGACTTTGAAAACTACCAATAGAATGAATGCAATCACCAGTAAAATTTGTAGAACCATGGTGATGGTAATGAACGTGATCATGGGTTGCAAAACCCACAGTTGCAAGCCCATTAGCGCCATAGTCAGGAAAATACCAAGGCATAAATCAGAGATTAGTGCAATGCCAGGTTGCATGCTGTGCCAGCGCCAGATGCGGCCGCCTTTGGGAACGACCAGTGCCGTTACCGAACGGATAATAATGCCTGCCAGCAGACAACCCACAAAGGCGGGCAGGTTAAGGCCGGTAAAGGCGATCAGGCGAATAATCACACGGCCCATGATCAGGCAGATATTTAGCCAGAAAATGGCCATTAGTACGCCGTAGTAGTTAAGCCGCTTGTAGGGCTCATCCTGGTAGCGCATCCCAATATCAAGTTCGGGGTCAGCCGACGTTTGTATACGATGTCGCTTGATCAGGAGGCTGGCAATCGGACCGCCAATCATACATGCTGCAATCATGCCCACCATATTGGACGCAATACCAATCTCAACGGCATTATCCAGCCCCAGGGTGTCAACAAAATGCGAGGCCCAGGCCAAAGTGGTACCCACCCCGCCGGTTAATGAGATGGAACCGGCCATTAAACCAATTCTGGGGTCCATGTCAAAGTACTGCGCAATACTCATGCCAAGCAGGTTTTGCAGCACCATGAAAATTGAGGCAACAATCACCAGGATAATTAATGCACGGCCCCCTTGTTTTAGCGTTTGAATATTAGTATTAAGACCAATGGCCGCAAAGAAATACAGGAGCAGCATGTCGCGTACGCCAAGGGTAAAGGAAATCCGCAGATCCAGTAGATAATAAGCCATGCAAACCATAACGGTGCAGACCAGCCCGCCAATGACGGGTTCTGGAATACTGTATTTCTGTAGCCAGGTAATACGATTACTTAAGCCTTTGCCAATAAACAAAAGCAGAATAGCCAGCGTGAAACTGGCGATGGCATTAATTTCTAAGGAGTGTTGCAACGAATTTGCCTTTAACAGATAAGAATTGCAGGTAGTTGTTTGATACCCGGATAAATTTGTTACGAATTATAGCCCTCAGAATTTGTTTTAGGTTATTTTGCCAGCTCAATGGCTTGCAAAGCGTGGCTATTTGGGCCGGTAAACCTCTATTTTTTGCACCGCAATAACTAAAATTTCATCAGGCTGGCAGCCATACGCCTTGACCGCTTTTTTGATGGCATCACCCCCGCTTTTGGCAAGGAGCTGAAGCGTTTTCCCTGTGCTGATGATTTTCAAGGTGTATTTATGCATGTGTTTTAAAAGGCCATGTTGGCAGACTGCCGTGTTTTAGGCAGCCTGGAATTGTTTTTTATCGGGAAGGGTTAAGGAAATGACAGCAGCAATTAGCAAGAATATACCGGCCGAACCGAAAGAGATCCAGTGGGTATGGAAGGTTTCATAGGCCCAGCCCCCCAGCCATGAGCTGATCATGCCACCGATCTGATGGCCTACATAAGCCAGTCCATACAAAACACCAACCAGTTTCACGCCATAGATATCTGCCAGAATGGCTGAGGAAAGGGCAATACTGCCAGCCCAAACTACACCACCCACGGTGGCTACGCCAAAAAGCTGCCAGTTAACGGCCACCATGACCAACCCGAAAAAACCCAGTCCGCGTACAAAATAAATAACCGCCAACATATGGCGTCTGGGCAGGATATCTGAAATACGGCCCAATACTAAAGTGCTGAAAATGGCAATCAGGCCAATCAGGCCGATTCCCAGTGCGCTACTGGCCGAGTCAAAACCGTGGTCCATCAGCATGGGAACACCGTGGGCACCTAACAGGTTCATGCTATAGCCACAGGCAAACAGTCCCAGTACTACTTTCCAGAATGGTCCGGTGCGCAAGGCCTGTTTCAGGCTGATGGGAGCTGTTTGAGTGGCTGGTTTGGCAGCGGTTGTCTTTTTAGCTGAAGCGCTATTTAACAGGTCGGCATGTTCTGGCGGGTGTTCGCGAATGATGAACAGGGCAGAGAAAATAGTAATAAGGGCAAACACGGCGGCAAAACCAAGGATAGTTTCTTTCCAGCCAAAAGTTTCATTAGTATACGTAAACAGGGGGGTCATGATGGCGATACCTGCCATGGAACCCGTGGATAAAAAGAACAGCGCCATGCCTCTTTGCCTGATAAACCAGCGGCTGATGACGGGAGTGAGTGCCACTTGACTGGTAAAGGCCAGTCCAACGGACAGAAAAATGCCGTAGGCAAAGAAAAAATTGGTCAAGCTGCTTGCCAGGGTTGTCCAGATGGAAGACGCAACGACAATGGCCGTACCTAGCAAAAGTACAAAACGGGTGCCTTTGGTGCCCACCAGGTAGCCTGCAACGGGCATGCCAAGGCCGTAAAAAAGCATGCCGATGGCAATAACGCCCGAGAGTTCACTGCGGGTAAAGTGCAAGTCATTGATAATGGGTAAAAAAAACGGGCCAATGCCCAATCGCATGCCCACAGTCAGCAAGGTCAGAATAGTCGCGGCGCCTACAATATTCCAGCCGTAATACCATTGTTGGTTTAATTGTTTGTCCATTGATATTTTTGTTATGAATAATAAAATTGTTTGAGAGTAACAGGTTTAATGATAATTAATAATTAACCGGTTTGGATAGTTGTTTTTTTGTTATTTTGCCGCAACACTCAAGTTGGCCGGGCAAGTCCTGGTGTGGCAAGTGAAAGTTTCTTTTAATGTATGGTTTGGGCTAGGGGAGACAGTTTTATGAAGGACGGCAAAGCAGCCAGCAAATTTGCGACAACTGCTTTGGTTGATTGTATCCAAGCTGCAATCAACCCGGGGCCGTCCACCTTTTCAGGTGCTGCGATTATATGATAGTTACTTAATACTTAAAATATAAATATGTAAGTAATGGTTGTGATTTTCGGCTAATGGGTAAAAACACCACAAGTCAAGCTTAAGGATTTCATTTATCATGAATTATGCCTTGATTTTACAGGAAAAACCATCATGCCAGAAATCGTAATTGAAACACGCCGCCATGATCTTGGTGGTGGATTTGAGGTGGGCAGGGTGTTGCCTTTTCGCAAGTGCCGATCGGTAGGTCCTTTTGTTTTCTTTGATCGAATGGGGCCTCATGATATGGTGGCGCCCATTCCACTTGAGCGTGATGTTAGGCCTCACCCCCATATTGGTCTATCTACCGTGACTTATCTGTTCGAAGGTGAAATGACGCATCGGGATAGTCTAGGTTATAAGCAACTTATCTTGCCTGGTGAATTAAACTGGATGACAGCGGGTGCAGGTATTAGTCATTCAGAGCGTTTTGACGGCATGCGTGCTACCGGAGGGCGTCTTGATGGTATCCAGGCCTGGGTTGCCTTGCCCGAAGAGTATGAAGAAACCAAACCTTCCTTTGTTCATTACAATGCGTTTGAGTTGCCGGTCATGAGGGAGGAAGGCCTGTGGGCCCGACTTATTGCCGGTAGCGCTTTTGGGCTGGAAAGCCCGGTAACGGTTCACTCTCCGTTATTTTACCTGCATATGGAAGTAAGCATGGGCATGCGGGTACCGTTGCCTCGGGCTTATCCTGAAAGAGCGCTCTATATTAATAGTGGCAAACTGCAGATACAGGGGCAAATTTATGTGGCTAGGCAAATGCTGGTTTTTGCCAGGGACAGCTTGCCTGATGTGATGGCGCAGGAAAACACCCGTCTAATGCTTCTTGGGGGCGAGCCGTTGGGGCCACGGCATATGTGGTGGAATTTTATATCTTCCCGGAAAGAACGGATAGAACAGGCAAAGGCGGATTGGAAGGCCGGGAAATTTTCACTTCCGCCCGATGACAATACTGAGTTCATCCCTCTGCCTGAAACAATGGCATGATAATGTTGAGCAGGATTTAACATTAAGGATAAAAAAATGAAAACCTTATTATTGGTTCGTCATGCAAAGTCAAGCTGGAGCGATCCTACCCTGCCGGATCGTATCCGTCCATTGGCGGGCAGGGGAAAGCATGATGTAGAGAAAATGGGGAAACGTTTGGCCAGTCGTGGGGTCAAACCTGACCTGGTGTTAACCAGTCCGGCGGTGCGTACTGCGGAAACGGCAAAAGCCCTGGGCAAATCGTTGGGCTACAAGCACAGGAATATTACCGTGAATGACCGTTTGTATGCCTGTCAGCCTGGCGATATTCTTGAGGTCGTGAAAGATTTTGATGATGGTTTGTCTTATGTCATGCTGGTAGGTCACAACCCTGAGATAACGGATTTTGTCCATTTATTTACAGATAGAGTTGCCTATATGCCTACCTGTGCCACGCTTGAATTACAGTTTGATGTAGAAGCCTGGGCGGATATTGCCCGTGAGAATTTGCATCAGGCCTTGTACGATTCTCCCAAGAATGAGCACCCGGTGGCCTAACGGATTAGGCCGCGTTACCCATGTATTATTTGGGCGGTTTTGTAATATACTGTCTGTGTCAGTACGTTTCTTTGTGGTTCATGCAGTTTTTAACAGAAGGAATCATCATGGCAAAGATTTTAGTACTTTATTATTCTTCTTACGGGCATATAGAAACCATGGCGCAAGCGGTTGCCGAAGGTGCGCGGGCGGTGCCAGGTACAGAGGTCGTGGTTAAGCGGGTACCTGAGCTGGTTCCTGAAGAGGTTGCCCGCAATGCGCATTTCAAGCTGGACCAGCAGGCACCTATTGCCACCACGGCAGAGCTGGTTGAATACGATGCCATTATTTTTGGCACGCCAACCCGCTTTGGCAATATGGCTGCCCAAATGAAAAATTTTCTGGATCAAACCGGCAGTTTATGGGCGTCCGGGGCTTTAATTGGTAAAGTGGGTAGCGTCTTTACCTCTACCGCTACCCAACATGGTGGCCAGGAAAGCACGATTTTGTCGACCCAGATTGTTCTATTGCACCACGGTTTTATTGTGGTGGGCTTGCCTTATTCATTCCAGGGACAAATGATACTTGACGAGGTTACCGGTGGCAGTCCTTATGGGGCCACCACCATTGCAGGGGGTGACGGCGCCAGAAAACCCAGTCAAAATGAACTGGATGGTGCACATTACCAGGGTAAGCATGTGGCTGAAATCACAACTGCGTTGCTCAAGGGTAAGGCGGTTTAAAGTCGGGGAAATTTGTCCACATGGCTGAATCTGTCCACAAATTTTGTTGAGATCATTGTGGATAACTATTTCATAAGATTGAAATATTTTTATAAGCCATTGATAAATAAATATTTATTTTGGTTTTAATAAGTTTTGATCGTTTAATAAGCGTTTTGTCTTTTTATAACGAAATTGCCGGTTTATGGTGGCCTGCTAATGCAATTGGTTTTAAAGAAAAAAGCGCCGGTTTTCATCTCAGCGCTTTGAATGACTTGGAAACCGCCTGTTTATTTCAGAAAGCCGGCACCACCATCGGCTTCAATCACCAAGCCAGTTAGGTAGGATGCTCTTGCCGAAGCCAGAAAAGTGACGATGTCAGCGATTTCTTCCGCTTCGGCAGGGCGGCCAAAAGGCAGGTGCTCAAGCAGTTCCTGCCAGCGTTCGGAGTCATTGAATTTGGCTTGTGCCCGCGATTTGTAAAGGGTTAGCAGGCGATCGGTTTTGGTCGGTCCCGGGTTAAGACCCAGCACGCGTACGCCGGCTGTACTGCTGTAGCCGCCTACAGCCTTGGTGAAGGCTATAAGTGCTGCGTTGCCGGTAGAACCCGCCAGATATTCATAGCGAGGATTGCTGCCAGCGGCTCCAATCACATTAATGATGACCCCTGATTTTCTTGCCATCATGAAATCCAAGGCCAGTCGGGTCAATTCTATATAACCATGTACTTTCAGATCCCATGCTTTGCTCCAGCGTGCAAAGTCAACTTCCTTGAAGCCACCACCGGGAATGGCACCGGCATTGTTAACCAGGATGTCGGTGTTTTTCAGAACCGGAGCCAGTTGTTCGCGGTTTTCCTGCAGGGATAAATCCAGGGCCGTGGTTTGTGCTGTTGTACCTGTTTGTGTTTTTAATTCATCGGCTGCTTTTGCCAGGGTTTGGGCATTGCCTGAAACCAGATGAATATGGGCACCCTCTTTGGCCAGGGCAATGGCGCTGGCCAATCCGATGCCTTTTGAACCACCCGTGACAAGTACCTGTTTGTTTGAAAGTTCCAGATCCAATTTTTCCTCCTTGATGTTTGGCTTGTCCTTAGTTTTACATTATTTTTTATCTTCTCTATATAAATTTTGGTAATATTGAATCAATGAATTAGTTGTTCTTTTTTTTAAAGAATCGGCCTATACTTTTTCGCAATTCAATTTTTATGCTGAAATTCTTCAGCTATTTTTTTGTGGGTATTTTTATGGCTAAATGGTTTTCTGATAACGCACAGGCAATAGGCCGCACACCTTTGGTTAAGTTGAATCGTGTTACCGATGGTGCTGGCGCAACGGTTCTGGTGAAAATAGAAGGGCGTAATCCCGCCTATTCGGTCAAATGCCGGATTGGTGCTGCCATGGTTGCTGATGCAGAGCAGAAAGGTATATTGACCGCCGGAAAAGAAATTGTTGAACCAACCAGTGGCAATACAGGTATTGCGCTGGCATTTGTGGCCGCCGCTAAAGGCATTCCCATTACCCTGACCATGCCCGACACCATGAGTCTTGAGCGTCGTAAACTGCTGGCGGCATTTGGTGCCAAGCTGGTCCTGACAGAAGGGGCCAAAGGCATGAGTGGTGCGATTGCCAAAGCCGAGGAAATTGTTGCTTCAGATCCGGCTAAATATGTCTTGCTTCACCAATTTAAAAATCCTGCCAACCCTGCCATTCATGAAACCACTACGGGTCCTGAAATCTGGAATGATACGGATGGTGCGATTGATATCCTGGTTTCCGGTGTTGGTACCGGTGGTACCATAACCGGTACCACCCGTTATATTAAAAATACCCAAGGCAAAAAAATCCAGGCAGTTGCGGTTGAGCCTACTGGCAGTCCAGTGATTACACAGGCCCGTAGCGGTCAGGAAATCAAGCCAGGCCCTCATAAAATTCAGGGCATTGGTGCAGGTTTCATCCCGGAAGTGCTTGATCTTTCCTTAATTGACAGTGTAGAGCAGGTCAGCAATGAGGACGCGGTGGAATACGCCTTGCGTCTTGCCCGTGAGGAAGGGATTATTTCAGGCATTTCAAGCGGGGCTGCCGTTGCCGCCGCGATTCGTCTGGCCAAACTGCCTGAGAATGCCGGTAAAGTCATTGTGGCTATCCTGCCTGATTCAGGCGAGCGTTATTTAAGCTCGATTTTATTCGAGGGTCTGTTTGACGAGAAAGGTCTGGCAGTTTCCACTTAAAAAGATGGCAATAGTGTGGTCTTATCGCCAAAACAGGCTTTAATTATTCCATGAACGTGCTAGAATCCGTTTGCTTCATTGGGGAGTAGCCTCTCTGTTTCCAGGGGTTTGCGTCAACATGCTTGGTATTCACCATGGCGTAAACGGTTCTCAAAAAACTTGGCAAGACCTTTGATTATTGCGCTTTCTACATTGGCCGGAAAAGTGCGGTAGTCATTCGTCTCTTTCCGGCCAAGGTGTATTTATGGAAGCACTTCTTGTCTCTACTGGCGTGGTGGCCCTGGCCGAAATGGGTGATAAAACCCAATTACTGGCATTTATTCTTGCTGCCCGCTTTAAAAAACCCCTGCCCATTATTCTTGGAATTCTTGTTGCCACCGTTGTCAATCATGGTTTGGCCGGTGCACTGGGGGGCTGGATTACAGCAGCCGTCAGCCCGGAGATTTTGCGTTGGGTACTGGGTCTTTCTTTTATTGCCATGGCCATCTGGACCCTGATCCCCGATAAAATCGAAGAAGAAGAAACCACGATTGCCGGGAAGTTTGGCGTTTTTGGTGCCACTCTTGTTACTTTCTTCCTGGCCGAGATGGGTGACAAAACCCAGATTGCCACGGTTGCCATGGCTGCCCACTATTCATCACCCGCGCTTGGTGCGCACTTTACAACGTTATTAATGGTTGTTATTGGTACCACATTGGGTATGATGATTGCCAATGTTCCGGCGGTATTTATAGGCGATAAGCTGGCCGACCGCATTCCCATGAAGCTGGTTCATACAATTGCAGCCTGTATTTTTGCCGCACTGGGTGTTGCAACTTTGCTGGGGGCAGGCTCGGATCTGGGCTTTTAGAAATGAATTATAGTAAGATCTGAGCAATTACCATTTGGTGAGTGAACGATAAAATGCGTTACTATTATTTTCTATGTGAATGCCATGCAAGCTGATTTTCTGGTTACAGAACAGCGGGCCGATGGTTATTATCTTTGTATTCAGGGTGACTGGATACTGGATAACTTTGTCGCATTGGAAAAATTCACGAAGCGGTATAAAAAACAGCCTGTACCTGAAAAAATCAGTCTGGATGGCAGTCGCCTTGGCATGCTTGATACCGTTGGTGCATCCAGGCTGATTCAATTGCTGGGACAGGACAATACGCGCCTGCTGTTGCAGGCAGACAGTCCTTTACCGGCAGAAAAGAAAGCGTTGCTCCAAACGGTTGCGCAGGCGCTTGAGTTAACGGACGGGATCCCGAAAAAGCCTGAAGCCGGCCCAATCAGTCAAATTTTCGGGCAAATAGGGTACTCCGTTACCACGGTGTGGCGGCAATTTATTTCATTGCTGGGGTTTTCCGGGCTGATCCTTGAATCCCTGTTTCGTCTTGTGTGGCATCCCCGTCAATGGCGTTTTACTTCGGTGGTTGCACAGGTGCAAACCAGTGGATTAAATGCCGTTCCCATTGTCATGCTGCTCACCTTTATGGTGGGGGCTGTCATTGCTTTTTTAGGTGCCACCGTCTTGGCCGATTTCGGTGCTTCCGTTTATACGGTGCATTTGGTGGCCTTTTCCAACTTGCGTGAGTTTGCCATTTTACTGACCGCCATTTTAATGGCCGGCAGAACGGCCAGTGCCTTTACGGCGCAGTTGGGCTCCATGAAGGTCAATGAGGAAATTGACGCGCTCAGGGCATCTGGCCTGAATCCGGTCTATCTGTTGGTAATTCCGCGTGTGCTGGCCTTGCTGATTTCCCTGCCCATCCTTACTTTCCTGGGCATGCTGTCTGGCATGTTGGGTGGCCTGGTGGTTTGTATCGTAAGCCTTGAAATTTCCCCGGTTATGTTTATGGATATTATCAGTGAGAATGTGCCGGTCCGTCATTTCTGGATTGGTATGGTCAAAGCACCGATTTTCGCTTTTGTCATTGCCGTGGTTGGGTGTCATGAAGGTTTCAAGGTTGATGGCAGCGCCCAATCAGTGGGGGAGCACACCACTTCCAGCGTGGTGCAATGTATTTTTCTGGTTATTTTGCTTGATGCCTTGGCTGCCTTGTTTTTCATGGAGATGGGATGGTAGGTAAATGGAATGAAAATCCTGTGCCTGTCATCGAGGTCAGGGATCTGGTAAACAGCTTTGGTACCCACGTTGTCCATAAAGACCTTGACCTTGATGTTTACCAAGGAGAAATCATGGGGGTTGTGGGCGGCTCGGGGACCGGCAAGTCGGTGCTGCTGCGATCTATCGTTGGGTTGCTTCGGCCTGCGTCTGGCTCAGTAAGGGTTTTTGGGCAAAACCTGCTTCAGCTTCCTGATCGTGACCGCTCCGCGCTTGAGAGAAAATTTGGCGTGCTGTTTCAGCGTGGTGCTTTATACTCATCCCTGACGGTACTTGAGAATGTCGCTTTTCCCTTAATCGAGCAGGCGGGCCTGAAACGGGCCGATGCCGAGGAAATTGCCCGTTTGAAAATCGCGCTGGCCGGTTTGCCGGCCAAAGCCGCTTATGATTACCCGGCCAGTCTGTCAGGGGGGATGGTCAAGCGTGCCGCTTTGGCAAGGGCCCTGGCACTGGATCCGGCCATTCTTTTTCTGGATGAGCCAACGGCGGGGCTTGATCCTATTGGTGCGGCCAGTTTTGATCAGCTTATCATGACCTTGCGTAATGCCCTGGGGCTCACTATTTTTTTGGTGACCCATGATTTGGATACCTTGTATACCGCTTGTGACCGGGTTGCCGTTTTGTCTGAAAAGAAAGTATTGGCCGTCGATGTATTGGAAAAAATAGAGCAAATTGATAATCCCTGGATTCAGGAATATTTTCATGGTCCCCGAGGAAGGGCGGCCTATCAAGCAGGACACACGTTGTCCCGGGAGTAGAAAAAATGGAACCCAAGGCGCATCACGTGCTGATTGGCATTTTTACCGTTGTCTGTACGGCGGCAGCTTTGTTATTTGCCCTTTGGTTGGGTAAATCCAGTGCTGATAATAATGCACGTTATTACATCATTGAATTTAATCAAGCGGTAAGCGGCTTGTCCAAAGGTAGTGCCGTGCAGTACAGCGGCATCAAGGTGGGCGATGTGGTGTCTTTGTCTTTGAGTCCCAATGATCCAGGCAAGGTACTTGCCCGGGTCAGGATTCAGGCAAATGTACCCATAAAACAGGATGTGACGGCCAAATTAAGTCTGACGGGTATTACCGGCCTTTCAGTCATTGAGTTGAGTGGTGGTTCGCCAGACAGCCCTGAATTGGTGGGAGTGGGTGATGAAGACCCGGTTATTGTAGCAACTCCCTCGGCTTTAATGGCGCTATTGAGTAATGGTGAATCATTAATGTATAACCTGACCGAACTGATTGTGAATGCCAAAAATATTTTGTCTGATGAAAATGCCGAAAAAATTGACAGTACGCTGGATAACATTGAGGAAATCAGCAATTTTCTGTCTGCCCAGGAAAACAATGTGGATAGTTTCCTGGTCGAGTTGACGGCAATGGTCAAACAGGTGAATGGTGCCATGAGGTTTATTGGTGATCTGGCCAGCAGTAGCAATGATTTGCTTAACGAGCAGGGTGCCAAGCTCTTGCAAAATGCCAGCCAAGCCATGAAGTCAGTGGAAAACGCGGGCGCCAATGTTCAGAAGCTGGTTAAAAACAATCAGGGAGCCATTGGTCAGGGTATTCAGGGGTTAAAGGGTATTGGCCCGGCTTTGCTTGAATTCAGGAATGCTTTCGGTGATTTACAAGGCATTCTTCGGCAACTCAGGGAAGATCCGTCCGGGTATCTGCTAAACGGCAATCAAATCAAGGAGTTCAAGCCATGAGAAGGAAATTCAGGTGCATCCTGGCGGTATCGCTGGTTTCATTACTCGGCGCATGTTCAATTCTTCCCGAATCAGACCCACTCATCGTTTATCAGTTGCCAGCTGCCCATGAGACAGTTGTACCGTCTTTTTCAGGTTTGTCAGCCAAGACCTTAAGTGTTTTTACTCCTTATGCCGGCAGTTTTCTTGATTCCAACCGTATTGCCGTTGCACCGGACGGCAATCGTCTTAGTGTTTATGAGGGAAGTCGCTGGAATGATTTCGCACCGGTTGTTTTCCGTAACAGGCTTATCCGGGATATGCGTAGAATCAGCGACCTGAAAGCCGTTGATAATGAAAGGGAAAACCTGTTCGCTGATTATCAATTGCGAGGAGATCTGGTGGATTTTCAGGTTGTTTATCGTAATGAGCAACCCACTGTTGTCATTTCCTTTGAGGCGAGTCTTGTCAACAGCCAAAGTGGCCGGGTAATTGACAGTCGGCATTTCAGTGTTGCCGAACCGGTTGATGGAAGTCAGGTCCCCGAGGTCGTTCAGGCTTTCGGGCAGGCATCAAGCCGGATCAATCATGACATCATTCAATGGGTATATCGGGTGGCCGGCAAATGAAGGTGGTTGTTCAGCGGGTACAACAGGCCAGTGTCACGGTTGATGGGCAGTTGGTCGCAAGCATTGGCCCGGGAATGCTGGCGCTGGTGGGGATAAGCCCAGAGGATACGCAAAAAGATATCGATTATCTGGTGCGTAAAATGACGCAATTGCGTATTTTTGATGATGCGCAGGGCGTCATGAATCTTTCTATTCTGGACAAGGGGTTTGAGATTCTGGCCGTTAGCCAGTTTACCCTGTTGGCGGATACGCGCAAGGGCAATCGTCCTTCTTATATCAAGGCGGCCCGTCCGGAAATGGCCTTGCCTTTTTTTGATGGTTTTGTGCAGGCGCTTGAAAAGGCATTGGGTAAGACGGTTCCAAGCGGTATTTTTGGTGCCGATATGAAAGTGGCCCTCATCAACGATGGTCCTGTCACCATTCTCTTGGACAGTCATGATGGGTAATGAAACGGCCTTGCTCAAAGCCGATAATCTGTGCCGGACAGACCCGATTAACAAGGTCATGCTGGTGAAATTCGCTTCCTGTTTGATTTACTCGGGTGACCGTATTGTCCTGTCCGGAAGCTCAGGGTCGGGCAAGAGCGTGTTTTGTCGTATGCTGGCCCTGCTTGACCAACCTGATCAGGGCAGTATTACTTTTAACGAACAGCTTGTAAAACCGGTGGATATTCCACATTATCGTTCAAGGGTGGCTTATATCCGGCAACGCCCCGTCTTGTTACGGGGAACGGTACAGGAAAATCTGGTCTTCCCATTTGCCTTGCGTATCAATCGGGAACGTCGTTTCGATCCAGAAAAAATCGCCCGATTTTTAGCCGTGATCGATAAACCGGACTCGTTTTTGCAAAAAAATGCGGCTGACTTATCAGGTGGGGAAAGGCAGCTGGTTTGTCTGTTACGGGTTTTGCAACTGGATCCGGTGATTTTGCTGCTTGATGAACCCACTTCTGCCCTGGATGTGGACATGGCCATGCAGGTGGAGTTATTAATCAATAAATGGATGCAACTGCATGATGAAACCAGGGCTTATGTATGGATCAGTCATGATGAGCAGCAAAAAAAACGGGTTGGGCGGCAAGTCTGGCATATGAATGCCGGTGTATTAACGACAGGTGTTGCATAATGCCTTCTTATATCGAAATTTCTTATCTGGATATTGCTTTGGCCTCTTTGCTGGTGCTGGCCAATGGTTTGATTTCCTTTTTTTTAAAGCTCAAGCTTGAAAAGAGCCTGTTGGTGGCTGCGGTCAGGATGGTTGTTCAGCTGTTGCTGATTGGTTATATCCTGAAATGGGTGTTCAGTCTGGATCAATGGTATGTGGTGCTGTTTATTATTGGCATCATGACGTTGATCGCCGGTATGGCTGCGCATAATCGCAATCGTGTTCAATACGGCGGCATGAGAGTGGATGCACTGGTCTCGGTATGGGTGTCTTCCTGGCTGATAGCCTTGTTGGGGTTGGTGCTCGTGTTGCAGGTACAACCTTGGTACAAGCCCCAGTACGTGATTCCCATTATGGGCATGATTCTGGGCAATACGCTTACAGGCGTGTCATTGGGCCTGGATCGCATTACGCATGAATTGATTCAGAAACGTGAACAGGTGGAAATGATGCTTTCCCTGGGGGCGACCCGCTGGGAGGCTTATAAGGAGCCGGCACAAAATGCAGTGATGGCAGGCATGATGCCAACGATTAACAGCATGATGGTTATTGGGCTGGTGAGTCTTCCCGGCATGATGACCGGGCAGATTCTGGCAGGTCAGGATCCCGAGCAGGCGATCCGTTACCAGATTATTGTCATGTTTTTTCTTAGTGCAGCATCGGCCATCGGTTGTGTGTTGGCCGTGCTATTTGTTTTTAGGCGTTTGTTTTCAAAATCACATAGTTTCATGTATTGGAAACTGCAGGAAAAGTAATCTTCAAAGGAAAGCAGGGAAATGGCAAAGCAGCGTGGCGAGACAGATCCTTCCGTACAAAGCCCCGAGGCGGTTGTACAGGAGGTGGGTACTCATCCTGAAACCGGTTTGAGCAGTTCACAGGCAAGCCAGCGATTGCAAAAGGATGGTCCCAATGTGCTGCGGGCTGCCGTACCGGTTCCTGGCTGGAAACGGTTTTTGAGGCAGTTTCAGGATCCATTGGTTTATTTGTTGCTGATTGCCATTTTGATTTCCGTGATTGCCTGGGCCGTAGAGGGTTGGGTAGGCTGGCCCATTGATGCGCTGGTGATTTTATTGATTGTGGTGGGTAATGCCATTTTGGGTTATGTGCAAGAGAACAAGGCGCAAAACGCGGTGGCGGCACTGGCAAAAATGACCGAAGTCACGTCTGCCGTATTGCGTGATGGCGTGGTGAGCCGTGTACCCAGTACCAGTCTGGTGGTCGGAGATATTCTCATGCTGGAAGAGGGGGATGCCGTCGGGGCTGATGCCCGGCTCCTTCGTGCGTCGGCCCTGAAAATCCAGGAAGCGTCCCTGACGGGTGAAAGCGAGGCCGTCATGAAAGATGCGGCTCGCCTGGAGCGGGTTTTGCCGTTAGGTGACCGCCTGAACATGATTTTCAAGGGAACCGCGGTAGTGCAGGGCACCGGCAAAGCGGTCGTGACAGCAACCGGCATGGATACGGAAATGGGATCCATTGCGCAAATGCTGGATCAAACCGTTGAAGGGCAAACCCCTTTGCAAAAGGAAATCGGGCATATTGGCCGTATGCTTGGCAAGGCCGTGAGTGCAATTGCCCTGGTCGTGGTGGTCACGGTATTGCTGCTGTCGGAAATAAATAGTCTTTCAGATGTCATTAATGTTCTGTTGCTGGGGGTTTCGCTGGCGGTGGCGGCCGTGCCCGAGGGTTTGCCCGCCATTTTGTCGGTGGTGTTGGCCTTGGGTGTCCAGAAAATGGCCAAGCGAAATGCAATTGTTAAAAAACTCTCTTCTGTTGAAACATTGGGTTCAGCTTCGGTGATTTGTACTGATAAAACAGGAACACTAACCCGTTCGGAAATGATGATTGGGCAGGCGTATACCAGTTCGGGTTATACCGACTTAAGCGGGGTTGGCTATATACCGGAAGGGAGTGTCAGTGTTGATGGTAAGCCCTTGGAGTCAGGGCAGTTACATGCCGAACAGGTGGCTTTGCTGAGCGGTGGCAGCCTGGCCAATAACGCGGATTTGCGCCTGAACAAGGACGGAGAGTGGGAGATCCGGGGAGATCCGACCGAAGCCGCTTTTCTGGTGGCCGAACAGAAACTGAATGTGGCAGAACGCCGTAAGCAGCGTTTTGAAAGGGTGTTGGAAATTCCTTTCAGCTCCGACCGGAAAATGATGTCGACCATTGAAAAAGATCATGAGCATGATGATATGCTGGTCTTGATCAGCAAGGGGGCACCGGACGTTCTTATGCAGCGCTGCACGAAATGCCGCTTGGGGATGGATGTGGTGGCTTTTACCGATGAGCTGAGGGCCAAGGCCTTGGCTGATGTGGATCGTTTGTCCGGGGCCGCTTATCGGACGCTTTCCGTTGCATACCGTCCCATTGGCAGTCATGAGGATCTTGATCAGTTGGAAGCGCTTGAGCAAAACATGATCTTTGTCGGTACGGTCGGGATTATAGATCCTCCGCGTGAAGAAGTGGGACCTGCCATTCAGGAAGCCCATCGGGCAGGAATCAGGGTCATTATGATTACGGGGGATCACCCGCGCACGGCAGCCCGCATCGCACAGGATTTGGGCATTATTGCCGAAGATGAGGGTGCGCTTACCGGTGAAGAGCTTGATCGCCTTGATGAGCAGGCTTTCCTGCAGGCGGTGGACAACGTATCCGTTTTTGCCAGGGTGGCACCAACTCACAAGCAACGTATTGTGGATGCACTGCAAAAGAGGGGACATATTGTGGCCATGACCGGTGATGGCGTTAACGATGCGCCGGCCCTGAAAACGGCTGACATTGGTGTGGCCATGGGGATTACCGGTACTGAAGTCACCAAAGAGGCCGGCAAGATGATTCTGGCCGATGATAACTTTGCCACCATTGTATCTGCGGTGCGTGAAGGTCGTAATATTTTTGATAATATCCGCAAGTTCCTGCGTTATTTGCTGTCTTCCAATATGGGCGAGGTGCTGACCGTGTTTTTGGGGGTGGTGGGTGCGGGCCTGCTTGGTTTGTATTCGGAAAGTGGCGGGGTTGTTGTGCCCCTGATGGCGACCCAGATTTTGTGGATCAATCTGGTGACCGACTCGGGGCCTGCGCTGGCCATGGGACTGGACCCGCAGACCGAAGATGTGATGGCACGCAAGCCGCGTCGGCAAACAGAACGCACCATTGATGGCAGGATGTGGCTGGGTGTATTACTGGTCGGTCTGGTGATGAGTCTCGCCACCTTGATGACCATTGATTTTTATTTGCCAGGCGGCATGCTGCAGGGTAATGAAAGTCTTGAGCTGGCCCGTACAGCAGGTTTTACGGTGCTTGTTTTTGCGCAGCTATTCAATTGTTTCAATGCCCGCTCGGAATTAAGCAGCGCGTTCACGAATATGTTTGTTAACCGGTGGCTTTTGTGGGCGGTGGGTCTGTCGGCTTTGTTGCAGGTTGCCGTGGTTCATGTGGACTTTCTCAATGTGGCATTCAATACTGTTCCGCTCAGTCTGGAGCAATGGGGAATGTGCATTTTGATGGGCAGTAGCGTTTTGTGGTTTAGTGAAATCCGCAAATTTGTATTGAGACAGCTGGAGAAGTAATTGGAATTCCATCCCGCCGTTATTTTTGTAGCCGGCCTGGTGATTATTATCCTTGGCGCCGAGATGATTCTCAGAAGTGCAGCACGTATTGCCGTCATGCTGCATATCAAGCCGATTATTATTGGCTTGACGATTGTTTCCATTGGTACCAGTACTCCTGAGCTGGCAGTGGGGATCACGGCCGGTTTGAGTGGTCAAGGGGAAATGGCCATTGGGAATATTATCGGCACCAATCTGGTTAATATTCTTTTTATCCTGGGCTTGAGTGCTGCCATTCGAGCATTGCCCATTCAACAACAAAGCCTGAAGCTGGATTTGCCTGTCGTTGTGTTTTGTTCCGTATTTTTGCTTTTTCTGTCTATGGATGGGGTCATTAGTCGGCTTGATGGCGGAATTCTGTTTTTGATGGCCATTGTTTACACGCTTGTGTTGATTCGCATGAGTCATAAAGAGTCTATTGCCGTGCAGCATGAGTTTGTCCAGGAGTTTGGTGCCGAAAAAACCATTACGACCTGGACAGCCGCCACCAAAACCTGGAACCTGATTGTGTTGTGTGCGGGTATGGCTTTATCTGTGTTGGGAGCGGATCTGCTGGTTGATAGTGCGGTCACCATTGCCGAGCATTTCGGGGTTTCCAATGCGATTATCGGTTTAACCATTGTGGCTATTGGAACCTCTTCTCCCGAGCTTGTTACTACTATTTTATCCACCATCAAGAATGATCGGGATGTGGCGATTGGCAATCTGATTGGCAGCAGTATTTACAATATTTTGTTTATCCTGGGTGTGACTGCGCTTGTCGTGCCGGGTGGAATCACTATAGGTCACGATCTTCTCTGGATTGATTTTCCATTAATGATTGCGGTTGCCTTGTTGTGTATCCCCATTCTTAGAAGCAAATCCATGGTGTCCCGTAAAGAGGGCGCGTTTTTTGTTTTGCTTTATTTTGCCTATATGGCTTTTTTGTTGTCGCGTGTTTAGAGAATGACTGTTGAAATTATGCCGCAAACCCTTTCCTGGCAGGAAAACGAAATAAATCATGCTGTCCAGTGGCATTCTGAAAGCGGTGCCAGGCCACCCAGGCGTATTGTGCCTGTGAATGATACTTTGACTGCCGATGAGGCACTTAGGCTGGCGCATGAAGGGGTCGGTTTACTGTGGCAGGGTGATTATCAGAATGCCCGTCAGCTGTTGCAGGCCATGGCACGGCGTCTTGATAAGAAAACGGCCAGAAAAAAAGAAAAAACCGCCACCAGGGAAAACAGTCGTGATGCTTTCAATTTGTACCGTTTGGGGAAGGCTCAACGTGCCCGTCTGTTGGGTATGCTGCTTATTCGAATTGAGCCTGGCTTTCATATCGCGCTTCGTCGCGCTCCTGATGTGCAACAAGCCTGTGAACAAGTGTATGACCATACCGGTGCTTTTGTAGTTTCACTCAGAGAGTTGTTGGGGGTGATTGGTGCTTATGAGTGGCGCCGCAACGGCGTGCCGGTGCCCCAGGCAGGTGGCAAAATCCATCCGTTTTATGGGGTGTTTTCACCGGTACGGGGTGAATATTTGCAGTTGCTCGACCAGGCCCCCTTGCCTGAAGGCTGCCAGACCGCGTTTGATATTGGTACCGGTACCGGTGTTTTGTCAATTATTCTGGCTAAACGGGGAGTACCGCATATTGTGGCGACTGATTTGCAGGAAAGGGCGGTTGAATGTGCCCGTTTCAATATTGCCAATCTGGGCCATGAGGACGTGATAACGGTAGAGCAGCGCAGTTTTTTTCCTGAAGGCAAGGCGGATTTGATCGTTTGTAATCCACCCTGGCTTCCTGCAAAACCATCCTCACCGCTGGAGCAGGCGGTGTATGATCCCGGTAGTGCAATGCTGAAGGGTTTTTTGCAGCATCTACCCGCTCATTTAAACCGGAATGGCCAGGGCTGGCTGATTATGTCTGATTTTGCCGAGCACCTTGGTTTGCGAAGCCCTGAAGACTTGCCTGACTGGATACGCCAGGCGGGATTAACCGTGCTGGAACGGCTTGATATAAAACCGCATCATGCTAAAGTGACCGATGCCACAGACGGGTTGCATGCCGCCAGAAAGGCGGAAGTGACCCGTTTGTGGCGGTTGGGTGTTCAAGACTGAATGGTTGCGCGTAATCAGTGACACTGAAATGTCATGAAATAGGCATCGTCCGGATTGCCCGAACCGGTGGGTGCATGTTGTGATGCGTTGACAACCGATTGCACCCCGCAGGTGGCCTGTGCTGTTTTCATGCACATTTCCCAATTGGGTGGTGTATTGGCATCTGCAGAACATTTAACACCAAAATTGTTTCTGTCAACAATGTCTATGCCGCTGGATGCGCAGCCTGCCAACACGAGGGGAAAAATAGCAAACAGTATTTTTTTCATGGATTTTATCTCCTGGGGACAGCAGTTATTGTAACGAAAATAAGAGAAATTTTTTACTTTTATTGCAATAAAGGATATAGTACTCCAGTAGCTGAAGAAAATTTCTTACTGTTTAAAAGTAATGTAATTTTCTAATGTGTGCACTTGCAATGCAATTTCCCTAATTTGGTAAAAGATGAAATTGTGATTGCAAGGTTTACAATGAGCAATATGGAAACGGGTAACGCCTATTTCAAGGATTTCAATCGCCTATTTCAAGGATTTCAATCATGAGAAAATATATTATCCCTGCTTTGGTCGCACTCACTGCTTCAGCAATGGTTCAGGCGGTTCAGGCTCAGGAAAGAGATACGCGCTCTGCTTGGGCCAAATCCCAGGACATGTATGTAGAGCCCACTTTACGCATTAGAGAATCAACGGTCGTGCTCACCCCCGAGCAGGCCCAGCAACTTAATGCAGGCGCACAACTTCCAGTGGGTTCCTATCAGGCTGATACAACGGTAAAAACAATTGTATATCCTGATGGCCGTACAGAGAGGGTTCAAGAGACCTCTACCACGGTTGTGCCCGCCGCACCGCAAGGTACTGCTCCGGTCCAGGATATGTCTTCGCCTAAGTAAGTTTCAAGACTTCGGTACTCGCCCGGTCTGGCTTTTTAGTCAGAAACTCCAGGCAGTCCATATGCCCGCCTTAAAGGCGGGCATTTTTATTTTCGCTTCTGTTGTCCTGGATGTATTTGGCCATTACTTCATTTTATGTGAATTTCTTTTATTAGAATAAGGTTGCTTTTCAGGCGGAGCAGCGATGAGTGAATCTGGCAGTGATGGTGAATTACAGGAATTGAAGGCTTATAAAAGCCTGTTTGACAGGATAGAGCGACAACCCCTTACGCATGAACAGCGTACTGCATGTGTATCCAGTGCCAGAAATACCCTGGTTTTGGCCGGTGCCGGAACCGGAAAAACCAGTACGCTGGCAGGTCGTGCCGCTTATTTACAGGCTAGTGGCAAGGCCAGGCCAGAGCAGATTCTGTTGCTGGCGTTTGCCCGGGAGGCTGCTCATGAAATGGATAGTCGTATTGCTTCACGGCAGAAGCAAGGGGGCGGGACTGTTCAAGCCAGAACATTTCATGCTTTGGGCTTAAGTATTGTCCGGGAGGTTGAGCAAACCTCGATTGCCTTGTCCGAGTTAAATGATGACACTTGCCTGCAGGCCTATCTTGACAGGGAGTTTTTTCAATTACTTAATGGTTCGGCCCAGTATGGACATCTTGTCTTGTCATGGTTTGATGCCTATGAAACCCAACCTCGTTTTCGGTCCTGTTTTAAAGCGGAAAAAAAATATCGGGCTTACCTGGAGCAGCATGTTTTCAGGTCGTATAACGATGATTACACCAGAAATGTGAGTGAAATGTTGTTTGCCAATGCGCTGGCCGTGCTGGGTATCCCTTATGTTTATCGAGCGCATTATTTCAGGGATATTTATTTGCGTGCTTATGAACCTTATTGCTGCTGCTTTTACTTAAGTACTTATGATTGCTATGTGGAAATTCATGATCTGCCTGAATCATGGGTCATGCATGATCCGTTGGTGGAAAAATACCGCACCAGGGTGCGGGAGATTCATTGCCAGCATGGTACTTTTCTGCTTGAGTTTTACGAGCAGAAAATAGACGCTTCAGGTATTAATCCGTTTGTTGGCATGATTCAGCAGGCCTTGGGTCTTGGGCCGGAGTGTTTGCCCATTTCAGACAAGTTGTTTCGCTCACCTTCCCGTTTACGTCATTTGGTGCATTTGCTGAAGTCGGCGCTGCTGGCGGCCCGGTCAGGGCATCAAAATTTGTCAGTCATGCGGACCTTGCTGGAAAATAAAACCGATTTTCAGCACCGCTATCAGCGGATTTTGCTGGACTTGTTAATTCCCCTGGCCCAGTCACATGAACAATATATTCTGGACTCTGGAAAAATTGACTATGCCATGATGATTGACAGGGCGATCCGTTACGTTCAGGAGGGTAAGTATATCGCTCCATGGAGCGATATACTGATCGATGAGTTTCAGGATTTGTCTGCCCAGCGCTATGTGTTGATTAAGGCGCTAAGAGTGCAAAATCCACAGATACGGCTTTTTTGTGTGGGCGATGACTGGCAGGCCATTTATCGCTTTGCTGGCAGTGATATAGCGTATACCTCTAAGTTTGAGACCTGGTTTGGTAAGGCAAGGTGTGTGGCGCTGCGTCATACATTCCGGTTCAATAACCGGATTTCGGATGTGGCCAGCCGCTTTGTACTGGAAAATCCCTCACAAACCCGTAAGTGTCTGATTGCCGGTGTGCAGCAGACCGGGCCGGCTGTGAGTGTGTTGGATGAAAAACAAGGGGTGGCGGGTGTCTTGCGGGAGATTGTCCTGAAGCACGGTGATCAGCCAGAGAAAACCGTATTGATCCTGGCCCGTTTCAGGCATTTATTGTTGCCGGCTTCTGCCTTGCAAGCTTGGGAACAGCAGTTTTCGGGATTGCATTTGAGGGGGGTAACGGTGCATGCGGCAAAAGGACAAGAGGCCGATTATGTTATTGTGCTGGGTTTGAATAATGGTGAGTTCGGGTTTCCATCGGGTAAAGTGTCCAACTTATTGCAAGAATCTTTGTTGCCTGAAGCGGAAGATTTTTCGCAGGCAGAAGAGCGGCGTTTGTTTTATGTGGCATTAACCCGGGCCAGAAAGCATGTTTACCTGATGTATGAGCCTGATCATCCTTCAGCGTTTGTACTTGAACTGTTAGAGAATGGTTATGCGATAGAAGTGCAGAAAGATAAAGACCCGCAAGTGGGCAGGATATTATCTTCCTGGTGTCCGGGGCCTTTGCCGATGTGGAAAGACCTTCCATGGGTTTCGTTTAAACAGAGACTGAAAACGACTTTATGTCGTTTAATTGGGTTTGATAAAAGTGCGTGAATCGTGATAGTTCAGGAAATCCAGCCCGGTGTGAAAGCTGTTTTCATCTGAGCAAAAGAAAATAACCGTATCTTCCGATTGCATGTTGACCAGCACGGATTCCATTTCGTCTTCAATGTCCAGTGATTCGTCCAGTGAAGCAACGTGAATATCATTGCCCTGTTCAAAACGCTCTTTGGGGACCAGGGTGGTAATTTCTTCGAAATCGGTTTCACCCAGGATGAAATAAACATTCAATGACAGATTTTCCACTTCACACTGGATTTCTATACCATGTTCGAGGGGGCGGATTAAAGTGCTTTGCAGTTCCATGGGGTAGCGCTGTTGTTATTATTGGGGAGCCATTAAATTGGTTGGGGGGGGTACATCGGCAGGCATCGAAGGGGCACCGTCATAGGCACCCTTGCTGGCGCAAGCGGCAAGTAGGGCGGTAACAGCCAGTAGAAGCAATTTGTTTTTCATGATTTATAATGAACGTGTAAGAGGTGTTTGATGGGTGCTTAATGCATGACTGCCTATTGTAATCCAATTTAAGGTTTGCTTTTTTGATGACGCGCAAGATTATTCATGTTGACATGGATGCCTTCTATGCTTCTGTCGAGCTTAGAGAGAATCCATCGTTGCAAGGCAAGCCGGTTGTGGTTGCCTGGGATAGTGCCCGCTCGGTGATTTGTGCCGCGTCGTATGAGGCCAGGAAATACGGTTTGCGTTCGGCCATGTCAGTGGCCAGGGCCAGGCAATTATGTCCGCAGGCCATTTACATTCCGCCCAATTTTGATCTTTACCGCTCGGTTTCCCGGCAGGTAAGGTCGGTGTTTGAATGTTATACCCACAAGATAGAACCTTTGTCACTGGATGAGGCTTATCTGGACGTCACCTCAAACCTCAAGAATCTGCCTTCTGCCACCGAGGTCGCCAATGCCATTCGGGCGGATATTTTTTCGCTGACTGGATTAACGGCTTCGGCGGGTGTGGCACCTAACAAGTTTTTGGCAAAAATTGCTTCAGATTGGCATAAACCCAATGGTATTTTTGTTATTTCCCCTTCCAAAGTACAGGCTTTTCTGGCACCGCTGCCATTGCAGAAGATTCCCGGTGTGGGCAAAGTGACCCTGGCCAGGTTTCATCAATTGGGCTTGTTTACGGTTAGTGATCTTTTACGCTTTAATGATGCTGAGTTGGCCTATCATTTTGGCAAATTCGGCTATCGCCTGTATCAACTGGCACGAGGGGTTGATGACCGGCCGGTGGAATCCAATCAGCCAGCCCAGCAAATCTCAACAGAAACCACCTTTGAAGACGATATTGCGTTTGGGCAGGTAGAGACCTTTCTGGCCGCATTGTGCACCAGGTTATGGGGGCAGTTGCTTAAAAAGAAAAAGTTTGGCTATACAGTGACATTAAAGCTTAAAACAAACACGTTTCGCATAATTACCCGTTCAAAGACCTTTTCTGTTCCGCTGCACAGTCAGGCTCACTTGCTTCAGGCGGGTCAATCTTTGTTGGAGAGGGTGGATGAAGATCTCAGGCGTTATCAGTTTCGTCTGGCGGGTATCGGTGTCAGCCATTTTCTTGAAGACGGGCAAGGCGGTCAGCAATTGTCCCTGCTGTAGAGGGGGTGATAATGGGCTAACCCGCGCTACGTCATGGTTGTTCTGTGTGGCGCGGGTGAGCCTGTCAGGCTTATGCTTGTTGTGAGTCAAGCCAGGCCTGGCTGGCGGGTGGTTTGAATTACATGATACGAGCTTTGAGTTGTTTGGACAGCTCGGACATGTCGGCGCGGCCGGCCAGTTTTTGTTTGATGATGGCCATGGCCTTGCCCATGGCAGGCGCACCACTGACGCCTTGCGCGGCGACTTCTTCGATGGCGGCAGTAATGACGGCAATGATTTCTTCCGGACTGGCCTGCTCGGGCAGGAACTCACTAAGCACTTGCATTTCCGCTTTTTCTGCCTCGGCGGTTTCGGTGCGTCCGGCTTTTTCGTAAGCGGAAATGGATTCTTTTCTTTGTTTGATTTGCTTTTCGATAATGGCCAGAATTTCGTCGTTGGACAGTTCTTTGCGTTCATCGACTTCTTTTTGCTTGATGGCAGCCTGCAATAAACGCAGGGTACCCAGGCGCTCGGATTGTTTGGCGCGCATTGCATTTTTAATTTCTGCCGAGATGGTTTGTTTTAAAGAATCAGACATGAAAATTCCAGGGGAATGTTAAGATAGGGTTATATTATTACGCAGTTTTTTATAGGCATCAACATGACAGCGCTGGTAACTGAAAGAATACTTGTTCCCGGAAATAAGGACATCAGGCAATTATTCGTTATTTTTTTTGATGATATACGACAAAAAGAGAATCTTGATGTGCTGGTGCAGCAAATATGCCAGCATTTTGAAAATGCGGCTGTGGTCGCGGTTTGTCATTATCCGGTTCAGGCCAATAAGCCTGATTCCTGGGAGGCAAAGCTGTTGCAGCATATAGCCCTGTCAGAGGCGGAACTGGCGCAGATGGTTATGCAAAGTGATGAACAATATCTTGCTTATCTCAATGAAAAAAGGCAAGAATTTGGGCTTCCCGTAGAGGCAACCGCCCTGATTGGGGTGGGCTATGCCGCGAGCGTGGTGCTTGAATTGACCAAAGCCGAACAGGTTCCGGCGGGGCGGGTTATCACTTTTGGCGGGCGGTATGTACAATTGCCTGAGTCCCTTTCCCTAGAGCAGACAATTCATTTATTGCATGCTGATGAAGACGAGAAAATCAACATTCATTTTGCCCGTGATACCCACCTTCATATTGATCAAATACAGGGTGATGCAACGGTGGATATTGCCAATAAAACCAAAAATTCACTGGATCCGGTACTGAGCAAGAGAATGATAGAGCGGCTGCTGACTTGTGTGCCTTTAAGGTTCTGGCAAGAAGCCGATAGTGGCGAATACGAATTGCGTCCGACCGGTCCAGAGGCAGATGATAAAATTCATTGATAAAAATTTATTGATATAAATTAAGGCCTGGTCAATAAAAATTAAGATCGGATCAATAAAAAAAATCCCCGGTTTATGCCGGGGATTTTTTTATTTGGACTTGCCGGTTTATGTGGACTTACCACTAAGTGCGGAAAGCCCCATCATTCATGGTGGGGATGGATAGCACGGGATCCAAAGGACACCATTTTCTTGCACGCTTTTCTGTTTCAACTATACTAAACCCTATGCAACGCCTTCAAGCCTACCGATTCGAACTGATGCCCAATGGCCAACAGCAGCGCGCCATGCGCAGCTTTGCCGGTTCCTGTCGGTATGTGTATAACCAGGCATTGCACTTGCAGCAGGAACGGTATAAAGCGGGAGAAAAGAAACTGGGTTATGCCGGGTTGTGCAAGGTACTGACCGAATGGAAAAAACAAGCGGAAACCCACTGGTTGAATAACACCCCCAGCCAGGCGTTGCAACAGGCATTGAAGGACCTGGAACGGGCCTACAAAAATTTCTTTGAAAAGCGGGCTGATTTTCCCCGCTTCAGGAAAAAAGGCCGGTCAGATAGCTTTCGTTATCCGCAAGGTATTCAACTGG
>LSQX01079125.1_pt1 | contig 53794 bp, 57 predicted proteins | sample 654561 | NCBI WGS metagenome assembly LSQX01 (sample SAMN04489861, study PRJNA283612) | anaerobic digester metagenome | isolation source: 4 biogas reactors fed with cattle manure at either 37C or 55C with and... | place: Denmark: Kongens Lyngby | collected 2014 | reverse complement strand
TCGCGGAGCGGCTGGATGTTTCGCGACAGTCCGTCTCAAAATGGGAGTCCAATACGACCTACCCGGAGATGGATAAGCTTCTTCAGATGTGTGCGATGTTCTCGTGTTCACTGGATACGCTTTTGCGCGGCGACGCCGAAAGCGTCAGTTTCGAGGATACCGGCAAATACGATAAGCACATGAACGGATTCGCGCGGGCGATCACCGTCGGGATCATTCTTCTATTCTTTGGCGTGGCGGTCATGCTTGCGCTCCTCGGAGTCGGGGTACCGGTGCCGCTTTCGATCGTGGCGATGCTGGCCTTCGTGGTCTCGGGCATCATGACGATGACATACGCCGGGCTGGGACACGACGCTTATATGAAGAAGCACCCTCAGGTCAAACCGTTTTATTCCGAGGAAGACATCGAAGCGGGCGATCGACGGTTTCGGTTCATAATTACCTTTTCGATCGGCCTTTTGTTCATGGGCGTTTTATGGCTCGTCGGAAGCTTCGCGCTTCCGGTCCCCGGTGATCTGGGACGGCAAGTGTATGTGGCGATCGCCATTCTGATCTTCGGGATCGCCGTTGCGATCATGTCTTATTCCGGAATGCAGAAAGATAAGTACGACATCGAGAAATACAATCAAAGCAACACGCCCGAGGCGCGAAAGGCGGAGAAGGAGAACGAGGAGAACTCACCGGTCGGAAAGTGGTGCGGCGCGGTCTTTATGATCGCGATCGCCGTCTTCCTGGTCCTCGGGCTGGGCTGGCAGATGTGGCACCCCGGTTGGATCGCTTTTCCGGCGGCGATTTTCCTCTGCGCTGTCGGAGCGATCGTCGGCGGGAAACATGGCAGGAAGGACAACTAAGGCCTTTTTCGCGAAAGACATCCATTCTTCGAACTCGACATAGACTATAAAAAAATAGAATCGCACGGAGCAATCTGTGCGATTTTTTTGTAACCAAGCATGTGTTTGTGGCAATATAAAAATAGTACTCGCGGATTGAACCCGATGTATATTCGGTTCGAGGATTTTGTGGAGGAGAGATAAGGATATGGTCATTGATGAGAAATACGCATCCGATGTTGAAGCGATTCTTTCCCATCGACACGATAACGGGGCGGACCTGTGGACCACGCCCGACAAGCGATTAATGAAGGGCGCGCCGTTTTCGACCATCGAGAGCGTCATGTACCTTCTTGAATTGGGTATGGAGCCCGAAGAGCCGATCCTGAAGGCGGTCGCCGATCTGATTTTCGAGACGTGGAGGGAGGACGGGCGCTTCCGGGTGTACCCGACGGGCGTCGTCTATCCGTGTCAGACGATCCTGGCCGCCAATGCGCTTTGCCATATGGGATATGCGTCGGACGCACGTCTTCGGAAGACATTTCAACATCTCATGGACACCCGGCATACGGACGGCGGCTGGCGCTGTAAGAAATTCAGTTTCGGCCGCGGGCCGGAAACGGAGAGTTCCAATCCGTTGCCGACGCTTTCGGCGTTGGACTCATTTCGTTATAGCGACGAGTTTCGGGATGAGCCTTCGCTCGACCGGGCGGTGGAATTCCTTTTAGAACACTGGACGATAAGAACGCCGATCGGGCCGTGTCATTACGGAATGGGGACTTTGTTCATGCAGGTGGAATACCCGTTTCGGAACTATAATCTTTTTATGTATGTATATGTGTTGTCGTTTTTTAAAAAGGCGCGGACGGACAAACGATTTCTGGAAGCCCTGCAAGCGCTGAAGTCCAAGACGGTCGACGGGCAAATCGTCGTGGAGCGTGTCGTCCCGAAGCTCGCCGGGCTTTCTTTCTGCAAAAAGGGCAGTCCGAGCGAAATTGCAACCCGGCGATATCGGGAGATCCTTTTGAATATGGGCTAGAGGAGTCTGTTTATTCGCGACGGGGGCGCTCGCTTTATTCCCCGGTCAGAAGTGTACGGCATTTATCAGTTTCTTTTCATGTCGCACGCGGTTATTATGAAAGAGAGTGATAGACGGATAGGGTCCATGATTGGGATGATGCTTAGCACGAGAATGAGATGGGGCAGATCCGAGCCGGAACTGTCGGAAAGGGGTACATGATGAATGATGAATACAACACGACTGAATTAAACGATTCGGAGGACGCTGTTGCTGAGGAGATTGACGATCGGGAAGCAATGATTGACGGAGCGAATGCGGAACAAGAAGCGATGATCGCTCAAGAAGTCGTCGAGCAAGAACGGGCTCATACCGAAGAGACTACAGAACCGGAAGCAATTACTGAGGCTCGGGAACCATCGCTCTCGCCGGAACAGGAGAAGGTAATTCAACAGGAGAAGATGGGCGGCATCGAGTCGGTCAAGAAGATCCTGGACAAGGCACGCGTCGCGTTTTTAACGACCGTCAGCGGGAAGCAACTGTTATCCCGCCCGATGTACATGCAGAAGAGAGAGTTTGACGGGACGCTGTGGTTTTTTGCTAAAAGCGACAGCCCGAAGGTCGAGGATATTCGCCGGGACTCGCGCGTCAACGTGCTTTTCGCCGAGAAGGATTATGTTTCGCTTTCCGGCAGGGCGGAAATCGTCGAGAATGATCTGAAAAAGAAAATGTATTGGGGCAAGACCCTCGAGAAGTATTTTGAGACCGACTACAATGATCCGGATATTGTCTTGATCAAGATCGATGCCTTGTCCGCTCAGTTTTGGGAGAAGCCCGGATCTCTGGATTCTCTGTTTAATCGAGTGGACCCGATATCGGAGGGCGAGGGGATAACGGTAGAATTTTAGGCGGTGAGTTACGCTCGCCTCGATATCGCGAATCCGGAGAATAAGGACTGCGCCGATTGTTCCGACTGCCCATAATGCGTTATAATCCGAAGCAGAGTACACCTTCGGGAGGACATCGTGAATAACGTTTGGTTTGCCTTCGGTTTGACCTTGTTTGCCGGCTTGAGTACGGGCGTCGGAAGCGTCCTCGCCTTTTTTACCAAGAAGAGCAACACGAAGTTTTTGTCGGTCAGCCTAGGCTTCTCGGCGGGCGTGATGATCTACGTCTCGATGGTCGAGATCTTCTTTAAGGCGCGGGGAAGTCTGATCGATGAACTCGGTTCGGTCAAGGGATCATGGATCACGGTAATCGCGTTTTTTGGCGGGATGCTCCTGATCGGCGTGATCGATAAACTGGTTCCGTCCTCGGAGAACCCTCATGAGCTTCACTCGATCGAGGAGATGAACGAGAAGCATCCGGAAGAAGGACATCATGCCGTTCAGATGCAGAAACGCGAAGAGGCGAAGAAGAACCATAAGCTCCTCCGGATGGGCCTTTTTACCGCTCTGGCCATAGCAATCCACAACTTTCCCGAAGGGCTTGCGACTTTTATTGCCGCTTTACACGAACCGGAAATCGCGATCCCGATCGCCGTAGCGATCGCGATCCATAATGTTCCGGAGGGCATCGCCGTTTCCGTGCCGATTTATTTCGCGACAGGGAGTCGGAAGAAGGCTTTTTTCTATTCCTTCCTGTCCGGTTTGGCCGAGCCGGTCGGGGCTTTGGTCGGTTATCTGATCCTGATGCCGTTCATGAGTGAGACGCTGATGGGCGTTGTTTTCGCGATGGTTGCCGGTATCATGGTATTTATTTCGCTTGACGAGCTTTTACCGTCCGCGCGCGAATACGGAGAACATCACCTCTCGATCTACGGCATGGTCGGCGGCATGGTCGTGATGGCGGTCAGTCTGCTCCTGTTTTTGTAAACGATAACGACGCGAAATGATGGATTCGGGATGCTTTTATTTATATTGGACAGACAGACTGTCACACAAAAAACACGAGCGGTTGTTATGGTGGGTATCGGAGGAAAAGCCGATGAAAGTATTGATTGCGGACGATCATAAGCAGATTTCGTCCATTCTTGAAGAGTACTCCAAAAAGGAAGGCTACAAGACCGTACTGGCTTCAGACGGCGTCGAAGCCATCGAGAAGTTTGATTCCGAAGAGCCGGATGTCGTTCTCCTCGATGTCATGATGCCGCGTAAGGACGGTTTTTCCGTGTGCCGGGAAATTCGCAAGAAGTCAAAGGTCCCGATCATCATGATCACCGCCCGAGGAGAGGATTTCGAGAAAATTATGGGGCTTGAGATCGGCGCGGACGACTATATCGTCAAACCCTTTTCGCCGGGTGAGGTGATGGCGCGGATCAAGGCGATCATGAGGCGGATCGAGCGGGAGAGCGCCCAGCAGGAAGAACTGGTTTTCGATAATTTGACCGTGAATCTGGACGAGTATATCGCGTCCGTCAACGGGGAAGAAATCGCGTTGACCAAGAAAGAACTCGAGATCCTCTGGACGCTTGCCCAGAACCGGAATAAGGTTTTTTCGAGAGAGAATCTGCTGAGCAGCCTTTGGGGCTTCGATTATTTCGGAGACAGCCGAACGGTGGACAGTCACATTAAAAGGCTTCGCGCAAAGCTGGACCGATACGATCATCCGAACTGGAATATTCGTACGATCTGGGGCGTCGGTTATAAATTCGAGGTGTAATCGGATGTTGAAGAGTAAAATCGCACGGAGACTCAGCCGGAATTTCGCGATAGCGTTGCTGATTTTCGCGCTGGTGATCGGCGGAGTTTTTCTCTTGTTATTCCGCAATCAGACGGTGGAGAACCATAAGGATGAGCTTCGGAGGTACGCTGAGCTTCTGGCGAGCGCGCTGACCGGTGCCGATGACCGGGATTTTCGCTCCGGTATGGAGCGGCACGGTGCCTATATACGATTCATCGGAGAGGTCTCCGACACCGAGGTGTGGGTGGTGGACGAGGATCTTCAACTGATTACGCTGGCCAAAGGGCAGGGGATGATGAGCGGCCGCTATAATTACGCGGAATTGCCTGCGGGAGCCGACGAATTGATAGAGGACGTTTTTCGCGGAGACACGGTCTACGGCGAAGGATTCAGTGATTTTCTGGAAAATCCCACGCTGACGATCGGAGCGCCGATCAAAAATTCCAAGGGAGATGTGTGGGGTGCGGTCCTGCTTCATTCCTCGGTTGACGGAACCACCGAGGCGGTCATGCGGGGACTCGTGATCCTGGGGATCAGTATCGTTCTTGCCCTGATCGTCGGAGTCGTTCTGTCCGTATTGTTATCCGATTCATTTACGCGGCCGCTCAACAAGATGAAGGCGACGGCGATTCGGCTCTCGGACGGCGATTATTCGGCGCGCTCGGGGGTGAAGCAAAAAGACGAGATCGGAGCGCTTTCCGAAGTGCTGGATCATCTCTCGGTGCGCCTGGAAGAGGCGAGCCGGCAGAGCGAAAAACTCGAGCAAATGCGTCGGGATTACGTCGCGAATATCTCTCATGAATTGAAAACGCCGGTGACCGCCTTGCGAGGCTCGCTGGAAGCCTTGAACGATCAGGTGGTCTCCGAGCCCGGAAAGGTCGCCGAATACCACCGCAGGATGCTCGGCGAAGCCAAGCATTTACAGCGCCTGGTGGAGGATCTTCTGGAGCTTTCGAGGCTTCAGAATACCGAATTTCCGATCGAAAAGCAGGTGCTGAACATCTGTGACGTGCTCGCGGACGCGAGTCAGAGCGCCTCAGCGCTTGCGCGCGAGAAAGGCATCGCAATACGAACGGATTTCATTGTCCCGCTCATCAGGATGAACGGCGATTACGGCAGGATCCGACAGATGTTTCTGGCGGTGCTCGATAACGCGGTCAAATTTTCGCCGGAGAACGGCGAGATCGAAGTGATCGCATCGGAACAAAGCATATCAATCCGGGACTTCGGACCCGGAATATCCAAGGAAGACATTGAGCACATTTTCGAGCGGTTCTATAAGGCCGTCGACGATCAGAATCGATCCGGTACCGGCCTCGGCCTCTCCATCGCCAAGCATATCGCCGAGCGGCACGGGATCCGTCTTCTGGCCCGCAACCGGGAAGAAGGCGGCGCGGAATTTGTTTTCGAGATTCCGGACCCAAACGAGGCAGATTTTGAGAAATAATCGAAAGGCATCGTTTTTCACCGAAAAAAACACAGTTTCGCCCCAACTTGTTGTTAATCTCGAGTTACAACAAAGTGAAACGGAGGTGAAAGACATGAAAAAATCAAAGAAGATCCTCGTTCTTGTGACGGCGATCCTGACGATCGGAGCGATCGGCTTTACCGTAGCGGCTGCGGCCACATATACAACCCCGGCGGAAGCGGTTGCGGGACTGACCGGACGGACGGAGGAAGACGTCATCGCGGAGAAGACGGAGGAAGAGACCACGTATGGCGCGATCGCCGCGGAAGCCGGAGTTTCCGAAGAGTTTCGTGAAGCGATGATCGAAATCAAGGAAGACCGTTTGGATGCCGCGGTAGAGGAAGGCCGGTTGACCCAAGAAGAGGCCGACGCGATCCTTGCAAGATTGCAGGAGAACGTCGCCAACTGTGACGGAACCGCTCAACATCAAGGTGAAATGAACGGAGAATTCAAACTCGGTTTCGGAAACGGCGGTGAGAAGCGCGGAACCGGAAACGGTGACGGTTCCGGACTCGGCGGACAACGCAAGGGTCAGGGCAGCGGTCAAGGCGGGGGAGCTCGCGACGGATCTTGCGGACTCGGCTAAGACTGATCCGACCAATCACATCTATAAGACTTCCGGAGGTTTCTCCGGAAGCCTTTTTGTTGTCGCGAAAACCATTCGGGATCCCTTACTCGTACTCGAACATCGTATAGTCATTCACCTCGCTCAGGTTCACCGTAAAGACCCCCGAATAAGCTTCTGGCCCATAATACACAAATGACGATAAACGTAAGAGTGAAAGCGCGGAGGCTAATTCGCTGTTTACCTCAGAGGAGGAGACGAATATAACTTCAAAGTCTTCGTCACCGACCTGAACGGAAAGAATGATTTCATCTTGGTTGGGACCGGATGTGCCCAGCGCAATATCCATGAACCAAAGATTGTCTGTTGACCGAATCGAAGCATTCTCGATTTCTGCGTATCGATCTTCGACCCGATACGGGGTTCCGACCGAAAAGGAAGTGATTCTGAGGCCGTTTTCGGATAGTCTGGTTAACTTTTCCGTAAAACTCTGTTTCAGCGTTTCGCGAAACTCCTCGGAACCGATCGATTGATCATCCTCAATGCGGGCACGCGCTTCGCGAAACTCTCGGGCATTTTCCGAAAGGATCAAATCAAACATGGATTCCGGGATATAATCGGCGTCTCTGAACCAGTTAAAATCGGAGTTGAGCCTTCCCCCGGAGGTCGGGCGGTAATAATCCTTCCCGTTCTCCGCAGTAAATCGAACATACGTGGTCGAACTGTCGGAAAGATCGCTTGAGATATCAACGACAAGAATGTCTGTTCCCGAAGAGGTACGTGCGAGGCGGGCCGCTTCCGCGAATATCGCCTCGGGAATCGGGGTTATACAGTATGGTTCTTCTGCGTTCCGGAGGATGACGTGTGCCCAGAACTCCGCGGCCGGCATGCCTTGGAGAACCGTCTCGATATCTGTGACTTTCGCTTGAGTATAATACTTTTCTTCGTCGACTGTCAGCGATCGGAATGACCATCGATCGATTAATTGAACGAACGGTTCCGCGTTTAGAAAATGAATCTCAGCGTAGATACTATCCGTATCCAAAAAATCGAAGGCCGTCCCGAAATCGCCGTCCCTCAAGCTTTGAGCAAACGTTTCGGCGCGCTTCACATGATCAAGGTTCGAATAAGTGATTCCTTTACCTCGTGAGTCATTAACGGCAAGGATTCCGAGGCCGATGATCGGGATCGCCAGAACGACGCAGAGGATGGCTGTGATCCATCTGCGGCGGACTTTATTCTTTCTCAGATCGGCGGAAACTTCCTGTTCCGAATTCTCTGCCTCATCGGATTTGAATTCCTCCGGTTCGACTTCTACGGTTTGAAGGCCGCTCAACACCAGAGGCGCGTTCATCGAATCTGATTTGTTCGAACACCGGTCGCAGGTCGCGAAGTGTTCTTCGATTGCTGTACGCGTTGCCTCCGAGCAGTCTCCCGAGGCGTATACCGGCAGAAGGTCTGACACAATATCGCAATCGAGCATCGTCTTCCTCCGTCTCACTTGGGGTCATTATGATAAAATAATATCGGTAGATTCGAAAATATACAACCATACGAGGAGGAAGAAGATGGAATTTCTAAAACTAGCCGCGAAAAGACATTCCGTTCGAAAGTATAAAGACGCTGCCGTTGAGCCGGAAAAAATCGACATGATCCTGGAGGCCGGGCGCATCGCGCCGACGGCGGCGAACCGCCAACCGATCATGATCTATGCGGTTCAAGGCAAGGAAGGGCTGGATGTCGTTCGCGGAGCGGCGAATTTCTTTGGGGCTCCGCTTGTATTTGTGGTCTGCGGAGACAAAAAGACTGCGTGGCAGCGCTCGTATGACGGTATGATCGCAACGGATATCGATTCCTCGATCGTCACGGATCACATGATGCTCGAGGCGACCGAGCTAGGGCTCGGAAGTGTCTGGATCTGTAAATTTGACCCGGTGGTATTGAAGAAGGGCTTCGGGATGCCCGAAGCCTTGGAGCCGGTCAATATCCTGGCGGTCGGTTACAGCGACGATGCCGTGAAGTCGCCTGATCGGCATGACACGCAGAGGAAGACAAAGGATGAACTGGTGACATTTATTTAGAGGTGACCGGACCGGTGATCACACCCGAAATTAAGCCCGTGACGGTAAAAGACCTAATCACGTGCTGTGTCATCACGGATCTATCGGATCAATGCGTTGGGCACGCTTCTTTTTGATCAGAAGAACAGTTGCGATGGAACCGGTGACAAGGACAGCTACCGCAATAATTACGGGTATTTTCCAATTGAAAGAATGACTCTTCTGCGCATTCAAATGGAATGTGATATCCATTGTCCAGACAGTATCCGAATACGGTCCTTTGTGTGGTAGTTCGCGAATCACCTTGATACTTTGCGGTTGTTTTTCATATACAAGCGTTTTGTTTCCGGCAAAAAGGATTCCGTCGTCACCGGAAGTGACCAGTGCAACGTCGATTTCGTCGCCTATGAGCGATGTTAATTCTACGACCCACCGTTTTTCAATTTCCTGCGGGGTTGTTTCCGAATGAGTTACCTGTGTGTGTGCTTCGATGGCCACTATATTTTCATTCATTGACAGATCGAGATAAGTTAAGCGGTTGTTATCGCAATATAGATAGCGAAGGAGTCCGTTTGTCGACACGTCCAGTTCAGAGAGATTGTTGGAAGAGCATGTCAATGATGAAAGAAGCGGAAGATTTGAAACATCCAAGGTCTCAATTGCGTTCTTTTCACAATTAAGCAACTCAAGCACAACATTTTGTGCAAGATCGAGTGACTCCATATTATTGGACGTGCACGATAACGAAATCAGCATTGGGTTTTTTGAAAGGTCGATTAGATCCAGTTGATTGTTATCACATGAAAGTCGGGTCAGAACGACATTCTCGGAAACATTTAGTTCCGAGAGTTGATTCGAAGAGCAGTTGAGGTCCGTCAGAAAAGCATTTGACGATACATCCAATTTTGTGATCTGATTGGAAGAGCAATTAAGTGTCAACAGATTTTTGAAAAACGAAATACCGGTAAGATCTTTGATGTTTCTATCGGAAACGTTCAAATATGTCCAATCGGACATCACTTTGATATGATCCGCAGATATGACCCCCGATTCCGAAGCGCCAAGATCAAGCAAAATGGTTTCCGTGATATATTCCCTGAATTTAGGATCGGGAAATGCTTTCTCAAAGGTTTCTTCGGAACCTGCAAACACATTTGTTCCGATAAAAACAAGACTCACAGAAACACACACAAGAATAACGATGATTGATTTCATGCAGATTTTCATTAATTGTTCTCCTCGCATCATTCTATACCAGTCCGGAAATAAGTTTCTTTGCTGATTCAGCAATTTGAGAAAACTACGATTTCTGCTTCTCTGTCTTCGACTTTTTTCCGTGCAACAGGACAATCGTTATTACGGCCGCCGAAACGGCAATGAACGCAACAGCAGAAATAATGATGATGGTTTTATTTGAGATTGCCGACTCGGATGAGATAGCGGTCTCACTCAGGTCAATAGAGTAACCGGCGAAAACCCCCAACTTTCCGATCGGTTTTTCAAATCGAACCACCGACGGTTGCTCAGAGTATGTGATCACACCCGTATTCGCACTGAAAGTTCCGGAGTCTGTCAAACGAATGTCAGACAAGTCGAAGTCATCTCCGAGAATCTCCCGGATGTTGATCATCCACTGACCGTTAAAGGTGCTGGGCCTGACATTCGTGTATATGATCTGTTCTCCAAATATTAAATTAACACCGCTTGCATGCTCATTAAGCAGAATTTCCTTTAATCGGTTCATGGAACAATCCAATTTCATCAGTTGATTTACATGAGATAAATCCAGTCGGGTCAGGTGATTTCCGAAACACATAAGATGACGAATCGACGGATTTGCGGATAAATTTAAAGCATCAATTTGATTGAGGGAACAATCAAAATAGCGTAGTTCGACGTTCCGGGAAATGTCAAGTGAGGAGAGTTGATTCTCACTGCAGTTCAGTGTATCGAGCATCAAGTTGGCGGACACATCCAATTCGGTTAACTGATTTGATGCGCAGTTCAGACCGCTCAACTCTAAATTCTTTGAAACATCCAGATCTGTCAACTGATTTGAAGAGCAATCCAAATAATACAGATTTTCGAAGTATTCGATACCCTTTAGACTGGTAATTCCCATTGCGGGAACATAGACTTCCATGACATTCCTTATCCGCTCCATCTGATTCTTCGTAAGGTTACCCGTCTCCGAAACTTCCGCATCATATAGGTACTTGTCCATAATCCACTCGCGAAAAGCAGAGTCGGGAAACGCTTCCACAACGGTGATACCCGAATCTGCATACACGGGTTTGGCCACTCCCAATCCGAAAACGGACAAACAGAGGGATATTCCCACAAAAAAGAAAAAGGCTCGTTTCATCGTTTCTTACCTCATCACTTTCTAATCAAAAAGATAGATCCTCATATTACCCTGTCGGCAGCGGATCATTATTCAGAAAATTATGCGAATCCGTTCTTAGACTGTGAACAAAAAATTGCAATCATGATCCCTGAAATTTAACATTCTTTGGCATTCTAACAAATCGAACACATATTTGTCCAGAATTATTACAACAAAAACTTTTAAACTGCGTAACGAGCGAAAACATAATAAAAGATAATCAATTTCATATCGTAACGGTCGGAAGGGGCGTGTTATGAGTGACGACTACAAAACGAATTAAATGAACGATGCGGAAGATGATGTTGCTTTTGCAGTCTAAGATATTCCGGTACCAAGCCGGGATCAAACCAATTCTTTCCTCATCAACACCGCTTCACCGTAAGAGGAAGCGAAGGTCTTTACCGGAATGAAGTCGAATTTTCTGTAGAGCATATCAGCCTCTTCGGTCGCCAGATACAGCTCTTTGAACCCGAGCCGGATCGTCTCGTCGATCAACCTGTCAATTAAAGCCATCGAGATATCCCGCCCCCGATGAAAGGGGTGGATGTAGAGCGCTGCGATAAAAGGTCCGACGTCGGTCATTCCGTGATCTGAATTCCACAGGCTGATCATGCCTGCCGGTTTGGAATCATCGATGGCGATCAGAGTCATGGGAGTATGGTCACGTCCGACGGATTCGGAAAACTTTCTGAGCGTACGGTCCAAAGAACCGTCGGATTGACTTCCCCAAAGACCGTACGCCCAACTCGCGCAACAATCGATGTGTTCCGGCCGGTCCGCGAGACGGCAGATCTCAAGCGGCTCATTCCGCCGCACACGATAGAGAAAATGAGGCATATCCACTCCGCGATAGTGCTTAATGAAGTGCTTGGTACAAAACATGCCGAGTCGTTTGGCGACCGCGCGGGAGGCAAGATTGGTGCATCGGATGATCGCGAAAAGCTCATCGGCATGAAGGCTCGAAAAGGAATAATCTTTGACGGCCGTCGCCGCTTCCGCCGCGAAGCCCCGGTGCCAGAACTCTTTGGCGAAAAGATATCCGACCTCAAGGACGGTTTTTTCCAACGGAGTTTGATTCGTAAGGCCGCATTGGCCGATCATCCGGCCGGTTTCCTTCAATACGACCGCCCAAAGGCCGTACCCGTTCTCACGATAGGAAGTTTGCATTTTCTTCAGCCAAGCGAGCACTTCTTCTTCCCGAAAAGCGCCCCCGTACGCATACATCACTTCATCGTCCTGAAGGATTGCGCGGAGCGCCGGAAGGTCTTCGGTGGTCATTTCTCGTAATATCAGTCTCGATGTCTCGATGATCATCTGTCCTCCGGTCTCCTTCACATAATATGAAACAATGAAGAAATTAACATTGCCGATTATCGCGTATGAGCGCTCGATCGGATCGGGAGGAGCACTTTGCGAAATCTTCTGTCGATCACTTCTTTCAGCAATCATTTTTTATGTTATAATAACCCAAAACAATAACGGAGAGCATCGCAGATGTCAAATTTTGTAGCCGGACTTATTGTATTGTTTGGTCTCGTGCTTCTCGTTGCGTCGATTGTTCTTCTGATCCTCGTTTTGCATTATCGTAAGAAGGCGAATCGCTATGCGCGCGCCGTAGGTCGTATGGATCACTTCATCAAGTGGATGCACGCACAAAAGCGGATCAGCGACTACGAATACAAAGTGGTTACCCAGGATCCCGGATCTGCGCCGCCCGCTCAATCTTCGGCCGAACGTTTCCCGTCTCCCGCGACCCAATCGCCTTTTGTTCCGCTGTCGGCTTCCCGTGTGGAGTCACTCGGAACCGAGCAATCGGAGTCGACGGCATCTGTTTCCCGGCAGACTCTTTCCGACGCAAGTGCCGAGCGTTTACCGGTCCGCGAGAAGAAATCATTCAACGCGATGAATATTCTCCTGATCATCGGAGTGATGTTGATCATTTTGGCCGGAGCCGTTTTCGTGACGACGACATGGCATATGCTCCCGCCGGTCGTGCGTATCGTGGTTGTCTGCTCTTTTTCGGCGATCTTCTTTATTGCGTCGGCGGTGGCGGACAAAGCGCTTGGGATCCCGAAGACCGCGCTGTCTTTCTATGCGATCGCGTCTGTATTTCTGCCGATATCCGCCCTGGCCGTCGGTTTCTTTGAATTGGTCGGCCCGTATTTTTCCTTGAGCGGAGACGGTCGTTATTGGGTGTTTTTCGCGGCGAGTGCCGTTCTGGGAGCGGCTTGCTTTTTCGGCGCACGAAAGTATCGATACGCGATTTTTGCGGAGGCGACCCTTTATTGCCTGACTTCCGCGTACATCTGCATGCTTGCCGCATTTGATCCCGACAGGGCATGGTTTGTTGTATTCCTTTATCTGTACGCGGCGTTGTTGATCTTCATCGGACATCTGATCCGGAAAAATCCGGAAAGAGAATTGCCCTTGGACTATATTTTCCGCCGAATCCCGGGCTTTGCGGTGATCAACTCGCTGGCAATCGCGGTCATCGGTGTGCTTTTGCCGACTTTCGGACTGCCTGCGGGAATTCCCGCGATTCTGCTCTCGCCGTTTTTCCTGTTGAGCATTTTTCGAGGCAAAAACAGTTACGCGGGAACGATACCTTTCGCGATACTATTGACGACCGGACTCTTGCGTTTATATACGGGAGAGCATTTTATCGGTTATGTATGGTTGGCAGTCGCGGGAGTAGTTGTGCTCGCCGTTGTCGGAACGCTGTCGATTTTTCCGGAGAAGATGCGGAAGTGGTTTACTGTCGTTACCGTCGTTTTTTTGACCGCAGCCTATGCGCTCCAGTTTTTTGAAGCGCTGAACCGGAGCGGGTCAACCGTTCTTCTGGTGGCGGCTACGGTCGTTTTACTTGTCGCTTTGTTGTATGTGGCGTACCGAAACAAGGAGCGTTGGGTATTGCTCCTCGCCCCGTTTATTGCTGTTTCGGTCATTATCGCATTTGTGATGCTTTTCGAGAATTATGATCTTCCGTTCGGGAGCATGCTTGCCATATTATCCGGAATCTTTTTTGCCGGAAGCGCAATCGCGGACAAGAAATTTAAGCTTTCCCCGCGTACACCGGTTTCCGACATCCTGTTTTCTTTGCTGTGTTTGTTCGGCGGATTCGTATCGATTGATACCGGTTGGGGCAAGGCGGCCGGGAACTATTCTCTGACATTGGCGGACGGGTTGGTTCCTTTTGCGACCCTTCTTTCGATATTGGCCTTCATTATGCTCGAGAAGCGATCGGTCACGATCCTGCCGAAATCTTCGTCGGTTGCGGGAGGATTTATTCCCGTCGTCTTCTTTCTTTGCTCTTTTCCTGTTTACTTATTCGCTGAAGAATTTATTGACGCGAGTTGGGTATTTGTCGTCTTCTACGCGCTGACGGCATTACTTGGGATCTGGGCGTGGATCAACACAGAGAGCTTGCATTTGCCTCGCATGCTTCACCTCGGGGCTTATGGCACGATGATCGCACTCGGCGTTTTCCTCCGGGTGTTTTTCGGGGCAATCGGAGAAGATTATATGGTGCCGGTCGTCGCGTGGATCGCGGTCGCCTATTTGTGCGTATGTGTTCTGCTGAAAACGATCGGGAAGTCTTTTTCGGAAAAATCCGCGGGATTTGCTGCTTTTTCTTTTACTGCCGGTGCGTCCGTATATGTTGCGCTTATGCTGTCAGCCCAACTCTGGGCGGGAGTGGATTCCGTGTTTTTCACGGTTCTGATCCCCGCAATCGCGGCCTTTGCTTTTTGCGCGATTGCCGGTGCTTTTTTGTTAATCGATAAAAAAATGCCGGCGGCATTGGGGCATATCGGGCGGGTCGGCGTGTACGGGTTATCGCTCTTCTCGGCGATCCTGATTGTGTCCGTCGCTTTTCGGGAGGAAGTTGCTTGGATCGCTGTCATTTATCTTTTCGCGATCATGTCTTTGGCCTATCGCTATCTGTCCGGGACGTCAGTTCGGGTCGTGTGGTTCGATATGCTCCTGATATACGGTGCTTCTTTCGTATGGATCGCGCATGTCGACGATTCGGAGCGTGAGTGGTTCGGCATCCTGATCATGGTTATCGTCTATATCGCGGCGGCGGCTTTCGGACGTTGGAGACACGCGAAGATCTTTGCGCCTCAAACAGAAGCATCGACCGATGCCGGGAAGCTCGCAGATTGGCCGACGCTGACTTCGGTCCTTTCGGCGATCGCTCTTCTTTCTCTCGGAGAGTACGCGCGTTGGGTCGCGCTGATCCTTTTGGGATTATACGCTCTTTCTTTTCTCAGGAGGACAGCTTCGGAATCGGGAGACCGGATCGCCGCAACGATTGCCGCGCTCTGTCTTCTGCTTTCGATTTGGATCCAGCCGCTCGTTGAGATCCCGGACATCATCATTCTCGAATTCAATCTGCTTGCGCTGATCGGATTTTTTGTACTGATCGATCGCCTGATCTGGAATAACGAAACTTCACATACGCTTGTCTTTGCGTCGTCGTGCGTGTCTCTGGCGATCGCGGGTATCGCGGCTACTGTTACGGGAGACGTTACCGACTCCCTGATCGTCGGGACCGCCTCATTTCTCATGCTCGTCTTTTCGTTCCTGTTAAGGCGGAAGCGCTGGTTCATCACAGCGGAGGTGACGCTGATCATTCTTGTGTTGTACATGACGCGCACGTTCTGGGCGACGCTTTCCTGGTGGGTCTATCTCTTGCTGGTCGGACTGGTCCTGATCGGACTGGCCGCAGCAAACGAGATCTCCAAGCAAAACGGCGAGAGACTGTCGGAGAAGGTGAAACACCTGTTCCGGGACTGGGATTAACCGTTGGGAGTTTTGTCCCCCCCTGTTCCTTGGCGAAAATAACCGACTCTCCCTAGTATCCGTAATATGGCTCGCACGGCGGAGCAATGGTAGAAAATTCGATAATCGGATCTTGATCGTAGACGAATATATCTTCACGACGGCTGTCGGTGCCCGTGACGCCTTGTTGGGCAGCCAGAATATCCGCGGACGGGATGTCATAAGTGATTCTGGCGAAGAACTTGCAGTCGCCTGCGGTTCCGTTGAAATACTCATTCCACACAGGACGGTCGGTGTTTGCGGGGTGAAGATAGACCCGAATCAGCGTCAACTCGTGGGGTTTGAGCGGAGGAACCGGGACGATGGCGTACTCGTACAAGTAGAAGTGAGATTGAACAACGGGGCGATAACCGATCATGAGTTCGCCGGCCGGGCTGATTTCTTCCTGATTATTATAGATTTTGATTGTTACATATGCGGGGCGATACATGGCCGTTTTTGAGGGCTGAAGAAAATCAACATTCAATGGATTGACGCCGCTCATATCGCTGAGTTTTTTCATTTCTTCTTTCATCGTGTGGGAAACTTGATTTTTTACCTCTTGAGGCAACTCATCTACGGAGACTCCGAGCTCGGCGGCGGCAGTCTGATAGGCAATGTCCAGACAGTAATCCATCCCCACTTCGGAAAGTTCCGCAAAATTCGGCAGATTCGGGGGGATCCCGACCGATGCCAGCCCATAATCAATAAGACCCGTCACCGCTTTTCGCAAAAAACTCTGCGCGTCATCTCCGAGAAACTCGAAACGATCCACGATAATATTGACGACCGTTTTCTTCAAATCGGAGTACGCCGTTCGGATTCCTTCGTAAATATCCTCCAAAAGGCTCATGTAGTCGGACCATATTTTTGCCAACCCGCTTTTTTCCTTCAGTGTCAATTTGAAGGATGCTCCCGGCGGAAGCATTCGATCAAGAACTTCCTGGTATTGCTCCCGGGTTGTATTGGGATACAGGTACATATGCAAATCATAAGGCAGAAGGAAGTCGCCGGTTTTGTTGTTGGTGATACTGAAGCTCATTTCTTCCGCTTGGATCGGACGGGTCACCTCGTAATACTTATCGCATTCGTATAGCGCCCAACGAGGTGGTTCATAACAGTGAAAATCTGCGGAAGGGAGGCCTGTATTTACGGGAACTTCCTCCGGAGGGTAAGTAATAGGGGGTATGTCCAATATATAGAGCTCGCTGTCACCCGTGTAGAAGATCACACCCGTCTCGGAGACGATCGGAATCACCGCACCGGGATAATCACTCGGAATATAATAAACGATACGAACATAGTACTCTATCGTTTCTTTGCCCAATGCGGAGAGATCCGGAGCGAATTTGGAGAAGTCGACGCGGTAGTAGCCGGAGTAAACACTATGCGCCGGACTCGATTCTTTCTTACTGAATACAAGTCCGTCCGGGCTCCGTAATTGAGCCGATCCGGGTTTAAACGGCACGGACGTGATTTGAAAATCGCTCTCCACACGATTTGCGCTCATGTCACTCATGTAAAACTGCCAAGTAGGGTCCTTGCCGGCATAAAATACATTCGATTTGCCGCTTACCGTAAAGTAATTGCCCGCGTTATAGGGGTTTTCGTGAACATATATTGTCGGCGGCTCGGGGAGATTTTCCGCATACGGTATCAGGTCAGAGACCGAGTCAATGCCCGGTGTTCCGTAAATCACCAGAAAATCCGATGAGGTCACGCCGAGAATATTTGAGTCCTTATCCATCAGAATGGCTCGAACATATAAAGGATACTGCGACATGGGAAGAAGCGTATGATTTTCTCCGAGCGAAAAAGAATCGCCAGTGTTCTCTTCGGGCGATCCCGGATCCGAATTGCTCCCCGTCAGCGCGTTCATTATCGCGGAGAAATCCAACTTAAACTCGAAACGACCGGGATCAATCTTTCCTTCGGCCAACAGCCCGGAAGGTTTCTCGCCGGCATAATCGAATCCGCAGAGGAAGGGTGTACGGCTGATTTGCCATACGATGTGATCTGCGGCGGCACTCTCGTGTTCCACTTGGAACCATCGGGCGGCCGTAACTCCCGCAATAATCAGTACTCCGTCTTCTTCGACATATTTCGGAGGCGGAGCCGGGAACGGTGAGGGCGTCGGTGAAGGAGAAGGGGACGGAGTCGGTGGCGCTATCACCCGAAAAACCGGAGTTAGGTTATACCACGTAAAACTGTTCCCGATGTATACGTCGACACGAAAAACGCAATTCGACGAGACTACGGACGGAATCGTAAGATCGTACTTGCCTTTGTTATCGATCCCGGTTGCGATCGTCGAAAAAGTCTTGCCTCCGTCATTGCTGAAATAGATGGTGATTGTGACCGTTCTGCCCGAATCGAGGCTCCATTTCAGCGTAAACGCCGATCCGCCGATCAATTCAGCGTCGGCTGCAGGTGTCTCGATGTTAATGATGTCCGATGGATTGGTTCCCGGAAGATCCTCGTTACGGATCACTTCCGTAAAGATCGGAAGTGAAGGGATCGGAACGATCGGGATGATCGGAACGATCGATATGTCCGGAACGAACGGCAGGACCCCGGTCGGTGACGTTGAAGGTTCCGTCTTTTCGGAGATATCCGGAAGAATGGAACCGTCCGGTGCGGGCGGGCGGCCGAAGCTGTCCGAAATCAATAGTTTAGCGTTTTGAGCACAATCCCGGAACGGGAGGCCTTCGAAAGAGACTTCACGAAAATCAAAGTCAGCGGGATCGATGACCTCCGCCTGGATCTGCTTCGCTTCTTCAATAAGTCGATTCATTTCAGCGGCGGGGATTCCGGAGGATTCACTCCCGTTGCTCTTCCGGGCGTCGAGGCCCGAGCACCGGGCGATCAGGAGAAAAATCAGTACGACGAGCAGAATAACGGCAACGGTGATGAGGAGCACACGAGTCAAAAAAGGGTTACGCTGTTTCATCCTTCAACCTCCGATTATATGGACACCGGATCAAGTCGGGAAAACGATGAACGGCAACTTTTGCCGAAAAGCGAATTTGTATGGCACAAATTATACAGTAATATGTGACATATGAACATAGAGACGGTCCGCAATAAACGTCGACGGGATCATCACTTGCGCCGGATCGGATTATTCAGAAACGGAATGCGTTTGGATGTTTATAGCTTTTCGAAAACGGCCTCTTTGATCAGTTCAAGATCCGGAGCTCCCGGTCGGTACTTTCGGGCAATACCTGTGGCGGTTGAATGCGCCGAACTTCTTTTTGTTGTCAATATTCCATGCAATCGAACCAAAATAGCCAGTACATATTTACTCAAAGCTTGGGTTCGCCTATAATCAATGAGCACTTGCGCAGGCAGCAAAACATTTCGGTATTTCGGCGATTCTTTCGTTATCAACAGGTACAGATTGAATAACGATCATTTCTGCGAAGCAGATGCGAATGGATTCATGAGAATAACGATCGTTTTGCTCTCCGAATCGATCTGAAACGTTATAATTGGAAAAAACACGCAGGAATTCAAAAGAACTGCTTGCACAATCGTTTTATATGCGATATACTCTTTCCTGCGCGACTTTTCGCGTATGGCGAAGATGCCGGAGATTGCCGTCGACACCGCGTGCTGCGCGAACTGACGGGTAACTTCGGCGGAGAAGTCCGGACAAGGATCCGGGCGCAACCATGAAGGCAGCGTGTGTTTTGTAACGGACACATGCCCAGGCCCAAAGTGCCGGCGCTTTGCGCGGTAACTGGTTTCCTGGGTTTTCTGACGGGTACAGAAGAAACGCCCGGCAAGGTTGTATAAGCAGCAACGCAAACGGAGGTACTGAGATGGCTACCAGGCAAAAGGTAAGAATTAAACTAAAGGCATACGATCACGAGCTCTTGGACCAGAGCGCGGCGAGAATCGTTGAGACTGTCACCCGGACAGGCGCAAGCTTTTCCGGCCCGATTCCGCTCCCCACGGAGAAGGAAATCACGACGATCCTTCGTTCCCCGCACAAGTACAAGGACTCCAGAGAGCAGTTTGAACTGCGTACGCATAAGCGTTTGATTGACATTTTCGCGCCGAACCAGAAGACGGTTGACGCGTTGATGAAGTTGGACATGCCTGCAGGCGTGAGCATAGAGCTCAAGGTTTAGCAGGCACTCACCGGCCGCCGAAGCAGACCCGAGGCGGCCGTGGTCATGTTCCCGGTAAATCGCGGGAACCAATAACCGAAGGAGGATAGAAGGAATGACCAAATTCATGCTCGGCCGCAAAGCCGGAATGACACAGTTGTTTGATGAGAAAGGGATCGCGATCCCGGCTACCGTAATCGCTTGCGATCCGATGTTCGTCATTCAGAACAAGACCGAAGAAAAGGACGGCTACAAGGCGGTAAAGGTCGCTGCGGGCGACATCCGTGAGAAGCTCGTCAACAAACCCGATAAGGGGCAGTTTGCCAAGGCGAACGTTCCCGTGAAACGCGTCGTTCGCGAATACAACACGGACGCGGAGTACACACTCGGGCAGGAGATCAAGGTATCCGATATGTTTGCGGTCGGCGATCGGGTCGATGTCAGCGGCGTATCCAAGGGTAAGGGTTTTGCCGGAAACATCAAGAGACACAACCAGAGCGGCGGTCCGGAAGGCCACGGCTCAATGTATCACAGACGTGTCGGATCGATGGGTCCCGGTTCGGATCCCGGACGCGTTGTCAAGGGCAAGAAAATGCCCGGACATATGGGTGCGGCTAATTGTACGGTTCAGAATTTGGGCGTCGTCCTCGTAGACGGCGAGCGGGGGATCCTCGTTCTCAAAGGTGCGATCCCGGGCCCGAAGGGCGGCTTGATTTCAATAGAGTCGTCCGTGAAGGCGTAATATTCCGGCAGAAGGAGGATCATAAAATGGCTAAGATTGACGTTTATAACATGGACGGAACCGTAAGCGGACAAATGGACCTGTCCGATGAGATTTTCGGCATTGAGCCCAACGAGTCCGCAATGCATACGGTCGTGTTGAACCAATTGGCGAACCGCCGGCAAGGTACTCACTCGGCGAAGACTCGCCACGAGGTCAGAGGCGGAGGCCGTAAGCCTTATCGCCAGAAGGGAACCGGACGCGCTCGTCAGGGCTCCAGACGTGCTGCTCAGTACGTCGGCGGCGGTATCATTTTCGGGCCGAAGCCGAGAGATTACAGTTACACGGTCCCAAAGAAGATCAGACGGCTTGCAATGAAGTCTGCGCTCTCCTCGAAGATGATCTCGCAGAGCATCATCGTTTTGGATATGCTTTCTTTTGAAGAGATGAAGACAGCCCGTATGGTCGGTGTTCTCAAGGCGTTGAAGATTGAGAGTCCGGCACTGTTTGTACTAGCCGAGAAGAATCTCAACGTTGAGAAGTCGGCAAGAAACATCCCGGCGGTGAAGACGGCACTCGTTAACACGATCAACGTTTTCGACATTCTGAAATATGATCGGTTCGTCATCACCAAGGACGCCGCCATGAAGGTACAGGAGGTGTACGTATGAATATGACGCCGCAAGACATCATCATCAAGCCGATATTGACCGAGAAAAGCTCGGGAGACGTAGCGGTCGGAAAATACACGTTTGAAGTCAATAAGACCGCGACCAAGACTCAGATTAAAGATGCGGTCGAGAAGCTTTTCAACGTGAAGGTTCTTTCCGTCGCCACCGCGAATTACGAAGGCAAGATGAAAAGACAGCGCTATTCGCTCGGAAGAACGCCGTCTTGGAAGAAGGCAGTTGTGACGATCGCAACCGAATCGAAGGATTCCTCTTACTTGGGCAAGGGCGGCAAGACCACTAAGGTTTCCGCGAAGTATAAGACATCCATCGAAGAATTCGGGTTCGGCCAATAAGGCCTGATGAATGAAGGAGTGAAGAACAATGCCAGTAAAAGAGTATAATCCCACATCTCCCGCAAGACGTCAGATGTCGGTGACCGACTTTTCCGTCTTGACCGATAAGAAACCGGAAAAGGGACTTCTGGTCTCCGCGAAGAAGACCGGCGGCCGTAATTCATACGGTAGAATCACCGTTCGCCATATCGGCGGAGGAAACAAGAGAAAGATTCGCGTAATCGACTGGAAAAGAAACAAGGATCAGGTTCCCGCGACGGTTGCGGCGATTGAGTATGATCCGAACCGTACGGCATTCCTTGCGCTTTTGCAGTATGCCGATGGGGCGAGAACCTACATACTGGCTCCACACGGTCTTTCCGTCGGCGATAAGGTAGAGAGCGGAGTCGGTGCGGATATCGTCATCGGGAATGCTCTTCCGATCGACAATATCCCTGTCGGTACAATGATTCATAACATTGAAATGAAGCCCGGCAAAGGATCTCAGATGGTTCGTACCGCCGGAGCCGGTGCTCAACTGATGGCAAAAGAAGGCAAATACGCCCAGATTCGTCTCCCTTCCGGAGAGGTTCGGATGATTTCCGTTCTTTGTCGCGCAACAATCGGAAAGGTCGGCAACGTCGAGCATGAGAACGTTTCTTTCGGTAAGGCCGGTCGCAAGCGTCACATGGGAGTTCGCCCGACCGTCCGCGGCGTTGCGATGAACCCTTGTGATCACCCGCACGGCGGTGGTGAGGGCAAAGCCCCGATCGGTATGCCCGGACCGGTTACCCCTTGGGGTGTTCCGACCTTGGGTAAGAAGACCAGAAACAAGCGCAAGCTGTCCGGCAAGTACATTGTCAAGGGCAGAAAGTGATTGAAGGGAGGAAGAACGTCATATGAGCAGATCAACTAAGAAGGGCTATTTCGTTCAGGACGCTCTGATGAAAAGAGTGAAGGCGATGAATTCCGCCAACGAGAAAAAAGTACTGAAAACATGGTCCCGTGCTTCCGCCATATTCCCCGAAATGGTCGGACATACCATTGCGGTTCATGACGGAAAAAAGCACGTGCCGGTTTATATTACTGAAGAAATGGTCGGGCATAAACTCGGAGAGTTCGCTCCTACCAGATTATTCAGAGGTCATGCCGGCGAGAAATCGTCTAAGGCACGCTGATTGCGGCACGTCGAAGGGAGGAACTGACAAGTGGAAAAGAAAGTCATGAGCAAGGACTATATGGAGCAGAACCGCGAGGAAATTCTCGCGAAGTACGCTGTCCCTGCCGGGAAGAACAATAAACCTCAGCTTCTGAGCAAGAAAGAACGTAAGGTTCTCGGAGTCGGAAAAGACGAAGGGAAGGCGATCGCGAAGTATATTCGGATCAGTCCTCAGAAAATTAAAGTGGTTATTGATCTGATCAAGGGAAAAGGCCTGGACGAAGCGTACGCGATTCTTCTCTATACTCCGAAGGCCGCGTCCCCTGTTCTGACCAAGGCGCTGAAGTCTGCGGAGGCGAATGCCGTTATTAAAAGCTTGAGCCGTGACGCGCTCTTTGTTGCGGATGCATACGCGAATCAGGGACCGATCCTGAAGCGTTTTATTCCCAGAGCAAGAGGTTCCGCAACGCGTATCAACAAGAGAACGAGTCATGTGACGGTAGTTCTCAAGGAAAGAGAATAAGGAGGGTTTCGAGAATGGGCCAGAAGGTTAATCCCCATGGTTTGCGGGTCGGAGTCATCAAAGGCTGGGATACGCGTTGGTATGCTGACAAGAATACTTTCAGCGAATATCTGGTTGAGGACAAAGCGATTCGCAAGTTCGTTAAGAAGGAATGCTTCAACGCAGGCATTACCAATATAGAAATTGAGCGTAAGGGTGCGGACAGAACGATGATCATCGTTAACGCCGCGAAGCCCGGAATCATTATCGGACGTCAGGGCGCCGGAATCGAGGATTTCAAGAAGAAGCTTTTCGAGAAGTTCAATAAAAACTACTTCGTCGATATCCGCGAGGTGAAGTCTCCGGACACAGCCGCTCAGCTGGTCGCCGAAAGCATTGCCGCTCAACTTGAGAAGCGTATCTCCTTTCGCCGCGCGATGAAGCAGGCGATGATGAGAACGATGAAGGCCGGAGCCAAGGGTATCAAGACTCAGGTTGCCGGACGTCTCGGCGGCGCGGAAATCGCACGTACCGAACACTATCACGAAGGAACAATTCCGCTTCAGACATTGCGTGCGGATATTGATTACGGATTTGCCGAGGCAAATACCACATACGGCCGTATCGGCGTCAAAGTGTGGATATACAAAGGTGAGATCCTCACCGCCAAGAAGAAGGCGGTCATTACCGAGGAAGGGGGCGAAGACTAATGCTTCTTCCCAAGAGAGTAAAACACAGAAAACAAATGAGAGGTCGGATGACCGGCAAGGCGACTCGCGGTAATTTTATCGCATACGGAGAGTACGGGATTTATTCAACGGAACCCTGCTGGATTACATCCAATCAGATCGAGGCCGCGCGAATCGCGATCAATCGTTATGTTAAGAGGGGCGGACAGGTTTGGATCAAAATATTTCCCGACAAGCCGGTTACCGCCAAGCCCGCCGAGACCCGAATGGGATCCGGTAAAGGATCTCCGGATCACTGGGTTGCCGTGGTCAAGCCCGGACGGGTGCTTTTCGAGATTGCCGGCGTAACCGAGGAAGTTGCTCGGGAAGCCATGCGACTTGCGGGACACAAGCTCCCTTGCAAGACGAAGTTTATTGCGAAGGAACAGGAGGGTGAGACAAATGAAGGCTGATGAAATCCGTGCAAAGTCCGGAGAAGAGCTGACGAAAGAACTGCTCGCTCTTAAAGAAGAACTTTTCAAGCTTCGTTTCCAGCATGCGACCAACCAGCTGGAAAATCCGCTCCGCCTGAGCGCCGTACGGCGTGATATCGCCAGAGTTAAGACGATCATGCGTGAGCAAGAGCTTAAGGCTAAGAAGTGAAAGGGGACAGGCAGATGAGCGATCGTAACCTCAGAAAAACACGCGTAGGTATCGTGTCGAGTGACAAGATGGACAAGACCATCGTCGTTTCGGTCACCGAACATGTGAGACATCCGCTGTACAAGAAGATCATTAAAAGAACATACAAGTTGAAGGCGCATGACGAGCAAAACGAATGCGGAATCGGAGACAGAGTAAAGGTCATGGAGACTCGTCCTATTTCTCGCGAAAAGCGCTGGAGACTGATTAGCATTATCGAGAAGGCGAAATAGTTCGTGCCTTAACGGTTTACGGCTGAAGGAGGAAATCAAGCATGATTCAGGTTGAATCGAGACTTAGGTCCGCGGACAACACCGGCGCGAAAGAACTCGCGTGCATCAAGGTTCTCGGCGGATCCAAAAGAAGATACGCAAACATCGGAGATGTTATCGTTTGCTCGGTCAAAACAGCGTCCCCGGGAGGGGTTGTCAAGAAGGGCGATGTCGTGAAGGCGGTCATCGTTCGATCAAAGACCGGCGTTCGCAGACTCGACGGCTCATACATCAAGTTCGACGAGAATGCGGCCGTTATCATCAAGGAAGATAAGAATCCGCGCGGCACCCGCATTTTTGGGCCGATCGCTAGAGAGCTCAGGGAAAAGGACTACATGAAAATTCTTTCCCTTGCGCCCGAAGTTCTTTAAGGAGGATGACCCATGGCAAGCAAATTACATGTAAAAACAGATGATAACGTGATTGTTATCACCGGCAAAGACCGCGGTAAGAAGGGCAAGATCATCAAGTCCATCCCCGCGGAGAACAGGGTGATCGTGGCCGATGTCAATATGGTCAAGAAACACCAGAAGGCCAGAGGCCAGAACAAGCCGGCAGCGATCATTGAACGCGAGGCAGCGATTGAGGTATCCAACGTCATGTTAGTCTGCCCCAAGTGCAACGAGCCGACTCGTGTGTCCAAGGATTTTACCAAGGACGGCACGAAGGTGCGCAAGTGCAAGAAGTGCGGTGCGCAGATCGATAAAGCCAAGAAGACTTCAGGCAAGGGGGAGTAAAGAATGTCTAGGTTGAAAGAGAAATATAATTCCGAAATTGCGCCCGCTTTGCGCGAGTCCTTCGGCTACAAATCCGTTATGCAGATTCCCCGCCTGGAGAAAATCGTCCTGAACATGGGCGTCGGAGAGGCGAAGGAGAATGCCAAGGTGCTTGAGAATGCTATGCGCGATATGGCGACCATTTCCGGACAAAAACCCGTGGTCACGATTGCCACCAAATCCGTTTCCGCTTTCAAGCTTCGCGAAGGCATGAAAATCGGTTGCAAGGTGACGCTTCGCGGCGAGAAAATGTACGACTTTCTGGATAAGCTCATCAGTGTTTCTTTGCCCCGCGTACGCGACTTCCGCGGAATCAGCGCGAACTCCTTTGACGGGCACGGCAATTACGCTATGGGAATCAAGGAGCAGTTAACCTTCCCCGAGATCGATTATGACTCGGTGGACAAGATTCGCGGAATGGATATCATTATCGTCACGACGGCCAAAACGGATGAGGAGGCTCGCCAGCTTCTGACTCTTATGGGCATGCCGTTTCGAAAGTAAGCAGGAGGAGAGAATACAATGGCTAAAAAGTCGATGATCCTGAAGGCCAAAAGAGCGCCGAAGTTTTCGACGCAGCAGCACAATCGTTGCAAGCTCTGCGGCAGACCCCACGCCTATATCCGCAAGTACGGCATTTGCCGTCTCTGCTTCCGCGATTTGGCATACAAGGGACAGATTCCCGGCGTCCGTAAGGCCAGCTGGTAAACGATAGCGAGGAGGAATACTTATGCAGATTACAGATGCAATTGCAGATATGCTGACAAGAATCCGCAATGCCGGTACGGCGGGCCACGCAACGGTTACCATTCCGTCGTCCAACATCAAAAAGGCAATCGCACAGATCCTTTTGGAAGAAGGCTACATCAGCCGTTTCGAGTGTGCCGAAGATGACAAGCAGGGGTTGATTAAAGTCTCTTTGAAGTATGCTGCCCGTAAAAGCGTCATCAAAGGCATCAAGCGGATTTCCAAGCCGGGTTTGCGCGTGTATGTCGATAAAGAGAATCTGCCCAATGTTTTGGGCGGCTTGGGTGTGGCGATCGTATCGACCTCCAAGGGGATTATGACGGACAAGAAAGCCCGTAACCTCGGAGTCGGCGGAGAAGTTATCGCCTACGTTTGGTAATAGTGAACAAGGACTCTCTGAAAGGACGGGGGAAGCAACTCCCGCCGCAATCTAAAGAGCAGGAGGTAGAAAGATGTCCAGAATAGGCAAGATGCCGATCAAGATTCCCGATGGGATCGAGGTCAAACAAGACGGCCGGTCCGTTACGGTAAAAAGTAAGGGCGCCGAGTTGTCGATGAATGTACATCCGGATATGACGGTGAAGGTGGAGAACGATACCATTTATGTCAGCCGTTCTTCGGATGAGAAAGAACACAGAGCACTTCACGGATTGACCCGGTCGTTGCTCAACAACATGGTCGTAGGGCTTTCAACCGGGTTTGCGAAAACGCTCGAGATCAACGGAGTCGGTTACAAGGCGGCAAAACAGGATAAAGTCCTGGTTTTGAACCTGGGTTATTCCCATCCGATCGAGTTTGCTGAGCCGGATGGTATCACGATTGAGGTGCCCGCGCCGAACCGTATTATTGTTAAGGGTGCGGACAAGCAGTTGGTCGGTGAGACCGCGGCAAAGATCCGCCAGTTCAGAGCTCCGGATGTTTATAAGGGCAAGGGAATCAAGTATTCCTACGAGGTCTTGAGAATTAAAGAAGGCAAGACCGGAGCCAAAAAGTAAGAGAAGGGGGACAGATGCATGATTAATAAACCGGACAAGAATGAGATCCGCAGGAGAAAGCATGTACGCGTTCGTAAAAAGATCGCCGGCACCCCTGCTCGCCCGAGACTTTGCGTCTTCAGAAGTAATCTTCAAATGTACGCACAGATCATCGACGATACGAACGGACAAACGATTGCCGCAGCGTCAACGCTGGACAAGGATATCAAGCTCAACACCTCAGTGGGAGCCAATAAAGAAGGTGCTCGTGCGGTCGGTGAGTTGGTTGCGAAGCGCGCGATCGAAAAGGGTGTTAAAGAAGTGGTTTTCGACAGGAGCGGATACATTTACCACGGTCGCGTCGCGGCCTTGGCCGAGGCGGCACGTGAAGCCGGCTTGACATTCTAAGCAGGAGGAACTATGAATATGGGATTTGATCCGAATACCACCGAGTTTAAAGAAAAGGTTATCCATATCGGCCGTGTTTCAAAGACCGTTAAGGGCGGAAGAAACTTCCGGTTTTCGGCTTTGGTAATCGTCGGTGACGAGAACGGACATGTCGGCAAAGGTTTAGGTAAGGCGGCCGAGATTCCGGATGCCATTCGCAAGGGAATTGATGACGCCAAGAAAAACATGATAACGGTTCCGATCAGCAAATCTACTATTCCGCATGCGAGCTTCGGTGTTTTCGGGGCGGGAAAAGTGGTTATGAAGCCGGCCAGAGAAGGTACCGGTGTTATCGCCGGCGGCCCGGTTCGTGCCGTTTGCGAGCTCGCGGGAATCAAGGACATCCGAACGAAGTCATTGGGAACCAACAACCCCAACAACGTCGTCAACGCTGCGATCGAAGGACTGAAGGCATTGCGTTCTGTAGAACAAGTCGCGAAGCTTCGCGGTAAGTCCGTCGAGAGCATGAAGAAATAGGAGGGTTTTCACAATGGCTGAACTCAAAGTTACGCTGGTGAAAAGCACCAACAGTTCCAGTAAGAATCATTGTGCAACAGTCAAGGCTCTGGGCCTTCGCAAGATCGGTCAAAGCGTTGTCCATGCGGACAACGATGCGATACGCGGAATGTTACGCAATGTATCCCATCTCATCACATTCGAAGAAGTCTGATGGAGGTAAAACGCAACATGAAACTCAACGATATGACTTCAAAGGGAAACGCGAAGCCCGTTCGTAAGGGCAGAGGAGTAGGTTCCGGCTTCGGAAAAACAGCCGGACGCGGCCATAAAGGCCAGAACTCACGGGCCGGCGGCGGAGTTCGTCCCGGTTTCGAAGGCGGCCAGATGCCTCTGTACAGACGCCTGCCGAAGCGCGGATTCAACAATGCAAGATTCGCGAAAAATTATCTTGAAATCAACGTGGGCGATCTTGAAAATCTCGCCGACGGAACCGTCGTTGACGCCGAGCTTCTCGCGAACAGCGGATTGCTCACCGTCCCGAAAGTTAATGACGGCATTAAGGTTCTCGGAGACGGCGAACTGACAAAAAAACTGACCGTTCAAGCAGCCGCTTTCTCGGGTCCGGCAAAGGAAAAGATTGAGAAGGCTGGTGGAACGGCTCTGGAGGTATAATGATGAAGGGTTTGTTCGATACCTTAATTAACGCTTTTCGCGTTCCCGATTTAAGGAAGAAACTCCTTTATACCCTGTTTATTCTGGCCATTTACATGGTTGGCGGACTGATTCCGTCGCCGGCGATCGACCAGAGGATTTTCACGGATTTGGTTCAGAACTGGGGTCAGATTGGCGGCCTGATGGACATCATCTCCGCCGGAAACCTTTACAACGCAACCATTTTTGCGATGGGAATCACCCCGTACATTAACTCGTCGATCATTATGCAGCTTCTGACGGTTGCCATCCCGGCGCTTGAGCGTATGCAAAAGGAAGGCGAAACAGGAAGAAAGAAAATCCAGAAAATCGTGCGTTTTGTTACGATCGGATTAGCTCTTCTTCAAGCCTCGGTTTTCTGCTATGCAACTCGCACTGCGATGACCGATGCTTTGCCCCAATGGATGAGCGCAATTTTGATCATTCTTACGTTCACTGCCGGTACTGCCTTCATTATGTGGCTCGGTGAGCGTATCAACGAGAAGGGAATCGGAAACGGTATCTCGCTCATTATCTTCGCAGGTATCGCGACCCGACTTCCGTCCATGGCCGGTCAACTCTTTGAGTATGCCAAAGATGTATACGGAAGAGTGAATACTTTCGCGATCGACGGGTTCGCCAGGATCAAAAATGCGGTTCTCGGTTTTCTCGCAGGAGGCGGACTGTTTGTTGTTATCTCCCTGGTATCCGTGGCCATTATCGTCTTTGTTGTTTATGTTCAGAATGCGGAACGCAGAGTTCCGGTTCAATACTCCAAGCGCGTCATCGGACGCAAGGTGTACGGCGGACAGAACAGCTATATCCCGCTGAAGGTAAATCAGTCCGGCGTTATGCCCGTTATCTTCACCATGTCAATGATCGCTTTGCCGTCTACGATCGTGACGATGTTTTTTCAGACCAGCACACATCCGATCGTCGAGGCGCTTCGAAATCCGGCGGGTCACTGGTGGTATTACGCGGTGAACTTCTTATTGATCATCGGGTTCACGTTCTTCTACTCCGCCATTCAGTTTAACCCGATCGAGATCTCGAACAACCTTCAGAAGAACGGCGGGTATATTCCCGGTGTTCGCCCGGGTCGCCCGACTTCCGATTTTATTGCTCGGACCGCAGGCAGACTGAACTGGGCCGATGCGTTGTTCCTTTCGATCGTCGTTCTGGTTCCGACGATTCTCGGAAAATTGACGAATCTCGAAAACGTCGTGTTTGCCGGTACATCCGTTTTGATTCTGACCGGTGTCGCGAACGACCTTGTCAAGCAGATTGAGTCTCAAATGGTGACACACCATTATAAAGGGTTCCTTGATTGATGCTGTGCATCGGATCAACGGGGTTCTCAATATGCAAACGAAGTCGGAAACAATTCGAATAAGCACTCAAATGACCGCCTGCGGGAAGCCACTCGCTACCGCACGCGGTCTTTTGCGTGAAACGGATCCGTTTCGTCACGGCTGGAAGAACAGTTCCGGACGAGTGAAATGAAAGGAGAGTAACGATGCGTTTAATCTTGTTGGGTGCTCCGGGTGCAGGAAAGGGAACGATTGCGGTCGCTCTTCACGAGAAATACGGAATTTCTCATATTTCGACCGGCGACATTTTCCGGGCGAACATTAAAGGCGATACTCCGTTAGGGAAGGAAGCAAGAGTATACATCGAGAAAGGGGATCTCGTTCCGGATTCGGTGACGATTTCGATGTTGGAGGACAGGTTGTCCATGCCGGATTGCGCGGAACATTTTCTCTTGGACGGATTTCCGAGAACCATCAATCAGGCACTCGCCCTGGACCGACTCTTAGACGGCTCAGGCCGCGAAATCGAGGCGGTGATCAGTTTATCGGTTCCGGACCAATTAATTATCAAACGGATATCGGAAAGAAGAATCTGTAAGGCCTGCGGCGCAAATTTCAGCCTGACTTTCAATCCGACCCGGGTTGAGGGCGTGTGTGATCTGTGCGGTGGCGAGGTGATTCAACGCGCGGACGACCAACCGGACACCGTCTTGAATCGCTTAAGCACATATTACGAGAAGACCCGTCCTCTCGATGAGTATTACCGCGAAAAGGGTCTTGTTATCGATATCGACAATTCCGCCGGCCTTCCGACCGCGATGGCCGAACTGGAGATAAAGATGAGGTTTAGCGGAATTATTTCTGAGGAGACAAGCAGTGGTAAAACTTAAGAATCAATCCGAGATCGAGAAAATGAAGGCGGCCGGCCGTATCGTCGCGCTGGCTCTTGAGGCTGTCGAAAAGGCTGTGAGGCCGGGAGTTTCGACATGGGACCTGGATCGTGTCGCGGAGGAAGTGATTCGCGAAAACAAAGCGGTTCCCTCTTTTCTCAACTACGGCTCACCGCCTTTCCCGGCTTCGATATGCGCATCGATCAATGACGAGGTGGTACACGGGATTCCGAGTAAAACCAGGACTCTCAAGTCCGGTGACATTATCAGCATTGACGTGGGTGCGTGTCTCGACGGCTATCACGGCGACGCGGCAAGAACTTTTGCTGTCGGAGAAATATCCGCAGAGAACCATAAGCTGATTCAGATCACCGAAGAATGCTTCTGGAAGGGCCTGGAACAAGCGAGAGTCGGCAACCGGATCGGTGATATCTCTGCCGCGATCCAACAGCATGCCGAAGCTCACGGACTTGGAGTCGTGAAGCAACTCGTCGGACACGGGATCGGGGAAAGTCTCCACGAGGAGCCCGATGTTCCGAATTATGGAAGAGAAGGGCACGGTCCGAGAATCTTTGAGGGCCTGGTAATTGCCGTCGAGCCGATGATGAATTCCGGGACCGGGGCGGTTCGCATGATGTCGGACCGGTGGACGATCGTAACGGCTGACGGTAAAAATTCCGCTCATTATGAGAACACATTCGCCATCACTTCGGACGGTCCGATCCTCACGACATATTTTGACACAAGCGGAGAAACCGCTTGAACGGATTCAAAAAGGACGGAGTACCGGTCGTTCGATCGCTCGCAGGGAGAGACAAGGGCGAAATTTATGTTATTGTAGGTGGGGACGATTTCTTTTTCGAACTGAGCGACGGAAAGAAAAGGCCGCTTCAACACACCAAAAAGAAGAGGATCCGTCACGCGGACGTTGTGGGAACGATTCCGGCGGATTTGGCGGAATGGATTCGGGAGGCGCCGAAACGACCGGCCGGGGTCAAGGATGCGGAAATTCGTAAGGCATTGATATCATGGAAAGATACACACATACAGAAAGGAATTTAAAATGGCAAAGGAAGACGTAATTGAAGTAGAAGGCATCGTTGAGGATGCATTACCGAACGCAAAGTTTCGAGTCAAACTCGAGAACGGCCACATCGTCATGGCACATATTTCAGGCAGGCTTCGCCAGAATTATATCAAGATTCTGACCGGAGACCGGGTAACACTGGAATTATCGCCGTATGACCTGTCTAAGGGGCGCATCACGTGGCGCGCGAAGTAGCGATTTTCGACAAAAATACCGACGGAATCGATTTTGCGATTTGTTGAAAAACCCTTGCAAACCCATCTATTTCTGGTATTATATTATAGCGTGCGCCGGATTGGTGTTCGTTGTTCTGCGTTTTGCAGACGAGAATTCAGGAGGATAAAGAAATGAAAGTGAGACCTTCGGTCAAGCCGATGTGCGAGAAATGCAAGACCATTCGCCGTCACGGAAAAGTGATGGTTATTTGTTCCGACCCTAAGCACAAGCAAAAGCAGGGCTGATTTGCTGAGCCCCGCGCCGGTCCGTTTCCGCGGATCGCTGATTTGAGTCAAGACGAACTAAACAAAGGATATTACATGCATTTTGTGAAGGCGGCTGCCTCCGCTTGACGGCGGAGGAATCTTCATACCGCGTGTTGTATATATACCTAAGAAGAAGAACGAGCAATTTCATTCACGGAGGTGCAACAGATGGCACGTATTGCCGGTGTAGATTTACCGAACGAGAAGCGAGTGGAAATCGCGCTTACCTATATTTTCGGTATTGGTAAAACAACTTCTGCACGAATCTTAAGCGAGACTTCGATCAATCCCGACACACGGATGAAAGACCTTTCCGATGACGATCTGGTAAAGATCCGCGAGAGGATCGAGTCCACGGTAACCGTCGAGGGGGATCTTCGAAGAGAAGTTTCGATGAACATCAAAAGACTGACTGAGATCGGCTGCTACCGTGGCCGCCGCCATAGGATGGGACTTCCCGTACACGGCCAGCGCACGAAGACCAACGCGCGTACCCGCAAGGGTCCGAAGCGCACGATGGCCGGCAGGAAGAAGTAAGGAGGAGTACCATGGCTAAGGTGACAAAGAAAACGGTCAGCAGACCGAAGAAGAGAGAGCGTAAGAATATTGACCGCGGTCACGCGCATATTCATTCGACTTTCAACAATACCATTGTTACGATTACAGACCCGTTGGGTAATGCGATATCTTGGGCATCTGCCGGAGAAATGGGCATGAAGGGCTCCCGTAAGGGTACTCCGTTTGCCGCTCAAACCGCGGCTGAAGATGCGGCACGTAAAGCTGTCGATCATGGCATGCGCACGGTTGAGGTTTTCGTTAAGGGACCCGGAGCCGGTCGTGAGTCCGCGATTCGCGCACTTCAAACAGCTGGTTTGGATGTGACGATGATCAAGGATGTTACCCCGGTTCCGCACAATGGTTGCAGACCGCCCAAGAGAAGAAGAGTCTGATTACGGAGGAATAAATCATGGCCAGATATACAGATGCATCGTGCCGCCTGTGCCGCAGAGAGGGCGATAAGCTCTTCCTCAAGGGACAACGGTGTTATTCCACGAAGTGCGCTCTCGCTCGCAGAAGTTTTGCGCCGGGACAGCACGGACAGGGCAGAAAAAAAGTTTCGGAATACGGACTTCAACTTCGCGAGAAGCAGAAGACCAAGCGTTTTTATGGCTTGCTGGAGGATCAGTTCCGTTTGACATTTGACCGTGCGGTTCGCATGAACGGCAAGACGGGTGAGAACCTTCTCCGACTCCTCGAGTTGCGGATGGACAATATCGTCTATCGGATGGGGTATGCGTCTTCGAGATCGCAAGCCCGTCAGTTGGTTACACACGGACATTTCCTCTTGAACGGCAAGAAAGCCGACATCGCTTCCATGACCCTGAAGGCCGGCGACGTGATCACGGTTCGTCAGGGATCCCGCAAATCTCCCGCATTCGAGAACCTTTCGGGCGCACGTCCGGTTCCCGCTTGGTTGTCTTTTGACGAAGACACACTGACCGGAAAGATTGTACAGATTCCTGCACGTGAGGATGTGGACATTGAGGTCAAGGAGACGTTGATCGTCGAGTTGTACTCGAAGTAATTGCCCGTGACCAGCGGTGAGAACTGCAAGGAGGAAACTATGATTGATATTATGAAACCGGTCATCGATTGTGTTGAACTGGAAGAGAATAACGCATACGGCAAATTCGTAATTGCTCCTTTGGAGCGTGGTTACGGAACGACTCTCGGAAATTCGTTGCGCAGGGTTCTGCTTTCATCATTGACCGGAGCCGCGGTTACCGCGATCCGTGTTGAGGGCGTCTATCACGAGTTCTCCACGATTGTCGGTGTCATCGAGGACATGACGGAGATCATTCTCAATGTGAAAGGTATTCGCGCCAAACTGCATTCCGACGCTCCCAAGACGGTCTATATCAGTACCGACGAGGGTCGTTCCGGAGTGATTACGGCAGGCGATATCGTTCATGACGAGGAAGTCGAGATCATGAATCCGAACCACGTGATCGCCACACTCAACGGAGCCGGAAGGCTTTTTATGGAGCTTACGATCAGCAAGGGACGCGGTTACGCGACGGCGGATCAGAACAAGCCGTCCACACAGACCATCGGAGTCATTTCGGTCGATTCGATTTTTACCCCTGTTCGCAAGGCGAATTATTCCATAGAGAATACTCGTGTCGGTGAGCGGACGGACTTTGACAGTCTTACGCTCGAGGTTTGGACGGATTCCACCATTGAGGTGAATGAAGCCCTTTCCTCCGCCGCTTCGATTCTTTGCGAGCATCTGGGACTCTTTATCGCGCTTACCGGCAAGGAAAGTTCGATGAGTTTCCGTGACGCGGACGAGGGTTTGAACAAGAACACCAAGCATGATGTTGTGATCGAGGATCTGGACTTTTCTGTTCGGACCTATAACTGCCTGAAGAGGGCGGGGATCAATACCATCGGTGATCTTGTGGCACGGACCGAAGACGAGATGATGAAGGTCAGAAATCTCGGTAAAAAGTCACTCGAAGAGGTTATACTCAAGCTCGAGGAAATGGAACTGACACTTGCGTCCAACGACGATTAATCCGTCGGAACGCATATCAAATAGGAGGATGAACCCATGCCAGGATACAGAAAACTTGGCCGCGCAGCCGATCAGCGCATGGCAATACTTAGAAATCTGACGACTTCGCTGATTGTGAGCGGCAAGGTGGTCACTACCGTGGCACGTGCCAAGGAAGTCAGCAAGATCGCCGAAAGTCTGATCACGGAAGCAATCCGTGAAAAGGACAACTATACAAACAAAGAAGTCACTTTTTCCACAGCGAAAATGGACTCCAAGGGCAAGAAAATGCTGATTTCCAAGACTTCAAAGAACGGATCCAAGTACGAGGTCGTCGATCGCGAGATCAAGACCCGTGTAGATCAGGTCGATTCGCCCTCACGTTTGGCCGCCCGCAGAAGTATGGCGTATTGGCTGAGAAAGAGTCATGATTCCGATAAGAATACCGTCAATCCGATCAACATTCTTTTTAATGATGTTGCTCCGAAATACACCAACAGATCCGGCGGTTATACCCGCATTATCAAATTGGGCACCCGGCGCGGAGACGCTTCCGAGATGGCACAATTGGAACTGGTGTAACGACGATTCGGAACGGATGAACAGATGGGTCACGGGTGCCGGCGTGCTTAAGCATGCCGCACCCTTTTTTTTGAGGAGCAGGAATGACAGAACACTCGCCAAAACCGGATATAGAACTTGAATCGAAGGACGCGGTGCGGGCTTGTGATCTGTACTTCTCCTATGCTCGACAGGATATGCCCCCCGTGCAGGCTTTGGCGGGACTTTCTCTTTCGATTCAAAGAGGCGAACACGTGGTCTTTGTCGGGAGAAACGGTTCGGGTAAATCCACTCTCGCCAAGCTGATTAACGTTCTCGAGGCTCCCGACGAGGGAACACTGGAAGTCTTGGGTCTTAATGCCCTGTCCGAGGACAATTTCTGGTCCATCCGCAGTCGATGCGGTATGGTTTTTCAAAATCCCGATAATCAGATCGTTGGGACTTCGGTTGAAGAGGACGTCGCATTCGGACCGGAGAATTTGGGTGTGCCGACTCCCGAGATTCGACGGAGAGTTGACGACGCTTTAAAATATGTCGGCCTATCTGAATATGCGGATCGGCTTCCGAGCAGTTTGTCGGGCGGACAGAAGCAAAAACTGGCGATTGCCGGAGTGTTGGCTATGATGCCGGAGGTCTTGATTCTGGATGAATCGACCGCAATGTTGGATCCGATCAGTCGCAACGAATTTCTGTTGCTCGTTGAACGATTGCGTTCGGAAAAAGGCATCACGGTCGTCCATATTACGCATGATATGTCGGAGGCCGCAAGAGGAAAGAGAGTATTTGTTCTCGAAAAGGGCCGCCTTGTGATGGAAGGCCCTCCGAGCGAGTTATTCTTGGAAGAAAGCAGGATGAAAGAGCTCGGACTGGATGTTCCCGTCTATGTCGGTGTGGTTATGTCCCTTTGTCGCCGGCTCGGTAAGAAACCCCGACAAGAATATCTGCAGTCGGTGGATACTGCGATTCAGGCCGTTCGCTCGATTCTTCGGGACTGCGACGCGAAGACTGTATCCGATGCGATTGGGACGAGCCGGGAGTCAGTATCCGTTGAATCGACGGAGACTGTCCTTCAGGTCCGAAATCTTTCTCACGCATACGAAGAACGGGGTGAGAAAGTACTCTGCGACATCTCCTTTTCGGTGAAAAAAGGAGAGATATTCTCGGTAATCGGGCACAGCGGATCGGGGAAAACCACTTTGATCTCTCATTTGAACGGATTGATTCGTCCCCAGACCGGCGACGTTGAGCTTTTCGAGTCGGTGAACTCCATGGTGTGGAACACACGCAAAAACTCGGATGTGAAAGAGATCCGAAAACGCGTCGGACTTTTGTTTCAGTACCCGGAATACCAGCTTTTCGAGGAGACGGTCCGGAAGGATATTCTTTTCGGTCCGCTCAAGATGGGGGTCAAGCCGGAAGCGGCCGAAGACAACATGAAAGAAGCGATCGGCCTGGTCGGGTTGGACGAAACTTATCTCGAAAGGTCGCCGTTCGAGCTGTCCGGCGGTCAGAAAAGACGTGTCGCTTTTGCGGGGATCATCGCGATGAACCCGGATATCCTCGTTCTGGACGAGCCGGCCGCAGGGCTGGATCCGGTCGGACGACGCGACGTTTTTCGATACATCGGCGAACTTCGAAAGCTTGGCAAGACAATCATTTTGGTTTCTCATAACATGGACGAGGCGGCCCGGATATCCGATCGGATGCTGGTTCTTTCTCACGGCAAGGCAATTTGCGAGGGAACTCCGGAACAACTTTTTTCCGGCCGCCGCGAGGTTGCGGATTTTGGGCTGGAACTGCCGGAATTGGTATCGTTCGAGAAGCTTCTGCTTCCGGATTATCCGGATCTGAACCTGTCGGTTTATGAGGTTGAAGAAGCGGTGGATGAAATTCTGCGCGCCGCAGTTCGTGCCGGGAAGTCAAACGATAAAACTTCACATGAACCCGATCCGGTCGACGGGGAGGCCCGAAATGATTAAGGACATTTCGATCGGCAGGTATTATCGCGGGGATTCCGTGCTTCATCGCCTTGACCCCCGTGTGAAGGTCCTTCTCTTTGTTATTTACATGGTTGCCGTGTTTATGTTGAAGACACCGATCGGTATGCTTTTCTCCTTTGCCATCGTTACGGTATTGGCCATATTGTCGGGCATTCCGCTCCGTGAAATCATCAAATCCGTCCGACCGATCATTTTTCTGATGCTGTTCATCTTTCTCATTAACCTTCTGACGATTCGGGAAGGAGAAGTGATCTGTAAATTTTGGATCATCGAGATCACGGACGGCGGTGTCATGCGCGCCGTAATAATGACGCTTCGCCTCTTTCTGCTGATCGTGAGTACAAGTATTCTCCTTACGCTGACGACTACGCCGCTTAAGATGGCGGATGCGTTGGAATCGCTTTTCGGGCCGCTGAAGGTCATTCGAGTTCCGGTTCATGAAATGGCGATGATGATGTCGATCGCGCTTCGATTCATTCCGACACTCGTGGAAGAAACCGATAAGATCATGAAAGCGCAGGCATCGCGTGGGGCGGAGTATGATACCGGCAATGTCTTTGTCCGCGCGCGGGGTTATGTTTCCATATTGGTTCCGCTTTTTGTCAGTTCTTTTAAGAGAGCCGAAGATCTGGCGGTCGCTATGGACGCGCGCTGTTATCGCGGCGGAGAGGGGAGGACCAAACTCCACCCTCTGAAAATGAGATCGGCTGATTACGTTTGGTTTATTGTGTTGTTGGCGATGGCGTTTATTCCGATGGCCGCGGAATGGATTTTTACACCCAAATAGGATAGAATCAGAATGTTATGTGCGAAACGTTACGGCATGTAAAATCGAACAGAAAACGGAGCGGTAAGCGATATGGGTTATTATATCGGAATCGACCTGGGCGGCACAAATATCAAAGCGGGTGTGATAGATCCCGAGGGAAAAACGATCGGGAAATTGAGCATCAAAACCAACGCCGGCCGGCCGATGGAAGAGATCATTGCCGATATGGGCAGACTCGCAATCGATACGGTGAGCGAGAGTCGCCTGAATCTTTCGGACATATCGGCTGTCGGAGTCGGGTCGCCCGGTACCCCGGACAATCGAAGCGGTGTATTGGTATACGCGACAAATCTGCCCTTTCGTATGGCACCGATCCGTTCCGTTATCGGCGGCATGACGGGGCTTCCCGTTTATATCGATAACGATGCCAACTGCGCTGCGATGGCCGAGAGTGTCGTCGGAGCGGCGCAAGGCGCGAATGACTCCGTGACGATTACACTCGGAACAGGGATCGGTGCGGGCATCATCATCAATAATCGGATATATTCCGGCTTCAATCAGGCCGGCTCGGAATTCGGCCACACGGTCATCGTGGTCGGAGGCGTTACCTGCTCGTGCGGGAGGAAAGGCTGCTTTGAATCGTATGCTTCCGCGACCGGATTGATCCGAATGACCGCAGAGGCGGCGGAGCAGGATCCGAATTCGGTAATCCATCGTTTGATCGAGGAGAAGAACGGCAGGATCAGCGCGAAGACCGCATTTGAAGCCATGCGTGAGGGGGACGCGACGGCGACCGTGTTGGTCGACCGCTATCTGGAGTATCTTGCCGAAGGCCTCGCGAACGTTATCAATGCATTAATGCCCGAGATCCTGGTGATCGGTGGCGGAGTCTGTAACGAGGGCGACGCCCTTTTGCTTCCTTTGCGCGAGAAACTCGAGGGGAAGACATTTTTCGGGCCCGGAGTTCGGAAGACGGAGGTTCGGCTGGCCAAACTCGGGAACGGAGCCGGCATCGTAGGTGCGGCAATGATGGCGAAGGCATGTTCGGAAGACGGTATCCCGGGATGACGGATCCGATGGAGATCGTGAGTGTTTCTCCGGTACCCGTGACGGGAACCGAATCCATGCGTATCGCACTGGTGGCGGAGTTTGACGGAACCGATTTCTCGGGATTTCAGTTGCAGCCCAGAGATCGCTCGGTCCAGCAGGTTCTGGAGGAAGCGATTTTCGAAGTGTACGGGGTCCGCAGGCGAATCTTCGGGTGCAGTCGGACGGACGCGGGCGTCCATGCCCGAATGCATGTCAGTCATGTCGACGTGCCTTTTTCGATTCCGGACGATAAGATCCCGCTCGCGCTCAACGCTCATCTTCCGGAGGACGTCTGCATTCTTCGGGCCGCAACAGTGGCATCCGATTTTCACGCGAGATTCGACACGATCGGTAAAACGTATGTCTACCGAATACATAACGCGCGCATAAGGCCCTGCATTGATCGCCGTAACACGGCTCATGTGCCCGGATTTCTGGATATCGAAGCGATGCGCGGCGCTGCCCTTCATATGGTGGGAACCAAGGATTACACCGCTTTCAGCGCCCGGCCCGACGGAGATCGTGTTGTCAATCCGATTCGTACGATCCGTCGGGTGGAGGTCGCGCGATTCGAAGGTTCGGAGATCATCGGGATCACCGTGGAAGGCGAATCGTTCCTTTATAACATGGTTCGGATCATCGCGGGAACCCTTGTTTACGTCGGTCAGGGTAAAATACCGGCCGACCGGATCGAAGTGCTTTTCGAAAAGCGGGATCGTCGCCTTGCCGGCAAAACGATGCCGGCCTGTGGGCTGACGCTTGAGAGCGTAAAGTATAGTTCGGAGGGCTATGTTTCGAGTCCGTTTTGATTCTTGTATCACGTTTCATTCGGCCGATTTATATTGCAAAGGGTGATAAAAGGATATACTATCTTGATAAGGTGTCATGATCTCGCCCATGGGGGAGAAGTGGAACCGGAAGGGAGGAAACTATGTTTGGAGTAGACGCTTGGATTATTTGGACGATTCTTCTGGTCGTTCTCTTGGTGATTGAATCGACGACGTTCAACCTGACGACGATCTGGTTTGCGATCGGAGCTTTGGTAGCTTTGATCCTGAGCATTCTGGGTTCTCCGGTTTGGCTGCAAGCGGTCGTGTTTGTTGTCGTATCTATCGCTCTTTTTGTACTGTTCCTTTTCCTGATCAAGCCGAAGATCGGTTCGTTCATCAATAAACCGGAAGCGACAAACGCGGACCGCATTATCGGAATGGAGGGTGTCGTGATGACGGCGATCGATCCGGTACAAGCGACCGGACTGATTAAGGTCAAAGGACAGACCTGGAGCGCTATGAGCGCGGATGATCAGAAAATTGAAGAAGGAACCGCTGTGACCGTAACCGAGATCAAGGGCGTGCGCGCGATCGTCGTTCCCAAGGTTACGTGAGACAAGCAATTCAGAATTTTTCTGTCGGTATGATTAAAACATATATTCGGAGGTAAAATATGAACACGTACACAGCAGTATTGGCATCGAATATCAACGGTGGAACGATCGCTCTACTTATTATTTTGGCGATCCTTTTCATCATCCTGATTCGGAACGTTCGTATTGTTCCGCAGGCTACGAACTTTGTTATCGAGCGTTTGGGCGGGTATAACAAGACATGGGAGACGGGAATTCACTTTAAGGCTCCTTTCATCGATCGTGTCTCGAAGGTGGTTTCCCTCAAAGAGAAAGTCGCCGACTTTATGCCTCAGGGGGTGATTACAAAGGATAACGTTACGATGCAGATCGATACGGTCCTTTTTTATCAAATCGTCGATCCGAAGCTCTTTACGTACGGAATTGAGAACCCGATCATCGCGATCGAGAATCTTTCCGCCACCACATTGCGTAACATCATCGGCGACCTGGAGCTTGATCAGACGCTCACATCGAGAGATGTGATCAACACCAGGATGCGCACGATCCTCGATGAGGCGACGGATCCATGGGGAATCAAAGTCAATCGAGTCGAACTCAAGAACATTCTCCCGCCGCGCGAGATCCAGAACGCGATGGAGCGGCAGATGAAGGCCGAACGTGAGAAGAGAGAAAGCATCCTTCGCGCCGAGGGTGAGAAGGAAGCCGCGATCCGTGTGGCCGAGGGTCAGAAGACCGCCGCGATTCTTCGTGCGGAAGCCAAGAAAGAATCAGCGATCCGTGAAGCCGAAGGTGAGGCGCAGGCAATCCTTGCCGTTCAGGAAGCGACCGCAAGAGGTCTGACAATGATCAAGAATGTCGGCGCGGATCAGGGCCTCATCTCGATCAAGAGTTTGGAAACGTTGGCTAAGGTCGCCGACGGCAGAGCCACAAAGATCATCATTCCGTCCGAGATTCAGGGCTTGGCCGGCTTGGCTGCCTCTCTGAAAGAAATGGTGAAAGACGACAAATTTGAAGATCAAAAAGACCCCCCTAACGCTTAAACGCGATTTTTTTCGAAACGGAACAGTCACCATGGATCGAATCAAATGGACCGATAAAACCAACATGAGCATGCTCACGGATTTCTATGAATTCACGATGAGCAAAGGATATTTGGACGACGGCAATGCCGACAGGATAGCGTATTTCGACCTGTTTTTCCGGGCTGTCCCGGAGAACGGCGGGTACGCAATCGTTGCCGGTCTTGAGCATATGATCGATTATCTTCAGAGCATGCGGTTTGGAGCGGAGGATATCGATTACCTTCGCTCCCTCGGTTTCTTCGACGATAGATTTCTGTCCTTTCTTCAGACGTTCCGTCTGGAGTGTGATATTTGGGCGATCCCCGAAGGCACACCGGTATTCCCGGGAGAGCCGCTCGTTAAGGTCCGGGGCCCGATCGCTCAGGCACAGTTGATCGAGACCATGCTTTTGACGACGATCAACCATCAGAGTCTGATCGCGACCAAGGCATCCAGAATTGCCCGCGCGGCATCGGGACGGACCGTTTTTGAGTTCGGCGCCCGAAGGGCTCAGGGCTACGACGCGGCAGTCCTCGGGGCTCGTGCGGCGTATATCGGCGGCGTGACCGGGACCTCGTGCACCATTGCCGGACAACAGTTTGACATACCGGTTTTCGGGACGATGGCGCACAGCTGGGTCCAACTTTTCGACAGCGAATACGAGTCCTTTGCGGCTTATGCGCGGTCGTTTCCGACGGAAACGTATTTGTTGGTTGATACCTACAATGTTTTAAAATCCGGTATTCCCAACGCGATCGCGGTCGCCAGGGAAATACTGGAGCCCGCGGGGAACCGGCTGAAGGGCATCCGTATCGACAGCGGCGACTTGGCGTATCTGACAAAGGCCGCCAGACAAATGCTGGACGACGCGGGTCTTACGGACTGCAAAATTACCGTCAGCAACGCTTTGGATGAATATATCATCCGTGATCTTTTGATCCAGGGAGCTTGCATTGACAGTTTCGGAGTCGGGGAACGGCTGATCACCTCAAGGGCCGAGCCGGTTTTCGGCGGAGTCTACAAACTGAGCGGAGTCGAGATCGACGGACAAGTCATTCCGAAGATGAAGATCTCCGAGAACGTCGGCAAGGTCACCAATCCCTGCAGTAAGGATGTTTTCCGTTTTTACGATCGGGAAACCGGCAAAGCGCTTGCCGATGTTATCACCGTAGTCGGTGAAGAGATCGACGAGAGCCTCCCGTATGAGATTTTCGATCCGGTCCAGACATGGAAGCGGAAGGTGCTCGAGAATTTCTCGATCCGTCGACTTCTGGAGCCGATCTTCATAAACGGAAGATGTGTTTACACAAGACGCGACGTCCGGGAAATCCGGGAGTATTGTTCCCGACAGCTCGAGACGCTTTGGGATTCCGTTCTGCGCTTCGAGAATCCTCAGAACTATTACGTCGATCTTTCCGAAGAACTATGGAATGTTCGCAACGAGATTTTACATAACCACAGAGACAATACGATATAAAGGAGGAAGCGTCTATGCCGATCGGACCGAACGGTCATCGGCGATTCGCAATTATCGAATGGAGAATCCGATTGTCACTTTTACACTCGAAAACGACGGTGTTATCAAAGCGGAGCTTTATCCGGAAATCGCACCGATCAGTGTCGATAATTTTGTTTCCCTGATTGAAAAGGGTTTCTACGACGGGCTGATTTTTCACCGTGTCATTCCCGGCTTTATGATCCAGGGCGGATGTCCGGACGGAACAGGGATGGGCGGACCCGGATATCAGATCAAAGGCGAATTCAAATCCAACGGAGTGTGTAACGATCTGAAGCACACCCGCGGCGTCCTGTCGATGGCACGGGCGACCAATCCGAATTCGGCCGGCAGTCAGTTTTTCATCATGCACGCAGATTCGCCGCATCTGGACGGGCAATATGCCGCGTTCGGGAAGGTCATCGAAGGGATGGACAAGGTCGATGAAATCGCTTCGGCCCAGACGGATCGCTCCGACCGTCCGAGAACGCCTCAGAAGATCCGATCCGTGACGATTGAGAGCTGAAACACATATCGGATAAATGATCAAAGCGGCCCGTCGGGCCGCTTTTGTATTTCAAATGTTGATAGCGGCTTTGTAATGAACAGACAAATTGCCGATCCGCTCTCTAGTCCTTTTTCCTGTTGTCCGGAGACGCACTCCGGACGGACTTGCGTCGAGTGCCGGAAGATACAGGCTTCTCTCCTCTTTCGCGAATCACAAAAAGAGGACGATTCTTGACTTCCATGTATGTCCGCGCGATGTACTCGCCGAGTATCCCGAGCGCGATCAGGATCATCCCGCCCAGAAAAAGCATGATCGTCAGCGTAGATGCGTAACCGGGCTCAATCGACCAGACCTGCGTAATGATCGCTTTGATGAGATAATAGAGCATGTAGAGAAAAGCGGCTCCGGAGACTACAAATCCGGTGATCGTAGCGAGTCGAAGAGGAACGGTGGTAAAGGCGATGATCCCCTCGATCGCATACTTGAAAAGCTTCCAGAAAGACCACTTGGTCTCGCCGGCTACCCGCTCCACGTTCTGGTATTCGATCCAATGTGTACGAAAACCGACCCAGCCGAAAATTCCCTTCGAAAAACGTTGGCGCTCCGACAACTCCAGGACGGCGTCGACGACCTGTCGGCGCATTAATCGAAAATCTCTGGCTCCGTCGACGATCTCGACATCGCTCATTCGATTGATCAGCCGATAAAAAGCGCGGGCAAAGAGACTTCGAATCTTCGGCTCGCCTTTCCGGCTCACACGGCGTGAGGCGACGACGTCGAAGTTCTCGTCCGCAAGAATACGAATCATCTCGGGCAGAAGAGAAGGCGGATCCTGCATATCGGCGTCCATCAGCGCGACCAGGTCTCCCCTTGACTCCGTAAGCCCGGCAAAAATAGCGGCTTCCTTACCGAAGTTTCTCGAAAAGGATACATATCTTGCTTCCGGATGGTCGGAAACAATTTGCCGCAAGATATCCAAAGTTTTATCCTTGCTTCCGTCGTCGACGAAAATCCATTCGAATTGATGTGCCGGAATCGACCCGCACACCTCCGAAAGCGCCCCGCAAAGCACCGGCAGAGAAGATTCTTCGTTGTAGCAAGGAACGACGAGGCTGATCAGCATGGGTGGTGACCTCCGTTACACATCGTCTATCGTTTCTTTCAGTGTCAGTATACTACAGCCGATTGGTTTTGTGGTATCATTCACTTGAGCACCCCAAAGCCCTTTGCGGTAAGGTGATACAGGAGTTTTTATGATTGAGAAGAAAACCTTGGAGCGACAGGCCGGTTTTGGCAGGGCGGTTCGAACTCCCTTCATTTCCTTTCTGACCACTTTTTTGATGTTGGTTCTGTATTTTATCCTATCAAGGATCGCGCCGTTCGGTTCGGTCAGCGCGCTGGTCTCCGATATGGAAGTTCAGTACGCTCCGTTTTTGATCGGATACAAGGAACATCTGACATCCGGGGACATGCTTTCGTATTCCTTTTTACTCGGAATGGGTAAAAACACACTCGGTATGTTCGCGTATTATCTTGCCAGCCCGTTCAGTCTTATATCGTTCCTTTTTCCCAAGGAGATGATCGGCCAGGCCGTTGTGATAATTCAGATACTCTATCTTTCGACAGCCGCCTCGTTCATGACGGTTTTTCTCCGTAAGAGATCCGGTCGAGATGATAAAGCCGCCGCGATTTTCGGAGTCATGTACGCGATGTCCTCCTATGCCATGCTGTACATGATGAACATCATGTGGCTTCCGGGGTTCATGCTTCTGCCGCTTCTGCTTTTTTTCGCGGAGCAATTGATCGAGGATCATCGTAAATGGGTCCGGCTCGTTCCGGTTATGTTCCTGTTGTTTGTATCCGGGTATTATGTTGCGTACATGGTGGGCATCTTTTCGTTTCTATATCTATTGATTCGTTTGATCGAGGAACGGCGACCGGGTCGCGACGGCAAAGAAACCGCCCGTATTGTATTTCGATTCATCGGTTGCGCCGTCATCGCCGCAGGCCTGTCTGCGGTCATTTTGATTCCCGCGGGTCTGGACACCCTGGGAAACCCGGATTATCGAAGAACGGATCTGGTCTTGTCCGGTCGTTTCGTGATAACGGGAATACTGGATCAATTATTCTGCGGGACCTTTGACTCGCTCCATTCCAATAAGCCGTTTATTTATTCCGGGCTGATCACAACATTTTTCTGTATCCTGTATTTCCTGAATCCGGGGATCGCGAAAAGATCGAAGATTGTTTTCGCGAGCGTTTTGTCACTGATGGTTTTGAATTTTCACCTGAATCTTCTGGATTATGTATGGCATCTTTTTGATCTGCCCAACTGGTTTCAGTATCGCAACGCTTTTCTATTTGTATGTATCCTGATCCTTTATGCATACCTGTCCTTCGCGCGCCGGGACGCGCTCAATGTCAAACAGTGCGTCACCGCCGGTCTTATTGTGCTGGGCGTTTTGATTTTCGTGTATTCATTCGGAGATATGAAAACGGAAAGTTTGCGGTTTTATACGAATCTGGTGATCGGAGGGCTTTATTTTGCGTTGATCATCGGGTTGGTTTCTCCCAAATGGCCGGAGGTCATTGCGGGGCTGAAAGGTCTGGCCCTTCCGGCGATGATCGTTTTGATTCTGGTGGATGTCGGAATCGCGAACCCGATGGTTCTTCGCTTGCGCTCCTTCGGAATGCAAACTCGTCAGGCGGTACAAATCGGTTCGGACATCAAGTGGGCCGATCAACTCGCGAATGAAGCCGGGCGAATACAGGAAGCCGAGGGGAAGGCTTTTCAAAGGATTGAGATCGACGGTAAAGTAAACAGTGTCGAGGCCTATAATGCCGGTTCGACATTGGGACATCCGATGATATCCGATTTTCAGTCCGGTGCGAATAAACATCTCCACCGTTTCCTGAAGCAGCTTGGCTTTTCGACGAATTATAATTATTTCTCAACCACGCACAGTTATACGTCCGTCGTGCCCGATTCGTTTCTCGGCATTTCTCACATTCTCTCCGAACGGCCGGATTGCGCGGGAATGCGGCATGTGATGTCGGTCGGAGAAACGAACGTGTATGAACTTTCGGTCACCGGTAACGTCAGCCCGCTGGTCAAACGCCGGCACACGAGCGTGGAGATCCATCTGTTTCAGAACGACGCGGCGCTTCCCGTCCTGTTTACGGTCCGGCCGGATGCCGCCGCTTTCGATTACTATTCACCGGAGAAGGATACGGTCGCAAAAAATCTTTTCGAGTTCCAGAACCGATGGCTGACTTCGATGTTTGAGAGCTTCCCGGAAAACGACGTGATTTATTATCCCGCCGGGGTAAGGGAAGTCGAGGTGTTCAATGCGATCATGTCGGATGTTTGGGAGGCCGAGCTGAAGGATGAGGACCTGAAGGATTGGGATCCTTTGGGGAACGAGCCGATCGATATCGGCGGAGAGGGTGTAACTCACTATTTCCAAATCACTCCCAAGGCAGGAATTTCGATCCTTTATCGTGTCGTGGCCGGGTCGGAGGATCCCTTATATTTTTCGCTTCCTTATATCGCTCAGGGCTTCGAGGGGGATGTTCGATTGAACGGCAGACAAATCGGCGATGTCACTCGATCCGAATACTCCAAAATTATCCTTCTCGGTCGCTTCGCTCCGGGCGAAGTGATTGAGGTCGAAGTCCTTTTTGAGAAAGAACATAGCGTGGTATCGCTGATGGATGCTTTCTTTTATCATTGCGATACGGAGAAATTCTTCGGACGAATGGCCGAGCAGGATGCATCGGCGGGTATTTCCGGATTGAAGGTCGGCGACGGGTCGGTTTTCGCGGAGGTATCCCTGTCCGATGATCGCTTGCTGATGACAACGGTCCCGTTCGAAAAGGGTTGGACGCTCTGGGTGGACGGAGAGAAAACGCCGATCGTTTCATACCAAGGAGCGCTGATTGCGGTCCCGCTCACCGCGGGACAGCATTCTGTCCGGCTTGAATTCCGGGCGCCCGGCGTAATGACGGGAGAGATCGTGTCCATTCTTTCGGCGGTTGCTTTTTTCGCGCTGATTGTGGTCGACCGGTTTTCGAGAAGGAAACAAAAATGACGGACTGGAAAACAGAGATGCTCGAGGCTCTTGCCGAGGCCGGTGAAGGCTATTTGAACGGTGCGCGATTGGCCCGGCGACTCGGTTGCACGCGTTCTGCAATATGGAAACGAATGGGCGTTCTGCGTGCGGAGGGTTACCCGATCGCGGCGCACCCAAATCTGGGCTATCGATTGAATTCGGGTGCGGAGTTTTTTCGGATTAAGGCCGAGGCGGCTTTGCTCGAACGATCGGAGAATTCATTTGAGATCCATGTCGCCGACGTTGCCGACTCGACCAATAAAAGTGCGAAGGAGGCGGCGGAAGCAGGAGCTCCGGATCGCAGTGTTTTTGTTGCTCTGTATCAGCGTGAGGGCAGAGGCAGACGGGGTAGAACGTGGATATCCGAGCCGGGTGAAGGCCTCTGCTTTTCCGTGCTTCTGCGCCAGTCCGTCGTTGCCGAAGCAACCGGCATGCTGTCACTGTTGTTCGGACTCGGCGTTTCCCGGGCGATCGACGAGCTCTATGCCGTACCGGTCGGCATCAAGTGGCCGAACGATATTGTTTCGCTGGTGAACGGCAGGAAACTCTGTGGTATATTATCAGAGACGAGTTTTGAGGACAATCGACTCTCATACGCGATCATCGGTTGCGGAATGAATGTAACGGGGGAGTCTTTCCCCGCCGAGCTTCGTGAAACGGCGACATCACTCCGGATGGAGGGCGTGGCGGAACCGAGCGCTCCGCTGATTCTGGCTTCGGTGCTCCGGCACTTTTCGAGAATATATACCGAATTTCTCGATAATGCCGTGAAGTTTCTTGATGAATACCGCAATAATTGTGTGACACTGGGTCGGGAGGTCATCATTGTCGGCTCGGAAGAACGGATCGGCACGGCGTTGGGTGTCAATGACAAGGGAGAACTGATCGTTCGGCTCGCAGACGGAACGGATCGGAATGTGACGGCAGGAGAAGTCAGTATTCGCGGACTTAACGGTTATATATAATTCGGACCATTTACCGGAACGGGGGATAAACGTATGAATTTTAGAGATCAATATGACTTATGGTCGAAAGATGTATACTTTGACGAAGTGACACGTTCAGAGCTCTTATCCGTCGAAAATGACGAGAAGGAGATCGAGGAGCGCTTCTATCGCGAGTTGGAATTCGGAACCGGAGGCCTGCGCGGAATCATCGGAGCGGGGACCAATCGAATCAACCGTTACACGGTCGCGAAGGCGACCGCGGCTCTTGCCGGCTATATCAAGAGCGCGGGCGAGGACGCGGCGCGGCGGGGAGTCGTGATCTCATACGATTCCCGGAATTTTTCGCCGGAGTTTGCCGCCGTTGCGGCCGGCACTCTCGCAGCGGAGGGCGTTAGCGTAATGCTTTCGGATATGCTTCGGCCGGTGCCGCTTCTTTCATTTGCAATCCGCTATTACGGTGCGTTTACCGGAATCATGATCACCGCCAGCCATAATCCGCCGAAATACAACGGTTACAAGGTGTACGGAGAGGACGGCGGACAGATGACACCGGAAGCTGCGGAAGAGATCCTCAGCAGAAGAGAGCAGATTTCCGATATTCGCAATGTCCGAGTTATGGCTGTCGATGAAGCTCGGGAGGCCGGTATGCTCCGGTATTTCGGAGAGGATCTCGACGAGGCGTATACCGATATGCTGACCGAGCTGGTGATCGACCGGCCGGCGATCGAACGGCACAGCGACATGTCGATCGTTTATACACCGATTCACGGGTCCGGAAATCGACCGGTTCGCAGGATCCTGAAGCGTGTCGGGTTCTCGAACGTCCATGTGGTTCCCGAACAGGAAATGCCGGACGGAAATTTTCCGACGGTCAGCGGGCCCAATCCGGAAGATCCGAACGCATTGAAGATGGCGGTCGAACTGGCCGGCAGAGTCGGAGCGGAACTTGTGATCGGAACCGATCCCGATTGCGACCGCGTCGGCGTATCCGTTATCGATCGCCAAACGGGCATGTACAAAAGCTTGAGCGGGAATCAAATCGGCCTATTACTTCTGGATTATATTCTCGGCTATAAGAAGAGTACCGGAATCCTTCCGGAAAAATCTTTTGCGGTTACCACCATCGTATCCAGCCGTCTGGCGGGAGTCATTTGCGCGCATTACGGGGTCGAAATGCAGGAGACGTTGACCGGCTTCAAATTCATCGGTGAGCGGATTCGTATTGACGATGAAGAGGGGGACAAGCATTTCCAGTTCGGGTTTGAAGAGAGTTACGGATATTTGTCCGGACGCAATGTCAGAGATAAGGACGCGGTCGTAGCGGCGATGTTGATCGCGGGGATGGCCGCCCAGTCTATGGATCGCGGACAAACACTGATCGATCGGTTGGAGGATCTTTTCCGGAGGTTCGGATATGGTGCCGAGGAATCGGTTTCCTTTACGCTCGAGGGGAAGGAAGGCACCGAACGAATTAAGTCCGCAATGGATTTTTTCAGGGAAGAAGCTTGCAAGATGGACGGGAATAATGCCAAAGGACTTTTCGGGAAATACGGAACGACGGCGATCCGCGATTATCAGTCGTCAAAACGGTACGCATTTTCGGGGAACGGAGTCGCTGTCTCGGACATTGATCTTCCGAAATCGGATGTGATTCTGTATGAGATCGGTGGGGAGAAGGGTCTGGATTGGGCGTGTATTCGTCCGTCCGGCACCGAACCGAAACTGAAGGTTTACTTCGGTGTTTATGCGGAGTCCGGAGAAAAGGCAGCCGAAACACTCGACGGCATTAAACAATCCGTCGTTCGACGGGTCGCAGAACGTTTGAATATTCGGTAATCGAGAAAATTACGATTGTGACGGACACGCAAAAAGGCAATGATCCATTGCCTTCATTTTAGTCTGTATATGTGGACAAGCCGGAGGTCAGGCGTTGCGGATTGCCAAAGCGTATATCAGACTCGTGCAACAAGCCACCGCGGTCCGAATGTCGGTCAGAAAGGCTTCCATCGGGTCGTCGCAACTTTTCTTCGAGTACAGGAAATCACTGATATGATGATATTGCTTCCGGGAATAGGAGTCATGCCAACGGGAGAACTCTTCCAACAGGCCGTCTGTGTTCGCGGGAACGGACAACAGAGTTACGTGATCAGGAACATAGCGGCAAAGGGCTTCGATTTCAGTACGATTTTCGTAGAAAAAATCACGCATCTCGTGTTCGTAATTCAAGTGATGCTTTGCGCCGTTGATGCCTTCACCCTGGTGCGCGACGCAAAAGAAGTCACATAAGTAGTGACAGACGATCCCGAGACGCAGAGAAAAAACGGGCGAAACGAAAAGTGAATCGGGACTTTGACGGGAATGCTTGCGAACGGTGGTTTCCAGCATTCCGCTCATAAACGGCTGAGAGCGCAAGGCAAAATGAGGGTGCGTTAAAGGAAGCCAACTGATGTCGGGAAGCATATTTCCGATACTGTACCAGAAAGGGGAGATTCGAATTGCCTTCTTGTTTGTCAAGGAAGAGAGAACATTCTGTCGAATCAACGCGCCCATGTGGCGGTGAAGTTTTGTTACCATGGATTCCTCTTCTTTCGTATGGATGTTTGTCCGTTCCATGCAGTCGACCCAGCCCTATTATACTCCTCAAACGCAGATTGTATATATAAATATGGTGGTGAAAACGCTAAAATTTTCCGGCGAATTTGTTCCGGGTGACGTTATTCATGTATAATTGTTCTGCAGACACTTGAAAGATGAGTCCGACTATAGTAATTTCTATTGTGATGGCTCATATTATTACTACGATCTGTTGTGTTTCAACCAATTAATGACGACGAAGAAGACAGGTGACATCCCAATGAAGAAGAAAGCTCAATATAAGCATAAGCCGACCCGGAAGATTCTGATTGCCGGGATTGCTGTCGCCGCAGTAATTGCGATCGGTGCGGCGGTCGTTTATTTCGGAAAAGGCGCAATGAATCCGGGACCGACAAATCCGAGCCGATACGAGACCAAGGTATCTATGGAAGAGATGAGGGCGGTGCTGGATATCGGAACGATTTACAACGGGATTTTTATTAACGGCCAAGATGTGTCCGGCAAAACGGTCGACGAAGTGGTCGCGATGTTTGACGATGATCCGGGTATGAATAATCAACCGATCAACATTACATTATCGGTGACCGGCACGGTGTATTCACTCGATACCGCCGGGTTGAAGTTGGAGTCCAATATACGCGAGATCGCCGAAGAAGCCTATCAGTACGGCAGGGAAGCCTCCGGAGCGACGGAGGAAGAGAAGCTCGGCCTCAGATATGAGCAGGTTATCGCGCTCAAGACTGATCCTAAGTATTTTCAGACCGCGATCACACTCAGCAAAGACAAGGTCAGTAAGTTGGTTCATGAAGTCCTTGATCCGTTGAACACCGAATTGAAGGAAGCGGTTGTGACCGGATTTGATGTTGTGAATAAAGTATTCGTGATCGAGGATTCTCAGTACGAGATGCATATCGACATCGAGCGTGTGATCGATGATATAAAGGAAGGTCTGGACGCCGGCGTATATACTGAGATGTATTACGTCAGTGCGAGTACAGTTTCGCCGACCGTAACGAAGGAATTCTTGGAGAGCCACTTGGGACTGGTTTCAACCACGAAGACCAGCACCTCGTATGACAGGAACCGGAACACGAATATCCGGCTGGTATGCGAGACCGTCAACGGGCTGGTGCTCCAACCGGGAGAGTCTTTCAATTACAATAGTTTTGTGGGCGAGCGAACCGCCGCGAAGGGATATAAAGAAGCAGGCGGTATTTATGACGGACAGTTAAGAGATGAACTCGGCGGCGGGATCTGTCAGGTTTCCGGCACCATGTATCACAGTGTGATGAAAGCGGATCTTCAGGTCGATCTGCGCTACCCTCACTCCTGGCCGAGTGCTTATGTGCAAACCGGGACGGATGCGACCGTCACCTGGGGAGGCGCGAACTTCCAGTTTACGAATAACACGGATTACCCGATCGCGATGATTGCCGAATATCGCGACAAGGATAACGGTAACGGTGGTTGGTGTACGATTGAGATTTACGGACGTCCGATACCGGACGGAATGACAATCGAATTTGTCGGAGTGGTTCATTCGAGCAGAGCGCCGACGAAGGTTGAATATGTCGCCGACCCCCTGTTGGACGTGGGCAAAACAGAGACCGAGAGAGGCCCGCACAACGCAATCAGCGCGTCTGCTTATCAGGTTTTCTACCGGGACGGAGAAGAAGTGAAGAGGGTCAAGGCTTCTTCGAGCAATTATCGAATGATTAATGCTCTGATTCGTGTCGGGGTCAAAGGAGAGAACGGGACGATTTATACCATCGATCCCCTGACCGGTGCCGTGGTCATGACACCGACACCGACGCCGCCCGGACCGACGGATCCGACCGGGCCGACCGATCCGACCGAGCCGCCTCCGACAACAGTACCGACGGATCCGACTGATCCG
>LSQX01161829.1_pt1 | contig 53814 bp, 50 predicted proteins | sample 654561 | NCBI WGS metagenome assembly LSQX01 (sample SAMN04489861, study PRJNA283612) | anaerobic digester metagenome | isolation source: 4 biogas reactors fed with cattle manure at either 37C or 55C with and... | place: Denmark: Kongens Lyngby | collected 2014 | reverse complement strand
GAGCAGCCGTCCGACTGAAAACGATCATGGCGTGATAATCTGGTTTTCACCCGTTACGCTGTCCTCCAGCACCATCAGGCGAAACAGGCAGCGCAAACCGCCTGAAGCGATGTCCTGATGGTGGTGGCCGAAATACCACTTCCTGTAGCGCCCGGAAGCGTATATCCTGTCCAGCATAAAGGCGGGATGGGCACGGCTTCCGGGTGTTTCTTCCATATGGGTGTAATAGCTTTCCGAGGGCATGCGCAGGGGGAAGCCGAGGCGCCCGCTCACAAACTCCCGGGGCCCATCATGAGTGATAAGGAAATCGGGCACCCCGCAGCCAAAGTAGTCAGCGATGATGGCCTCTGCCTGGGCGTTTATCAACAGCTCCTCGCGAAATATGTCTACCCCTGGCTCCCGCAGGAAGAAATCGATGGACAAACCGCCGGGATAAAACCAGAAACGCCTGCCGCCAAGGGTGGCAGTCTCCCCTGGCAGGGGGGCAAACAGGTTCCCGCCCAGATCGTGGCCCAGGCAGCCATGACGCCTGAGAACAGGCTGGCGGGCAATCCATCCATAGTTTTCATGGTTCCCCAGGCAGATGATGACCTGCATGGGCAGTCTCTGCCACCACTTCAGGACATCGTCGCTGTCTTTTCGCCAGGGCGCACCAAGGTCCCCCAGGTGAATGATGGCGTCCTGCTCACCAAGCCCAAGGCGTGCCACCTCAGGCGCGCGCAGTTTGCCCAGGTCCTTTTCCCCATGGGTATCTCCAACCAATAAAAAACGCATGGCCCCTCCGTGGTGCGGCTTCCTGCAAAATCCTTGGGAGTTGGCTAAGGCTTCAATGCCCGGGTCATGATGAAACTGGGAATATTCAGCGCGTGCAGGCGCCCTTGCGCATTGGTATCCTCCAGCAGGTGGGTCAGAATGAATCCAGCTTTCAATTGCCCACCGACCTGCTCCTCCAGCGTATGGGAGAACTCAATGCCCCCGTCCGACAACTCAAGGCTTTTCATGTGTTCCGGATTTCGCAGGGGATTGAATGGCAGGCTGAAGACAAGGCGTTCCTCCTGTGCGTCCACAATGAAATTCATGCCGGTATCCAGGCCGCACAAAAGAATGCCGCCCGGCTTGAGCACCCGAAAGCATTCTTTGAATATCGGCTCCACCTCCTGCACATAACAGTTGGAAACAGGGTGGAAAACCAGGTCAAACACACTGTGGGAGAACGGCAACGGCTTGGTCATGTCAGCCCGGACAATATGGATGGAATAACCTTCCCTCCGGGCCACCATCCGCTCGCTCTCCAGCTGCCGGGAGGAATAATCCAGCACCGTACACCGGGCTCCAAGGGCAGCAAACACCGGCATCTGCTGGCCGCCGCCGGAAGCCAGGCCAAGTACAGCCTTGCCACCCAGGTCGCCAAACCAATCCCTGGGAACCGGGCGGTTGGGTGTGAGCACCACCTGCCATTCCCCCTGCTTTGCTTTTACAAAAGCATCATGGGAGATGGGCTGCCCCCACTCCCAGCCTTCTTCCACCCAGCGGTCAACGGTACGGGCGTTGATGTCCTGATAGGGCTCCATCACCGGTTCCGCTCGCCGAGCGTCTCCTCGTCTTCCTGGATAACCCGGTACATCTCCGCAGCCTGATCCTTGCGCACCACCTCCTGAATCCTGTTGACCCCATAGCGGCCCAGGCGGCTGCCAAAGCGTATTTCCAGGATATCCCCTTCCCTGACCTCAGCGCCGGCCTTGGCCACCCGGCCGTTAAGGCTTACTCGCCCGCCGTCACAGGCCTCCTTGGCTACGGTACGGCGCTTGATGATGCGGGATACCTTCAAAAATTTGTCCAGGCGCATGATACTCTCCTCTGCATAAAAAAAGCTGCGGGCAACAACTTGCACCGCAGCATGCCAAACCACTCTGAATTAGTTGAGCTGATCCTTGAAGGTCTTGCTGGCCTTGAATGTGGGGGCTTTGGAAGCCTTGACCTTGATCGGTTCGCCGGTGCGGGGGTTGCGGGCGGTGCGGGCGGGGCGCTTCTTGGCTTCAAAAGTGCCAAAGCCAATCAGCTGAACCTTGTCGCCCTTTTTCAGGGTTTTCTGGATGGTGGAGAGGACAGCGTTGACGGCCTTGTCGGCCTCAACTTTCTTCATCTCGGTTTCCTTTGCAACGGCTGCGATCAACTCGGTTTTATTCATGTGCTTACCTCCAATTTTTGTCTGATAAAAGCAAAACTACTGTTCTTTCATTTTACTTCGTTCCCAGTATACCCCCAATTCAAGGCTTGTCAACATTTTTAGTGCCATTTTGTCCGATTTTATGGCACTTTCCATCCATAAAAAGCGCCGGATGAACTTTTCTGTGGCCAAATTGAGCGCCTGGCCGCTTGAAACACCCAGCAAACGGGCAGTGTTCACACAGGAGAAAAGCAAGTCCCCCAGCTCATCCAGCGCTTTTTCGGGGTTATTGAGTACCTGGCGCAGTTCTTCCGCTTCCTCCGGCACCTTCTCCAGCGCCTGTGCGGCTTCCTCCCAGTCAAAGCCCACAGCGGCTGCCGCTGCCTGCACCTTTTCCGCGCGCATCAAAGGCGGGAATGAAGCGGGCACGGACAGCATGGCATCCCCGGGGCTCATCTCCCCGCGCTCCGCCTGCTTGATCTCATCCCAGGTTTTCTTCACGTCTTCCGCCGTGTCCAGTTTCATCCCGCCAAAAATATGCGGGTGGCGGCGGATCAGCTTCCGGCAAATGTTCTCAAGCATCTCGCCCCAGCTGAGGGTCCCCTGTTCCTCGCCTACCACCGCATGGAAGGCCAGCTGCAAAAAAACGTCCCCCAGCTCTTCTGCCGCGTGAGCCCAGTCCCCTTTTACCAGCTCGGCCGCAGCCTCGCTGGCCTCCTCGACAAGGTATTTGGCCAGGCTCTCATGGGTCTGCTTCTTGTCCCATGGGCAGCCCTCCGGCCCGCGCAGCCTGCGCATGATGGCCAGCAGATCCTCCGGATCAAAGGCTGCCTTTTCGAGCAGCGGGGCTGGAAACACGATAAACCCCGCCGTATGGTCATACTTCTTTTGCCGGTCAATATCCGGAAGCAGCATCCAGGTCCCCCTGCGCAGAGCCTTTTCCCCGGGCGCAAAGAACAGAACCCTTGCCGTTTCACCATAAAAACGCAACAGCTTCAGCTTCACATCCCCAGCCAGGGAACGGCTGTTGAGTTCCACCACCGCCAGGGGCTGCTGGGCGCTGAAGACCTCCAGTGACACAGCGCTTGACACCAGGATGGGCCCCGCGATATCCGCCTGGGAAACAAAGGGGCTTTCAAGCGGTACCCCGGGCAATACCTTGAGGCGGTCCCCGGCTTCTTCCCTGATCAGGCGCACCGTTTCATCCCGGGCCGGATCGGCCACGGCATAGGTGACCGCCCCCTTCCGGGCCAGAGCCAGCACATGCCCCGATGCCCTGCGGGCAAACGCGTCAAAGTCCGGGCTGCTTTCATGCAGCTCGTCAAGTGAGCTGAAGGCAACGCCTTCTTCGCCAAGTAAATCAGCCGCCCCGTGGCGTGATGTGCGCAGCACAAGGCAGCCGGCCTTTTTCATCTGCTTCAGGGCCCCTATCGTCACCAGGTCCCTGTGCCCCGGCCCCAGGGCTACCACAGTAATTATCCGCAATCTCAGTCCCTCCTATGGCGCTTGCCTGGCAGTTCACTGTACCTGACCGCCCCTGTCTTCAATGCCGCAAAGCCGTAGAGCACCACAGCTCCGGCCAGTACCAACCCCATCAACAGCCAGCTTTGCGCAATCCTTTGGCCCCACAGGGCATTGATGCCCGCCACCGGCAGCGCCATCACCAGGGTAGCGATGCCTGGCTGTATCACCATCTCACGCCAGGACCATTTCAGCCCCGTTGCCTTAATCACATAATGGAGGTTCAGCCCGCCGCTGAGGATATAGCAGGCCAGGGAGGCATAAGGTGCGCCGCCGATGTTGATTTCCGGACGGTTTACGGCCGTGTAGTTGATGGCGATTTTCACCACTATCCCCGCCGCCAGCGTGTACATGGGGATGCGCTGCTTGCGCATCCCCTGCAGAATCCCGCTGGTGGCCTGCACCAGGGTGAATACCACGATGGTCAGCGAGCTGATTCTCAACAGGCTTGCTCCCAGGCGCAGCTGCTCCGGGGTGTACTCCCGGCCAAACAGCAGCATCAGGATGGGAAGCGCCAGCAGGCTCATGCCCACGGAGCTTGGAAGTCCCACCACCATGGCCAGGCGGATGCCTGTGGCGGCGTCGTGTTTCACCCCGCCATGCTCCCCGCGCGCCCTTTTCGCCGATATGGCCGGCACCAGGTTGGCAGACATGGCCATGGCCAGCGCTGTGGGCACGTTGATGAGCGACAAAACCAGGCCATAAATGCCATAGCGGGACAGCGCCTCCAGTTCCGGCAGGTACGCCTTCATCTGGCGCACCAGCATAAAGCTGTCCACCGTCCCCGCCAGGGGCACAATGCTGGCGCCGATGGTGATGGGAATGGCGGTCACCATCAGCTCCCGGGCGATGGCTTTGGCAGGTTCCGGCCGGGAGGTGCTGGGCGCCGCCATGGGCGTAACCCTGGGCCGTGCCACCACATAGTCTGCCATCATGTAGAGCATTGCCGCGCCCTCAGCGATGGTGGTGCCCAGCAGCGCCCCCGCGGCGCCCAGAACAAAACCGCCGCGCGCCATGCCGGCATAGGCCAGGGGCAGCGCCACGCCCACCTTGCCCACCTGCTCAATCAGCTGGCTGATGGCCGTGGGCCACATGCGCCGCTGCCCCTGCATATAACCCCTGAAAGCGCTCATGGCGCACACAAAAAACAGGCTGGGCGCTATCATTACGAATCCGGTCCGGGATTCCGCCGTCCCGGTCGCCTGGGCGAATCGCCCGCTGAAGAGCATCATCGCCAGCATGCTCACAAGCCCCAGGAGGCTGAGCATGATCAGCGCGATGTGAAATGTACGCCTGGCGTTTCCGGCATCCCCGCGGGCCAGGCTGCCGGCCACCATGCGGGATATCGCCACCGGGATTCCGGCGGAGGAAATTGCCAGCATCAGGTTATAGGTGGGGAAAACCTGGTTGTATACCCCCATCCCCGGGGGCCCGATCAGGTTGGCCAGCGGGATGCGGTAGAGCACGCCCACCACCTTGCAGATGAGCCCGGCAACGGCCAAAATGGAGATGCCCCCCACCAGGGAGCGCTGCCGGGGCGTCATGGCGCTTCCTTTCGGGGTGGGAGCGGGAAATGAACACCCGCGCAACAGCCCTTTGCCATTGCGCTATCCGCCATAGTTTTAGCCATGCCCTCAGAGCGCCGTGTCATCCTGCCAATCCGTCTCGGGCACTTCTTCCGGAAGGATTTCATTGGTTTCCTCCATGCCGTTTTCTTCCGGCAGGCTTTCCCCCTCTTCCTCCTCCGCCATCGCCCGGGCCACGTCAACAATCCGGCTGCCATTTGATACCTTCATGACGCGCACGCCCTGGGCCGCGCGGCCCGTCTGGCGGATGGTCTCCGCCGGCACCCGGATGACGGTGCCATCGTCAGTGATCACCATGATATCTTCCTCCGGCTGCACCATCAGCAGTGCCGCCAGGGGGCCTGTCTTCCCCGTCAGGCTCATGGTCTTCACCCCTTTTCCGCCCCGGGCCTGGCCGCGGAAAAGATCCAGGCCACTGCGTTTGCCATAGCCCAGCTCGGACACGCTCAATACCTCAGCGCCTTCTTCCACCAGCGCCAGGGCAATTACCTCGTCCTCCTTACCCAGGCGGATGGAACGCACGCCCATGCTGGCGCGCCCGGAGGCGCGGATGTCCGTCTCCATAAAGCGGATCGCCTTTCCCCAGCGGGTCCCCACCATGATCTCGCCGTCCCCCTCGGTGAGGACCGCCCCGATCAGCAGGTCGTTTTCCTTCAGGGTGACGGCAATCAGCCCCGCCCGCCTGATGTTGCGGTACTCCCTCAGCGAGGTCTTCTTGATGAGGCCGTTCTTTGTTGCCATGACCAGATACTGGGTCTCCCTGTCTTCCTTGGGCACCGGAATCATCCCGGTCACCTTTTCTCCTGCTTCAAGGGGCAGGACATTGACAATCGCCGTGCCCCTGGCTGTGCGGGACGCCTCCGGAATTTCGAAGCACTTCACATTATAGGCCCTGCCCCGGTCGGTGAAGAACAGCAGGTCGTCATGGGAGTGGACGGTGAAGATCTGCTCCACATAGTCCTCTTCCCTCAGGCCCGTGGCGCTGATGCCCTTGCCGCCACGGTGCTGTGAGCGGTAGGTGGACTGGGGCAGCCTCTTCACATAGCCATAGTGGGACAGAGTTACCACCATGTCATCCTTGGGAATCAGGTCTTCGTAGTCAATCTCGCCGTAAATAAGCGAAATTTCAGTACGCCGTTCGTCTGTGTATTTGTCCCGGATGAGCTGAAGCTCATCCTTGATGACGGACAGGAGCTTCCCCCGGTCGGACAGGATGCTGTTCAAGTACGCGATGGTGCGCTGCAGTTCGCCATACTCCGCCTGCAGCTTGTCCGCCTCCAGGCTGGTGAGCCTTGCCAGGCGCATATCAAGGATGGCCTGTGCCTGCTTGTCGCTGAAGCCAAAGGTGCCAATCAGCCCCTCCTTGGCCTGAGCCGTGTCTTTTGAACCGCGGATCAGCTTTACAATCGCATCGATGTGGTCCAGCGCCTTCAGCAGCCCTTCCAGGATGTGGGCGCGGGCCAGGGAACGGTCCAGATCATAGCGGGTACGCCTGGTGACCACATCCTCCTGATGGCGGATGTAGTGGAAAATCATTTCTTTAAGCGTCAGCACCCTGGGCTGGCCATCCACCAGGGCCAGCAGAATGGCGCCGAAGGTTTCCTGCATCTGGGTGTGCTTGTAGAGGTAGTTCAAAACCACGCTGCTCTGGGCATCACGCTTGAGCTCGATCACCACGCGCATGCCATCCCGGTCAGACTCATCCCGGATGTCGCTGATGCCGTCCAGGCGCTTTTCATGTACCAACTCCGCCATTTTGGTGATAAGGCGGGCTTTGTTCACCATGTAGGGCAGCTCTGTGACGATGATGCGGTTGCGGCCGTTGGGCAGGGCTTCCACTTCGCTCCTGGCCCGCACAAATATGCGTCCCCGGCCGGTGTGGTAAGCCTCCCTCAGGCCCGTACGGCCCAGGATGATGCCGCCGGTGGGAAAGTCCGGCCCCTTGATGTGCTCCATCAGCGCATCCAGGGTGATGTCCGGGTCGTCGATCATGGCGATGGTGCCGTCAATCACCTCCCCCAGGTTGTGGGGCGGGATATTGGTGGCCATGCCCACGGCGATGCCTGAGGAACCGTTGACCAGCAGGTTGGGAAAGCGGCTGGGAAGAACTTTGGGCTGCATGAGCGTTTCGTCAAAGTTGGGGTAAAAGTCCACCGTGTCCTTGTCAATCTCACCCATCAGGTGGCCGGCGATCTTTGACATGCGTGCCTCGGTATAGCGCATGGCGGCCGCCTGGTCGCCGTCCACGGAACCAAAGTTCCCCTGCCCGTCCACCAGCAGATAGCGGATGGAGAAGTCCTGCCCCAGGCGCACCATCGCGTCATACACGGAGGAGTCCCCGTGGGGGTGGTACTTGCCCAGCACATCCCCCACGATGCGGGCGCTTTTGCGGTAGGGCTTATCGCTGGTCATGCCCAGCTCGTTCATGGCATAGAGGATGCGCCGGTGAACGGGCTTAAGCCCGTCCCTGACATCCGGCAGCGCACGGTTGACAATCACTGCCATGGAATAGGCGATGAAGGATCGCTTTACTTCGGTTTCCAGCTCCGTGGGGAGCAGCCTGTCCTGAATCTCGCTCATCTTCTGTCCTGTCTTTTCGTTTTATATGTCAAGGTCCGCGACCATGTCGTAGTTCTGTTCAATAAACTCACGCCTGGGTTCCACCTGGTCCCCCATCAACAGGGTAAATGTCTCGTCCGCCACGATGGCGTCGGATACTTCCACCTGCATCATGGTACGGGTTTCCGGGTTCATGGTGGTCACCCAAAGCTGCTCGGCGGACATCTCCCCCAGTCCCTTGTAGCGCTGAAGCTCAGGCTTGGGCTCCCGGCCGATTTCGTCCAGCAGCTTTTCAAGCGCGGCTTCGTTATAGACATAGTGCTCCTGCTTGCTCTTGGTGACCTTATAAAGCGGGGGCATGGCAATATAGACATGCCCCTTCTCAATCAGCGGGCGCATGTAGCGGTAGAAGAAGGTGAGCATCAACACCCGGATGTGGGCGCCGTCCACGTCCGCGTCCGTCATGCAGACGATGCGGTGGTAACGCAGTTTGCCCAGATCAAAATCCTGCCCGATGCCGCAGCCAAAGGCTGTAATCATGTTCTTGATCTCCTCGTTCATGAGGATGCGGTCAAGCCGGGTTTTCTCGACATTCAGAATCTTGCCCCTCAGCGGCATGATCGCCTGGAAGTGCCGGTCACGGCCCGACTTGGCGGAGCCGCCGGCTGAGTTGCCCTCCACCAGGAAGATTTCACTCTTGGCGGGGTCAGTCTCGGAGCAGTCAGCCAGCTTGCCCGGAAGCGCCGCGGACTCCAGCACCGTCTTGCGCCGGGTCAGTTCCCGGGCTTTCCGGGCGGCTTCCCTGGCCCGGGCAGCACCCAGGCAACGGTCCAGAATCGCCTGGGCCACGGCGGGGTTTTCCTCAAGATAAGTGCCCAGCTGGTCGCCCATCAGGCTGTCGACGATTCCCCTGACCTCGGAGTTGCCCAGCTTCGACTTGGTTTGCCCCTCAAACTGGGGCTCCTTGAGCTTCACGGAGATTACCGCCGCCAGGCTTTCCCGGACATCCTCCCCCTTGAGGTTGGCATCCGATTCCTTCAGATATTTGTGCCGGCGGCCATAGTCGTTGATGGTACGGGTAAGGGCGGAATAAAAGCCGATCAGATGGGTGCCGCCCTCGGGGGTGCGGATGTTGTTGGCGAAGGCATACACGCTCTCCTGGTAGGAGTCGTTATACTGCAGCGCCACCTCCACCGCCACCTCGTTCCTGATGCCTTCCACATAGATGGGCTCAGCGAAAAGGGTGCTCCGGTTTTTGTTCAGATACTTGACGAACTCCCGGATGCCGCCCTCGTAGTGGTAACTGCGGGCGTCCGCCGGTTCTGTCCGCTCATTGGTGATGTCAATGCGGATGCCTTTGTTTAAAAAGGCCATCTCCCGCATCCGGCCGCTTAAGGTGTCCATGCGAAAATCGCTGTCCGCTTCAAAGATGCCCCCGGGCTCGTCCTGCCTGATGGTGTCCGGCCAGAAGCGGATCATCGTCCCGGTGCGGTCTGTTTCCCCGATGACCTCAAGGTCGTGGTCCGGCTTGCCCCGCTGGTAACTCTGCTGGTGGATTTTGCCGTGCTGGTAAACGGTAACGGTAAGCCTGCGGGACAGGGCGTTCACCACGGAAGCGCCAACGCCGTGCAGGCCGCCGGAGACCTTGTAGCCGCCGCCGCCAAATTTGCCGCCGGCGTGCAGAACCGTCAGGCATACCTCAACCGCCGGGCGCTTAAGCTTGGGGTGGATGCCCACAGGGAAGCCCCGCCCGTTATCCCTGACGCTGACGGAGCCGTCCTGATGCAGCTGGACTTCAATGTGGTCACAGTAGCCGGCCAGGGCTTCATCAATGGCGTTATCCACGATCTCATAGACCAGGTGATGCAGGCCGTTCTGGTCGGTGGAGCCGATGTACATGCCGGGGCGCTTGCGCACCGCCTCCAGCCCCTCCAGCACCTGGATGTCTTTTTCGTCATAAGCCGCGTCCACATGGGTGGCCATGGCAGAAATATCCTGATAAATATCCCCTGTCATTCCTTACCTCGCCTTCCTATTCAAAGCCGTTTCCAGGCGCTTGAACGCACCCTTTCCGACCTTTCAATTATAGCACAATTTGGTAGAAAACAAAAGGAACAGCCCCTGGTTTCCATATCGAAATTCTCCACATTTTTCAGGCTTCACAGCCTGGCCGGGCTCATGTATAATTTGGCATGGGGCAGGACTGGGGCAGGGCGCTATAAATTCTCTGCGGGAACAGAAAAAGTGCAGGCAAACCCTTTTGACACAGGCAAGGATGTGTGATAGGATGTGCGCATAAACCGGTGAGGGAGACGAGTAAACGGAACCGCTTGAACCAAAGAGAGCCGCCGATGGTGGGAACGCGGCATGAGAGCGTCCGTTGAATGGCCTCCCGAGGGTCGCTTCAAACGGGAAACCAAGTAGAAGCGGACGGGACCCGCGCCCGTTATCAAGGCGGCATGTGTGTCGGCGCATGGAACAAGAAGGCTTCCAAGCCAATTTGAGTGGTACCGCGGTCAATCGCCTCAAGCAACATTGCTTGAGGCGTTTTTTAATCGCAAGGCAGGGCTCCGACAGCCACAAATCAAGAAAAGGAGACTTAAACCATGAGAAAACAGCGCACCATCCTGACCCTGGCCCTGATTCTGACGCTTCTGGCTCTCTCCGGCTCCGCCTCCACATCTCCCCTGCGCATTGGTATCGCCCAGTTCGCCGTCCACGGCTCCCTGGACAACGTGCGCGACGGTTTCATTCAGGGCCTGGCCGAGGGCGGCTATGTGAGGGATGAAAACATCATCATCGACGAACAAAACGCCCAGGCGGACATGGGCATGGCCAGCGCCATCGCCTCTGCCTTCGTGGACAACCGCTATGACCTGATCTGCGCCATCGCCACCCCTATGGCCGTGGTGAGCGCCAATACCGCCGACGGGAAAATTCCTGTGATCTACGCAGCCGTCACTTCCCCCCTGGAGGCGGGTCTGGCGGAGGAAGACGGGCTATCCACCCTGAATGTCACCGGCACCAGCGACCAGCCGCCCATCGGGCGCCAGCTGGCCCTTATCCGTGCGCTCCAGCCGGAAGCCACCAAGGTGGGCCTCCTTTACACCGTGGGTGAGGTGAATTCCCAGGTACTGGCCCGGCAATACAGGGAACTGGCCCCGGAGTATGGCTTTGAGATTGTCGAGGCCACGGTGAGCGCGGGCTCAGAAATCCCGCTGGCGCTGCCGGGCCTGGTCAACCAGGCGGATTGCCTGAGCATGCTGCTGGATAACACAGTGGTGCAATACCTGGACCTGGTGTTGGACGCAGCTGAAGAAGCCGGCATCCCGGTGTACGGCAGCGAAATCGAACAGGTCACCAAAGGCTGTGCCGCCGCCGCGGGCATTGACTATGTTGCCCTGGGCCGGCAGACAGGCCTCCTGGCTTCCCGCGTCCTTTCCGGCGAATCAGCAGGCAGCATCCCCTACATCCAGGTACAGGACGCTGCCTTGTATGTTAATCCACAGGTACTTGAAAACCTGAACATCGCTATCCCCGAGGAGCTCCGGAGCCAGCTGCTGGACGCCAGCGGCAGGTGAGCATGCAGATTCTCTCTTCCTTTGCATTAGCCCTGCCCAGCGCCGTGGAGCAAGGCCTGCTGTACGCAGTCATGGCGCTGGGCGTGATGATTACCTACCTGGTGCTGGACTTTCCCGACCTGACGGTGGACGGTTCTTTCCCCCTGGGTGCGGTGGTGAGCGCGCGCTTGATTTTAGCAGGTACGAATCCGCTTCTGGCCATGGCAGCCTCAGCTTTGGCCGGCGCTCTGGCGGGGCTTGTAACAGGCCTTATCCATGTAAAACTGAAGGTTAGGGACCTGTTCTCCGGCATCATTGTGATGACCGCCCTTTACTCCATCAACCTCCGGCTGGCAGGGGACAGCGCGCTGCTGTCCCTGCCCCGGACCAGCATCACCCTCCTGCGCAACAACCCCGTGGCGGACATTCTGCCCAGGGGCTACAGCACGCTGATCATCGCTTTGTTTGCAGTGTTTGCGGTAAAAGTGCTCCTGGACCTCTTCTTCAAGACCCGCGCGGGCTTTCTGTTGAGGGCCGCCGGGGACAACCCCCAAATGGTCACCGCGCTGGCCAGGGACAAAGGCCAGGTAAAAATCCTCGGCCTGATGATCGCAAACGCCCTGGTGGCGCTCTCCGGAGGCCTGGTGGCGCAGGAGCAGCGCATGTTTGAGATTTCAATGGGAACAGGCGCCATGGTGCTGTCCCTGGCCTCTGTCATCCTGGGTGTCAACCTGCTTGGCAAGATAGAAAAAATGAGCGTCACGCTCAAAGTCATCATCGGGGCCGTCCTCTATAAAATCAGCGTCGCCTTCGCCATCGCCTGCGGGCTGAAGCCGGGGGACCTGAAAGTTGTTACCGCCGCACTGTTCCTTCTCATCCTGGCGGCAGGCCTCTTTCCCAAAGGAGGAAAAAAACATGCTGGCCCTTGAGCGCATTCACCTCACCTACAACCCCGGAACCGTTCGGGAGATGGGGCTGTTCCGGGATTTTTCCCTGGACGTTCCCCAGGGGCAATACTTGAGTGTGGTGGGCTCAAACGGCTCCGGCAAAACCTCCATGCTCAACCTTCTCTGCGGCAGCCTCATGCCGGATGCGGGCCGGGTCCTGATGGCTGGAAAGGATATCACCGGCCAGAGCGAACATGTGCGTGCGCGAAACATCGGCCGCATTCACCAGAACCCAGCCATGGGCAGCTGTGCCGGAATGAGCATTCTGGAAAACCTGGCATTGTCCGGCAGCAAGCAAAAAAAGATGAACCTGCTTCCCGCCGTTGACAGGAAACAGGTCGCCAGATACAAGGAGATGCTCGCTCCCCTTGGCCTGGGGCTTGAAAACATGCTGGAGGCCCGCGCGGGCAACCTGTCCGGCGGCCAGCGCCAGGCCCTGGCGCTGATCATGGCGGCGATGACACCCATCTCCTGCCTGATTCTGGATGAACACACCGCCGCCCTGGACCCCAAGACCGCGGACACCATCATGCATCTGACCGACAGCCTCATCCATGAAAAGGGCATCACCGCCATCATGGTCACCCATAACCTGCGCTACGCCCTGGACTACGGCAACCGCATCGTCATGATGCACCAGGGCCAGATAGTGCTGGATGAAAGCGATGAAAATAAACAGGCCCTTCGCCTGGAAAAGGTGCTGGGCCTGTTCAATGAGATCAGTGTGGAATGCGGCAACTGAATCATACGGCCACACGGACGCTTGTTTTTCCCGTCAACTCGGCGCTCCGGACGTCCGGCTGTCCCATCCCCACATAAAAGACGGGTGCCTCCCCGGGGAGGGGCTTTCCCTCATGGTCAAACACCATCAGGCTACGGGCATCGACCTGCAGGCTGATGGTTTTCTTTTCCCCGCCTTTCAGGCTGATGCGCTTGAAAGCGCACAGGACCGGATTGGGCGGGGCGTTGGCATGATCGCCGGAATGTTCACAGTAAACCTGAACCACATCCTCCGTATCCCTGGGCGACGCATTGGCGATATCCGCCGTGATGATAAAGCCCTGGGCATCAGGCCGGCCCTTGGCGCCTGTCACGCGCGTATCCCCATAGGTGAGGCCATAGCCAAAGGGGTACAGCGGGGCTTCCTCCAGATACCGGTAGGTTCTGGCACGCATGCTGTAGTCTTCAAAGGCGGGCAGGCGGGCCAACTGATGGTTGTGATAGAAGGTGAGGGGCAATTTGCCTGAGGGAGAGACATGCCCCAGCAGGATGTCAGCCACAGCCTTGCCGCCCCGCGCACCGGGGTACCAGGCGAGAAGAACGGCATCCGCCCTCTCTCCCGCCTGCCCAAGATCAATGGCGCTTCCCGCCATCAGGCAGATGACCGTGGGCTTGTTGACCTTCAGCACCGCGTCCAACAGCCTGGCCTGGGCAGCCGGGAGCAGCAGGTCTGCTTTGTCGCCGGAAGCATCAGCGTTTCCGGTATCCCCTTCCTCGCCTTCCAGGCTTTCGTCCAGCCCCACAGCCAGCACCACTGCGTCCGCCAGCTCGGCCATGGCCACGGCCTCAGACAGCCTGTCATCCCTCTGTGCCAGGTTTTCCTCCCGGTCGCGCCACAGGTGGCAGCCCTGGGCGTACAAAACACGCACCTCTTCCGGCAGCGCATCCTGCAGGCCCTCCAGCACGGTGATGTAGCGTGAGGAGGTGCCATGATAATTGCCGATAAGCGCCTGGCGGCTGTTGGCGTTGGGACCGATCACAGCCAGCGTTTTGATCTTTTGAGGGCTGAGAGGCAAAAGGCCGTTGTTTTTCAGCAGCACGCAGCTGCGCCGGCTGGCCTCCTCGGCCTTTTTCAGGTGTTCGGCACACTCCACCACCGTCAGTGGGATATTGTCATACTCGGTCTCTCCAAATAAGCCCAGCATAAACCGCGTGGTGAAGAGCCGTATAGCCGCCGCCCGGATATCATCCTCCGTAACCAGCCCCTCCTGATGGGCGATGAGGATATGGAGATAGGTGTTTCCGCAGTTCAGGTCGCAGCCTGCTTTCAGCGCCATGGCAGCGGACTCCTGGGCTGTTCGGGTCACCTTGTGGTGCTCGTGGAAATCCCGGATGGCCCAGCAATCGGAGACAAAGTGTCCTTCAAAGCCCCATTCTCCCCTTAGAATTTCCTGGATGAGTTTGGGGCTCCCGCAGGCGGGCTCGCCATTGACCCGGTTATAAGCGCCCATCACGGCTTCCACCCCGGCCCGGGTGACCAGGGCTTTGAAAGCGGGGAGATAGGTCTCTGCCATGTCTTTGGGCGAGGCGAGGGCATCGAATTCATGCCGAAGCGCCTCCGGGCCTGAATGGACGGCATAGTGCTTGGCGCAGGCGGCAGCCCTGAGCGTCTCTCCTTCCCCCTGCAGGCCTTTGACATAGTGTATGCCCAGCACGCTGGACAGAAAGGGGTCTTCCCCATAGGTCTCCTGGCCTCGACCCCAGCGGGGGTCCCGGAAAATGTTCACATTGGGTGACCAGAAGGTAAGGCCCTTGTAGATGTCCCGGTCGCTTTGGCAGGAAGCGGCATTATACTTGGCCCGCCCCTCTGTGGCAACGATTTCGCCCATCTCCCGTGTCAATTCCGGGTCAAAGCAGGCCGCCATGCCGATGGCCTGGGGGAAGCTGGTCGCTGTGCCCGCCCGCGCCACGCCATGCAGGCCTTCATTCCACCAGTTGTATGCCGGAATATCCAGCCGGGGGACAGCCGGTGCGTCATACCGAAGCTGGGACGCGGCCTCCTCCAGGGTCATCCGGCCGACCAGATCCGCCGCCTTTTTCCTTGCTTCGTTTCGCTGCACGTATTTCTTTTTCCCTTCAATCAATCACTTTGCCGGATTGGCATCAGCCTTTCACACCGCCCAGGGCAACGCCCGCAATGATGTACTTGGAAAGCGCGAAATAAATGATAAACAGCGGAAGGACCGTCAGCGCCAGTCCCAGATAGACCGCGCCGTATTCCGTACGGTAAATATCTCCGCGGAGGAGGCTCACCATGATGGGCAATGTGTACTTGTCATTGTTCGTCAGAAGGATCAGGGGCAGGAACAGGTTGTTCCAGCTGGCGACGAAGGTAAAAATCGCCTGGGTTGCTATAGCCGGCTTCATGATGGGCAGGATGATCCGGTTGAACGTGCTGAATTCGCCCGATCCGTCGATCCTGGCGGCGTCCACAAGTTCAAGCGGCAGGGATGCCAGCATATACTGGCGCATAAAGAACACCGTGGCAGGTGCTGCAATGGACGGCAGGATCAACGCCAGGAAATTGTTGGTCATCCCGATGCGGTACATAAACTGGTAAAAGCCGATGCTGGTGACCTGTGCTGGAATCATCATCACAGCAAGGATCATGCTGAAAAACGCCTGGCGCATTTTCCAGGAATAAGCCACCACCGCGTAAGCGGTCAGCACAGAGAAATAGATAGCCAGGGCAGTGGATCCGGTGGATATGATGGCCGAGTTGTAAAACCCCTTCAAGGGGTCAAACGTCTTGCCTGTAAAGACGGCATAGTTGCTGGCAAGGTAACTTGATGGCAAGAGGGAAACACCGCTTTGCTGGATTTCAAAGGTGCTGCGGGTGGCGTTGATGAACATCACCACAAAGGGAAACAAGCTTAGAATCGCCAGAAAAATGCAGAAAGCATAAATGAACACGCGAAAAGCGCTGCGGCCGACCGAATTGCTCTTCTTCATTTCACGGCCTCCTCCTTATGTAGTTCCCCACGCTTGATCTGCCTGGCGAGTTTCCTTGCCTCCTTCTTTTCCAGTACTTCCGCTTTATCCCGCATCAGGAGGAAAACGCCGATGGACAGGAAAGCAATGATGACAAACATGATCATGCTCGCGGCTGCAGCGCGGTTATACAGGTAACTGCCGCTGAAGGCCTGGTTGTAGATGAACAGGCTGGTGGTCAGCGTGGCGTTGCCCGGCATCCCCAGATTAAACAGTTTCGGAATATCAAACATATTCAAGCCACCAATCATGCTGGTTATAAGCACAAAAAGCAGGATTGTTCTAAGGTTGGGAAGGGTGATGTACAGGAAAGTCTGCACATCGCTCGCGCCGTCGATATCGGCCGCCTCAAAGATCTCCGGATTGATCCCCAGCACCCCGGAAACAAGAATGATCATCGTATAGCCATACCACATCCAAAACTGGATAAAGGCGATGATCAGCTGGGATGCTGATTTATCCGTCAGGAAGTAATAGGGCTGCGCAAATATGCCTGCTTTGACGAGAACGTCGTTGATAGGACCCATCGGGTACCCGAACAGCACATTGAACAGAATGGCGATGGTGGCAGCGGTGATGATGTTGGGCATGTAAAAGACAACTTTAAAAAACCCCTGCCCTTTGATTTTGTTGTGATTGGAGGTGAACCAGGCTGTCAGGATCAGCGCCAGCAAAATCTGGGGGATAAAGTTGATCATCCAGATCTTCAGCGTGTTGACCAGGGACAGTTTGAACGAGGCATTGTTTAAAATGAGCCTGAAGTTGGCAAAAGGATCCTGTAAAACATTGATACTTGTTTTCAGCAGGCCCTTGAGGTCCGTAAAGCCGATAAACGCTGTGTAAACAGTCGGGTACAGGGAAAAAATGATGAAAGCGGCGATAAAGGGAATGCTGAAGATGTAGCCGTACTTAGCATAACTCAGATGTTTTCTTTTCTTCAAAGCCAATCACTCCTCTGCAGGCTTAAACGCCGCGGGAACAGGCATTGTCCTGTTCCCGCGGCGCTGTGCTAAGTCATTATTCTACGACAACATCCAGGTTATCGGCGACATTTTGCTTGAACAGCGCAATCGCCTCGTCCCGGCTGATCTGGCCGGAGGTATACATCCGGACACTGTCGCGCCAGTAGCGGTTGATGGTCTCGTCGTACTGGGTCATGTTCTTGCCGTTGGCGAACTCGTTGGCAGGTACGAACACATCAAACATGTTCTGGCCGCCCAGGAACTCCAGGGAACCGTCGGACATGGCCATGACAACACCGGAAGCGACCGTGTCCTTGGTGCCGCCCTCGCCATAGAGTGTTCCGTTGGCCCAGTGATACTGCAGGCCGGTTTCTGATGCATCAAGGGTGATCCAGTTGATGAGTTCCCCGACTGCTTCCTTCTTTTCAGTGGAGGCATTGGCCAGCAGCCAGGTGCCGCCCCAGAAGAAACCAACGGGGGGGGCGCATACAGCCCAGTCGCCGTAAGTGCCTTCGCCGGGTGCGGTGCCGCCGGAGTTGCCGGCCATCACGTAGTTGATCAGCCAGGCGGGGCCGAAGAAGCCGAAGATGCCCTTGGCGCCTTCACCCTTCATGTCTGCGAACCAGGCGTCAGTCCAGTCCTGGGTATCGTTGTACAGATCATTTTCTTTCAGGAGCATTGAGATGTCAATGAACTCCTCGCGATTGGGATCAAGGTTCAGTTTTCCATCTACGACCCAGCCGAGTTCCGAGCTGTTTTCCACGGCATGCCAGATATCGCCGTCGCCGGAGACGATGCCATAGCCTTTTTCCTTGAGGGCTTCAGCCGCTTCAAAGAACTTGTCCCAGCCGGGACCCACTTTGGCGCCGATCTCAGCAGGGTCATCGGTGCCGAAGACTTCTTTGGCGATGGAACGGCGGTAGATGAACGCGCCGCCGGTGGCCTGATAGCCAAGCGCCACCAGGTCGCCATTGGGGTTGGTGCCGATATCCACAGTATACTGTGCGATTTCTGCAGTCTCAACAGCAGAAACATCAATGCCCAGATCTTTGTAGGGGGCGGCGTAGCTGGACGCGTCACCCTGGCTGTATTTCAGGATAAACGCGGCTTCAGCGCAGTAGATATCAGGGGCATCGGCGCCGCCGGCTGCCAGGGCCGCGTCCAGCGCGGGCTGATATGCGCCGTCGGTGGTGGCGATAATGGTGGTTTTGACATCATACTTCGCGGCAAATTCAGGGTTCAGTTCGAGGTAGCGGTCAAGCATCTTGGGAACTTCATCGGTAAATGCCCAGAGATTGATGGTTTGTTTCCCCTCAGCCAGTGCCGATGTAAGGCCCAGGCCTAACAAAAGGGATAACACGAGCAACAGGGACAGGGTTTTTTTCATCTTGTTCTACTCTCCATTCTTTATTTTTTTCCGTTGTTCCAGACATCATAGATGCGGTAGCAGAGCCGGGTCCTTCTGTGATGTTTGTTACTTCGATTTGATGGTAATTGTTAAAGCTGCGCTTGTCAATAGCGCGGTGCCGTCACGCAAGCGAAAACTACGAAAACGGTTTCCTTAACAGGATTGGCTGCCTATTTTCCCTGAGTGACCGGGGCTGTTGGCGCCGGCACAAAAGGCTGCAGGGCGCCCACGCCTTCCACATAGGGGGCCAGCGTAAAAGGCGTGTCATGCTGTGCCAGTTCGATAACGGCCCGGGCGGCCTCCCCGCTTAGGATGACGGGCTGGTAGTTGTTGTAGTCCGGCATGCCGGAGGGGCTCACAGGAATCAGGTTCACCCGGTGGCCCAGATAACCCTCATCCCGGCTGAATGTTAAAGTCACCTGGGCAATGAGCGCCTGGGTGGCGCGGAGCTGGGCATTGCCGCCAAAAGAGAAATTGCCAAGCGAATAGACGACCGAGGCGCCGTCGATAATGTCCATCCCCTGAACAACATGGGGATGGTGCCCTACCACCACGGAGGCGCCGTTTTTCACATACCATTGGGCCAGGCGCTCCTGGCTCTTCACCCGCGCGGGATTGTATTCCATGCCAGCGTGCATCACCGCCACGATGGCATCGCATCCCGCGTCCTTAAGGGTTTGGAGATCCTTTTGCATCCGGTCCCTGAAGCCGCCGAAGGTGGCGCTGTAAGCGCCGGTGAAGCCCACCTTGAAACCCTCTTTCTCAAATATCCATGTGTTGGAAAGCATATTGGTGGCAGCAAACCAGGGCACGCCCACTTCCTCCAGCGCCGTGATGGTGCTCCTGAAGCCCTGGATGCCATAGTCAATAATATGGTTATTGCCCACAAACACCGCCTCTACGCTGCCCTCCGGCAGGATCCGGGCAAAATCGGTACTTGCCCGGAAGTTGTAGGTTTTGTCCGCCCGGTTGGCGGAATGGTTGTAAAACACGCCCTCCAGGTTGATGACCGTCACATCATCATGGGCAAAGAGCGACTGCACTTTTTTAAAGGGGTAGTCATATCCCCGGGCCCTGACAAAACTGTCAAAGGAAAGCAGGTTTCCACGGGTGTGCTCTTCGCTGCCCAGGGTGTTGTCCCCCGCCAGGGTGACCACCACATCCACCACATCCCCACCTGCATTCACCGGCAAATGGAAAAAGAAGACCAGGCAAACAAGCGCCAGAGCCAGGGTTCTTCGCATACTGTCTCCAATCACAGCCGAGTTACCGGCATCTTATCAAACAGCCCTCAGCCATGTCAAACCACCTCGCCTTGTAAACTGTGGGATAATGCCCTACAATGCCCTGGCAGGAATAAACCGCAAGGAGAGAAAGATGAAAAGGGCAGCAACCCTCGCGCTGATCCTGCTGTTGGCCATCCCTACCGCCCTGGCTGTGGGGGGCAGCTTCAGCATCAACTCCGGTCAAAGCCTGGACAGCCAGTTTGTGGCCTTCAGGGCTTACCTGGATGAACTGCCGGCCCAGGACCGGGCGGATTGGCTTGTGGAGCTGGCCTCCATCTGCCAGGAAAGGAAGGAAGGCCCCGAAGACTTGGTGTGGATCCCCGAATCAGGGAAGAAATATCACAGCAACGCGAATTGCTCCAATATGCGCAACCCCCGGCAGATCCCCCGACAGGAGGCCGCCGAACTGGGCTTTGAGCCCTGCAAACGCTGCAAGCCGTGAAGCATTCAGGAGGCACGCCATGCCTATCCGCGTAACCGGCATCAAACTGAAACCGGCAAGGGACGCCGATGAGGCCGCTTATCGAGCGGCGTTCAAACGGCTTGGGCTGGGACAAGTCAAGCCTGCTGGCCGCCGCATCGTCAAAAAAAGCGTGGATGCCAGGGATAAGGGCGATATCCGCCTGGTATATACGGTAGAGCTGGCGCTTGAGGGTGATGAAGCGGCTTTGCTGGCACGCCTCCCGGGCGGCGCCGGGCAATGGGTACCCGCGCCACAGAAAACAGGTTGGTCCAAATCCCCAGCCTCCTTCCGGCCTGTGGTGGCGGGCCTTGGACCCTGCGGGTTATTCGCTGCCCTGGCGCTGGCCAAGGCCGGACTTTTTCCCCTGGTGCTGGAGCGGGGTGAGCCGGTAGATGCCAGAAGGGCGGCGGCCCGGCGTTTCCTCGAAACGGGAGAACTGGACCCGGAAAGCAATCTGCAGTTCGGTGAGGGAGGCGCAGGTGCTTTTTCCGACGGCAAGCTCACCACCGGCATCAACCATCCACTCAGTCTCCGGGTGCTGGAAATTCTGGTGGAACACGGAGCGCCAGAGGAAATCCTCTACCTTTCCCGGCCACACATTGGCACAGACCGCCTGCCGCAGGTAGTGGCCTCCATCCGGAAGGAGATTGAATCCCTGGGCGGTCAGGTGCTTTTCGGGGCCAGGCTGACAGAAGCGGTGCATGACCATGGACGGCTGATTGGTGTGCAGTACACCCGGGGGGGAGCCATTAGGGAGCAAGCCTGCGATGCCCTGGTCCTGGCGCCGGGCCACTCTGCCCGGGATACCATTGTGGGCTTTTATGAGGCTGGGCTTTCCTACTCCCCCAAACCCTTCTCCATCGGCCTGCGCATCGAGCATCCGCAGGAACTGATCAACCGGGCGCAGTATGGTCGGGCGTCCGAAAGCGGCCTGCTGCCTCCGGCGGAATACCATCTGGCTATGCGCTTGTCATCCGGGCGGGGTGCCTATACCTTTTGCATGTGCCCGGGCGGGCAGGTGGTGCCTGCCGCCAGCGAAAAGGGCATGCTCTGCGTCAATGGCATGAGCCCCTATCTCAGGGATGGCCGCAACGCCAACGCCGCGCTGCTGGTGGATGTGAGGCCGGAGGACTACATGCAAGGTGATGACCCTTTAAGCGGCTTCACTTTCCAGCGCCGTTACGAGCGTCTGGCTTATGAGCTGGGCGGCGGCTCTTACCGGGCACCAGTGCAACGCGTGGAAGATTTTCTGGCCGGGCGTCCCTCTACGGCGTTCGGCGATGTCCTGCCCACCATCCTCCCAGGTCAGACGCTCACGGACCTTGCTCCGGCACTGCCTGAATTCGCGGCAGCGGGCATCCGCGACGCCATCCGGCATTTTGACCAGCGGCTCAAGGGCTTCGCCCAGCCGGACGCCCTGCTCACTGCCGTGGAAACGCGCTCTTCCTGCCCGGTCCAGGCCCATCGGGATGAATGCTTCCGGGGGACGCTGCCCGGCGTCTACCCGGCCGGGGAGGGCGCCGGCCGAGCCGGGGGCATCATGTCTGCGGCGGTGGACGGCCTGCGCTGCGCCCAAATGATGATGCAAAACGCATCGGCCGGCAGTTTATAACATAAATGCCATAAAATGAAAAACACAGGAGGTAACATCACATGCTGCTCATCAAAGGAGGAGAAGTCCACGATGGTATCAATGAAAGCGGGGCGCAGGCTGATGTATTGGTGGAGGGCGGGAAAATCAAGCGCATCGCCAAAAACATCCGGGCGCCCAAAGAGGCCGTGGTGGTCAACGCCAGGGGGCTTTTGGTCTATCCCGGCTTCATCGACGCCCACAGCCACCTGGGTATGGATGGCTATGGCATCGGCTATGAGGGCACGGACTATAATGAACTAAACGACATCATCAGCCCGCAGCTGCGGGGGATTGATGGTTTCAAGCCCATTCAGCCCACCCTCAGGGAGGCTGCCCTGGCGGGGGTCACCACGGTCAACACCGGTCCGGGCAGTGCCAATGTATTGGGCGGCACTTTTGTGGCCGTGAAGACCGTGGGCACCCGGGCGGATGACATGGTGGTAAAGCGGGAAACCGCCATGAAATGCGCCTTTGGCGAAAACCCCAAGCGTGTGTATCGGGACAAAGCGGACTCCAGCCGCATGACCACCGCCGCAAGGCTCAGGGAGATGCTGTTCAAGGCCCGGGAATACGCTGAAAAAAAGGCAGCCGCAGGCGACGACACCACCAAACAACCCGCCTTTGACATGAAGCTGGAAGCCCTCTTGCCTGTGCTGTCCGGAGAGATGCCGCTTAAGGCTCACGCCCATGCCACAGAGGATATCTTTACCGCCGTCCGCATCGCCCGGGAGTTTGGTGTGAAGATTACCCTGGAGCACGTCACCGAGGGGCATCTGATAGCCGGCGACCTGGTGAAGGAGGATATTCCCCTTGCCGTCGGTCCCTCCCTGAGCCATGCCAGCAAGTTCGAACTGCGCAACAAAACCTTTGACACCCCGGGCGTCTTGGCCAGGGCTGGCTGCCAGGTATCCATCATCACCGACGCGCCGGTCATCCCCCAGGAATACCTGGCACTGTGCGCCGCGCTGGCCGTAAAGTCCGGCATGGACCCCTTCCACGCGCTTCAGGCGATCACCATCAACCCTGCCCGCCACTGCGGTATAGAGGACCGTGTGGGCAGCCTGGAAGCCGGCAAGGACGCCGACATCCTGCTGTTTGAGGAGGATCCCTTCCTCCTCGCCTCAAAACCCCTGAAGGTGTTCGTTCTGGGAAAAGAAGTCAAGTAAGGGGAGCTTTGCTTTAAGGGATTTTTTGATTTTACCGCGAATTTACTTCCTCCTCAACCAGGGTTTACACAGCTTGTGTATGGTATGGGCGAACCAAAGCCAAGGAGGAAAACAACTCATGGAAATCCGTAAAATCCTGTTACTGGCACTCTCCCTCACCCTGTGTGCCGTGGTGGCACAGGCCGGGTTTGATGCTTCCCGGGTAATCTCTGTCGTCTCCCGCGAAGAGGGAAGCGGCACCCGCGGCGCCTTTGTTGAATTGACCGGAGTCCTTGCCAAAAATTCCGAAGGCGTTGAAGTGGACAGCACCTACGCCGAAGCCGTTATCGCAAATGGCACCAACCTGGTCCTGACCACTGTAGCGGGCAATGACGCCGCTATCGGCTATGCCTCCCTTTCTTCCGTTTTGCACAGCGACACTGTCAAGGCATTGAGGGTTGAAGGCGTGGAAGCCTCCACCGGGAATATTTTGAACGGCACCTATAAGATTGCCCGTCCTTTCAATGTGGTCACCAACGGTAATCTCACCGATCCCCTGGCGCTTGACTTTATGCGTTTTGTGATGAGCCGGGAGGGCCAGGCGATTGTTTCGGATGATGGCCTGGTGTCAGATGCCAACGGTCAAACCCCCGCTTATGTGGCCGCCGGTCTGGCAGGCAGCCTGACCGTAGGCGGCTCCACCTCGGTGGCCCCCGTCATGGAGCTCCTGGGCGAAGCCTACATGGAACTCAACCCAGATGCGGTCATCGAAGTCCAGTCCACCGGCTCTTCTGCCGGCGTCACCGGTGCCCTTGACGGCACTTACGACATCGGCATGGCTTCCCGGGCCCTTAAAGACAGTGAAGTGGAAAAGGGCGCCCTGGGCATTGTGATCGGTACTGATGGTATTGTTTTGGTGGTCAACCTTAATAACCCTTTGGAAGATATCTCAGTCGAGCAGGCCCGACAGATATTCACCGGCGAGATCACCACCTGGGCAGACCTGAATAAATAAACCATGCGACAATGCAAAAATGTTTCCGAAGGCATCATGCAGGGGCTGTTTATGGCCGCCGCATGTGTCTGCATCCTTGCGGCTGGCGTCATCTGTTATTTCCTGTTCGCCAACGGGCTGCCTTTCTTCGCACAGTATGCCGTAAGTGACTTTATCAGCGGCAAGGAGTGGGCGCCTTTGCGGGGCGTCTTTGGTATCCTGCCGATGATTGTGGGCTCCTTTGTGATCACCCTGGGCGCGCTCCTGCTGGGAGCGCCGGCAGGGGTGCTGACCGCCATCATGATGGCGCGCTTCTCCTCAGGCAAGGCAGTCAGGCTGATGAAACCGGCCGTCGCCCTGCTGGCGGGCATCCCGTCGGTGGTATATGGTTTCTTTGGCCTGATGCTTCTGGTTCCCTTTACGCGCAGCATCCTGGGCGGCGACGGGCTGAGTATTTTGGTGGCTGCCATCCTTCTGGCGATCATGATCCTGCCCACCATCATCCAGACATCCCGGGCGGCCATCGAAGCGGTGCCAAACGCTTATTACGAGGGCAGCCTGGCCCTTGGAGCAAGCCACGAGAGCAGCGTATTCCGTGCCATACTGCCAGCAGCACGCTCCGGCATTGTCTCAGGCATTGTGCTGGGGATTGGCCGCGCCATCGGGGAGACCACCGCCGTGTTGATGGTGGCCGGTAACCAGGCACGCCTCCCAACCAGCCTTCTGAAGGGCGTGAGGGCATTGACCGTCAATGTTTTACTTGAAATGGGTTACGCGGCTGACCTGCACCGGGCGTCCCTGATTGCGACCGGCGTTATCCTTTTTGTTATTGTCATGGCTGTCAATATTATCTTTTCCTTTTACAACCGCAGGAGAGTGCTGCAATGAGTGTCCGTTCAGGCTCCGGGAAAAGCCGGATTACAGTCGATATCTCTTTGCCAACACGCAAACGCACACCATGGGGCCCTGTCCTGCTCAAGTGGCTTTGCTGGCTGGCCGGCGTGATGACCATGGGTGTTTTAATGCTCATCGTCCTGTATATTTTGGTCAACGGCGTCCCCGAGTTTTTCTTCAGGGACGAAAATGGCGCATTGCAGTTTAAGGACCAACTGTTTGCCCTGAAATACAACTCCAAAAATCTCTCCATGTTCCCTGCCATCATCAACACGCTCTTGATGACGGCGCTGTCCCTGCTCTTTTCGGTCCCCCTGGGCGTAGGAGGGGGGATCTATCTGGCGGAATACGCCAAGCCCGGCAGCAAACTTGTCAAGGTCATCCGCGTGACAGCAGAAACACTGACCGGTATCCCCTCCATCATTTACGCGCTCTTTGGCATGCTGGTGTTTGTAGTCACCCTGGGCATAGGTATTTCCATGCTGGCAGGCGCTTTGACGCTGGGCACCATGACGCTGCCCTTAATCCTCAGGCAAACGGAGGAGAGCCTCCTGGGCGTTCCGATGAGTTACCGGGAAGGCAGCTACGGGCTGGGCGCTGGAAAATTGCGAACCACACTCCGCATCGTTCTGCCGGTGGCTATGCCGGGTATCCTGGCCGCGGTGCTGTTGTCCATTGGCCGTATCTCGGGTGAAACGGCAGCTCTCATCTTTACTTCCGGCACCGGTACCCGCATTGCAGGCCTGTATGATTCGGGGCGGACCCTGGCCGTTCATCTGTTCAAGCTCCAGGAGGAGGGCCGCGCCGTCGGGGCATCCTTCGCGGTAGCGGTGGTTCTGCTCGCGGTGGTGGTGCTGATGAATGCGCTTTCAGTGTACATCGCGGGAAAACTCACAACGAAAGGCTGAAATCAATGACCAACTTCGCCCAGAACAGCAGAACCGTCACCGCAGCGGAGGAGTCCCGGATCAAATTTGATATCCGCAATGTTGACCTCTTTTATGGCAATCTCCAGGCGCTAAAAAACATCAACATGCAGATTCATGAACGCCAGGTTACAGCCCTCATCGGGCCTTCCGGCTGCGGGAAGTCCACCCTGCTCAAATCCCTGAACCGCATGAATGACCTGATCCCCGGATGCCGCTTAACAGGCCGGGTGATGCTGGACGATGAGGATATTTTCGCCGGCAGCATGGATGTCAATCTCCTGCGCAAACGCGTGGGCATGGTATTCCAGAAGCCCAACCCCTTTCCCATGACCATCTATGACAACATTGCCTTCGGGCCCCGCACCCATGGCGTCCGGGGAAAACTCAAGTTGGACGCTGTTGTGGAAAATGCCCTGAGAAAAGCCGCACTGTGGGATGAGGTCAAGGATGACCTGCAGAAAAGCGCCATGGCAATTTCCGGCGGACAGCAACAGCGCCTGTGCATCGCCCGCTGCCTGGCTGTGCAGCCGGAAGTGCTGCTGATGGACGAACCCACCAGCGCGCTTGACCCCATCTCCACCTCCAAGATTGAGGACCTTGTGCTGGAACTTAAAAACGAATACACTGTGGTCATCGTGACCCACAATATGCAGCAGGCGGCCCGGATCAGCGATTTGACCTCATTTTTCCTGCTTGGCGAAATGATAGAGATAGACCAGACGGCACGCCTTTTTTCCAATCCCACCGATGAGCGGACAGAAAATTACATCACAGGGAGATTCGGCTGATGCGCAGAAGATTTGATGAGCAGTTGCTGGAGCTGAACCAGGAGATGATTGCCATGGGCAGCCGCATTGAACAGGCGATTGAGAACGCGGGCGAACTGATGGCCAGCCGGGATGTGGCAGCCGCCCGGATCATCATGCAGGGTGACCAGGAAATCGACCGGATGGAGCGAGAGATTGAGGGCAGGTGCTTGCGCCTCCTGCTGATGCAGCAGCCTGTGGCCAGCGACCTGCGGCTTATTTCCTCGGCCTTAAAAATGATCACCGACATGGAACGCATTGGCGATCAGTCATCAGACATCGCAGAGATTATCACCATGCCTGTGGAAGGGAATCTTCTGCCTTTTCCTTCACAGCTTCAGCAAATGTCCAGGGAAACAGCCAACATGGTGCGCCGGGCCGTGGACGCCTATGTCACCAGGGACATTGAGCTGGCCCGGGCCGTAGTGGCAAGTGATGATGTCGTGGACAATCTCTTTGACGAAGTGAAAAGGGAGCTGATCAAGCTCATGAATGACCAGTGCAACGCCCAGAGGCATGCCGATGGTATGCAGCTGCTGGATATGCTGATGATTGCCAAGTATTATGAACGCAGCGCTGACCACGCCACCAACATAGCCGAATGGGTGGAGTACGCGGTCACAGGGAAGTACAAGGGAGAGATGCTGCAATGATTTACTCCGTGGAAGACGACCAGGCAATCAGAGACCTTCTGCTGTACACATTAAGGCAGGCTGGCTATGAGGCCGAGGGCTTTGAGGACGGCAATGCGTTCCAGGCGGCCCTTGCGCGAAGGCTTCCCAGTCTGGTGCTTTTGGACCAGATGCTGCCTGGGATGGATGGTGAGCACCTGCTCCTCCAGATGCGCCGGGACGGGCGTACCCGCCACATCCCCGTGATCATGCTGACAGCCAAGAACTCGGAGATGGACAAGGTCCGCTCATTGGACAATGGCGCGGATGACTATATCGTAAAGCCGTTTGGGGTCATGGAACTGCTCTCCCGGATCCGCGCTGTTCTGCGCCGGGGCGAAAAGGAACATGGACAGGAGCGCCTTGCCCTGGGTCCCCTTGAGATGGATGTGGGCCGCCGTGAAGTAAAGGTATCCGGCGCACCGGTCTCCCTAACCAACATGGAGTTCCGCCTGCTCCACTTCCTCTTGCTGAATCCTGGCCTGGTGTTCACCCGGGATCAATTGCTTGACAGTGTCTGGGACACAGGTTATGCCGGCGACACCCGGACGGTGGACATGCATGTGCGCACTCTCAGGGTCAAACTCGGCCAGGGCGCGGGTTGCGTCCGGACCGTGCGCGGCGTTGGTTACAAACTGGCCGAAACAGGCCAGGAAGCATAAGGCAGGGAAAAGCACCCGATGAGAAAACGGATATTCATCAGTTTCATCGCTTTGATCATGGTTTTCGGAACCCTGGCATCGCTGCTGTTGGCTGGCATTGTTTCCAACGTCATCCCCAATCAGGTAATGAAACGCCTGCGGGAGGAGGCCTCTCTGGTTATCACCCGGATGGAAAGCCTGGGGGCGGAAAACGCGTTTGGCAGGTTGATCAGCACCTCCCGGATTACCCACATTGCCCCGGACGGCACGGTGCTGTTTGACAGCACGGGCTTTGAGGACCTGGATAACCATGCCCAGCGTGAAGAAGTGGAAGAGGCTCTCAAAACTGGCAATGGCAGCGCGGTGCGATACTCAAGCACCCTGCGCGCCAATCTGATTTATGTGTCCACCCGGCTTGAGGATGGCACCGTCCTGCGCCTGGCGGCCTCCGAAAGCGCCAGCCGGGAAATGATGGGCAGTATGCTGCCCTGGCAGATTTTCGGCACATTGGCCCTTCTCATCCTATGCCTTCCTCTGGCTGCCCGGATCACTTCGCTCCTGGTTAAGCCCATCCTTGAAATGGACTTGGACAAGCCGGATGACAGCCTTGTGTATGAAGAGCTGATACCCCTGGCACGCCGGATTGATGAACAGGCCAAACAGAACCGCCGGCAGTTGGAAACCCTCGATGAACGGCGCCAGGAGCTGGATGTTCTGCTTGGCGGCATGCAGGAGGGCTTTCTCGCCATGGATGAGGACCAGCGCATCCTCCTGATCAACAACAGCGCCTGCCAAATGCTGGGCGTCGACAGCCGCTGGGCGCTGGGGAAAACGGTGCCTGAGGTGAATCGCCGCCAGGAGATGCTCACGCTGCTGGCGGAACTCAGGGAAAAAGGCTGCGCCACTGGTATGTTGGGGCGCGGCGGAAAGACCTATATGCTCTCAGCCAGCAGGGTGCCCCATGGCCGGGGAGCGGTGCTGCTTATCAGCGACCAGACAGAAAAGGTGGAGGGCGAATCCACTCGCAAGCGCTTCGCCGCCAACGTCTCCCATGAATTGCGCACCCCGCTGACCACTATCTGCGGCTATGCCGAGATGATGGACAAGGGTATGGTGATGCCGCAGGACATTCCCGCCATCAGCGGTGTGATCCTGAAAGAAGGGCGGCGGATGCTCTCCCTGGTGGAGGATATCCTTCGCCTGTCCAGGCTGGACGAAGGCTTTCCAGGAGGCGCACATGTGCGGGTCGGCCTCTTCGATGTAGCCCGGGCCGCCTGTGAGTCCCTGCTCCCGGCGGCCAAAGACAAAGGCATCTCGCTGGCTTGCGAGGGTGAAGAAGCCTTTGTCCTGGGCGACCGGACGCTGCTGGATGAACTCAGCTCAAACCTCATCGATAACGCCATCAAGTATAACCAGGCGGGCGGCAGCGTGAAGGTGATCGTATCTGCCCAGAATCGTGGCGCTGTTCTCACCGTGTCTGATAACGGATTCGGCATTGAGCCGCAGCACCAGTCCCAAATCTTTGAACGCTTCTACCGGACAGACAAAAGCCGCTCCAAAGCCACCGGGGGCACTGGCCTCGGGCTCTCCATCGTGAAGCACGCAGCAGAGTACCACAGCGCCATCATCACCCTGAAAAGCACCCCTGGACAGGGCACCACCATCCGTGTGGCTTTTCCTGAGCCTGGGGAAGAAGGGGCATGAATCAGGCCACAGAAACCAATATATGCTGACATAAAAACGGCGGCTTTACCCTTTGTCCGGGGCACACAGGGGGTATATTCCTGCCATACCTTGTACCAAAGGAGTTTCTATGTTTTCAAACCCTGATGTAAAAGCCCTGCCCCTGCCTGAACGCCACCGGCGTTACCGGGAAATCGCCACAGTTTTTTTGCGTCTGGGCATTGTGGCTTTTGGCGGCCCGGCTGCCCACATCGCCATGATGGAAGAGGAACTGGTTCAAAAGCGCAAGTGGGTAGCCCGGGAGCAGTTCATGGATTTCCTGGGTGCCACCAACCTGATCCCGGGACCCAACTCCACGGAAATGGCCCTTCACCTGGGCTTCACCCGGGGTGGGCTTGCAGGGCTTGTGATTTCAGGCGTGTGCTTTATTCTGCCTGCGGCGCTCTCTGTCCTGGTACTCGCTGTGCTCTACGCCCGCCATGGCCAGGTGAGGGAACTCACCGGGGTGATGGATGGCATCAAGCCGGTGGTGATGGCGGTTATCCTTCAAGCGCTTCTGCGACTGGGTAAAACGGTTATCAAAGGCCCGCTGGCCTTGGGGGCCGCGGTGTTGGCCGTTGGACTGAACCTGTTGGGAATATCGGAAATCCCCCTGCTCCTGCTGGCTGGTGCGATTGTCATGCTGGTTGAAAACCGCAGCCATTTGTCAGGCCGTCTGGCCGCTGTGCCCCTTATGTCGCCGCTGGTTCCTCCCGCTGCGGGGCTGAGCATGGGCACCAGCGCGGCATCCATAGGCACAGCCGGCCTGTTTTTCACCTTTTTCAAGATTGGCGCTTTTCTCTATGGCTCGGGCTATGTGTTGCTGGCCTTCCTTGAGAGCGAATTTGTGACCCGCCTGGGCGTCCTCACCAACCAGCAATTGCTTGACGCGGTGGCCGTCGGCCAGTTCACCCCCGGCCCTGTTTTTACCACCGCCACTTTCATCGGATACCTTCTGGGCGGCTACGGCGGCGCTGCCGCCGCCACCGCTGGCATCTTCCTGCCTTCCTTCGTCCTGGTCTTTTTCCTCAACCCCATCATTCCCCGCCTACGGGCGTCCAAATGGTTTTCCGCCGCCCTTGACGGTGTCAATGCCGCCTCCCTGGCGCTGATGGCTGTGGTCAGTGTGAAGCTGGGCATCTCCTCTGTCACGGGCTGGTTCACAGCAGCTCTGGCAGCCTTATCCCTTCTGGCCCTCCTGCGCTTTAGGATCAATTCCTTCTACCTGATCCTGGCGGGTGGGCTGCTGGGCTTCCTTTATCAGTTGGTGTTTTGAAAACCTAAATGATATCAAGTGCCACTGCCAGGTCCGCAATCAGATTGTCCGCTCCCTCCAGCCCGCAGTGGATACGGATGAGGCCCCGCGTGACGCCGGAAGCGATCAGCTCTTCCTCCCCAGCGCCATACATCGGGCAAAGGGCCAGGCTTTCGTATCCACCCCAGGAACAGCCCTTGCCAAAGAGCTTAAGGGCATTGATCATCTTCACCGCGTCCTCCGGCGGCCTGTCCAGTTCAAAGCTCATCAGCCCTGTGTGCCCGCGCATCTGCCGTACAATCAGGTTTGCCTGGGGATGGGACTTAAGGCCAGTGTAGTGCACCCGCTTTACCTTGGGGTGGCTTTCCAGAAACAGCGCAACTTGCATCGCCGTGCCCTCGTGGGCAGCCAGCCGTGCAGCCAGCGACCGAAGCCCGCGAATGGCCAGCCATGCCTCCATGGGCCCCAGAATGCCGCCAAGCCATTCTCGGACGCCATGGCGCATATCATGGATCCATGCGCCGTCCCGGGAAATCAGAGCGCCGCCGATCATGTCGCTGTGCCCGCCGATATACTTGGACAAGGTATGCATTACGATGTCAATGCCGTGGTCCAGCGGATTCTGGTTCAGCGGCGTGGCACAGGTGTTGTCCATATAGGTCTTTACTCCACGCTCCCGGCAGAAATCAGCAACGGCCTTCAAATCCACCACAGAAAACACGAAAGTGGCCGGGCTTTCAAGTATCATCAGGCGGGTGTTGGGGCGGATTTGATTCCGGACTTCCTGAAGGTCCTGGCCTGATACAAGGCTGATGTCCATGTTCAGCCGCGGCTTCCCCACTTGCGCCATAAACCGATGGATAGGCCGGTAGGAATCCCGCATACACAGGATGTGGTCTCCCGCCTTGCAGGTGCCAAGGATAGCGCTGGTGGCCGCAGCCATGCCGGAGGAGAACACCAGGGCATCCTCCCCGTGTTCAAGCGTCGCCAGCTTCTGTTCCAAAAGCCGCACAGTGGGATTGGACACGCGGCCATAGATATAGGCTCCCCCATCAACTCCCGTTGCGGCTTTCATGTATTCCTCAAAGGTGGGAAACACATGCAGGGAACTGAAAAACACCGGCGGGGCAACAGCACCCAACTGGCCAAAGTAATTTTCAGACCCATGGGTGAGCGCTGATAATTGCTCTCTCTCCGGCCTCATCTTTTCTGCATCCTTTATCATATAATTGGGGTCATATTTACATATTCGGGTATTCATATTCTTCATACACCGTGCCAGACAGGGTTACACAGGCCCGCCCGTCCCGCTGGCAGCGCAGCGAAAACGAATCGCCCTTGAACCTGAAAAATAGTTCCACTTCCTCCTCCGGCAAAATCTCCTTTTGAAAGGTTGCCCGGAGGGTGTGGATGGGACGGCGCTTCAGGTCAACGCATTCGCTCAGGAAGCACAGGGCCCAGTCCGCTGCCCGGGAGTTGTTCACATGGCCATTGCGGTCAATGTCGGTGTACAGGGGCTTCCATTGATACAGGATTTCTTTCCCCTCCCTAAGCTCCTGGGCGCCGCCCGGGTAGGGCAGGGGGGTCTCCAGGCCTTCGTTGCCCGGCATAGCAGCTGATATTTCGGGCACATGGGCCATGGTGCGGCTATGGATATCCACCAGGGTCCAGAAGCTGCTGCCCCGCACCAGCGTCTGCCCCGCCTCATTCTTCACTTCATAAAAGCGGGGGTAGATACCCCGGCGCGCCCGGGTCGGGAAGGACTTGCCCACGATAAGATCGCCGCTTGCCGGGTAGCGGTCAATCACCATTTCATGCCGGGCCACCACCCAAACCACCCGGTGCAGGTCCACCAGGTCTTTTCGGCCCGTGCCCAGGCGTGCGGCGTGCAATCCCGCCAGCTCCTGCATGAACAGCATGACGGCGTTGGGTTTCCAGTAACCATATCGGTCGCACTCGCCAGATTCCAGCAGGCGCTGGATGACCTGCACATCCATCAGCTGACTCCTTCTGTTCCCTTGATTTCCGGGAATCCCAAGCTAAAATTTCAATACGATCCCTGCAACAGCTGCAATGGCGATATAAAGGACAGGGCTCTTTTTGTATTTCCTGATACTCACCAGCATGATGGTGAAGAACAATAAATATTTCAGGCTGATCAGGTCCGGAAGCAGCCCGGTCTGCTGGTAGAGGCCAATGTTTAAAACGGCCGTCCTGAATACGCTCACCACGGCCGCTGCAATCAAGCCCGTAACGGCCGGGCGCAGGCCGTAAAACGCGTATGCCACATACCGGCTTGAGCTGAAGCGTGCCAGGGATTTGGACACCAGCACCAAGATGATGATTGAAGGCAGGATTTCGGCCAAAGTGGCCACGATACCGCCCAAAACCCCCGCGGTATTGTAGCCTACAAAGGTGGCCATGTTGATGCCGATGGGCCCCGGCGTGGATTCGGAGATCGCGATCATGTCGGTGATAAGCTGCTGGTCAAACCAGCCGGTGCGCTCTCCCAGACGCTGCAGGAAGGGCAGGGTGGCCATGCCGCCGCCAACGGCAAACAATCCGATCTGAACGAACTCCCAGGCCAACCGGAGATAAATCATGCCTTGCCCTTCCCCGCCCTCTTCATGGCAACGCCTGCAAAGGCTGAGGCAAGCACCAGCCAAACGGGGGATACCTGAGTGAACACGGCCAGAGCGAACACCGCCACTGCGATAACAACACCTGCCCAGTCCTTCACACCCCTCTTCCACATACTGATGACAGCACTGAGTATCAAGGCACACACGCAGATCGCGATGGCCTTGAAGGCGTGGCGCACCATGGGATGATACTGAAAATCCTGCATCAGGGCCGCGATCAGGGTGATGATGATAACGCTGGGGGTCACCACCCCCAGGGCGGCAGCGATGGCACCTGGGGTTTTGCGGCGCTGGTAGCCGATGAACACAGATACATTTGAGGCGATGATACCGGGCAGCGTCTGGCTGACAGCGAAAAAATCAATCACCTGCTCATCAGTGAGCCAGGCGCGCTTTTCCACGATTTCGCGCCTGAGAATCGGCAGCATCGCGTAGCCCCCGCCAAATGTCACCATCCCCATCTTGAAAAACAGCAGATACATCCCTAAAAGTTCTTTTGCCATGCTTCGCCCCTCATCCCAGTCATGAATCCATTATACGCTTAATAGCAAGCGATGCTGCTGTCCGTCCGCCCTTCAGTGGCACCCAGCAGGCTGCCGCCCGGCATTTTCCAGATCATCTGCCCCCGGCCAAAGAGCGGGCTGTCGGGGCTGATGGTGATGTCATGCCCCCTTGCCTGAAGCTGCCCGATAATGGCGGGGGAAAATCCGGTTTCCACCGCGAAGGCCTTGCCCTTCATCCACTGCCAGCGGGGTGCGTCCAGTGCCTGTTGGGGGTTGAGGCCAAAGTCAACCAGGTTCATCACCACCTGCACATGGCCCTGGGGCTGCATGTAGCCGCCCATCACACCAAAAGGACCCACAGCCTGGCCATCCTTCATGAGAAAACCGGGGATGATGGTGTGATAGCTTTTCTTCCTGGGGGCGAGACGGTTGGCTTCCGCCGGGTTCAGGGAAAAATCATGGCCCCTGTTTTGCAGGGCGATACCGGTGTTCCGCACCACAATACCCGAGCCAAATCCCATATAGTTGCTCTGGATGTAGGAAACCATGTTTCCCTCCCCATCCGCCGTGCACAGGTAGACGGTGCCGGAGCCATTGGGCCGACCGGGGCCGGGGATCGCGGCCAGGCTGCCGATTTCATTCGCCCGGGCGGCGCCATAGGCCGGGTCAAGCAACTGCTGCCAGGGCATAGCCATGGCCTTCTGGTCGGTGATAAAGCGCTTGCCATCGGCAAAGGCAATTTTCATGGCCTCCCACTGGCGGTGGAAAGTGATAGCACTCTCCTTTTCCATGAACTCCAGGTTTTTCAGGATATTCAGCGCCATCAGCGCCACAATGCCCTGGCCGTTGGGGGGAATCTCACACACCGTGTAACCCCGGTAATCAAGGGCAGCGGGCTCCACCCAGTCGGGGTGATAGTCCGCAAGGTCATTAAGGCCGAAAAAGCCGCCAAAGGCCTGGCTGTCGGCCACAATTTTCTCCGCCAATTCGCCCCGGTAGAAGGATTCGGAACGGGTGGCCGCGATCTCCTCCAGGGTCTCAGCGTGATTTCGCAGCTTGACCCTCTGGCCACAGGCCGGTGCCTTGCCCTCCGGCAGGAAGGTGCGGAACCATTCGGCAAATTCCCCGCCCTTGAGCGCATTCTGATACTTGCGTGCCGCCCGTTGCCACATCCGGGCCAGGCAGGGGGAGACGGGATAGCCCTCCCTGGCATAGGAGACAGCGGGGGCCATGGATGTTGCCATGGGCAGCTTTCCAAAGCGGCCGGTCAGCGCCGCCCAGGCGGCGGGAGCGCCCGGCACCATCACCGGCAGCCAGCCGAGGCTTGGCATTCTATCCCCACCTGCGGCCTTTTTGGCTGCTTCCAGGCTCAGTTTCTCAGGCGCCCAGCCGCTGGCGTTGAGGCCGTAGAGTTTCTTGTCTTTCTCTATCCAGACCAGGGCAAAGGCATCGCCGCCAATGCCATTGGCAGTGGGTTCCACTACGGTAAGCGCCGTGGCCGCCGCCACCGCCGCGTCAGCGGCGTTGCCGCCTTTCCGCAGCGCTTCCAATCCGGCCGCAGCCGCCTGGGGGGAAGACGCGTTCACCATGCCCCGGCCGGCACAGACAGGATAGCGGGTACCCGGATAGGGCAGAAAGGCGGGATCAAAGGGCAGCGTTTCAGGCATTGGTTTCTCCCTGCTTTGTCTTACGCAAAGGGGCTGTCAGCCATTGCGACAGCCCCAGAATGCCTCGTCCGTTTTGTTACTTGGCCAGCTCCACGCTCCGGGTCTCCCGGATCACGTTCACGCGGATCTGCCCGGGGAACTCCATCTCGTCCTCAATCTGTTTGGCAATCTGTTTGGCCATCACGCGGATTCCCTCGTCGTTCACATCCTCGGGTTTCACGATGATGCGCAGCTCCCGGCCGGACTGGATGGCAAAACTCTTGTCGACACCGGTAAAGCTGTTGGCAATTTCCTCAAGCTTGGCCAGGCGTTTGATATAGTTCTCCAGCATTTCCCGCCGTGCGCCCGGGCGCGCCGCGGAAATGGCGTCGGCTGCCTGCACCAGCACCGCTTCCACGGTCTGGGGCTCCTCATCGTTGTGATGGGACAGGATGCAGTGAATAACTTCGGGATGCTCCCGGTATTTTCGGGCAATTTCCCCGCCCAAGGCGGTGTGGGTGCCTTCCTGCTCCCGGTCAACGGCCTTCCCCAGGTCATGAAGGAGACCCCCGCGCTTGGCCAGCTGCACATCGGCTCCCAACTCCGCCGCCATCAGGCCTGCCAGATGGGACACCTCAACAGAGTGCTTGAGCACATTTTGCCCATAGCTGGTGCGGTAGCGCATACGGCCCAGGAGTTTCACAATCTCCGGATGCAGCCCATGCTGCCCGGTTTCAAATACGGCCTGTTCGCCGGCCTCCTTAATTTGCTCGTCGATTTCCTTCTTGGCCTTTTCCACCATCTCCTCAATGCGGGCGGGGTGGATACGGCCGTCAGCCAGCAGACGCTCAATGGCGATGCGGGCCGTTTCGCGGCGGATAGGATCAAAGGCGGAAATAATCACCGCCTCTGGGGTGTCGTCAATGATCAGGTCAACCCCGGTGGCGGCCTCAAGGGCACGGATGTTGCGGCCCTCACGGCCGATGATGCGGCCCTTCATGTCGTCATTGGGCAAGGGGATGACGGATACGGTGGTCTCCGACACATGGTCGGAAGCGCACTTCTGAATCGCCATGGCGATGATGTTCCGGGCTTTCTTGTTGCCCTCTTCCTTGGCGTTTAGCTCAATATCCCGCACCGTAGCGGCAGCGTCATGGTAGGCTTCCTTTTCCACCCGGGAGATAATGGCCTGTGTGGCCTCATCGGCAGTCAGGCCCGCGATGCGCTCAAGCTCGCTTGCCTGCTGGTCCCGAAGCTTTTCGGCTTCCGCCAGGCGGCGGTCAATATCCTCGGACTTTTTGTTCAGGCGTTCCTCGCGCTTTTCCAAATTGTCCATTTTCTTGTCCAGCGTTTCTTCCCGCTGTGCCACGCGGCGTTCGCTGCGCAGCTGCTCATTCCGGCGGCTGGTGATCTCACGGTCCAGTTCGGTTTTTAGGCGAAGGACCTCCTCCTTGGCTTCCAGGATTGCACTTTTTTTGTTTTCCTCCGCCTTTCTGGCGGCGTCATCAAGCAGTTCTTTGGCGTATGTTTCGGCGCGGCCAATTTTCTTTTCACTGATGCTCTTGTGGTAGGCAAATCCCGCAGTTCCGCCCAAAACAGCGGCAGCGAGCGCGATCAAAACCCAAACAATGGGCGACATGCTCTCCTCCTTCTTCATCATTTCTGATGTGATTCAATCTCAATGTGTCCGTGCCAACACAAAATGCCGTCAGCCAAAAGGCCTGGCGGCATTCAGAATGGAGGTGCATGAAAAGCAAGAAGCAACTATATCCTGTGCAGTCTGCTTACGCGTCCTGTTAGAAACGGCGATGCAACGTGTGCCTCACCGGTAGAGCCCCTGTGTATCAAAACAGCCATTCCGTCTTACGTTGGCGGGAATGCCGGACCTGCACATTGTAGCAAACGGCGTCCCCCCATGTCAACATACACAAATCTCCAAGGATGTGCTATTCGAAGTTGTATGACGTCACAATGGGCTCACGGTCTGAGACCTGATCCTGGTAGTATTCATGCCAGGACAGCGCCAGAAAAGAGCCGGCAATATTGTAGGCATCAAGGCCGTCCTGCGCCATAGCGCGGGCGGCATTGTAGCTTCGGGCGCCGCTGCGGCAGTAGGCAAAGACCGGACGATCCCGGGGGATTTCGTCCATCCTTTCCCGAAGCTGGCTAAGCGGGATGTTCCTGGCGCCTTTCACATGCCCAAGGGCATACTCGTCTTCCTCCCTTACATCCAGAAGGTATTCACCCTTTTCCGCCAGCGCCCGCATCTGGCTGAACGGGACCTGGCGAACCTTGCCCTCCAGCAGGTTGGTGGCCTGCAGCGCCGCCTGGTTCACCGGGTCCCGGGCGGTGGAATAAAGCGGGCTGTAGCACAGATCCAGGTCCTTCAGGTCATAGACGGTCGCGCCAAAACGGATAGCCGTTGCGATGACGTCGATGCGCTTCTCAGCCGCACCCTGTCCAATGGCCTGCGCGCCAAGCACTTTTCCGGCAGGCTTCTCAAAAAGCAGTTTCAGAAACAGGGGTGACGCGCCTGGCATGATGCCCACAATGTCATTAACAACCACAAAGGCCGTGCCATAATCAACGCCGGCATCCGCCAGGGCTTTTTCATTCATACCGGTGCTGGCAGCCGTCAGGCCAAACACGCGGATAACGCTGGAACCAAGCACGCCGGGGATGTCTGATGCCTCTTCTGTCTGCGCTGTGGCAGCCTGGCGGGCCTGGCGCAGCGCGGGGCCGGCCAGCGGCAGCCGGCAGGGCTCCCCTGTCTGGAAGCGGATCACCTCCACCGCATCCCCCACCGCAAAAATGCTGTCATCAGAAGTGCGCATGGCGCCGTCCACCTTGATACCACCTGTTGTGCCAATCTCCAGCCCACACCCCACGGCAAGTGATGTCTCCGGCCTCACCCCGATGGCCATAATGACCACCTGGGCGGGGATTTTCCGGCCTGAGGCGAGGGTGACATGGCCCGCATGGATTTCCCCCAGGCCGTCAAAAAGGGCCAGCTGAACGCCGTGGCCCATGATTTCCTTATGCAAAAGCTGGGCCATGTCATGGTCAAAAGGCAGCATCACCTGGGACGCCATGTCCGCCACGGTGACCTTAAGGCCCCTTTGGTGGAGGTTTTCCGCCATTTCAAGGCCTATAAAACCCCCGCCGATAACCGCTGCTTCACGGACCGGATGCTCCTTGATGTAAGCGTCAATCCGTTCCACATCCACCACATTGCGCACGCTGAACACATGGGGCAGTTGAATGCCAGGAAGCTTGGCCGGCATGATGGGGCTGGCGCCAGGGGATAGGAAAAGGATGTCATAAGGCAGGGTTTCCTCCTGCCCCGTCTCCAGGTCCCGTGCCCGCACGGTTTTATCCTGACGGTCGATGGCAAGGGCTTCCATCCGCGTTCTGGCATGGATGCGGTAACGCTGCCAGAAAGTGTCAGGGGTTACCAGTATCAATTCCTCGCTGCTGCCTATCTCCCCCCCAATATAGTAGGGCAGCGCGCAGTTGGAAAAGGATACGTCCCGCCCCCGCTCCAGCATCGTAATCTCAGCCTGTTCGTCCAGGCGCCTCAGGCGCGCCGCGACTGAGGCCCCACCTGCGACGCCGCCGACAATGAGGTATTTTTTTGCCATGGGTTTCCCTCCGGTCAACTCACTTGCTTTTCGGCGGTAATTTCCAGCCGAAGTTCCTTTTCATTTCTGAGCGTTTCAAGCAACTGGGGGCTCAGCTTCGCCGTAGCCATCTCCCCCGGGGTAAGGATGCGCCGGCGCTGGCTTACAAGCACCGCCTCCCCCGCCTTGATAGTGAGAAAGCAATTATTGTATACGCGGTCAGGGCGGAACATCATTTCAAGCCCTTCACCGATCTCGCCCTGTGGGAGGAGGAGGCGCTGGGGCACCGTTCCCCTTATGCCCGGACCATCCACCACGCGAACTTCCGTGGCGCCTGTGTCTTCATATCCTCCCAGGTATCTGGCGGCGGCTTCCCCGGCCTGGGTGCTCTCCGCGCTGACAAAGTCCACCAGATCGTGTACGTGCAGCACATTGCCGCATGCAAAGACACCTGGCACATTCGTCTGGAACCGGTTATCCACCACCGGTCCCTGCGTGGTGGCGGAAATCGTTACGCCGATGCCCAGACTTAACTCATTTTCGGGAATCAGCCCCACAGAGAGCAGCAGCGTGTCACAGGGGATCTCCTGTTCAGTTCCCGGAATGGGAAGCCGGTCTTCCCCTACCCGGGCTATGGTGACACTCTCAACCCGGCCCCTCCCCTTGACATCAATGACCGTGTGGGAGAGCATCAGCGGGATTTCATAGTCGTCCAGACATTGGACAATGTTGCGGTTCAGACCGCTGGAGTAGGGCATCAATTCCACACAGGCCCTGACTTTGGCCCCCTGAAGTGTCATACGCCGGGCCATGATGAGCCCGATGTCCCCGCTGCCCAGGATCACCACATCGTGCCCCGGCATGTAGCCCATCATGTTCACGATCTTCTGGGCGGTCCCGGCGCTGAAAACGCCGGCGGGGCGGGTGCCGGGGATGGCGAGCGCCCCCCTGGGCCGTTCACGGCATCCCATGGCCAGAATGACCGCGCGGGCACGGAAGATCTCCAGACCTTTTTCCCGGCTGACCAACGTGACCTCTTTGTCAGGCGTGATATCAAGCACCATCGTGCCGCATCGCACGGGTATCCCCAAATCCCTGGCTTCACGGATGTCACGCTGGGCATACTCGGGGCCGGTCAGCTCCTCCCTGAAGCGATGCAGGCCAAAGCCATTGTGGATGCACTGGTTGAGAATACCACCCGGCTCCTCCTCCCGCTCCAGCACCATCAGGTCCATCACGCCCGCCTTTTTGGCGGCGATGGCAGCGGCCAGGCCCGCCGGACCCGCGCCCACGACCAACAGGTCAATGGCCTTTGCCTTTTCAATCATTCCGCGCCTCCCCGATCGGACCTGTCAGCACAGCGCTGTCCGATCCTTTTTTGCTGACCTCCTCAAAGGGAATGCCTGTTTCCTCACTGATGATCTCCATCACCCGTGTCATGCAGAAGCCTCCCTGGCAGCGTCCCATGCCTGCGCGCACCCGGCGCTTCACCCCGTCAATGTCCCTCGCCCCAACAGGACGCCTCACCGCTCTCCTGACTTCAGCCTCCGTCACCGTCTCACAGCGGCAGATGACCTTGCCATAGTCAGGATCTGTCTGGCAGGCGACGCGGCGCTCCTGTTCTGTCATGGCAGAAAAAGCTTTGGGCACGGGCGTGGGCGGGATGTAGCGCGGGTTCGCGGGCAGCTTCAGGAAATAGGCCACCCAATCCCCCATCTCCTCGCCGATGGCTGGCGCCGCTGTCAATCCCGGGCTCTCGATGCCAATAGCCTCAAACGCGCCTTCGGGCGCCCCTTCCACAGCGCCAATGATAAAATCCCCGCCCTTCTCATGGGCACGGACGCCTGAGAAGGTGGTGATCACCGTGCGCGTATTTGCCCCGGGGTAGCTCAGGCGCACTTTCTTCAGCACCTCTTGAAGGCCCTCATGGGTCGTAGCAGTGTCTTCCCCTTCGGGAATGTCCTCTGCCGTGGGACCGAACAGGATGTTTCCATGGGTAGTGGGGGTCACCAGAACGCCCTTGCCCATGGGGGTGGGCAACTGAAACAGCGTCATCTGAAAGGACAGCGGCAACGTATGGTCCAACAGGTAATACTGCCCGCGCCGCGGGATGATCTCCACCTGCCGGCTGGATATCTGGTTATGCAATTCGCCCGCGCCCACGCCTGCGCAGTTGACCACTGTGCGGCTGGTATAATCACCCCGGTCGGTTTGCACCAGCCAGGCGTCTCCCTCGCGGCGCAGGCTCTTGACCCTTGTATTCATCTGAAACTGGACGCCGTTTTCAGCTGCCGAATCTGCCAGTGCGCAAGTCAGCTCATAGGGGCTCACCAACCCGGATTCCGGCACATACAGCGCATAAGAGACCTCCGGGTTGACCCGTGGCTCCATAGCCAGGATTTCCTCACGCCCAATAATCCGGCAGCCGGGCACGCCGTTTTTCTTGGCTTTTTTTAGCAACGCCTCCAACGCCGGTTTGCTGTCAGCGTCAAAACCCAACACCAGGGCGCCGGGCTTGCCGTACGGCACGCCCAAAGATGAACACAAGCCCTGCATCATGCGGGCCCCCTTGGTATTCAGCCGGGCCTTGTCCGTTCCCGGCACGGCATCATAGCCGGCGTGGACGATGCCACTGTTGGCTTTGCTGGCGCCGCAGCTGACATCGTTGGCAGCCTCCAGCACCAGCACCTTTCCCGAATAGCGTCCCAGGCGCTGGGCGATGGCACATCCCACCACCCCGGCGCCAATGATAATCACATCCTGCATGTCACTGCCCTCCATTTAGTCACAATGGCGATTATAACATGCAGCGTTATGTTCGTCCAAATCTCATTTTTTATGGCCACAGTCCGGTTTTTTTCTATACCATCTCGCTCATGTACCTGCGCACAAGCGCCGGGTCGTTGCGCCTGCCGGCCAGCACCTGGCCCTGGCTTAAACTGCTGTTCTTCTCATGGAAGTCGGGCAGAGCCTTTTCATAGAGCACACCGATGGGAATCCGGTCGCCAAACTCCATGGCACGGCTCATCGCCATCAAACGGTCCGTGGCATCATGGCTTTCATCCAGTTCATACACCCGGCTGTTGTACCAGGCAAATGTGTTGAGCCTATTAAAGCTCACGCAAGGCTGAAAGATGTCCACCAACGCATAGCCCTTGAAGCGAATCGCGCGTTCCATGAGCATCTGCAGGTGGTCGGGCTTGCCGCTGAAGCCGCGGGCCACGAAGCCGGCGCCTGCCGCCAGGGCAAGCAAAACGGGGTTGAAGGGAATGTTCTGACTGCCCTCTGCCTGGGCTCCGGTCACCATGCCCTCAAGGGTGGTGGGGGATGATTGCCCCTTGGTCAGGCCATACACCTGGTTGTCATGCACAAAGTGCGTCATATCCACATTGCGCCTGATGTTGTGAAGGAAATGGTTGCCGCCCTCGCCATAGGAGTCCCCGTCCCCCGTGTTGACAATGACCGTCAGATTGGGGTTTGCCATCTTGATAGCCACAGCCGGGGGCAACGCCCTGCCGTGCAGGCCGCAAAAGCTGTTGGCGCTTAGATACTGAGGCGTCTTGGCAGCCTGGCCGATGCCGCCAACCATCACTACCTCATGGGGATCCTTACCCAGCGCTTCCAGCGCCAGCTTCAACGAATCCAGGATGCCAAAATTGCCGCAGCCTGGACACCAGGCCGTCTCCATCTTTCCAAACTCAGGGGTGTTCATCAGAAGCCCTCCTTTTTCACGCGCTGCGCGATTTCTTCACCGGTCATCTGCCTGCCGTCATATCGTAAAATACTGGTGCTCATCTCAATGCCAGTCTCTTCCCGGATAAGGCCTGCCAACTGTCCGGTGTAGTTTTGCTCCACATTGATAATGGCTTCTCCCTTTGCAGCCGCCTGCTTAAGCCTTTCTTTTGGCAGCGGCCAGATATCACCAAAGACCAACGCACCATAGCGTTTGTTGCCCTCCTGATTCAGCAGGTCCACTGCCTCCTGAAGCGGCCCGTACATGGAACCCCACCCCACCAGCGTGATGTGGGCTTGCTCATCTCCCAGCCAGTCAGGCTCTTGCAGGTCTTTCTCAAGAAGCTTCAATTTGCCCATGCGTTTTTCCATCATCCTGACCCGGGTTTCGCTGTCCTCGATGATGTGGCCGCGCTCGTCATGCTCGTCAGAATCCACATTCACCAGCGCATCTTTATCCCCTGGGAGCCTGCGGGGCGATATCCCACTTTCTGTAAAACGGTAACGGGCGTACTCCCCCTCTTCGGGGACCTGTGCCTGCTCATGTCGCGGGTAGGCGGCGGGGTCCAGCATCGGGATGGTTGCCGTTGCATCAGCCAGATACTGGTCAGTGAGCAGAACAACAGGTATCTGGTATTTCTCCGCCAGATTGACGGCGCGGATGGTCTGGTAGAAGGCATCGGCATGGTGACGCACTGCGATGACCATGCGCGGAAATTCCCCCTGGGCGGCCGAAATGATAAACTTCAGGTCACTCTGCTCGGTGCGGGTGGGCAGCCCGGTGGCGGGGCCCGGGCGCTGGGCATCCACAACAACCACAGGGATTTCCGCCATGCCCGCGAAGCCAAGGGCTTCCACCATCAGGCTGAATCCGCCGCCGGAAGTGCCCGTCATAGCACGGGTGCCGGCATACGAAGCACCCAGTGCCATGTTGATGGCGGCGATTTCATCCTCCGCCTGCTCCACCACAATGCCCGCTTCCTCAGCCCACTGGGCAAGGGATTCCAGAATGGAGGTGGAGGGTGACATGGGATAGGCGGCGTAAAACTGCACCCCGGCCGCCAGCGCACCCAGGGCAATCGCGCGGTTGCCGCTGAGCATCATCATGTCCCGTGCGTTGCCTGCCGGAATTTTATATCTCTCCGGCACCGATTCATAGCCCTTAAGCGCTGCCTTCACATTCATGTCCACATGTTCAGGCCTCAGAACACGGCCGAATACTTCGGCCGCGGATGCCTCATCCAGCGCCACCCGAAACAGCTTCAGCGCCGCGCCCACCGCCACGCTGCCCGCCGCTTTGGCGTTTCCCAGGGATTTGGCGATTTTCGCCATATCTATGCGAACAGCGCGAGGGTCATCCGACTTTATGGCGCTGTCCATTAAAATAAAACCCTTCGGGCTTAGCGCTTCCCGGTGGAAGGCAGCTGTTTCCTCATTGAGGGCAATGATACCATCCAGCCGCTCGCTGTGGGCCTTCGGCACACCAGCGCCGAAGCGGATCCGTGAAAAATTGTGCCCTCCCCGGATACGCGACATCAAATCCCGCATGGTAAACACTTCGCTGCCGTCCTGCTTGAAGAAATATTCAAGTGCCGACACCAACGATTCCACGCCCTGGCCAGCGGCCCCCCCTACCAGCAAATTATACATCCCCATTTCTCCTCCTATCCTTTGCTACCCTGTCTCGTTCTTCCTGATACTCCGGTTTTCGCGGCGATTTTTTTGCGGTGCCCCTCCAGGTCAAGAAACGCGGGGTTGCGCTTGCCCCGGAGCTGGTTCCTGGTTTGGGCTAAGAAACCCGCACCTGTTGCATCAATCGCTCAAATGCCACATGCGAAGCTTCTGCCGAGCCATCGATTTACCACCTTCAATGGTCCCTGAGGGCGATGCCGCAAGGGTAAGCCAAGCCCATATCCTCAAAGTTAAGCTGCAGTCCACCAAATCCCTCCAGAAAACTTCCGTCATGCCCGCCGCTTGGTTTTGGCCCTTCAAGCACGCTGTAAGAACGCGTCTTTGCGGCCGATGCCAGCCACACAGGCACAGAGGTGTCGAACAGGATGCCTTGCATCGGCGGCCGCCTTTCCGCGCGTTCGCGCTTGTGCTGTGCAGGGATTGTACCCAATTGTCATCCGGCACTGATGATAAACAAGCGATTTCCAACACCGGGGGGGATCATACGAAGCGAACGATACCCTCAGGAGGTGATTGAATGCATATCGCCCTTGAAACTGCGGTGAACAGCATCACCAGCCGGCTGCTTGTGCGCCTGCCGCCAAGCACCAGTAGAGCGTTGACGTCCCAAGGGATGATGATGGCAAAAGGAACCCTCATCGGCATGTGCTCCATTACGTCCCTTGAGCCGGATGGCAACGGCGGGTACTGGACAGCGGTATATCCAAAGGCTGCCAAATCATCAAGTCTTTTTTAGAACGCTGTCGGGTCCCTGGAGTTTATCATCCTCCAAAACTGTCTGCAACCGGAGATACCCGGGGGCTTCATGGACGCCAATAGAAAAAATGGCTACTCCCCCAATGGGACGATCCCCCCCTGAAGCCCTCAAGCGTTGCAAGAAAAGACGGGAAATTTGAGTCATTTGGCAAAGCGGAGGCCCGCTGAGGATCCCCGCAGTTAAGCTGATTGTTCCATATGCAACCTCGGCCTTTCCTGCCCAGAAAAGGCCACTGAACGCTTAATGAACAAACAAATGGCTGAACGTGTCAGGGGGGCCATGCAATTAATTCTCCGTGAGATAAGTGGGGTTCGCAACGGCCAGGTTCCCCGCCCGGCTAAAACCTGCTGGCTTTGGCAGAAAAGGAAAAGCGGCAGAATGTGTGAGAGATGTCTTTTTAAAATGGTGCGTGCAAATCCCTCTTTGCCTGTTTTATACAATGCCTGTTATATTTGCGTTCCCGTCTGTCATGGATTCAGTTCGAAGCGCTGCAATGACTAAAACATGTTTTTTATGATTTCCAGGCCTGCAATGAAGGACCCGATCGAGCTTCCAATATTGGCCATGATGACTATCAGCAACACCTTGAGAAAGCGGTTTTTCAAGAAATGCTTCAACGAGAAGATGTCTCTGGGGATGTTGTTGATATCCCGAACGGTTGGCTTCCTTATCGTCGCTTCAACCAAGCCTGTCAGCCAGCCGCAGGCAACCAATGGGTTCAAGCTGGTAAACGGCGCCGCGACAAGGGCTGTCAGGATACTGAGAGGATGCCCGAAGGACACAGCGGTAAACGCTGCCGCCAGCAACCCGTTCCATAGAACCCACGATGAAAGCTGACGCATTCCTGTTGCAATATTCATGATGAAGCTGTAGATAATCAGCCCGATTATGAGCATCGGTATCGCCCAGGCGATGACACGTGAAACCGGGTTTTTGGCAGGCACTGATGAAAGCGCTGCGATATCCTGCGTCTTGAAAATCTCTTTCCTTACCCCGGGAACATGCGCTCCGCCCAGTATGGCCACAATCTTCTTGCCTGGCGCTTCTTTGATTTTATACGCCAGATACTGGTCGCGTTCACTGATAAGGATGTCGGCGATTTTGGGGAATTGCTCATGCACCTGTTCAGTTAGCGATGCCAGCACATCTGTTTTAAGAAGATTGCTGATATCCTCGTTTGATAACTCCTTGTCATCTTCAGATGGCAGCAACAGTTCAAACAGAAGTTTGCTTTTGTCCCAAAGGTTCAATTTGCGCCAGATACGGGTAAAGGTTGTCTTGATGCTGCGGTCTGCCAAAACCAACTGCGCGCCTGTCTCCTTCGCGCTGTTTATGCCTTCAAGCATTTCCTGCCCTGCCACGGTATCCAGGCCCTTAGCAATCCTTTTTTGATAGGAACCCAGTATAAGGTTTGCCAGCAGAAAGCCGATTTTCTTTGACTTGATGACCTTTATGATATCCGTGTTTTCCCATGCCTTGGGATCCAATATGCTTTGATAGCGCGCTTCATCAAGCTCGACACAAACGCTGTCGGGCTGTTCTTCACGGATTATCTTTTTGATGAGCTCAGCGCTTTGCTTAAGCACATGAGCGGTCGCGATCAGAATAATTTCTTTCCCCTGATAATCAAGTCTAACAAGATGCTCTTCCATTCTGTTTCCCCTTTAATACGCTTCAGTTGGAATCCTATTTCCGCTTTCAGTGACAGGCTTCCATGACAGGTTCGTCATCCTCAAAAACCGCCCACAGCCCCCGCATGCTTCTCCTGTCCCAGAAGATCAGTTGGCCTTGTTCCTCCAGACATTTCATCGGAAAGGGAAGGAGGCCGGCAACTGCAAGTATTTTGTAATGACTCTCGACATAATCCCTAAAGCCACTGATATGCGGAGAAAGCGGATACCCCACAACCCGGCCTGTTCCCAAACGAATGGCTTCAGCAATGTTTTTCAATATCTCATCCGGCCAATATTCGATACTCCCTCCAATGCAGCCGCCGCAATATAAATTGCCGGCCGATTCCACTCCCTCCACCAGGGTCATAGTTGGAAAACGCGCCTACACGCTCCCTGAGCGCCCTGAGGCATTTCCCGCCCCGCATTTTTGATAACGCTCACCGATTATTATGCCGCTCCTTGTCATCCCAATGATACTCCTCCTGACTAAACTTGACCTGTGAAAAGTCGGTTTTGTGTTTGCCGTCGATAAGTTTTCATCGGCATGAACCTACCCAACTTTCCCCGCGATCACTTTGTGCAAGCCTGTCACAACATGATCCACCAACATGCATTCTATATTTCCCGGGCCATCCGACAGTATCGGAGCATTCACCCTGACGCCGCTCTGTGTCCTGAAATGCTTCCTGGCCAGTATATTCTCATCATTCCAGCTGTACAAAAAGCTGATTGAAACATGTAGGCAGTGAATCTGCGATCCGCTCGCTTATTCTTTCATTGCAAACTCATCCCCTTGATCCACTTTTGTCTGGTTTTTGAACAGCATTTTGTAATAATTTTCGATTGCGTTCTTAAGTGCAGTCGCTCCCAAGGCAGAACAGTGCAACTTGTTTTCAGGTAGTCCCCCAAGCGCAATTGTTATATCGGAATCCGTCAGCCTCAAGGCCTCCTCCAAAGATTTCCCCTTCACCAGTTCTGTTGTTATGCTGCTTGCCGCAATGGCGGCAACGCAGCCAAAGATCAAAAACTTATATCTTCAATTTTATTATCTTTTGCTTTGATATAAATCGTGACAAAGTCGCCGCACCTCGGATCGCCGCATTTGCCTTCTGCGTCGGCGCCAGGCATACTTCCAACATTTGCGGGGCACATGAAATGCTCAATGACCTTATCCGTGTATTGTTCGTAAGACATTGCATTATTCCCTTCGCAACTCATTCGACCTCTTGCCTCCTGGAAACAAGAAAAACGATAATACTAGTTTTCCAATACTTCTGAAAGTGCCAGCAGGGCAATTCCCGCTAAAACGCCTGCAATAACTTGATACTGCCGATAAGCCAGTTTCTCTTTCAAAAAAACCCTGGAAAGCAATACGGAAAAAACACTGTAAGAAGCAATAAGCGGGGCTACTATAATTGCATTTCTCGACATCGCAAAAACATAAAAAAACTGGCCAATGGTTTCAAAAACCGCCGCAACACCTCTGTGTTTTTCTTTAAGAAAGTTGAATGGTTCCTTTTTCACTTTTATAGTTATTATAGCTATTGCCGCACAAATGAAAAATGTAAATTCATAAGCCAGCAAAGCCTCATTTTCACCAATTAGCGCCAGTTCATCCAGATAGACCGCATCCGCAAAAGTCCCCATTCCATCGATCACACAATACAGAATCGGGAAAATAAGCGCCGCAAAGCTCAAATGATACTTTTTATCAGTTTCCTCCCGGATCAACGATTGCGTGGAATCGCGCTTTTCCAATACTGCAAGAGCAATGATTCCTGATGTAATAATGATGATTGCGCTTATTTCCAACACACTTAGTGTGTGCGTGAAAAAAATGAAAATCATTATCGAGGTGATTGCCCCGGAAGAATTCTGAACGGGAGAAGAAATTGACAATTTTATATATCGAAGGCCGAAATATCCTATCCCCATGGACAAAATATACATGAATGAGACGGGAAAATAGATCACAAGGTAAATTAGGGGAAAAGAGATCCTGTTAAGTATCATATGTCCAAAGCCATGGATACCCATGACAATTCCAACCATTATGATTGTCTTAATATGGCTGAATTTATCGGCCGTCACAGCTCCTTTTTTGTAAAACAAATCAGCAAAAGCCCACGAAAAAGTTGTTAGTAATGCAAAAATCAACCACATATCATGCTTGCTCTCATATCTCCTTACCCATAACACAGGTATTTGACCACGCCGTTTATTCTAATGCGGTTGTGGGCATATGTCAATAAAAGAAAAGATTCTTTGCTGCCAAAATTAACTGAGTTTGATAACCGGAATGATGTATATGTTCCCATACTATTTTATCCCGCAGGTTCCTGAAACGAAAAAATGACATTGAACCCGCCGTTATCGCGATGTCGTCCTTATAGTGGTGGAATTGAAGTGAACCATTCAACGTCATAAATATGTTCAGCTTAAGTTCAGAACAATCATCAAAACAAGTCAGCAACAGGTATGTAAATTAGCCCGATACATGAATCAGGATTCATCGCCCAGAATCTTCGTTTTATAGAACCTTTTTTTCATAAATGAAATCAGACAATTTTCCGCTTTTTATCAATTCCACAAGCATGGACTTGTCCATGCGCTTCCTCTGCAAAAGTGTATTCAGGATATCCTCACGGATCGGATGTACTGAGGCGATGCTTAAAATATCGTCCGATATTTCATCGGTAAAGAAGAATCCTTCTTCTGCTTCATCGCCCGTAATGCACTCTACATTCACAGCAGATATTGCGCGAACGATAGATACGGCTTTCCGCAGGCTATCAGTTGATGCCCTCTTCACAAAATATTCTGCGGGAGGACGCGTAGGAACAAGAAGATATGCCGTTTGAGGCTGTATTATTGCTATCTGTTCCGCGATTCTTTCAATGCACACTTCCTGATCGTTGACGCCTTCCACCAGCATCGTTTCGGTTACGAGTGTTCCTTGAAATGATTTGGAAAACTCTACGATTCCGTTAAGAATATCGTGAAAATTCAACATCCCATGCGGCCTGTCAATTTTTCGCCAGGTGCCTTCGTCAGCGGCATCAATACTGACAGACACCCAGTCCGCGTTCATAACTTCTTCTTTGACATCATCCATCCACAAAAGTGAGGCATTTGTGATAACGGCAATTTTTACGCCATAAGGCTTCAAAAGCATGATAGTTTTTCCAAGATTCAGGTCAAGTGTGGGCTCCCCGTCCGGAACAAAGGAAAAATAGTCGGCCTGCCTGTTTTCTTTCTTCAATTGTCTTAGCTTTAGTTCAGCTTCACCGCAAATATCATCAGGCCTATAGAACGCGTTTCTGCTAATCCGCATTTGGTTCGTCCTGCCAAGCTGGCAATAGATGCAGGAGTAGGAACAGGTCTTTGGCGGTATATTGTTTATTCCGATGCTTTGTCCCAAACGTCTTGATGGTACGGGCCCATATACAATCACATATATTTCCTCCAATTTCAATTAATCCTATTCCTCGGCGAGTCGCAAGCGAGTAACTTCACGATTTGAGAAGAAACTCATGACGAAATATCATCCCGGCTTGAGTGAATTGAAGTAACGAAGTCTAGCGCCCTTCATCTGAATGAGGACGCTTAGGCCGTGCTCACTTAAAAAATTTTCAGATATCGCTGTATTTTCGGCTAAAACGGAAATCTTCATGCATTGTCAACCTTTCTTGATTGGCCTTTCTTCAGCGGATTCCAGGCCTGGTCACTTGATCAGCAGCAGCAGAAACGCAAGCGCCACACCCGAGAAAAACGAGATGCCCGAGTGTTCCTTATCATGCGCGCCGGCCTCCGGCAGTAGGTGGGCAGCGGAAATGTAAATGAGCACACCCGCAACAAATCCCAGCGCCAGCCCCAGCAGGGAATCGCTGACGCGGGATATGGCCGGATAAGCAACCAACGCGCCAATAGGCGTTGTCAGCGCGGCAGCGAAAAAAGCGAACACGGACGCTTTTCTGGGAGAGATGCCCGATTTGAGCAGCATGGAAAAGGTGACCACCCCTTCAGCGAACTCATGCACCACCAGCCCAAGACCGGTGAGCACCCCTGTCAGAATGCTGACGGAAAAGGTCACGGTGTAGATGGCACCGTCCAGCAGGGAATGGATCAGAATACCCTGGATAGCTGTGACGCCAAAAGCCAGCTCTTTTGTTTTTGTCCGCTTTTTTATGAATTTATTGCTCATGTACATAAACACGAAGCCAATCAAAGCGGCAATGCCGGCCGACGGGTTTTTCGCGATGGCGTTTGGAAATGCCATGATCAGCGGCGAGGTAATCAACATGCCCGCAGCGAAGCACATGAAGTATTCCAGCGCTTTCTCCGCCCAGCGGCTGTTTTTCCAGATAACATAGATACCTATGGTATTCACCAGCATTGCGCTGAAGGCAAATAGAAGGATCCAAAGGAAGGTATTTTGATTGTTCATCCACTAAACCTCATATAGGAGCGACTATGCTTTTCGAAGCTTCCTAGACAACAGACTCCTCCATTTCCAGCATGGGAAGGATCTTCCGGTATATTTCTTTTACTGCTTTCCCGCTGGGGCAAGCGATATCCACGATTGAAAGCCCCTGATTGATGGCCTGTATCGCCATCGGGTCATAGGGAATGATGCCGGCAAAAACCAGTTTTTCCTTTTCACAATACCGCTTGATTTCCTCTGTCTTTCCCGGATTGATGTCTGCTTTGTTGACACAGACGGCCATTTTGACACCAAACCCGCGAGCGGTCTGTACGATGCGCTCCAGATCGCTGATACCTGAAAGAGAAGGCTCTGCAACAATGAGTGTGATGTCCGCTCCACTGAGGGTTGCGATCACTGGGCAGCCGATGCCCGGAGAACCATCGACAATGGCAAAGGAAACATCGCTTTTCGCTGCCTCGTTCATGCGTTTCTTAACCTGACTGACCAGAAGCCCGGAAGTGCCGCTTCCCATCCTGAGCGATGCGGTAGAAAATACTTTGTCTATATCCAAAAAAAGGGTCATAGTCCCGGCTTCATGCGGTTTCATGGTAATGGCGTCCACTGGGCAAACCAGGATACAGACGCCGCAGCCCTCACAGGAGTAGGGATCGACCTGATAGGGCGTTCCCGAAACAATGGCGTCAAAACGGCAGCTCTGTTGACACTCGCCGCAAGCAATGCATCGGGCAGGATCAATGTGCGCCAGGGGCAATCCATAATAGGGCGTCGACTCTTCCAAAGAATAATGGCTGTTTACCAGATGGAGGTTCGGCGCATCCACATCACAGTCCGCGCATGCCCTTGCCTGAGCCAAGCGGATAAAGGCGCCAGCCACGGTCGTTTTGCCGGTGCCGCCCTTGCCACTAAGGATGACCAATTGCCGCATCCGAAACCTCCATTTCTATCTCTTGAAGCAGTTCCTGAAACATCATCAGATACCGTTCGTTTTCTCTGACAGCGATTTTGCCGTTTGAGTTTAGAAAGCCCAGCTCCTCATCAAAAGGAATCTGCGCAAGGATAGGAATCCCTTGTGCCTGGCAATAATCACGGGATGGATCGTCTCCAGCAAGACACTTGTTAAGCACCGCGCCGCAGGGTTTGCCGTACAGCCGGACCAGTTCATGAACCATCTTCAGATTGTGTGCGCCAAAGCGTGTAGGTTCGGCCACCAACACGCAGTAATCTGCATCATGAATGCTTTCGGACACCATGCAGGAACTGCCTGGCGGACAATCGATAAACACATTATTGTCGCTTTTGCCGAATTGCATACCCAACAACGCTTTGATGATGGGAACCCCCGACGCTTCACCTGTGTTCAAAAACCCTGACAGCACACGCACCCTCTCAGACGTACCTTCCCGAACTTCTCCAATTTCGCGGTGAATCTCGCTCAGCGCATCGTTTGGACACACCATCAGACAGCCTCCGCAACCGTGGCATAATTCTTCAAAAACCATCAATTCTTCGCTGGTCCAAGCCATTGCATGAAAAGCGCAGAAATCGACACATTTACGGCACCCGTTGCACAGCAATGGATTGACGCGGGGCATAGGAACGGCCACCTTATGCACACGCCAGACTTGAGGCTTAAAAAAAAGATGGCCGTTTGGTTCCTCCGCATCACAATCAATGAAGGTTGACGGCGAAGAAACGCTTGCCAGGTTCACTGATACGAACGTTTTCCCTGTGCCCCCCTTGCCGCTAAGGATTGCGACCTTTCTTCTATTCATCTCTTCAGTGCCTATGATAACCTTCGTGGACATCTCCGAGTTTTTCCAATTTGCCATCGAGAAAAGCCCTGATGTTTTCCTTCGCGCTCAAGTCGGGAAGCGTCCTGTACAACGCCACACCGCCCGAGAGCAGCACCCTTGCCGCATTCCCTCCGCATTGTGGTGTGAGCAATATCCTTGCACCGCTGTCCAGGACAGCCTGAGCCGCCCTGATTCCAGCTCCGCCCGCGCTCTGGGCTGCGTCGTTTCCGTGGCTTTGGGCCAGCCCTGTTGTCTCATCATAAATCAGAAACCATGCCGCCCGCCCGAAAATTCCGGCTACAGCGGGGTCTTGCCCTCTATCTTCAACTGGAACTGCTATCTTCATGTTTTTCCTCCTGCTGTTCAGACAGGCTTCTTTCCGAAGCCCC
>LSQX01269649.1_pt1 | contig 53843 bp, 26 predicted proteins | sample 654561 | NCBI WGS metagenome assembly LSQX01 (sample SAMN04489861, study PRJNA283612) | anaerobic digester metagenome | isolation source: 4 biogas reactors fed with cattle manure at either 37C or 55C with and... | place: Denmark: Kongens Lyngby | collected 2014 | reverse complement strand
CTATTACTTGTGCTTTGTTAACTATGAACTTTTGGTAGGCTTTTATGAATAGTGCTTTTATATCATCTTCTGTTAGTGATGGGGTTTTACATTTGTTTTTAAACTTAGCATTACACTGATACACCTCTTTCCTATACTTACTTGTTGAGTGCCAGACTTTAAGACCATATAGCTTTTTACAATCACCACAAAAGACTTTACCAGAGAATGTGTTTATACTGTTATAGCTAATACCAAGCTTTCGTCTACTTTGAAACTCTCTTTGTACCAACTCAAAATCAGCTCTAGATACAATGGGCTCATGGTGTTTTGTTACATAAAAGCTCTCAACCTCACCATTGTTTTTTACTAGTTTATGAGTTAGAAAGTCTTTAACATAGTATTTTCTAATATGTGCATCCCCTTTATACTTTTCATTTGTCAATATACTTCTAACAGTTGATGGGTGCCATATATCTTTACCAGCTGGGCTTTTTATATTATCACTTTCAAGTAGTCTAGAAATGGCACTTGGAGTCTTACCCTTTAAAAACTCCTGATAAATCCGTCTTACAATCTTCGCTTCTTCTTCGTTTATGATAAAGCCTATAGTGGGATCTGCTGGGTGTTTATCGTAGCCTAGAAAATGTGAGTATGGGACACTGGTTATACTTTCATTTTTTTCGAAAAAACATAACAAAACTTGCTTATGTGCCAAAAAGTGTGATTTTTGCAAAATATTATGTGCCAAAAAGTGTGATTTTCAAGTTTGAAAAGCGAAGTTAGGAAAATACAACATAAATCCTTGCGCAAACTACCTACATACTTTTTTAGGTTTTAAAAGAATTGGATTTGTAAACGGCGTTGAAATATATATAATTAGCACGCTTTTCGCTTAAAGATACCCTTTAATATCGCTTTAACTGCACTCTGTTTGGAACGGCTAAATTCTTTGCCTGCTAGATAGGTTTTTTCGACTTTAATATTGATCAAATTGGAAGGATTTACTGCAAACGGATCTTCACTTAAAATAACCATGTCCGCCACTTTACCCACCTCTAAGCTACCTCTATCTTGTTCGTCAAAGGTGGAAAAATATCCATTATACGTGCACACCCTTAGAGCTTCAGCCACAGACAACCTGTGAGGAATATTCGGATTATTGACCATCCAATGAATCCAGGCAATTGGGTTGGGGAATGTTACTGGGGCATCGGAACTTGCTGAAAAGTTAATACCGTTATGTATAAATTCATTATGGGGCTCTGCGTCAAAAACTCTATCCCCTAGCATAGAATGCATAAATTCGTAATTTGATTCTGACATTTCAATAAATGCAGGCTGCCCAATTACTTGAATATTATAATCCTTCATTATCTGCATGGATTCTGGAGATACAAATGAAGCATGAATTATTCCATGACGGTGATCATCTCTTGGATTTTCGTCTATAACCTTTTTTAGAATTCTTGTCGCTTGATTTACTGCAGCATCTCCAATAGCATGCATCTGTATTTGTAGCCCCGCCTTATGCACCTTTGTTAGGCGTTCATATAATTCTGAGTCGGTATAATACAAAGTCCCATGATCATCCGTTCCCTCATACGGGATTGTAAACGCAGCATCCCCAGAAGCAATGCTCCCGTCTAGAGCGGTTTCGAAACATCCGCCAAGTCTAGGAATACCTCTCCTCTTTGCCTTCTTCACATCAAAAGACTGAATTAATAGCCTCATTTGAAGAGCACTCTTTTGCCCTTGGTATAGCCACCTCATCAATTCAATATCAATATCTAGAGGAAATCCTGAGGCACATGCTACACAAATCATCCCCACTCCATTTTCTACATATATATCTAATGCATCTTGAAATGCTTGAATGGCATCTTTAATGTCAATGACCTTAAGAATTGAGGCTACCAGTTCGTAAAAGGCTTCCTGACTTATAATTCCACTCTCATAGTCATATCCCCTAATGCTTGCGAGCTTTTTAGGCATTTTTTGAAGAGCCTTTTCGTTTAAAATCGCTGTATGCCCATCTAAAGAGATGATGACTACAGGACGAGTAGAAGTTGCACTATCTATCTCAGTCTTTTCAATAAATCTGCCCTCTGCTACTTTTGGAGATGCTCCATAACATAGCATGGTTTTTTCTTTCGGTAACTTAGAATCCTCTTCTCTAATTTTTTCTTGAATTTCCTTGTTACTCTTGAGCTTGTTAAGCTTAACGGTTGTGGCAAGCATGGCATATGATGTGAAATGAGAATGCGTGTCAACAAAAGAAGGAATTAATACTTTATTACCTAATTCAATCAGCTTTTCTTGCTTATATATGTCTGGTAACTCATTCCCCACATAAACTATCTTTCCATTATCTTCCACGAGGTATTTGTATACATTATTATCTTTGTCTACTGAGATTATTTTTCCTGAAAAAACTTTCATACTTTCTCCAAATTTATTACGGCTATACTATAATTTATATCACAAATGGAAATAATATAAAAACATAAAAGCAAATTATTTGTTGATTTGTGGCACATTTACTGCTATTAGACAATACAAAATTGATGATTTTATGTATTAAAATAAAAAATTAATGTATGAAAAAGGAGTTTTTTCTATATCTAAACAATAAAGGATTTGACATCGTATCAAATCCTTTAATATAGCATACATAAGTAACACAACCTTAAGATATTTACTCAACTGCAAACTAAAAATTTTCTTTTTGAGTATTTCTTATTTATAGAAATGATTGTTAGATATATTCTTTTCCTCGGCTGATTCTCCATTCATGAAAATATCTTCTGGATTTGATGATGAAGAAAATCCAGACTTTTCATAGTAAAATTGCAATGCTGTTGCTTCAATATATGGCTCGACATATATCAAAATCAAACCAAAGGTCAATAGAGCTAATAAAAACCAACCAATGAAGGATAAATACAAAACGAAAAGCTCCATTTTATTATTCTTCATAATTTCAGCTGATCTATTCATAGCTTCATTATATTTCATTTGCTTATTTTCAAGGAAGCAATACTCAATTTGACTATATTTAAAAGCCATATATATTCCTGGTATGATAAAACATATAGTTCCTAAGAATATATAAACGTTAGCAAGAAGTCTTGCTTTAATCATCTCTTGCCAAAATTTTTCTTTATAAGGGATAAAATATCCTTCAAGCTTGCCTTCTCTTCCATTTGTAATATTATGAAAATATAAGATTACACCATATCGAGTCGGTGAAAGAAGAATAGTCCCAACCAAAGAAATTATGCTACCCACTGCCAACAAGGCATTATTCTTTCCTGATTGTACACCTGCATAAAGCGTATTTGGTATAGACATCATAAGTCCATACAAAAACACAACAATAAAACTAAAGAAAACCTTGCCCTTTATTACCCCTTTGGCCTTTTCCTTCATTTCTAATCTATTCATAATGAACCCCCCTTTTTATCTCCACTAGTTGATATTTTTATTATACAAGAATTTATTAAAAAATCTCATTTTTTATAGCCTTGTAGCCAATATTTGTCTTCGCTTTTTTCACTCATCTATAGCTATACACTTAAAACGAAAATATGAAGTTAATAATTTTTGATTACTCAGCTTGTTTAGCATAATAAGCAGCTAAACTTATTAGCATATCTACACTGCCACATATGTTTAAAATATCCACATCTATATATTTTTCCATTGCCCAGCCACTTACATATCGCCCAGCTGGAATGAGTTTTCCGTATTCTTTATCAATATAATTCGCCTCTGGACTTATAAGAGCAAATTTTGTAAATAAAGCTTCTTTGTCATCTTCATCCATTGCTTTTAAGTAGGTATCATACACCCAGTTTAGAGTTTTATTAAACTCTTCAATATATTCACGTGTCATATCCGTATATTTTAATAAATCCATATACCCATTTAACAATACACTGTTAAACCATGCACTAGCGCCTCCACCATATCCACCTTCATTTATATACCAAACTATGTCCTTATCTTCTACAGGTGCCCCTAATACTTCCCTAGCAGATTTAGCAATATCTATAGCATCATTTAAATATTTTTCATCCCCTGTGGTCTCGTACAATGATACCGCTCCAGATATTGGCGTTCCAGTGTTATATGTATATTTTCTTTTATCTATTCTCTTAACACCTACTATTTCATTTGCACCCATTTTATTAAACTCTGTGCAATCATAAAATACACCATCGTCACTTCTTAACGTTAAAACAAATTCATATGCTTTTTTAGCTGTGTTTAAATATATTTCATTGTTGGTGTATTTATATAACTCGCTATAGAATATGATTGCTGGTCCATTTGAACAAGTATGCAACATATCTAGCTCCTCATCCCAATAAAAGCCACCTATCTTTGTTTCTGGCGTAACCCCTTCTATTCCAAAATCTATAAATATTTGAGGATCTAAATCAATATAAGCGCCACATTCAAGTAAATAGTCAGCTATTTCAACAGCATAATCTAAATATTTTTGGTCATTTGTAAGCTCATACATATACAAAATATCCCTTGCTAACCACATATCATCATCATATGAAATGCCGTTCATATTGCTTCCACCTTTATCAAGATCTCTATGGTGCCTATAGCCTAAAAATTTACCATCGGTACCATCTTTTCTATAGTACATTAATCCCTCTAAGGCATTATCATATGCAGCAACAGCTCCCAAATCTTCCCCTACAATAGACTCATATAATGCAAATTTATATAACATACTCAAAAAAGATCCATAGCCCCATACAGATGCTTGTATAGCAGGTATCATAATTCCAAATGTTGACCAAATTTCAGTCTTAAACGGAAACGGCACTTTTGTCACCATAGTAAGTTCATCATTGTAATAGTTGTCATATATGCTTTGCTTTAAATAATTTGCCCTCTCAAAGTTTTGAATAGCAAGCCTTTCCTCTTCTGACATTGGCGCTTCCTTTGTCAAAACAAAATTTGCTAAAAGTGTAGAAATTAAAACTGCAATACTTACACAAATTAGCAGCACTGCAACAACTTTTGTAATAGCTTTTTTCATATTATATCCCACCTTTAAAACACATTACTTGGTTATATGTTTTATTTTACTCTCGTATGATAATGTTTTAAATTGAACCAGTGTAAATGGTTAGCAACATTAGTTATATATATTCATTTTGAACTCTTACTTTAGTATAACATTTACTTTGCAAATTAAACATAGCATGTAAATAACAAGACAAACGGTTTAGTGTAGCTTTCATCCTAACTGACATAAATTTAAAAATTCATACTTTAGACATCCTTAATTAGCTTCTTCATCTAAAGTTTCTAAAAGAAAACTGACAGGACGAAAACCATCATTACATGAAATCATTGCAGATTTTTTATTTTTCATCCAGCCGCTATAAATATCTTCACCACCGTAAGCCAAAGTCATAACAAATGGCGACATTGTTTCCCAAGCACTGTCACACATTCCTTCTGGTTTTTGCCATCCGTTAGCCACAAAAACTTGCCCTTCTACAAGATTACAAGCATCCTTAATCGGATTTTCATACTCATCTATAAGATTTTTATGGACTACAATTTTTTTGACCGTAATTTTAACTTTTTTCATATATAACCCCTAGTACATCCTCACCAATTATATTTGATTTCATATCCTCAATAGCCTCTAGTACATCCTAACTATATTTAGTTTCAAATTCTCAATAACTACTAGCGCTTCTTAGTTAATTGTATTGGATTTCATACTCTCAATAATCTCTAGTACATCCTAACTAACTATATTTAGTTTCAAATTCTCAATAGCCTCTAGTACATCCTCACCAATTGTATTGGATTTCATACTCTCAATAACCTCTAGTACATCCTAACTAACTATATTTAGTTTCATATTCTCAATAACCTCTAGCACATCCTAGCTAATTATATTTAGGTTTCATATTCTCATAAGTTTTCTGACTTATAAATCGCAATTTAATTACTTTAATGTGACATTTTTTAGAGATATTCTATCTTTTTCTTTTTCAACATTGTCTCTTTCTCTTGTATTTGTAGTTCTTGGTGTTACTTTAAAATTTTCAACCTCAAGTCCATCGACATAACGTGCAAACAAACCATAAACTGGCAAATCCCAATAACCACTAATATCGTGATTTATGATATACATGTGAGAAACTCTTGTAATTTCAGGATAACCTTTCATATTCAATGAGCCTTGATAGGCACCATCTGAATTTTTATATATATTAAGTTTTTCCTTGGCTTCTCTATATGTCATTGAAATATTACTAAGTTTTACATTCTCAACATAATTTATTTTTGAGCCTTTTTTATATCCAGTTATTGCTCCTGGCATATCACATCCTGTAGCTACGATATCTGAAATTGTTATGTTTTTAAGTGCTCCTTTTCCATTTCTATATCCAAGCCAAACTAAAAATGGTGAAGTAATATGCTCCATTGCAATATTTTGCACAGTAATATCACTAACTGTAGCACCATCTACACATTCAATTGCTATCCCTGCATATCCTCCTGCAATCCCAGGCATGAAGAAAAAACAATTTTTTACTACAACATTAGAAATAGCATTCCATGTTCCTGTTCCTATCTTAAAACAATTAGCAAGAGAGGTTATTTCACAATCTTCTACTACCATACCATCAAGAGGAGGAATATTAGAATTGTCAGATTTAATGCAAATAGCATCATCGCCAGTGGCTACAAAACAATGCTTAATATGAATATTAGAACCACCCTCAATATCAAATCCATCAGTGTTTGCAATCCGTACATTATTATTAATTACAACATCTTCAATTAGCAAATTATCTATACCTTCAAGCCTTGCCGTCCAGCTTGCAGATTCATATAATTCTAGATTTCTAATGGTCACATTTAGACAATTTTTCATGCTAATTAAAATAGGTCGTTTAAACTCATGTTCTTTCCCCATCATTATTCTTTTTCTATGTTCTAACACGTATCTTTTTAAGTTAAAGGTATCTAAAGGTAGGAATATTGATTCCTCTTTTGCTTTATTTACATAAGTTGCTCCATTTCCAGAAATTCTTCCTGGTCCCTCAATTATGACATTTTCTGCATCACTTGCTGAGATAAATCCAAGTGCATCAAATCTATTTTCTTCTGGAAGAGATTTGTTTTCGTCATATGTAATACATTCTAAACACGCATCTTTTTCTATCCTTAAAGTTACATTACTTTTCAATTTTAATTGACCTGATTTGTATGTTCCCCCATCTACTAAAACTGTCCCGCCACCATTGTTAAAGGCAGCGTTAATCGCACCTTGAATAGCTATGGCATTATCTAAAAATGATTTGTCTTTTGAAGCACCATAATCTCTAATATCATATACTGTGCCTTCAATTTCTGTCGCATCATGTAGATAGTCTTCAAATGGAATATTTGCTAAAAATAGACCATCTTCATCCATATGATATTTTGTTGTAATGGGAGAACCTTTACTGCTACTAATCGGCAAATAAAAATCTAGAGCCACGATAGAAAAGCTAAATAATATGATAAGTGGAATCAATGACAAAACAATTCTTCTGACTCTTTTTTTCATAACCATTCCTACAAACTTGCAAAAATCTTATATATTATAGATTTTAGCTAACTGCCACTAGTCTTCCATAGTATGAATTGAAAACCACCCATTAATTCACTGCTATAAACTTGTATGCTGTTAACATCAGTATATGCTTACAATAATTTTTCTACATATGTAATTGTCTTTTTTACCTAATCAGGGTTTATGGATTTATATATTCTATATGTTCTCAACCTACTAGCATTAAAAACTGTATCAATTATTGTCGGCGACTCACTATTCATAAATTTTTGTAGCATATCTTTAAATATATAATTGTTTTTTTCTAAACAATCTAAAATTTTGTCAGATAAAATACTAACATTTATAGGCTCAACAGACTCTTCAACCGGTAGACCTAATTTTGAACAAGCTTCTGGAGTATAGTAATCTATGGCATTTTCTATGGTAATTAACAATATATCATCGCTTGTAGCTTCTACAAGCTCTTGATATTTTCTTAGTTTTTCATTCATTTCTTGCCAAATTTCTTCAACTTCCATATTTGCACACAAAAGATTGTTTTCTGCACTAATATGATTGTTTATTGCCTTTTGCATCTCATCAAATAACCCTTCATCGTGAGGATATGAGATATATTCATATCTTTCTGGGATTTTCTTTATATCCCAAAAAGATTTCAAATCACTTAAAGCATCAAAATATTTTTGGGCTAATACTTTTTGCTCACTTAATACTTCTATTGCCTTTTTTAGCTCATCTAGTCGATTTGCTTCTCTATAATAATCACTGTGATAATATCCCAATAGAATATGATAATTAGCCTCTAATTGCTTATACTGTTTTTCAATACTTTTAATAATTTCCTCAATTTCTATCTGTCTATCTTGGATCTTTTTTACTAAATTTAACCCATCAATTTCAGTCTGCTCTAACTCTGCTTGTATAATTTCACGCAACCTAATTACTTTATCGTAACCATAATCATTTTTTGTTTTTTCTATAGGTTTTATCATTTCAAGATATCTATCTATACAACTTGATACACAAGGCTTAAACTTAGATTGATCTGATATAAATCCGCAAACTACATTGTTTGGATCTGTTAAAAGATAATTCCGCACTCTCGAACAAGCAGCTAATTTTGCAGCCTCTTTTTTGTTTTTTAGAAATTTATTTTGTTCTTCTTTTGTTTCATTATATATTTGAATAAACTCAGGAAGAATTATCGCCTCCGTAGTATCAGGGTTTGATATTATCTCAAGAGCAATTAAGCGAGAAATTTCTGCTTTGCGTTGATTGGCACGATTAATAATATACTGCGTTGGGTTTTCTTCCTCCCCATCGATTATCGGTACAACTTTTTTATATTCATAATAGTTATTGAAAGTTGAAACAATAGCATCGTTTCTAGTAGAACAAAGACTCTTTAGCTCTTCAAAAGAATCGAATCCAAATGCTACAAAAGCAATAGAACAATCGTCATGTGATGTGGGCTTATAATGATTATGCCAATTTTCTTCTAGCTCTTTGAAAGAATGAGATTTTGATAAACAATCTAAAAATACTGCTTCAACACCAATATTATCAATTGGCACATAAGGATCAAAAAAACCATCACTGCAAACAAATATTAGACTTTTGGGGGGTAATAAATATGAATTATAGTGTAAATTAGTCCTAAATGAGACTCCATTTTTTATGCAAAACAAATTATCAATAGCGCCTGAGCTATCTTCATCATCTGTTGTTAGCTGCTTTAATCCAAATTTTGGAATAAATGCATATGCTCTAGAATCACCAGCCCAAACAACATCCACCTTTATGGTATTATCTTCATTCACATTATATCGCGCGCCCACAAGGGTAGTTGGTAACAGCAATTGTCTTTGAGAAAATCCTAATCTAAGATGAAAAGCAGTTGCAGTTTTTTTCATTCCTTCGTAAATAAAATCAACGATGGTTTCTCTAGTTTTTTCATAGCTAAACTCTAAATCCATATTTTTCAAAACATAATATGCAAAACGCGCAATTACTATTCTTGATCCCCACAGTGCTGAAGTGTCTAAATCGTCATCTATCATAGGTTCGATAAGGAGTTTTAACCATTTTTCAAACGACTCATCTTTTATCAAATTTTTATCTTCTTCATAATATTCAGACAAAAAAGTTTTTGCTAAATCATCATAAAGTCTATATTGATCATAAGCTGATAATTCATGAACAAAAGAGCCAGAGCCACCTAAACCATCGGCTACAGCTATAATCCCTTCTTTATCACCTACTTTAACAAAAGGATTTGCGTCTTCGTTTTTTAGCACTTTATAAAATGCAAAATAATCAATTTTCATGGTTTTAAACAATAAATCTCATAATTTTCATATATGCAGCATTAACGACATTTTGAAGTTTTCCTTCACCTTTTCTCATGGTTATAAGGTATTTTTTTGTACCTTTGTCATCATATTTTTCAACTTCAATGACATTTCTCTTTTTCAATGCTGCAATATTATATGCTGCGCCGTGAGCTGGCCATGGTTTATCTAGAGGCGTTATATTAAACTCAGGATCCTCAGCTATTGTTTTATATTTTGCAAGGCCCCTATCGACTAATCCTTTGGCACTTGTTGTATAACCTCCACCAGCTCGTAAAGCAACAAAATAAAACTTTTTAAATCCTGCTTCTTTTGGCTCAATTGATAACACTCCTTGCCTTGAAATTTCCTTTAAATCCACAATTTCAATGTGATCTGCATCATCTGCCCACAATAAAGCACTTGTTTCTTTGTTGATTTTCCCATATCCTTCGGCAATTACTTCATCGACAGTTAAGCTTTTTTCTGTACCATCTGATAGCTTGACTAAATATTTATATTGCCCACCCTCTGTTATTTTTACAAAAGCCTTGACTCCCTTCTTTTTAAGAGTCTCTTTCCCAAATATGATTAAAGCCGCTTTATGTAAATCATGTGGTTTTACATCAAACCTATCAGCTGCCGCAGGTGTTTCATAGATATCTTCAACATCGATTTTGTCTTCTAAAACATCTATTATTTGCTGTGCTGAGGGTCTTTTTTTAGCATCTTTTGCTAACATCCAAAATAGTAAAGAAGAGAATTTGCATTTTTTATTTGATCCTAAAACTACATCAAACTTTGCATCAAGTTTAATTGGCGTATCTAAATAAACTGCTTCTCCAACAGGACAAGCATCTTCTATTACAGCTGGAAAGTTATTTGTCCAAAGCTTATGAAATACAATAGCTAAAGAAAAAATATCTGTCTTATTAGAAATAGTAGAGGCATCAATTTTCCCTTCACTTTCGAAGTTATATATTGCAATTTCTGGACTTTGATATCCTTCTGAAAACCCTACAGGGTATGCAAGCATTGGCTTGCCGTTAGCTCTTTTTCTTGTACCATAATCACTTGGATAAGACAAATCGAAGTCTATTAGATATGGTATTAGTTCTGAGCCCTTTTTTTGAATTAAAATATTTTTTTCCTTGATATCGCCATGAGTAACTCCAGCATCATGAATTTTTTTTATTAATAAGGCAATATCTGCACACAATTTGACAAAAGTTCGCAAAGTCATTTTAGTGTAATCTGCACCTTTGTTCTCATTTGGTATAAGCCTTGTCACTGTTGTAAAAAGGTTGTGGGCATCCCAAAAATTTTCTTCTTCAACAACAACATGGTCTTTAAGCGTTGTCAAGCCTTTTAGTAATTTGCGCATTTCAGCTTGCTTATTTTCAAGCCATTTAGCTACTTCCATTTGCTCGGAATATACAGGTTCTGGGATGCTTTTTGATGGTATTCTGGGGCCCATAGTAAATCTTTTTATAAAATACTTTTCGCCCTTATATTCACCAATTACAAATGCTCCATTCCCAGTAGCAGTCCATTTAATTGAACCATCAACAATATAGGCAGAGCCTATGGTATACTTTTTTTGATATAACATATTTAATCTCCTAGCAACTCAATATTTTTATATAGAGCCATTAAGACCCAATTGGAAATAGGTTATTTTAATTTCCTATTACACCTTTTCCCAAACTCTTAGACTGAAGAGGCTGATGCAGCAATAATTTTAATAATTTCATCAAACTCCATTTCTCCAAGACCAGCATCCATCATTGTAGGAACAAACTGACTGCGATTATATGATTGTTGCATTTTTTCATATACAGTTCCTGGTGGCGCAAACATAACAAGTCTTTTGCATCTTTCACTCAATTTAAAATCTGATTGAGATACAAAACGTGGCTTTATGCACATCCATGTGTTTAGCAATCCTTCCTCGTCAACCATGTTAGTAGGATAGTTTTTAGATTTTTTTGCTCTGAAAGGAAGCGCATCAGCATCGGTAAATAATACTATGACTTGACGGTCTTTTGGACCCCTAGCATTCCAATCAGCAGTCATTGCATAAAACAATGCTTCAAGGCCATTTTCAGGAGTATCCCCGCCACCATATGCACTAATACTATTAAGATACTTTTCATACTCGGCTTCATCGCCTGCAGAAAGATCAAACCATTCACTAATAGTCATCGCATCAGCACCATCTGCCTCATAGTCACGGAAAGTAATAATTTTAACATTTAGCTCCTCTACACTACTCCCATAGTCATTAGTCATTTTATCTACGAAATCAAGATAAAATTTCCTTGCATTTGCTTTTACTCTATCAATACAAGGGGACATGCTACCTGTACCATCGATACAAAATATTAAATCAATTTTTCGTTCTGTTTGTGAACCTAGTTTCAAAGCTGCCATTTTATTTTTCTCCTTTTTTATATTTTTCTTGATATAACTTCTCAAGTAAATTCCATAAATAAGTTGCAATACTACGTGGTTTTTTATTAGACATATATTCTGAAAATGCCTCTGCAAAAAACTCTTTAGCATTCGTTGCTGCATATTTTGAAAGATTTTTTTCAATTTGCTCTTTAGTAAAACTATTGTAGTATGAAAGAAATTCCTCGTTGTCGCTTAATTTAATTAAAAAATCCAATAAATGGCCAAATTCATGATAAACCGTTGAAATGACACTATCGCACCCTACGGGATGATGGCCAGTCGCATGGCTATATTTTAAGCTATTTAATAACCGCCTATAAGCAAGTCCTTTAAAATCACCTTCATCAAGAACCACTGCGTCAAATATTCCATGCACAGGATAAGCTTCAGCTGTAATATTAGCATCGCTATTATCATACTCAGTATTATCAATAAAAATCAATGTACGTGATGCTAAATTAATTATTGTATCATCTGAACAAATATCTCGTATTTTAAACTTTTCAATAATATCTCGATCAAGCAAACACAAGCTTCTCATTGTGTTCCTATACCCTGATACCGAACCCAAAAAACACATGCGGCTTCTAATCCTGGGGAATAGGTATAGTACGCGCGTAGCTCCACATATCAATATTTTTGCAACCTCTAAATGAAGCCCTGCAAAACTACAATAATCACAAATATCATTGCTCATCACAATTTGTTCTAACTCGGTTATATTGTTGGCACCTTCAATTTTATTAATTACATATTTTTCATCATAGCTTTTCAAAAAAACACGAGTTAAGCGTGATTTTAATAATTGCTTTTGTTCCTTAGTAAAACTTAACTTATTTCGTCTCATATACTTTTAACACCTAGCAAAAAATTTAGAAGCTTTCATTTCTTTTTTTAATATTATTTAAAATTAGGAATAATCATCATCTAATTGCTCCATAGACAAAAACCGCTGAAGGGCTCGATACTTAAACTTTGGATCAGAGAATGTCTCTAAACTGTATGGAGTAAGTTCTACTAAACCATTGTGATTCTTTTTAAATATTCCGTGATTTTCGCAAACATAACTTCGTATATATTGGGCTAAAAACAATGGGGTACCTAGCTTTTTAACATAAATTTCACCAGGTTTTATTAAGTCTAATTGACTTAATGGCAATATTGAAGCCTCTTGAAGTGCATTTTCATCTGGCTGAAGTTTAGACTGTAGTGATGGAACAGTATGCAATCCACATTCTTCAGAAAATACTTTTTTTGTAGCGAAACTTTGAGATCCTAAAAATGCATGTGTATTGCAGTTGTCATGAACAACTTGTGCAACTTGTTCGCCATAAACATTTTCTATTTGCTTATATGATTGAACAAACAAATGAAACCAAACTTTACGAGAACGTGAAGTAGAAATCTTATTATCAAAGTCTTTAATTCTAGGAATATTCCCAAACTCATCTAGTAAAAAATGCATCGGACGAGTATTTTTCCCAGATTCTGCCTGTTTTATCAAACTTCTATGCACCCAATCTATGGCTAATCCAGCAACAAGATTATCACTTTTATCATAATCTCTAGTAATTAAAAAGATGGCAAATGGCTGATCCCCTGCACTATCAATATCTATTGTATTGTTAGATGTGATAGAAAAAATATGTCCTTGTAACCAATCTTTGAGAGCTCCGTCAAATACACCTGTATAACTCCTCATTGTATTTGGTGCATTTCTAAGAGCCGTACACAAATGTGCCACAGAATCAAAAGTCTTATTTTGAATAAGCTTATGTTCAAATAAATCTTGTCCCGACTGTACGGGCAACTTTAATGCAAGATAATACTCATGCATAGTTTTAATGCTCATCATATCACGCGTAAACCCTGAATTAAAATTAGTTGCATCCTCAAGCATACATAGAAGAAGTCCCCTCAATAAGTCTTGAGCCCCATACTCCCAAGACGGATCTCTAGTGTTTTCTACTACAATAAACATGCTAGCTAATGAATTAACTAACTGTGCAACTGTAGCAGATATTTCATCTCTTTCTTTCCTTTTTGCTTGCTCAAAATAAGCATTGTTAGGGTATGCTCTACCTTTATATTCTATATAATTTTCCTTAAATTTATCCGGAGGTGCCGCTAGAATCAACCCTTTGCGTATTGCTCCTTTACGCATAACTGCACCTTTACCAATGTCCAAAAGCTCCATCTGTTTATCATATGCTTCCAAAAAAGGATTCCATTTATCTGTTCTTGCACTATCTTTAAAGTTTAATACAAACAACTTATAGCCCATATCCTGAAGATGTTTTGCATTTCTATCAAACAATTCCCCTTTGGGATCGGTTAAAAATAAGTTTGGCTTATTTTTTTGCGATGAAATTGCACGTAATTGAGGTTCAACGCAACCAGTAGTTTTTCCACTACCTGTTGTTCCGACATAAAGCTCATGACTACAGGGTAGATAATAAAATCTAAGTCTACATTTTTTCTTCTCATTTTCGGGCAATTTTTGAAATTCATCCATTGAATATGCTGTCCCATCTGGAGCTACCATATCACTTGCCGTAGGATAACCTTGCATCTCTTTATTAGGCAATTCATCATAAAAAACCTTTTGCACACCTTCTTTTTCTGTAAGCTCAGTGTAATGCATCTTTTGAGCATTTTCTAAATATTGCTCTATATATTTTTTACGGATATTTTTTACTATAAACGACTTATTCATGCTTGTCTCCTTATTAAAATCCTATTTCTTTTGTGGGTCTTTCTGAAGAATTAGTTACATTCTTCCACTCTTTTTTCTCGTAGTTATTTATATATCCCATTCTTTCAAAATAATCTAACGATTCTGAGGTGATTGCTTCAACAAATGAAAAATCTATATTTGTTTTCCCATGAGCGACAATTATATCTTGTAAAATAGTAGAAATATAAACAAAGTATGTACATGCATCTTCTGAGTATTTTTCTTTTGCTACTTGTGGTAATACTGTAATTCCAGAAAAAAGGTATTTTTCAGAAAGCTCAGCTACTTCATAAAACAATTTAGCTTTTTCTTTATTTCCTTCAAGTTTATATGCATATGCTAATAAATACATAGACATAATATCGCCCCACAATGTGCATTGCAAAAGGCGCCTTTTTGCCTCTTCCATATCCTTTGTACAGCCAATTCCCAAAAGATGTAAAAGTCCACACTGACGTGTAATAATAATATTGCCAGAAACACTAGCTGCTCTAATTTTAGAAAACCTAATGCTAGGGTTATATACAATATAGAGATTATAATTAAACCAATCTTTTTTAATAAAAAAGTTAGATCTGTCGCTTTCTGATAAATTTTGCAACTCAGTTAGAACATCTCCCTTTACATCAAATAAAATATCTTCGCCAGAAACTTCTGTGCTATAGTTACGTTCACTATATAGTGCTAGCCTATCTGATGCCAATTCCAGCTCCATTAATTTCCCAATAATAATGTTTTGATATTGCTCTATTAATTTTGAAGACATTTCATAGGCATTACCTATCAACTGAATAATTTGCTTTGCATCTTTTTTAAATTCCTCAACTTTCGTGTTCGACATTATCGTAGTACAAAGCAACATATCATATAATATATCGTATTCTTCTATAATTTGTTTCATATTTGTTTTTATCTCCCCCAACATTATTACTTTTTTGCAATTTATCTTTTTTGTAACTGAGAACTTGTTCCATCAAAACAAAGATTTACACTAAAAAATGACTTTAGTATAGCTAAAATCCATATCTTTGAGGTAATTAAATAGTTCTCTCCCCCACACAGGCTTAATTATATAAACTTTTTACAAAACCATAAGATACACAAGTATTTTGAATTTATAAATTATATAAGCCTTGTATTCAAATTTACCTTTATAACCCCCCTATTGTCAATGTTGACTATTTTTCATAAAAATAGAGTTAATTCTGTAGTTAATTCTCAGAGTAAGTGCAACTTTCGGCGGACCGCCTCTCATAATTTCCCAAAGTAAGTGCATTTTTATTTTTTCCAACATGTTTTAAAATATTGGTATGCAGTTTTGCAAATTCAGAAAGGGGAAAATGATAAAAAACAGTTGCTTTCCTATTTAAGTCTAATGTTAACATAAAACATGCTCTAAAAGAGTCCTTCATAAATTGACTTTATATTCTAAATCGTGATATTATAAAAAAACACAAATGGAGAAGTACCCAAGAGGTCGAAGGGGCTCCCCTGCTAAGGGAGTAGCACTGTGAAAGGTGGCCCGGGTTCAAATCCCGGCTTCTCCGCCACAAAAAAGAGCTTGCTGCATAGTGAAGCTCTTTTTTTTGTGCCCTTTTCATCTATCTCAACTTTTAAATTGTTACACTTTTTCGTAATGTCATCTAATATTAGGCCTTTTTCTTCTTTTCAATAAATTTGACAAGAAAATATGTGCCTACAGTTAGTCCTGCACCACCAAATATACTTAGGAGAATGTATAACCATAGAAGGTTTGGACCACTAGAAACAGATGGTGTATCTACTGTTGATTCTTCCCATCTTGCAACTAGTGACATATCATTTGAAGACACATATAAATCACCGTCTTCAACTTTTTGATTCCCATTATACCAACCTAAAAATGTATAGCCTTCTCTTGTGGGGGTCTCTGGTAAAATTATCTGACTGTCATAAGTTACCGTTATTGCAGCTATATCTTCAGCATCGTTATAATTTAAATAACAGTTTAAAGTATATTGGTTAGCTTCATAAGTTGCTAAAATCTCAAAGCCCGTTTCATAATCAAACATAGTTTCTGATGTCACATCAGACTCATTTCCTGTTGCAACATCTTTATATATCCAATTTGTTAATGTATAGCCTTGTTTTGCATCTTTATGAGATTCTTTTAAGGAAGATAAAGTTTCATATTCTTTCCCAACGATAATCTCTACATCTTGAAGTTCTTCCTTTACATCACTGTCAGCGATAAAAGAGGCTATATCAACTACTTTAATCCATTTTGCGTAAAGTGTAATATTTTCTGCAGGCATTGAGGTAAATACATAGCTATTTGTAAGTGCTGCATTTTTATACCATCCATCAAAAGCATAGCCTTTTTTTGTTGGATTTTTAGGTGCTATAACTTTATCATTATAATCTTCAGTAATTTGGCTAACTGCTGTTCCACCATTACTATTAAATGTAATTATAAATTGGCAAATATTATATTTTGCTGTAACTAAAATGTGTCTAGTTACTTTTGTAAAGTCAGCATCCCATTTTGAAAAAGCATAACCTGTTAATGCTGGAGCTTCTGGTGCAGTTGCATTCAAGCCATATTCCACCTCTTGGGTTTTTAAAATGCTAGTGTTATCGTGGTTGACAAAAGTTACTCTATACTTGTTTGTTTTACTAGTATATGTTGCAAACAATGTTATATTTTCCGCAGGCATTGTTTCAGGAATATTATCATCCCACCCTTTAAAAGTATATGTGTATTGTAGAGTTGATGCTTTGGTTGGATTATCTGGATTTATTATTGCATCACCATACTTTTTGGTTTGCCTGTCATGCTCTGTATCCCCGTTTATAAATGTTATGGTATAAATGTTTCTAGTATAGTAAGCCTTTAATACAAGACTTTCATCTCCCAAAATTTTCCCCGATAACATTGAATTGATGGAAGTATAACTAAATCCGACATATCTATTATCATAATTTGGTATGCTTACAATGGTGTCTGTTTCACCAAATTTAGTCTCATCACTTTCAAACAAAGTATATTCATTATTCGCAATATTTTGTTTATAGTACTCAATCTTATATTTAGTATTGAGATTTACTATCCAATTCGCATAATAAGTTACATCACTTGCAGGCATATGAGCATCTACATCAAATAAAACGCCATCTCCGTTTGGCTTAGTATACCACCCACCAAATTCATATCCAGCTTTTGTAGGAACACTTGCCCCTGGTAATACTTCATCATAATATGCCAATTTTTGATAATGCACACTACCATCATTTATATAAGCTATGCTGTAAGTATTTCTAGTGTAATATATCTCCAATGTAAGTGAACCATCCCCAGCTATTATGCCAGAAACAATAGAATCAATTGAATTAAAAGAAAATCCATCATATTTATTTTCATATCCAGTTGCCGTTACAATTATGCCAGTTGTTCCAGCATGATTATCATCAACTTTCTCAAGAACATATGTTGGCGGTTCTTCTGCACTTTGAAGATAATACTTAATAGAAAAAGGAGTATTATCCTTTGGCTTCCAGTTTGCATAAACTGTCGTATTATTTGCCGGCATTTTATTAAATTCAAAAGCAGTTAAAAAAGTTTCATTATCTATATACCAACCAAGAAAATCATAACCATCCATTGTTGGGTCAGCAGGTGCTTCTACTGTAGTGTCATAATCTTGTGTTTTGGCTGCGACATTACTTCCACCATTACTATTAAATGTGATGGTATATGAATTGATTTCATACATTGCTTTAACTAAAAGCGTCTCTTTTACTTTTGCAAATGAAGTACTCCAGCCTGTAAAATTATAGCCTATTCTACTAGGATTAGCTGGAGCTTGCGCATCCAAATCATATTCAACATATTCAGTTCTTAAAACACTTTTATCATGATCTTCAAAAGTTACTTTATACTTATTTGTTGTCCTTAAATACCGCGCTATTAGCGTAATATTATCTGCTGGCATAGTTGTAGGCACTTCTTTAGACCATGATGTGAAAGTATATGTATATTGTTGAGTTGCCGGCTGTTCAGGATTTGATACAGTTGCTAAAGTTGCACCATATCTTAGAGTTTGAGTGTTATGAACTGCTCCCTCATTTTTAAAAGTTATAGTATAAGAGTTTCTATTGTAGTAAGCTTTTAATGTAAGTGAACCATTTGCTAGGATTTCTCCTGTTGGCGTAGAGCCCTCTAGAATATATGTAAAACCTTCATACCTGCCAACAAGCCCTGTTAAATTAACTGTCGTTCCAGTTGTCCCTTGGCTGTAAATTGGGGTAAGCTCTGTATAATAATCATCATTTATATTTTGCTGATAATATTTTATGCAATATGTAGTATCTTCTCTTGGATTCCACTTAGCATAAAGTGTAGCACCATTTAGTGGCATATTATTAAACACAAAGATATTTTCAAAAACACCATTATCTGTATACCAATTATCAAATATATAACCTTGCTTTGTGGGATCTTCAGGTTTTTGTACTAGACTTTGATAAGCTTGGATTTTAGCTTCAACAGCACTTCCACCATTACTATTAAATGTGATGGTATAGTCGTTAATGTCATACTCTGCTGTAACTGTGAGAGCAGTTGTAATATTTGTAAAAGTTTTATTCCATTTTTTAAAAGTATAACCTGCTTTTTCAGTGTTTGTAGGTGCAGTTGCTGCAAAACCGTAGCCCACATTTTGAGTTGTCGTAGAATTTTCACCATAATTAAAAGTTACTTCAAATGTGTTTCTTGTTTCAGTATATATTGCTTCAAAGGTTATATTATCACTAATCGTATCAGGAATGTCTTTGTCCCACTTTGAAAAAGTATATGTAAATTCTGCAGTTGCTGACTTTGTAGGATCATTTGGTTTTACTATATTTGCTCCATATCTTAAATTTTGGACATCATAATTGGGATTCCCATCGTTTACAAAAGTTGCTACATAAATAATTCTATTGTAGTAGGCTTTTAATATTAGTGAGCCATTTGCCAATATTGTTCCTGAGAGGATAGAGTTATTTGTTGTAAATGTAAAACCTGTATATTTGTTTTCATAGTTTAATATGCTTGCTATTGTATCGGTTGTACCAGTTGGTGTATCATCTTCAAAAAATAAAGTGTATCCATCATTTCCTATATTTTGTTGATAGTATTGGATTGTATATTTAGTATTTGTATTGGCAGTATATGTTGCTTTGACTGTAAGAGCTTTGGTTACATTAGTAAAAATAGTATCCCAGTTTGCAAACTCATATCCTGCTCTTGTTGGACTGTTTGCAGGTGCTATAGCATTTCCACCATGCTTTACTTCTTGTTCTCCGATTACAGGAAAATTATTAAAATCAACAAAATTTACCTTATATTTATTTCGGTTATAATAGACTTTTAATGTAAGCTCTGAAACAGCTGGTATTACCCCAGATAAAATTGAGCCATTTGATTCATAAGTAAAACCTTCATATTTGTTTAAATAATTTTCCACATAAACCGTTTGTCCAGTTGTACCAGTTGGTGAATCATCTTCAAAAAATAAAGTGTATCCATCATCTCCTATATTTTGTTGGTGATATTCAATTTTATAACTCATGTTAGTTTTCGGTGCCCAGTTAGCGGTAAACAATCTATCCCCAGTGCTCCCAGTAGGAATAGTCACAGTTAAGTGGTTTCCTGTTAAGCCTGCTCCACTCCACCCTATAAAATTGTATCCATCTCTTGTTGGAGCATTTAATTCTATGTCAAGAGAGTTAAATGTATAATCATAAGGATTTGATGCGTTATTGGTACCACCATTAAGGTTATATGAAATAATATAGCTATCTAAATCCCAATTAGCATCATATGTTTTAGAAGATGTAGTATTTATATCAAAAGTTAAATTCATTGTATTTTGAGGCAATCCACCTCCAGACCATCCAGTAAATGTATAACCCTTTCTTATTGGATAACCCACATATCCTATGCCAGAGTGAATAGAAGTATACCCAGTAAACTCCCCGCCATATAAATTGAAAGTTAAATACTCTTCTACATCAGCTCGTATTTTCCCATAATAATTTGACCATACACTTGCACTTGTATAATCAGAAATATTTGCAAAAGGAACAAATATTGAAGCATGGTTATCTGCATTCATCCCAATTCCAGAATTAGAAAAAGCAGAAGCATGGAGTGTTGGTGGTGTTGCCCCTTCCATTGTTATTGAAGTTAGATTTACACAGTTCTTAAAAGCATTTTGGTCTATAGTCTGCACAGAACCTGGTATTTTTACCCAAGTTAAAGAATAACAATTTGTAAAAATATTTCCCCGTATAAGCGTGGTTCCATTTGGAATTTCAACTGAGGTTAAGGAAGAACAATTTGAAAAAGTAGCAGAATTTAAAGTTGTAACCCCGCTTGGGATAATTATTGACTTTAACGATGTGCAATTAGAAAAAGCCCCGATCGATATAGAATTAATGGTAGTAGGAAGAATAACTTCAGTAATTTTTTTGTTATAAGCAAAAGCATAATCTCCGATTTTTGTCACAGTGCCTGGTATTAAAGAAGCATCCCAATCTTTGTTTGCAGGGTAATATTTTAGCTCTGTTTGATTTTTATTATATAAAACACCGTTAACAGATGAAAAAGAATTACTATTTTCATCTACAGTTACATTTGAAAGTGATGTGCAACCCATAAAAGAATCTGGGGAAATAATTGTTACGCCACTTGGAATAAAGATTGAATTTAGGTGTTTGCATCCAGAAAATGCCTCAGTATGTATTTTAGATAACTGGCTATTACTTGGAATTATTACTTGATTTAGATATATACAATTGTCAAATGCATATTCTGATATCTCTGTCACAGAAATAGGAAGCTCATAATGTGTCTCAATTTTTTTTGAAGGATAACAGTATAAAGTAGTCTTAGCTTTATCGTATAACACATCTCCATCAGATAAAAAATTAGGATTATCTTCAGCTACAATTATATTTGAAAGTGATGGACAACCTGAAAATGCCTGTGGAAGAATCTCTGCAATACTGTTTGGAATTGTTATAGACTGCAAATTTATACAACCTGTAAATGCACCACCGGGGTCACCAAACTCATTAAATATACTTGTTACTGGAACATCATTGAGTGTTGCAGGAATTATCACCGAAGTAACCGAAGTATCACAATCAACAACACGATATGTGCCATTATGCAAATCATAGTATAAACCATCATGAGGTCCTTCTTTAGCCTCAACTTTGCTTATTTTATCTACTTTTATTGATGTAAAAATCAACAATAAAAGCAAGAAAGCTAGTAATACTAGCATAAATCTCTTAATCTTAAAATTTACTATTAAACTTTTTTTCATGGTGCATCTCCTATCTATGAACATACGTATATTAAATGTTAATAAATGCTTATAATCAAATATTAGCACAATCACTATTAAAAAGTAATATTGTGTATAAAAATTCATACAAAAAAACACCGCTCTTTTTTCCTACTTAGATAGCCTTAAATTCATTGACTTTAACCATATAAAAATATAAATTTATGGTAGAAATTAATTGAGGTGGGATGGTGGGAAAATGACGCTGACTATTGTAGTCGCAGTGCTTTCGTGTATTGGTGTTTTATTACTTGTTTTAATTCGCCCTTATGTAAAAATTAAAGGACATAAAGTCGCAATATATTATTTGCCTGCTTTAGTTGGGGCAATTATTTTAATGACAGCAAAAAATGTTGATTTTTCTTTTGTTGCATCAAGTTTTACTGAAAATACTGCAGTTAACCCATTGAAAATATTAGTGTTATTTATTTCAATGACTATTTTATCAATCTATCTTGATGAAGTAGGATTTTTTAGATATCTTGCCACACTTGCTGTCAAGCGTGCAGGAAAAAATGGAATCGCTCTCTTTACAATCTTATATTTTACCGTTGGAGCAATTACCATTGTCACTTCAAATGACATTATAATACTTACCTTTTCACCCTTTATTTGTTATTTTGCAAAAAATGCAAAGATTAATCCTTTGCCTTATTTAATCGGAGAATTTGTCTCTGCAAATACTTGGAGTATGGCCTTAATTATTGGAAATCCCACAAACATTTTTCTTGCAACTGGAGCTTCAATAAATTTTGTTGATTACGCTACAGTTATGGCAATCCCTACAATCTTTGCAGGGGTTATTGCATATTTGATACTTTTATTAATTTTTGGTAAAACTCTCAAAAATGAAAAGATAGAAGCCGATACTACAATTATGCATATTGAAGACAAGATAGGAGTCATCATTGGACTAGTTCATTTAATAGGTTGCACTATACTTCTTGCTATAGCATCATATGTCAACTTTGAGATGTGGCTCATTTGTCTAGCATTTGCAATTAGCCTTTTTATATGCATCACAATACTAAAGTTAATACAGAAAAAAGCACCAAAAGAGCTTTTAAGGTGTCTAAAACGCTCTCCTTGGGAGCTTATTCCTTTTGTTTTATCAATGTTTATTATTGTATTAGCACTCGAACAAAATGGTGTTAGCGCCTTTATGGCAGACTTTTTAAGCAAAGGCGAAGAAACAATTAATTATGGGTTTGCAACATTTTTTATAAGCAATATTATCAATAATATTCCTGCTAGTGTTTTTCTAAATTCAGTTATTTCATCAGCTAGTCAAGCTGGAAAAGCCAGAGTTTATGCCGCAGTTATTGGAACTAATATCGGTGCATATTTAACCCCCGTTGGCGCACTTGCTGGTATAATGTGGAGCAACATTCTTTCAAGACACGATGTTAAATTTGGCTTTGGAAAATTTATCCTTTATGGCTTAGTCATTTCCATTCCAACACTCTTTGCTGCAATTGGTGGATTATACATTTCAATGCTTTTTTAACATGAAATTTTTTAATAAAAATGTATGTTGAACTGAACGCTTTTTGAAGAATTTATAAAATTGTAGTATAGAATTTAATATTAAAACTTAATTAAACAAACAAAAGTTTATTAAAATATCTTACCTAAAAACAATCAATTTTTATGATGAACTTTTTAAAAAGCAACTTTTGCTCTTTTCCTTTTTGGTTTTTTAGAATTATAAATCATTATTAACATTATAATTAGCAATAAAAGAGATAGCCCTATACCAAAGCCAATCAACCATGTTAAATTTTCTAATGTGGGTTTTGGTAAATTTGCTATTTCTCCTGGATTGTCAGGCTCTATTGGAGTGTTTCCTGTTGTTCCACCTGCTGCAGATGCATCTTGTATTCCCCATTTTGCTGACAATGCTACATCGTGTGGAATGTTAAAAATATCTTCATTTTGAAGTTTCCTGTCGACATGACCTTCCGAACAATACCACCAACCGTCAAAGTTAAATCCTTTTCTCGTAACTTCTGGCAAACCATACAAACTATCATCATAAGAGACTATCATAGAGTCTATTGATGTCCCGCCTGCATCATAGCCTAAATGAAATGATATTTTATACTTGTTAGCCTCATAATCTCCTATTATTTCAAACTTAAAATTATAATTAAAATCAACATGTTCTATTATATATTCACTATGATCATCTAAATTTTTATATCTGAAATTTTTCAATGTATAGCCTGTCTTTCCATCGCTATATAACTTCAGTAAAGAGTCTAATGCCTCTTTTTCTTTTCCTACGACAAACTCTTGCTTCATGACTTCTGATTTACCTTTTATGAAAAGCTTTATATTAATATTAGAAGTCCATTTTGCATAAATATCTTTAGCTTCATTGTGAATTTTATTAAAATCAAAAGCTTCGTTAAATGATAGGCTAGTATACCAACCAGCAAAGGTAAGATTAGCTCTTATTGGAATAATCGGTTTATTAATTTTAGTATCATAATCTACGCTATCTTCCCCAATTATTCCTTGATAATCCTTAAAAAGCACTTTATTTTTAGTAGCTTCCCAGTGAGCTGTGTACGTTTTTTCAATCATTGGGGCAGGCTCAGAGATATGTCGAACATCTACTACTTTATTGGTATTTCCTTCTAAATATGTTCCACTCCAGCCTATAAATATATAGCCTTTTCTCGTTGGATTTATAAGTGGAGTATATAAATCTTCAATATCATATGTATCGGGATTAACACCATCAACAATTCCGCCATTTAAGTTATAGGTAACCTTATATTGTTTAGGAGTCCACTTCGCATAAATTGTAACATCTTCAGCTGGCATCGTTGTAAACTCATAAGGAATATTAAATGTTTCATAATCTAAAAACCAGCCTATAAATATATATGCTTCATTTGTTGGAGGCTCTGGCTCAATCACTTCGTCTTGATAATATAAATCCCTTGGTGCATAGCACTCATTAAAAATGAGCTTATATACAGTTTTTCCATATGTTGCTTTAAAAATTTTGTCTTCAGTTATATTTGAAAAATTAGATGGGTTCCAACCTTTAAAATAATGCCCTACTTTTGAAGGATTTTCTGGAGGCACAGCAACTTGACCATGAAGCACCGTACTCTCTTTTAAAATAGTGCCATCATCATCTTGAAAAGTTACTGTATACGAATCTGCTGCATATACTTTGTTTATATCAGATAAAAACAAGGGAGTAGCTAAAACAATTAGTGCTATTAATAGCCCTACAACAAAAAAACCTATGAGCATTTTATTCCTCAATTGCTTTTCCATAATTTTCCTTTAAAATTTTATCGCTTTGAAATGTAAAGTGTTGCTTTAGTATGTTAGAGTATCACATAATAAGTGAAAAAAATCAAAGCTTTTTTAAGTTATTGTCATATTTTAGCAAAATTTTCAGTTAACCAACTACTTGCACTCAAAAATTAACTTTTATATTTTCTCTTAACTTTATTCTTTGTCATCTTTTTCAGGCAAATCTTCTATGAAGTCGTTAGATGTATTAGTTTGAGTTGCAACTTTTTTCTTCTTCAAGACAAAAGCAGCAATAAATATTGCACCTGCTATTAAAGCAAGCCCTACCCCTATTCCTATACCAATATACATCAATTGAGCATTAGAACTTTCTTCTTCCCATCTAGCCGTTAAAGCAAGGTCATTAGGAATTGCAAAGATATCTCCATTTTGAACAAACATATCATTTTCATTGCTGTACCATCCTACAAACCTATATCCTTCTCTTGTAGGAATTTCTAAAAAGTCAATTTTTTCATCATACAATACTGTTCTCGACTCTAAAGCCTCTTTACCATCACTATCTAAATACAAAAACACTTCATACTGATTTGCTTCATAATTAGCTATAACTTCAAATCTAGAGTCATAATCTAAAACGGTTGTTTCTGTTATTTCATTAATTTCTGCATTATCTAGATTTTTGTAACTTAAACTTGTTAATGTATAGCCTGTCTTTGCATCTTTATATTGCTCCATTAAACTAGCCCAAGTTTCACCTTCTTTACTAACAACTATATTTTCTTTTATTTCACTAGGATTATCATCAATAACAAGTTTGATATCGACATTGCAGGTCCATTTTGAATAAATCGTTTTATTTGCATTATACACCTTATTAAAATCAAACTTTTCAGTTAAAGCTACATCTGCATACCACCCATCAAATACACAATTAGTTTTTTGAGGATCTGCTGGCTTTGTAATTTTATCACCATAATTTACTACTACTTGAGTTTCTTCTCCATTTTTCTTAAAAGTAATTGTATACTTATTAATCGTATATGTTGCTCTAACAGTTATAGCTCCCACAATTGTTTTAAAAGATGTATCCCATCCCTTAAATGTATATCCTACCCTTGTAGGGTTTATAGGGGCTGTTACATTAGTAGATTCATATTCGACATCTTGTGTTTTTAAAACACTATCATCAAAATCAACAAAAGTTACTTTATATTTATTGATGGTTTCTATATATGTCGCAACAAAACCTATATCTGCAGAAATTGTTTCAGGAACATTAGGGCTCCAACTTTTGAAAGTATATGTATATTTTGCATCGGAAGCTTTTGTAGGAGTTGAGGCAGGTTTAATTATATTCCCACCATACTTAATTTCTTGCATATCATATTGCTCATTTTCATTAATAAAAGTTGCCCTATATATCTTCCTATCATAATAGACTTTTAATGTAAGTGTGCCATCTCCTGCAATTTTTCCAGACAATACAGAGCCAGTTGCGGTATATTGAAAACCAGGATATTTGTTTTCATAACCAGTTAAAGTAGTATTAGTGTCAGTTGTGCCATACTGAGTTTCTTCTTCATAAAAAGCATATCCACCTACTATCTTTTCTTGATAGTATCTAATTTTATATGCTGTATTTGTACTAGGTGTCCAATGCGCAGTGTATACTCTATGACCCGTGTTACCTTTAGAAATCACCACACCCATTGTGCACTCTTCTAAACCTGTCCCAGTCCAACCGAGAAAGATATAACCTGCTTTCTTAGGATTTTTTAATGTGATATTTTCACTTTCAACATTGTATGTTGTAGGATTTGTCGCAGCTTCATCTCCATTTCCACCATCTAAATTGTAGTCGATAGAATACGGGATTAAATTCCATTTTGCATAAAGCTTAGCGCCATTCAAGGGCATAGTATTGAATTCAAAAGGATTTTGAAATTCACCATTATCTGTATACCATGCATCAAATGTACAACCAAGTTTTGTAGGGACTGCGGGAGCTTCTACCATTGCTTCATATCGTTTATTTATTTGGCTAACATCACTTCCGCCATTGCTGTTAAAGGTAATAATGTAATTATTCCTATTGTAATGTGCCTTTAATACAAGTGAACCATCTGCTGCAATTATGCCAGAAATGATAGAATTTATTTCAGTGTATGTAAAGCCCGCATACTTATCTACATAGCCTATTATACTTGCTGTTGTATCGGTTGTGCCAAATTTAGTATTGTCTGTTTCAGCTAATGTATACCCATCATTATTAATATTTTGTTTGTAATATTCGATTGTATATTTCGTATCGGTATTTGGATTCCATTTTGCATAAAGTATAGCGCCATCTAATGGCATAGTATCAAATACAAATAGATTTTGGAATTCACCATTATCTATATACCAATCAACAAAAGTATAACCAGTGCGTTTTGGATTTTCAGGTTTTTCTATCGCTGTTTCATAACCTTGTGTTATTGAATTTACTACAGCATCACAATTAGTATTAAAAGTAATTGTATATTGATTTGCCGTATATGTTGCTTTGACTGTAAGAGCTTTAGTTACATTAGTAAAAATAGTGTCCCAGTTTGCAAACTCATATCCTGTTCTTGTTGGATTGTTTGCAGGTGCTATAGCATTCCCACCATGTTTTACTTCTTGTTCGGGAATTATAGGAGAATTATCAAAATCAACAAAATTTACCTTATATTTATTCCTATTGTAATATGCCGTTAATACAAGTGAACCATCACCTGCAATTGTTCCAGATGTTAAAGACTTTGTTTCAGTAAATGTAAAGCCTTGATATTTATTTTCATAATCTATAATACTTGCTGTTGTATCGGTTGTGCCAAATTTCGTGCTATCTGTTTCTACCACAGTATATTCATCATTTTCTATGTTTTGTTGGTAATATTTAATGGTATATGGCGTATCAGTTTTTGCAGTCCATTTTGCATAATATGTCTTATCACTTGTACTTCCTAGAGGAATTTCTGTGATTACACTTCCCCCAAAGGATAAATTATCATACCAACCATCAAAAGTATATCCAGCTCTTGTTGGCTCTAAAAGCATTAGAGCTAAATCCTCAGCTACATAATTTGCTGGATTATTTACATGATTCGTTCCACCATTTAGCTCGTATGACACATTATATACAGGGCCCCAATAGGCTGTATATGTCTTTAGTTCAGTATTATCTGCTGGTAATGTTAGCTCTACAACAACTCCAGGCTTACCTACTTCTCTCCAGCCATTAAATGTACTTGCAGCTTTAACTGGATTTATTAAAGTTATGGTATTGTTTTCAACATTATGATTAAAGGTCTTTTCACTAGAAAACTCTCCCCCATCTAAATTAATGGTTACAAACTCCAAAGGATATGGGTATATTTTATTAGCATGGTTTGACCATTCTGTTGCTTCCTTATATGTTGAAACACTTGCATGTGGAACGTAGATTTTTGCATCCTCACTTGACATCCCTGAATTAAATATATCACTCCCTATACTTGGAGGAATTGAGCCTTTTAATATTATCTCCTTCAAGTTAGCACAAGAATCAAAACAATCATTAAGATTTGTCACCTGATCTGGAAGTGTAATTGACACTAAAGCATTACATGCAGCTAAAGATGTATTCGCAATACTTTTTAATTTACTACCTTCTGCAAATTTTATAGACTTTAATGCCGTGCACCCCGAAAAAGCTCTATTATCAATACTTTCAACTCCACTTGGAATTTCTATTGAAGTTAAGGATGTACACTTAAAGAAAACATAGGTTGCTATAGTTTTTGTGTTTGGAGAAAGTGTTACTGAATTTAAAGCTGTGCAGGTATGAAAAATAGAAGCATTTATTGTTTCCACACCATCTGGTATTGTCATATTTGTCAAAGAGCTACAATTCGCAAAACAGCTTCTAAATATGCTTGTAACTCCGCTAGGAAGCACACAAGAAGTCAAAGATGAGCAGCCAAAAAAGGCCCAACCTCCCAGTTTAGTCAATTGGCTGCTTGCTCCAAATGTTACCGTTTCTAGTTTAGAACAACCACTAAAGGTGTATCTATCAATTTCTGTCATACTGTCTGGTATTTCAATTGAAACTAAGGATGTACAATCTTGAAATGCATATTCTCCAGTACTTGATAAATTAATATTTACTGCATATGTCACAGATCCTAATGCGTCACAACCCGCGAAAGCTTTGGAGCCACAAGATGTTACATTAACTGGAATTATTATGGATGCTAGGCTCGTGCAATTTTCGAAAGAACTTGCTCCTATTCCGACTAAATTATTGGGAAAAACTATTGAGGTTAACGATGCGCAACCTTTAAATGCCTCATCATTTATAACTTTAACTGGATATAGTCCATTTGTAGCATCATCATATTCTTCGGGTATTGTTATCTCTGTAGGTGTTCCTGTATATCCAGATACAGCATAGTGTGGGCTAGCCCCTCCTACAAAGGTATAGACTGCATCGCCAGCAGCTTCTACTTTATTTATGTTTTTATGATTAAAAAATGAGGGAGTAGATGTTAAAAGCAAGGCTATTAATAATAATCCTGCAATTAAAAATACAAATTGTGCCTTATTTTTAACATTCATTTTCATAACTTTATCCTTTATTCTTTATCTTTTTCTACTTGTTTTTCTAAATTTTCTATTTTGCTAGTAATAGCCTTTGCTTGTGCATTATTTTTCTTAACCAAGATATAGAAAGCAGCTAGTAGTATGATTGCAGTTAAGACTGCTCCTAAACCAAATCCAACTCCTGCATAAAGCCATGGAAAATCGCTTGTTTCTTTTTCCCATTTTGCTATTAATGAAGTGTTGTTAGGACTTGCATAAATATCACCATTTTGCACAAACATATCACTAGCATTATCGTACCAACCTAAAAATTTATATCCTTCTCTTTTGGGGCTAGCTAAGAATAGTATTTCTTCATCATATGACACAGTTATTGGAGGAGGATCTGTTGCACCATTATCAGGATACAAAAATACTTTATATTGGTTTGCTTCATAATTAGCTATAATTTCAAACCTTGAATCATAATCAAATACAGTCGTCTCTGTTATTTCATTAATTTCTGCAGTATCTAAATTTTTATAACTCAAATTAATTAGGGTGTATCCTGTCTTTGCATCTTTATATTTTTCTATCAGGCTAGATAGAGTATCTACTTCTCGTCCAACTATGGTGTTTTCTTTTATCTCACCAGGGTTGTCATCAATAACAAGCTTTACATCAAGATTACAAGTCCATTTTGCATAAATAGTTTTATTTGCATTATATACCTTATCAAAATCAAATTTTTCAGTTAAAGCTATATCTGCATACCAACCTTCAAATGCACAATTTGTCTTTTCAGGATTATTTGGTTTTGTAATTTTATCGCCATAACCTACTGTTACTACAGTTATGTGACCATTTTTCCTAAATGTAATATCAAATACTATTTTTTTCCATTTTGCATAAAGATTAATACTACCCATATTACTAGAAATAGTTTGAACTACTTCGCCTGCAAAGTTTATATTGTCATACCATCCAAGGAAGTTATATCCTACTTTTGAAGGATCTTTTAAAACTACAGCACTAGCACCTATTGTATAACTTGAAGGATTTGCTATATGATTTTCACCGCCATTTAAAACGTAATTAATTTGATATGTAGAAACGCTGTATGTTGCTGTCACTATCAAATCAGCAGTTATATTTGAAAAATTAACATCCCAACCTATAAAAGCGTAATTTTCTCTTGTTGGATTTACTGGTGCTGTTGCACTAGAACTATATTCTACCATTTGAGTTTTTAAAACCCTTCCATCAAAATCTTTAAAAGTTACAGTGTATTTATTTATCACTTCTATATATTGAGCTACAAACTCAATAGTTGTAGAAATAGTTTCAGGAACAGATGGATCCCAGCCATTAAACTTATATGTATATTTTGCATTCGCTTCTTTTGTTGGATTTGTTGTAGGAATTAATATAGACCCGCCGTATTTTAATACTTGAACATCATAGGCGGTATTGCCATTTGTAAAAGTTGCAGTGCAAATATTTCTATTGTAATAAACTTTGAGTGTAAGTGAGCCATCTGCTGCAATTGTTCCTGAAATCATAGAATTTGTTTCACTATATGTAAAACCAGTATATTTATTTTCATATCCTGTCAATGTAATTTCGCTATCTGTCGTCCCAAACAAAGTATTATCGGTATCATATAATTCATATTCGTCACTTGCTATCTTTTCTTGATAATATTCAATTGCATATGGAGTATCAGTGTTCGCATCCCATTTTGCATAGAGTGTAGCACCATTTAATGGCATGGTATTAAATACAAAAAGTTTAGTAAATTCATCATTATCTGTATACCAATTAACAAATGTATAACCAGTGCGTTTTGGATTTTCAGGTTTTTCTATTGCTGTTTCATAACCTTTAGTTATTGAACTAACCACCGCATCACAATTAGTATTAAAAGTAATTGTATATTGATTTGCAATGTATGTTGCTTTAACTTTAAGAACTTGAGTTACATTAACAAAAGATGTATCCCAACTTAGAAACTCATATCCTTCTCTTGATGGCTCTTGAGGTGCAACAGCATTTCCGCCATGCTTTACCTCTTGTAATTCACCTATTTGAGTATTATCGAAATCTACAAAAGTGACAATATATTTATTCCTATTGTAATATGCCTTTAATACAAGTGAGCCATCTGCTGTAATTGTGCCAGATGTTAAAGAATTTGTTTCAGTAAATGTAAAGCCTGTATACTTATCTACATAGCCTATTATGCTTGCTGTTTCTCCTGTTGTGCCAGCTTTAGTATCATCTGTTTCAGCTAATGTATACTCATCATTAGCAATATTTTGTTGATAATACTCTACTGTGTATGGAGTATTAGTGTTTACAGTCCATTTTGCATAGAGTGTAGCTCCATTTAATGGCATTGTTGTAAAGGTATATTTGTGTAAAAATTCACCATTATCGGTATACCAATCATCAAAGGTATAGCCTTGTAATGTGGGATTTTCTGGCTTTGCAACTTCAGCTTCATAATCTTTTTCTATAGGAGCAACTTGACTTCCACCATTGCTATTGAAAGTTATGGTATATTGATTTCTACTGTAATAGACTGTTAATGTAAGTGAGCCATCGCCAGAGATTGTCCCAGAAATGACAGATTTTGTTTCATCATATGTAAATCCCGTATATTTATTTTCATAATCTGATATGTTTGCCGTTTCTCCTGTTGTACCAGTTCTAGTATCATCAGTTTCTACCAAAGTATATTGATCGCTTTCAATATTTTGTTGATAATATTCGATTGTATATTTCGTATCGGTATCTGGATTCCATTTTGCATAAAGTATAGCACCGTTTAATGGCATAGTATCAAATACAAATAGATTTTGGAATTCACCATTATCTGTATACCAATTAACAAATGTATAACCAGAGCGTATAGGATCTTCAGGTCTTTCTACTGTTGTTTCATAGCCTTGCTCTATCGACACAACTTGGCTTCCACCATTACTATTGAAAGTTATTGTATATTGATTCCTCTCATAATATGCCTTTAATACAAGTGAGCCATCTGCTGCAACCACTCCGGATATTACAGAATTTATCTCTGAACAAGTAAATCCCGTATATTTATTTTCATAATTTACTATGCTTACAGTTTGACCCGTTGTTCCAGTTCTAGTATCATCAGTTTCCACTAATGTATATTCATAGTTTTCTAGATTTTGTTTATAATATTCAATTGCATATGGAGTATTTATATTTGCAGTCCACTTTGCATAATATGTCTTATCGCTTATGCTTCCTACAGGAATTTCTATTATTACATCTCCATTAAAATCCAAATTATCATACCAACCAGCAAAGGTATATCCCTCTTTAGTTGGATTATATAAAGTTTGGGGTAAATTTGATTCTGAGTAAATAGGCTTATTATTTACATGATTTGTGCCACCATCTAATTCGTATGTTACATTATGAATGTCCCAACATGCTGTGTATGTTCTAGCATCTGCTTCATCAATATTATCAGGAATGACTATTGATTTCGTGGGAACATCATAACCAGGGCCCATCCAACCTAAGAAAGTACAATTTATCCCTTCTAAATCACTTAGTGTTATTTGATGATTTGGCACATCATGGGTAAATGTCATACCACCAAAAAATTTTGCATCCCTTGTATTTTCAAATGTTACAAATTCTAAAGGATTTCTATATATTTGAGTAGAATAGTTAGACCAAACATCAGCTCCTTTGTATGCTTCGACACTAGCATTTGGAACATATATTTTTCCATCAGCTGTGGCTATTAAGGTATTTTTAAGAGCATCACTTGCAATTGAACAAGGGGTTGCATTCTTTAAAATTAGCGAAGCAAAAGATGTACTATCACCAAAAGCATTCGCCCCAATACTTGTAACTCCAACTGGCAAAGTTAATTCTTTCAAGCTAGTACATCTATAGAAACAATCTCTCATAACAGTCTTTAGTTGGCTGTCGGGACTAAATATTACATATTCTAAAATTGAACAGTTTCCAAAAGTATAGTTTTGGAGAATTTGTACACCATCTGGAATTTTAATTGAAGGCAATGACTTCGAGCCTTCAAAGTTGTAATTACCAAGAACTGTTAATTGAGAATTTTCACCAAATGTTACAGATTCTAAATTGCTGCATTGCCTAAGAGCTTGAGTAGGCAAATTTGTTATTGTACTTGGAATAGCAATTGAAGTTATTTTTGCACCTAAAAAAGCACGCGTTTCGATAAATGTTACTGTTTCTGGAACTACGTATGATGAAATAGACATGCCTGGAGGACACTGCACTAAAGTAGTTAAGTCTTTGTTATATGCATGCCATCTTGAATGGTATAATACTCGTTTGGTTCTTCTAGTATTATCTCTTCTAAAGCCCTACAATTTCCAAATACCCCACCTTCTATGTTTGTTACACCACTTGGAATTGTTACTGAAGTTAATTTCCTACATCCTAAAAAAGCACTATTTCCTATACTTTTTAAAGTGCTTGGGAAAATTACTTCAGGCAAAATAAGGCAAGCATAAAAAGCAGAACCTGATATATTTTCTATACCTTCTCCTAATGTTAATGAAGTTAATGTTGAACAATATGAAATTGCTGATGTTCCTATGGTTACCACGCTACCTGGGATTACAATTGACTTTAAGTTGTTGCAACGAGCAAAAGCTCGATTACCTATAAGAGTTATTCCATCTGATATGATAACTGAATTTAGCGATGAACAATATTGAAATGCTTCTACTCCAATAGTTGTTACGGGGTATGAGCCATTAATGCCATCATCATACGTTGCAGGAACAACTATATCAGTTGGACTACCCGTATATCCAGTTAAAGAGTATGTGTTTTTTACACTATCAAATGTATATATTAATTCCCCTGAAGCCTCTGCTTGCTTAATGGGCGATGAAAGAATAGGATTAGAAAAAACAAGCAAAGCTATTAACAATAACCCTACAATAAAAAAACCTAAGAGCATTTTATTTCTAAATTGCTTTTCCATAATTTTCCTTTAAAATTTTATTATTTTAAAATTTAAGTGTTGCCTAACTTTAGTATATTAGAGTATTACATAATAAATAGAAAAAATCAAAACTTTTTTGCGATTTTTGCATTTTTTTATAATATTTTCAGTTAAATAGCTAATTTTCACACAAATATCAATGTTTATCTATAATAAATACAACAAAAATATGTGTTGATGTAAAACGCATATTTGACTTTTCCAAGTTTAATACAAAAAAAAAGGATATCTTGCGACATCCTTTTGTTTTAAAACTACCAGGCAGCCATTTAAAGGGGGCAACACTTTTAACTGCCTGGGAAAGAGAAGAAAACTCAATAAATCGAAGAATTATATTTAAGAACATTACATCGATTCACGAGTTAAAAAGTTCTTTCTATCACATATACCATATTAAAGCATGTTTGCCTAGTTGTGTTAAACTTGTGTAAAATTTGCATTTTTTGTGTAAAATTTACAAAAAAAACAAAAAAGAGCCCGCACCTATATCAAATGTTGCGTTTTAGCTCATCAAATCTTTAAAAAATTTGCAAGTATTAAAATTTTAGAGCACCACATACAATAGCATCTTAAGTTATTTAAAATTGAATTCGATTTGTGGTATATTGATATTATGCTAATAGGAATTTGCGACGATGATCGCACACAATTACAAACGATAGTAACATTTGCTAAAAGGTATTTCAAAGACAAACCTCATGAAATACATGCTTTTGATGATTACTTAGCTTTTGAACGCTCCTTGTTTAAAGGAGCAAACTATGACATTTGCCTTTTAGATATCTTACTTGGCGGTGAAACGGGCATCGGTATTGCTAAAACAGTTTTAGAGTTTAATCCAGATTGCCAATTTATTTTTATTAGCAGTAGTCCTGACTATGCAATATATGCTTTTGGCCTAGATGCTGTTACATACATTCTAAAACCTGCAACTTATGAAATGGTAGAAAAAGCTTTAGATAAAGCTATGGCTCTACGAGAAACTCTCAATGAACCTGCAATCTTCATTACGACCATAGAGGGTGATACCCCAGTCTACACAAAAGATATTATGTATATTGAACAGCTAAATAGAAAAGCCTACTATCACTTAGTAAATGGGACAATTTTAGAAACACCCTATTTAAGACAAAAGTTTTCAGAATTAGTTCCTAAAAATAAAGATAATTCTTTTATCCATTGTCAAGCAGGATATATTGCTAACTTAACATATGTCAAAAGACTAACAACAAATTCTTTCATTTTAAAAAATGATAAGGAAATTCCTATTTCTAGAGGAAAATACAAAGAAGTTAAAAGCATATTCTTTGATTTCTTTGCTAAGAAAAAATAGGAATAAAGCACTAAATAAACTATTAATTCTTTAAAACAATAGATTTTAAAAAACGAAATAAGGGCAACAAATAACACTACTTTAGAAATCATTTATAGCAAAAGAGGTAAAGATGCTACCGTATACTATGATATACCCATATTTATGTTTGGCGATATTGCAAATTGTTTATTTATTTGCAGTAACACCGCTTCGCTATTCCTTAACTCGCAGTATTTTAAGTATGTTATTTATTTTTATTCCTATGATATTTTCGGTATTTATTTCTTTGAGATGGTTTTTTGGAGCTGCACATAAAAACTTATTATATACGACGACTGTAGAAATTCCTTTGATTTTAGTTTTTGCGATTTTATCTAAAAGAAAATTTGTTTCACAGACAACAGCAACACTTTCAGTCTTGACAATATCCTCAGTTATTCCAATTGTTGAAAATCTATTTTATCAAATTTTATATTGGGAAATAGCATGGATTAGAGCATTAGTTTATCCAATTATTGTACCCGCTCTCTTTTTGTTTTTTGCAAAAATGTATAAACCTTTACATGAAGAAATTGAGAGTGCTTATAAAAAAGGATTTTTCCATATATCCTCAGTTTTATTATTATCATATGGAACTTTGTGGGTTACATTTACTTTTGCTGAAGAATCTTTAATCAGTATAGTAATATTCTTGTTGCCTGCAATTTTAGTGCTTGTTTTGTTGATACTGTTATTTGCTGGACTTTCATTTTTCTTGCAAAAATATAAACAATCCCTATTGCGACTTCACGATGCTGCGGTTACTGAAAGCCAGTTTGAGCCACTCAGTTGGCAAATACAACTTCTACAAAAAGGCCAAGAACAGCTTGCCATAGCAAGACATGATATGAGACACACATTGACATCTATTAATGCCCTACTAAGTGAAGGCAACACAGATAAAATTCAAGAATATGTAAACAGCCTACTGAAAAACATAGGATCTTTTGCTAAGACTGCAGAATTTTCTAAAAACATATTGATTAATTCAATTATGCTCAACTACACTTCCATCATGACAAGAGAAGACATCAAATATGATGTAAATATTTACAGTATTCCTGTAAAAGTACCTATAGATGAAATGGAGTTAACCGTCTTTTTATGCAATGCTCTTGAAAATGCAATTAAAGCCACAAAAGTTTTACCACCAGAAGAGAGATATGTGTCAATTAAATCATCATACAACGATGAGACTTTACTCCTAACTATTGAAAATACTTTTGATCACTTGAAACCTGTCATTGTAGAAGAATTAGATCCATTGTCAATTTCAGGCATTGGGCTTTATTCTATGCAAAACTTTGCAAATAAATACGGTGTGATATTGGATATGAAAACAAGTGAAAATATTTTTTCCTTAAGAGCATATTTTTCTAAAGATGAAACCGCGCAAACTGAAGAATCAAAAATACCACTTGAAATATCTCAGCCTAAAACGGAACATGCTAAACCAACAGTTGAAAACATAAAAGCTGAAATTAAAAATAATGAATCACAAGTAGAAAGCTATAATACCCTTCGAAACAATAATGAATCGCAAGTAGAAAGCTATAATACCTTTCAAATCAAAGAAATAACTAAAGAAACAAAAACAAGCATCGTCAAATCAGGAAATGACACTATTCAAAACCAAGAAATAAATCCATCGGTGGAAATAACAATAGATAAANNAGAATTTCACAAAAGAAGTGGAAACCAATTTGGAAAATCACAAAGCTATTAAGGCAGAAATGGATAGAAAAGCCCAAAAAGCTGATGAGATTAAAACTGAAATGGTCGATGAGATTATTGAAAAAACAAATCAAGATAATGAAAAAGAACTTCCTGTGCTAAAAAAGACAAAGAATACAACTGCAAAAAGGGATTCGACCACTACTAAAACTAAAAAACCTAAAACCAGCAAAGAAAACTCTATCGACAAAACAAATACGCAAATAGGGAACAATGCAACCGTAAAAACAAATATAATTGCTAAAACCAATGAGCCGAAAAATCAAAAAGAGAACTTAGCTACCAAAACCAGCAAAGAAAATCCTGCTGATGAAAGCCAATAGAAAACAATTTAACCATACAAACAGACTCTAATTGATAAAACAAATAAACAAATAGGAAACAAAGCAAATGCAAAAACAGACCCTACTACTAAAACAAATAAACCTAAAGATTAAAAAACTATAAATAAAAAAGATTAATTACAAAAAAACCTGCGCTAGCAGGTTTTCTAATATATTCATTAAGACTCTTGGCCATCTCCATTGCTAGTAGCACTTGCAAGAATTTTTTCATGTTTTGCGATTTTTTGAGCTATCGTAGCGACTGCATCATGAATAACCTCTCCTACTGTTGGATGTGGGAATACAATCTTTTCAATATCTTTTACATCAGTCTTTAAATCAATAAAGCTTGCTAAAATTGCTATTATTTCTGAGCTATATGAACCTACTATATGAGCACCTATCAAGCATCTATTTGTTCTATCATAAACTATCTTACAAATTCCAGTTAACTCAATATTTTCTGCAACATATCTACCTGAATACAGTAAAGACAACTTAACTTCCTTTGCGTCAATATCAGCATCTAGAGCTTGTTCTAATGTATATCCCACACTAGCTACCGCAGGTGTTGTATACACTACTGATGGGACTGAATTTGAGGAAACTTTATCAGCATCTTCAGTCAAATTTTTAACAGCAGATATTGCTTGCCTTTGTGCAGCATGAGCAAGCAGTGATTTCCCATTAACATCGCCTATTGCAAATACACCGTCGCTAGCACGCAAATATTCATCTGTCTTTATAAAAGAACCATTCATTTCAATAGAGAGATTTTCTAAGCCAAAACCTTTTGTTGCGCCTTTTCTACCAACAGCAACCAACACTTTATCTGCTTCTACGGTTCTATCTTCTTCTCTTTTTATAAAATGAACTTCTTTTTCGCCAATTTTTGTCACGGTGCTAGCTAAATGGATTTTAATGCCCTTTTTCTCTAGTGACTTTCTAAGTATCGATGCGACCTCTTCTTCTAAACTTGGCAAAACTTTATCTAGCTTTTCTATCACAGTAACTTTCGAGCCCGCTGCACTATAATAGTCTGCAAGCTCAAGGCCAATAACTCCCGCCCCAACAATTACTAAGTTTTCAGGGACTTCCTCTAATTCTAAAGCCTCTTTACTTGTAATTGCAAAACCTTTTTCAACAGCCTCTTTTAATCCTTCAATTGGCGGAATAATTGAATCAGAACCTGTGGCTATAAATAAATATTTTCCATAATATTTTTCACCATTTGCCTCTACAACAAATTCTTCATCTTCTTTAGGGAGAATTTTTGCTTCACCTTTTATTATTGTAGCCTTATCTCTTAAAGTTGCTTCAAGCCCTAAAGTCATTCTCCTTACAACTTTATCCTTACGTTTAATTACTTCTTCATGATTTAATTGAATGTACCCTTCAACATCAATTCCATATTTGTCAGAATCTTGAAATTGCCTAATAATTTTTGCGGAATTTAATAAAGTTTTTGTAGGAATACAACCATAATTTAGGCACACTCCTCCAAGCTTATCTTTTTCAAACAAATATACACTCAATCCACTATCGCCAGCAACTTCTGCTGCAATATGCCCAGCTGGCCCACTTCCGATAATTAAAATATCTGCCTTATTCATATTCACCTCAATATTTATATATTCTTTATCACAATCAATCTTTTTTTCACTAACCTATTTGTTAGGATTTACACTTTCTGTTTCTACACTAAAGCCATGATTGTCTGGATCTCTAAACAATCTTTTGCCAGTATCTAGTGCTCTCATTTTTTCAATATCTTCTTTATCTAGCATAAAATCTAGCGTCTTAAAATTTTCTTCAATCCTTTCTTTATGAATAGATTTGGGAAGGACTATTAACCCTTCACTAATTTCAAAGTTTAATATTACTTGGGCAGCAGTTACTCCATATTTTTTAGCTATTTCTAAAACTGTTTCATTTGTAAAAAATGAACCTTTAACAAGTGGAGCCCATGCCTCTATCGCAATTCCTTTATCTAAACAATATGCCCTTAGTGGCTTTTGTTGAAATACGGGATGACATTCAACCTGATTTATTTGCGGAACTACTTTTGCATATTTCAATATTTCATCTATATGATGAGAGTTAAAATTAGAAAATCCAATGTTTTTTGTTACGCCTTCCTTTTGCAACTCTTCTAGAGCTTGCCAAGTTTCAACCATAGTATTTACTGTTGGCCAATGTATAAGATATAAATCTACATAATCAGTATTTAATCTTTCAAGGGATTTGTATAAAGCTTCTTTTGCTTTTTTAAATGTGCAATGATTTGTCCAAACTTTTGTAGTTAAAAAAAGATCCTTTCTCAATATTTTAGAATCTTTAATGCCTTGGCCGACGCCTTCCTCATTTTCATAAACTTCAGCAGTGTCAATATGTTTATACCCTATTTCTAAGGCATTTCTAACACTTTCTGCAGCCACTTTCTGGTCCCAAATCTGCCAAGTTCCAAAACCTAGCACAGGTATCTCATTTCCATTATTTAATCTTTTCGTTTTTTTCATACTACCATAATTTTAACCAATATATATATTCTTGGCAAATAGAAGAGTTGCCAAAAGCAAAAATTCAGTTTGAATCAAAAATTGCGCTTGCTTTGAGAATTAACGAAAAGTTCAGGTTGAAAACAAAATAACTTTTTTGCTAACAAATATTTACTTTTAACAAAAAAGAGCCACTATTCATGGCTCTTCAATGCGTTTTGTATTATAAACTAAGTTATTTTATGCTAGATTCTGCTAAAGCTTCATTTTCTAGTATTTCAAGCATTTTAACAGAAACTGCAAAACAATTTGCAAGTCCTTCCATATCAAGATTATCATATGTATCTTTTCTAGTATGATAGTAGTCTTGCAAATTATGATCCATAGCTGTTATGCCAGTAGATTTAAAACCACCTTGTGCAAAAGCTGCATTATCAGTTGCTCCAAATGGAACTGTACCAATATTACATGGAACATCAACTGCTTTTGCTGCATCTACAAATAATTGTGATGCTCTAGGATCTGATTTAACTGTAGCATTTAAGTCCTTAACATTAACTTGCAAAAACCTTGCTTCATTTATTGTGTCATAAGCATAAATCAAAGTTTCACAATCTTGGTATTCTCCTTTATGAGCTTTAGCCCAAGCTTTTGCACCACGAAGTCCTGCTTCTTCTGAGCCTGTTAATAAAACACCAACTTCTGTGTGCTCCATTTCAATTCCTAAATCATTTAAGTATTTCACTATTGCAATACCCATATAGCATCCAGTTAAGTTATCATTTGCACCATCTACAATGAGTTTTTCATTCCACATAAAATATAGTCCAATAATTGGAATTATAAATGCAAACATTCCATATCCCAAATTTTCTGTAATTCCATTTGCTACCACATAACCTGCAGTTTTGTTTAAAACTATAGAAATGATTGCAACAATAAAGACATATGCAATACCAAGAAAAGCCAAAACAATGTGTATTCCAAAACCAATTCCTCCAAAATAATAGTTCATTGGCCATTCACATGCTGCGTCTGGATGTCCGTTATATATAATTCTACGTTTAACTTCACCCTTTGGCTTTCTAATTGCCATAACATTGTGACTTGTCTTTTTCTTAAATAGCTTATCTACTACTTGTTTGTACATAATAAATTCGCCCATCATAAAAAACAATGCTAAAACAACTAAAACAACTGTCAAAATTGGCAAAAAGAAATATACTGCCATACCAATTAACACTAAAGTAACCGATATGTATATCCAGCCCATAAAAGCACCTGGATTAACATCAAAAGGTTCAATTGTAACTTCATCACAATATTCTCTTAAAACATCAGCCATATATTCACATGATTGTTTTTCTCCCTCACTTCCAGGACCTCTTTTTCCGCAAGTTTTTATGATTTTTTCAATTTCTTCACCCATATATTGCGCGGCTTCGTCTTTCTTGTCGATAATTTTTGTTAAATCCATTTTTACCTCCTCAATCTATTTTAAAAACCTTTAAAATATTATCTGCAACAATAAAATCATTATACCACTTCAACTTATACCTTGTAAATATTAAAAATCTAAGATTAGATGAGCGCAAAGTGTAAATTAAGGCATCCCTTTCTACTAATCAATATGTTTTTATTAATTCCTTTCATCATTCTCCCACTAGGTATAAATTAAATTGATTTCTTAATCTTGTACACTAATACACTTTATTAACTTAAGCTTTTTATATCGTTTATTTTAATAAGCCGAAATTAGCATCCTCTAAAAAATGAGGCTGTATTTCTACAGCCCCAAATCCTTTAATTAACCTAAGCTATTCTTATTTTTTATCTTCTTTTTCCTCTTCTTCAGCTTTACCTTCTTTTTTTGCTTTCTTCTTAAAAATATTTGTAAGGTCAGCAAAAGTCTTTTTCTTGATGACAAACCAGAATATAGCAAACCCACCTACACCTGCAACAACTAGACAAGCTATGACGATTCCTGCAATTGCACCACCATTAAGACCACCTTTCTTATTATCGGCTTCAATTTCGGCTATTGGATCATTATCACCACTAACATCTTCTGTAACAACATCCACATATCTTGCTTCTAATGCAACATTTCCTTTCGTGGCATCAAAAGTATAAGTGAAGTTGATATCATCAGATACTTTCTCGCCATTAACATACCAACCATCAAACTTCTTCCCTTCTGGAGCAGCATCAGCTGTTACAGTAATCTCATCGCCATCTTTAATGGTTGTAGGTGGTGTATCTACACCTGTTACTGTGGCATTAGCAAATGTAACTTCATATTCAATTTTTGTTGCAGTGAATGTTGCCGTATAGCTTGTATTGCCAGCCACATTTACAACCGCTTTATCCCAGCCAGCAAATTCATATGTGTTTGCAGCATCAGCTGCTTTTGTTGGATTAGCTGGTTTAGTAACCACATCACCATAATGATAATCAGCTTTTTTGAGGATTTCAGTTTCGCCATCTTCTGCGTAGAAAATAACTGTATACTTTCTATCTTCTTTACTAAATGTTGCAGTATATTCTGCATTACCAGCTACGTTGACAACCTCCTTATCCCAACCATTAAAGGTATATTCATATTTCTCATCTTTTGCTTTTGTTGGAACTGCACCTTTAAAATTAGGCGTATCACCATAATGTAAAGAGTCTGTTTTTATTGTACTACCATCATGATTTAGCCATTTAACTTTATACTCAATATATGTTGATTTAAAGGTTGCCCTGTACTCTACATTATCTTTTACGCGTGTGCCAGCAGTCCAAGTTCCCCAACCTATAAACTCATATGTGTATGTATTGTCTGCTTCTTTTGTTGGATCATCTCCTTCTGGTCCTATTATAACCTCATCATAAATGTAATCATCTTTTGTAGGCACTGCAACAGTTCCATCTTCATTTAGGAAAGTAACTGTATACTTATTTATACTCCATACTGCCCATAGAGTGTAACTTGCCTCAGTTCCCATTGTATATTCATCGCCATCGCCAAAAACTACATCAGGAGAATTTTCTGTTGTTGCCCAGCCTTTAAATGTGCGCCCTGGCCATTCATATGTATTGGCATTTAAGTTTTCTTTGGCATCTGTGGCAATTATTTGATTTGCCATAGCGACACCTGGGCAACCGCTACCGTCAAATACAATAGTGTTATTGTTAGCAGTCCAACCTGCATGCACTGTAATATTTTCTCCGGGCATCGTAGTAAAATTGTACGCTACATTTAAATCTGCTGTCGTATACCAACCACTAAATCCATAACCAGGTCTTGTTGGATCGTTTGGTTTAGTTACAGCGGTGTCATAATCTTGTGTAATTGCATCAACGTCACTTCCTTCATTAGAATTGAAATTAATTGTGAATTTTTGAATTTGCCAAATAGGATAGAGAGTTTTTATTTCGTCAATTAAATCGTGTATTTTCTCAACTTGTTTTGTAGTGTCTGTGCTTTCTTCATATCCCCAACCAACTTGTTTGTATCCAGTTCTAGTCAACGGATATGATGTGCTAACGTTATAAGGTTTATTAAATTCCTTTCTCCCCCACGCTGGGAGTGTGCCTACACCATATTCTCCTCTTGCGTATGTAATTTTAGGTTTTACTCCAAACCAAGCAATAACGGTTTTATTAGATTTGACTACCTCTTCTCCATCGATATAAAAGGTGTAGAGAATATATACGTAATCATCCGCATCGTTACTCGGATTAGGAGTTGCAACAACTTCTGAAACACCATTTACAAGAAGTGAATTGCCAGATTGTGCTAATGGTGCTCCATATGGCACATTATCAACTTCTGTTACATTTACACTTCCATAAGCAGCATTGGTTATACTAATTGTAACTTTGAATCTCTGTATTTCCCATACTGGATATAAGATTGTGTCTGCGTTTGTTGCAGCTGGAATTTCGGTTTTTACACCATCTCCCTCTGCACCTATTTTCCATCCAAGCAAATTATATCCAGTCTTTTTTAAGTCTGGTGTAGCCTTGATTGTATATTTTTCATTATGAGTTTTTTTATCACCTGTTGGAACAGTACCTTGCCCTTCGTTTGCTGAATCTGTATTGTAAGTTACTGAATAGGTTTTTATTTTCCATATTGGATATAAGTCTACATTATTGTTAATTGTTATTTTTTCATCAGCAAAACCTGTATTATTTTCATTTTCTTCCGTTCCCCAACCAACGTGAGTATGGCTATCTCTTGTAAATGGGTATAATGTACTAACAGTATGTTGTGCACCAAAATCTACAATAACTGGTTCCGGACAAGCAGCTGTATTGTCTGGAGAATTACTGCCCACGTTATACGTAACTATGAATGTTTTAACCCATACTGGATATAGTGTAACATTAGCAGCAATATTTTGTATTTGAGTAATTTGGCCTTGGTTGCTTGTATTTTCAGCTACATCTGACCAACCAGTTAGTCTATGTTCAGTTTTTGCTAATGGTGATGGTGTGGCAACATCATGTGTTTCACCTTTATCCAATGTATATTCTTTTGGATAATTTACTTGACCACCCGTAGCACTTCCTGCAACATATGTAACTGTGAATGTTTGAATCCATACTGGGCTTAATGTAATATTGTCTGTAACAACTATGGGCTCAGTTACTTTGCCTGTATTGTCGTCCTTTTCACCTGCCCTAGACCAGCCAGTTTGTCTATATCCAGTTCTTGTTAATGGATGATTGTTACTTACAGTATATTCTGCATTATATTTTCTTGTTGTAGCCATAGCGGCAAGTGCCCCTGTACCACCACTAGCAGAACCAGCCTCATATGTAATTGTATAATTTATATCTTTCCAAAATGCAGTTATAGTAGCATTTGCAGTAAACACAAATGTATTTCCAGGATAATACTTTTTTGCAGAATCAGTACTTATTTGCCAGTAATCAAATTCTTTTCCTGGAGTAGGAGTAAAACCGTTTGCTGGCAATGTATATGGACGTTCTTCATAAGCTTTTAATTCAGTTCCTGCTGGCATTGAACCACCGCCGTCTGTGCCTTTATCATATGTGATCGTATATTCAGCAGGCGCTGTAGCTACACCAAAACGGTACTTTAAGACATATATTGTATCTGATTCCTTTTCAACGGTTGCGGAAATACCATTTACTTTACCAGTAACATAATATTCAGGAATAAAGGAGTTTCCCGCATTTGGAGTAACTTTGATTCTCACTTCATAATCACCAGTATCGTTAAAAGTTTCTCCTGTGCAATCTGAACTTGTATTATAATTCCACCATTTTAGGCCTGCTTCTACAACCGAATATTTTGCATTTTCAGGTAATTTTAATGTTGATATTTCACCTGAAATATAATTTCCCTTCAAAGCATTTTGTGTACCGATAGAGATATTTTCTATTTCATTGTCAGACAAAGTTTTTACTTCTCCAAATTGAATCATTATAAATTTACTACCGCCTGTACTTTGATCATCCACAATTATCTTCGCCTCATCTCCCACTTGAGGTGTTGTTGGTGCCCCTGAAATAACACCTACTGTACTTATTGTTACTCCATTAGGTAATAAATTGTCCGAATTAGAAAAAGCATATGGTGGTTTTCCCCCACTTACAGCACCGCTCAAGTCAATGTCTTTTATGTTTATACCAACATATGAAACTGGAATATCAAAACTTGGATCATCACTAAATTGAAGAGGAGCATACCAACCATCCTTTGTGGCTTCGCCTTTTTCTGTTAAATAGTTTCCTGATTTTGTTTTATATGCTTGAACCTCCACTTTATAATCGCCATAGCCATATTGTCTAAGTTGAGCATCAACATCTATGTTATTTGCTATAGTGCTTAAAATATTTCCTTGTTGCTCATAAACACCTGAGGTGTTTTTTTTCAATATCCATACATCATAACCTGTAGCATAATCTACATATTCCCATGAAACAGTTGTATCAGTAATTTGAACTGTAGACATAGCTCCTTTTGTGCCATCTATTACTTTATCTGCACTAGTTGTATCCACGCTTTGGCTACCATTATATGCAGCAACTGTAAAATAATAAGTATCTCCGGGGACAAAATGTCCTCCCACATTAATAAAACATTCTTCTACCCCAGTTATTAGCAATGCTGTCCCAGACATCGATCGATTAAAAAGAGAGAACTGATAACCAGTGGCACCTACAACTTCTGACCATGTAGCTTGATTCCCATTCCATGTAGCCGTTGCGGGAGGATCTATTGCATATGCAACTTCAGCTGTATTTGTTGATACAAATATAAATGCAGAAATTAAAACTAGTAAAAGCGTTAAAACTGCAACTATAAAAAACTTCGAATTTATCTTCTTTGTCATAATCAAAATCTCCATATTATTTTGTTATATTATCTACATAATATCACACATTTAAAATGTTTTTCTACATATTTTTAAGGAGTCAAAAAATTGAAAAAATTGGCTCATTATAGCTAAATAAAACACTAGAAATTCACATTGACATTTCTAGTGTTTAATCCAGTTTTATAGGGCTAAAATATGCTGAATAGCCCTTTGATTTTTTATTTTTAGTTATTATTTATACATTAATCTAAAGCAATTTCACCGTCTATACAAATCACTTTGCTTATACCATCATTCCATAAATAACTCTTTTCAATTGCGTTAAATTGACTCTTTGTACCGTTGTAAGTTATTTGATTTAATCCCGTACAACCACTAAATGCTTTACCTATACTTTTAACACTTGTTGGTATAATGACTTGGGTGAGTTTTGTTTGATTTTCAAATGCTAATGGACTGATAGAAACTGCCCCCTCATTGATAGTAATTTGCGTGTTGTCAGGCATTTCACCTTTATATTTATAAGCAGCTTTGCCAATATATATCATCCCATTAGCTTGATTGTTATACCAAGGTGTATTATTAAATGCATTTTCTCCAACTTTAGTAACTTCTGCAGGCATTGTTATACTCTCTAACTTTACACAATTTTCAAAAGCACCTCTACCAATTTCTTCAACTCCATTTGACATGATTGCGCTAGTTACATTTGAACAACCACTAAATGCATTTTCTCCAACCTTTATAATATCTGAATGTATTACAATCTCTGTTAAGCTAGAACAGCCTCGAAAAGTAGATGACTCTATTTTTGTGACAGTTGCTGGAAGCGAAATGCTTAATAAATTAGAACAACCTTGAAAAGCAGAACTGCCTATATTAGTAATATTTCCTACAAACGAAAATCCAGTTAAACCAGTACAATTTTGAAAGGCAGCATATCCTATATTTTTAACACTGTCTGGTAGATCTATAGATGCAAGATTTGCATAACCACTAAAAGCGGAAGAGCCAATAGAAACTGTCCCTTTTTGAACTCTAACTTCTGTAAATGCAGGCATTTCTCCTTTATATTTATACAAAACTTTGCCAAAATATAGTAAGCCATTTGGCTGATTATTATACCAAGGTGTACCCTCAAATGCATTTGATCCAATTTCTGTAACACTTGTTGGAATTTTTATAGTATTTAAACTTGTGCAATCATGAAATGCACTAACTCCAATCTCTTCAACTTTTTTAGGGATAGTCACACTTTTTAAATTAGAACAACCACTAAATGCAGCTAGTCCTATCTTTGTTACATCGCTTGGAATATCTATATTTTCTAAACTAGAACAGTTAACAAAAGTGGAATTTGAAATTTTAGTAACCCCCGCTGGAATAGATATGCTTTTCAAGTTAACACAACCACTAAATGCACCTGCCCCTATATTAGTAACACTCGTTGGAATTACTATACTTTTAAGATTTTCACAATTTTTAAAAACATTGTTATAAATTGAAACTGTCCCGTCTTTAATAACAATATCTGTATTTGCTGGCATTGCGCCATTGTACTGATATGCAATTTTTCCGATATACATTAGACCATTTGGTTGGTTGTCGTTCCAAGCTGTTTGCTGAAAAGCACCTCCACCTATGCTAGCAATGTTAGATGACATATTGATATCAGAAAGATTTGTACAAGCATAAAATGCCATATATCCGACTTTTTCAACATTATCTGGAATTGTTATATTTGTTAAATTCTCATTTGCAATAAAAGCTCCCATACCAATACCAGTTGTTTGTGCTGAAATTTCATAAGTTGCCTCGTTGCCAAGATATTTTATTAATGTACTTTCATCATTTGAATAATAAGCATCCCCTACTTTCTTTACATCTTTTGTCAAAAAATGATATGTGGAAAGAAAGTCAGATGCATAAATATAAGTATTAGGAATTTGTGTAAATTTACCTACCCCATAAGCTTCGGCTTCTGATAAAACAGCACTTATTTCATCACTTTGATTATCCCTACACTCAACAGCAATTGGTATATTTGCAAAAAGTAAAACTGACACACTGCCAATAGATGTAAAATATTCCGAGTCATATTCCACTGAATCTAAAAAAGCCACTTCATTCCAAAGGATACTAAAATCATTCCATACCTCACTCATACTAGATGATTGCTCAGTCCATCTTTCTAAAAGGGGTTTCCCCGCTTCCGCATCTATACCATTTGTATTGTCTTTTGATGGCGGAACCTTTGGTGCCGGAAGTTTTTTGCAACATGCTACAAGTGAAACTATAAGTAAAACAATGATTACAATTAACCAAATTCTTCTATTTTTTTGCATTTTTACCCCCTAAAACAACTCATTTGGAAACCTGAACTCAAATAAAACGAGAAAAACTAGATTCCCAAAATTGAATAATTTTATTTGTCTTAATTATATGACCTATGACTATAAAAAACAAGAGTTTTAAAAAAATCAACACTTGCACACCAGAAATTTTCCAGGCTGTATGTAGAGTTATTTTAAAAATAATGCAATAGAAACATTTCAACTTACATAAAAAAGCTGTTACGAAATATTTAAATAACTATATATAAAAGGTTACATGCACATTAATACAATGAAAACATTTCAACCTATATAAAAAAGCTGTGACTAAATATTTAAATAGTTACATTTAGATTTCGGCTAATATCAAAATAACACTTATGTAAGGTATTTAGGTTTGATAAAGAAAGAACTGTTAAAAATGAATTGACCCCAAAAGTTAGACAAACAAATCTAACTTAAGCAGGTCAATTTTTTATGTATAACTTTTAAAAAATACTTGTTATAACATTTCGCCATAACGCTTAATATATAGTTCTTTTGCAACACTCTTGACTAAAAGATAGACCACAGTTGAAACTGCTAGATATACAAAGAATGGCCAAGCTAATTTTACAAGTCCAATTGCTTCACCAAATATGGTCCATGGCATTACTGTTACTAAAACTATTGCAAGTATTGTTGTTATATACACTGGTAGCGAAGCATTGCTTTTGAAAAACGAAACCTTGTCTGTTCTTAACATATGTACTACAAGTGTTTGAGTCCACATTGATTGAATAAACCATCCCGTTTGAAATGCCGCTATAAACAAAGCTGTATCTGTTCCCGGAGCCCCCCATTTTCCTCCTGCTGCCATTGGACATAAAATGAAAAACATTACAGCATATGTTATCCAGTCAAATATGGAACTTGTCGGGCCAAACCAAACCATAAATTTGGGTATATTGTCTGCTTTCCATCTTCTTGGTTTTTGCAAAAATTGAGTATCTACATGATCCCAAGGAATTGCTGTACAGGAAATATCATAAATCATATTTAGCAAAATTAGATACAAGCTCTTCATTGGTAGGAATGGCAATAGTGCACTTGCGATCAAAACCGAGAACATATTTCCAAAGTTTGAGCTAGCAGTCATCTTAATATATTTGATCATATTTCCATATGTCTTTCTACCTTCGATTATGCCTTGTTCTAGTACCATTAAATCTTTTTCAAGTAATATTATGTCTGCAGTTTCTTTTGCAATATCAACTGCATCATCAACAGAAATTCCAACGTCTGCGACTTTCATTGCGGGGGTATCATTTATTCCATCCCCTAAAAATCCAACGACATGTCCATTTTCTTGCAAAGCTTTTACAATTCTTGCTTTTTGTTCAGGGGTTAATTTTGCAAAAATGTCATATTTTTCTACTACTTCTAAAAGTTCATCGTCATCTAAATCATCAATTTGTGAACCAAGCATAAAGCCTGAAGCATCCATGCCAACTTTTGAGCAAATAGAAGCTGTAACTTTTTCATTATCTCCAGTTAAAACCTTTGTTCTCACACCATAACTTTTGAGGGCTGCTATTGCAGCTTCTGTGGTTGCTTTTGGTGGATCTAGAAAAGCTAAAAACCCCATTAAAACCATTTCAGTTTCATCTTTTTTGCCAAACTCTCCAACTGGAGCTGGGTTTGTTTTTTGAGAAACCCCAATAACTCTCATTCCATTGTTGTTTAATTTATCAGTTAATTCAAATACCTTTTTCTTTATATCCTCTGTCAATGGAACAACTTGACCTTTTACTTCTACATAAGAGCTAATTGACACCATTTCTTCAACAGCTCCTTTTGTAACCATTTGTGTTTTGCCTTTTCTATCAACGACAACAACACTTAATCTTTTTCTTTCAAAATCAAATGGTACTTCATCAATCTTTTTATATTCTTCTGATAAATCTACAAGTCTTGCATCTTGTGTTTCAAGTTTTTCTCGTCTTTTTATGATTGCTATATCCATTAAATTTTTAAAACCTGTTTGAAAATAGCTATTTAAATATGCATGCCTTAGTACTCTTAAATCCTCTTCGCCGTCAACATTTAATGAATATTCTAAAACGACCTTATTTTGCGTAATGGTCCCTGTTTTATCTGTACACAATATATCCATTGCTCCAAGGCTTTGTATTGAGTTTATATTTTTGATTATTGTTTTCTTTTTAGCCATAGCGATAGTGCCTTTTGCAAGGGATGCAGTAACTATCATAGGCAACATTTCAGGAGTTAATCCTACAGCTATTGAAATTGCAAAAAGTAAAGCTTGAATCCAGCGGTCATCACTTTTTTTGGTTAAGCCGTTTATGATAAAAACTATAGGTAACATAATAACCATAAATCTAATCAAAATTTTAGAAACACTAGTAACACCTTTTTCAAAGCTTGTCGGTGTTTGAGGAGCTGTTTGTATGGTTTTTGCAATTGCACCAAACTGGGTATCTTCACCTACTGCAATAACAACGGCTCTTGCACTACCACTGATAACGTTTGTTCCCATAAAGGCAATGTTTTTATATCCAGTAGCACTTTCTTTATGTTTTGTTTCTTTTTGACTAAATTTTTCTATATGATCACTTTCACCAGTTAAAGAAGATTCATTTACGAAAAAGTCTTTACACTCTATGATTCTAACATCTGCAGGTATCATGTCCCCATTTGACAAGTGCACAATATCTCCGACAACAACTTCTGTTAAAGGAATCTCCTCTTTTCCTAAATCAACTCTTTCAACACAAGTTGTTGTAGTTATCATTTTTAAAAGCTTTGCAGCAGAGCTATCTGAACGAATTTCTTGAACAAAACGTATAGCACCTGAAATTATTACAAGAGCTAAAATAATGAATACGGTGATATAGTTTATAGACTCAAAAGTCCCTTTAATTTTAGGAAGGATTATATCTGTAATAGATGAAACTATAATTAATGCAATTAAAATTAAACTAAATGGATTAAAAAATGATTCTTGTATGCGCTTTAATATGCTCTTTGGTTTTCCCTTGATAACTCTATTTCTGCCATACTCATCTTCATTTTCTTCAACTTGATCTTCTTCCAGACCAAAATATGAAGTTTTGTACTTTTCATATAACTCTTCATTGCTTGCAAAAGCAGCAAAGGTAACATTTTCTCTTCTGGCTTTTCTTTTTTGGACTTCACTTTGAGAGAAGGTCTTTCTAGCATGTCTTTTTGCTTCGAGTCTGTCATACAGTGTTTTTTTCTTAACTGGGACATCTCTTAAGTTTAACTCTTTTGCTTTTCGCTTGTGCGCCATATGGACACCTTTTGCTTGGACATCTTTTTTCTTTAGTTCTTTTTCTTTTTTAGTATGTGCCATATGGACCTCCTCTTTTCTGCTCAAAAATCTTGAGCAATAAATTTTATCTGATTAGCATTTTTCTGCTTTTATAGCATACTACGATATTTTTATATGCTTTGTTACAACAAATATATGCCTCGCAATCTCTTGCTGGTTCTAAAAATCTATACCTATAACTCGGGCCTTCTTTACTCATATCACTTCTCATATTTGTCATTTAACATTTTATGTGCTACTTCTTTCATTCTACCACTTAAAGCACCTTATTTGTCAAGAATATATACTTCTAAACAGTCATAAATCTTAGCTTACTATTCTTTAACTGAAACTACTTTATTTTTGCAATTATTAAGCCTCCAATTTTTATATGACTAACAACAGTTGAATAAACCCTATATACATAGCTCTATAAGTTTTGGGAATTGCTTCCAAAAAAATTTAAAAAGTTTGCACAACAACACAAGATTGAATCCCTGTTGCCCCACTGCCATATCACCACAC
>LSQX01277118.1_pt1 | contig 53889 bp, 43 predicted proteins | sample 654561 | NCBI WGS metagenome assembly LSQX01 (sample SAMN04489861, study PRJNA283612) | anaerobic digester metagenome | isolation source: 4 biogas reactors fed with cattle manure at either 37C or 55C with and... | place: Denmark: Kongens Lyngby | collected 2014 | reverse complement strand
TGACATCCCTATGGGATGGTAGTGTAAAAAAATCATTTTTCATTCATATTGACCAAGGGCGCGACGATTCCAGTCCATCTGCTTTGTTCTGCGGGGTTCGCAGTATGCCAATACAGCTTCACCCCGCCCGCCTCGCATCTGAACTGGACTTGTCGCGTGCATAATTCAGGTTAGAGTGGTTCCGAAATCCGCAAGTCTGGTGCGGGTTGTGAGCGAACTGATGGAGTCGAGCGATGTTGAACAACCGACCTGTTGCCTCGGGGCCGTTGCCTCCCATGAAAAGGGTGGCGCGAGGCGCCGGAAAGGTGGTGGGCGGGAGGATGGCGACGTGACCCGGTGGCAGGTGGTCGCTGCCCGACTGTCGCGTTGGGGCGACGGGCTGTTCCGGTGGCGCTGGTTATGGGGGCTCGTATTGTTTGCGGCGCTGGTGGGCGGGAAGTTGCATGGGTCATCACTGGGGGCCTGGGATCATCTGATGCCGGATGTGACGGAGGAGTATCGCTTTGTTGAAATCGGTTCGTGGCGCGCGATTCGTAGCGACGAGTGGCGGGTGTCCACGCCCACGGTTTTCGCTCAATGTGCGCATCCGGATTATTTTCCGCGCATCAACGAGCGGTTGGGCAGCGGGATGGACATGTTTTTGATGGTGCCATCCTGCCCGGTGTGGGATTGGACGGTGGTGGGGCAGGCGCACAATTGGGGCTATTTTTTGTTTGGCGCGGAGCGGGGGCTGGCCTGGAACTGGTGGATTCGTTATCTGGGGATCTTCCTGTTTGCTTTGGAATTTTTTCTGATCTGGACAAGTGGTGCTCGGGCGTTGTCGGTGGTGGGCGCGCTGGCCATTTGCTGGGGGGCGCCGACGCAGTGGTGGGATACTTCCGTGCCGTATATGGTGCTTTATTTTTTCATGGGTTTGGTGTGTCTGTATCGGCTGTTTGCGGAGCGCCGTCCGATTCTGCAATGGCTGTGGGGCGTCGGATTCCTGGCGGCGTTGTGTTCCTATTCCTACTCGTTTTATCCGCCGTGGCAGTTTCTATTGGGCGGCTTATGGCTTTTGCTGGCGGGGGAGATGACGCGGCGGGCTTGGCGGCAGGGGGGGCATGGCCGTCACGCCCTGATTGTGTTGGGGGTGATGCTGGGGTTGTGGGGAGCCAACCTGCTGTATTTTCTCAACGTGCACCGGGAGACGCTCGAGGTTTTGGGTCAGTCGGTCTATCCGGGGCATCGGCTGCCCACGACGGGAAATGTGGCGGGGTTATGGATATATTTTTGGTATCCGCTGGTGTGTTTGTTCACCTCGTTTCGGGGCATGGAGTATTTGAATCCTTGTCTGGTGAGCATGTATGCCGCGCCGTTGGCTGCCGGGGTGGTGGTGTGGGCGCAGATGGGGTGGCGGCGAAGGGGCCGGTTGCCTTGGTTGAGCTGGGGTTTGGCGGGCTATGCGGTCTTGCTGACTCTCAGCGTGTTGTGGCCTTGGTCGGGTGCGCTGGCCCGGTGGGTGGGCGCGGTGATCGTGGGGCCCAGTCGGGTGGCGCTGGTCATGGGGCTGATGTTTCTGCTTTTGGCCTTCAAGACATTCGCCTATTGCGAGCAGCGGGGGTGGCGTGTGGGCTGGCCCGGAGTGGGGGTTTGGTTGGCGCTGAGTTGGGGCGGTCAGCTGCTGGTTTTTTGCCTCTATCCGGAATGGCGCGGCTTCTTCGGCGGCCACCGGTTGCTGCCGACTGTGGCCATGCTGGGGCTGGGGGCGGGCGTGTTTGGGGCCATGGGGCTCGGGTTGCTGCGGACTCATCGAGGCTTGTTTCTGGGCGGTTATCTGGTGTGTGGGCTGCTGACGGGGGCCTGGGTCCATCCCCTCTGCGTCGGTGCGAGTCCTCTGCTGCACAAGCAGGTGGCCAGCTATGCCAAGGAGATTCAGCAGGGATCGGGCGAAGGCCGTTGGCTGTGCAACGAGAAGTCGCGGGCCCAACTGCTGGTGGCCAATGGCTTGTCGTGCGTGAATGGCATCCATTCAATCCCCCAGCCCGCGCTATGGCTGACGATTGATCCCGACCGCACTTTTGAAACGGCGTGGAATCGCTACGCGCACATTTCGGTGGATGTGGTGGCTGGCGACAAGAGCTGGGCTGAGCTTGAGGGCCGGGATCAGTTCACCTGGAAGCTGTGCCGGGCCGACTTGGACAGGCTGGAGGTGCGCTATCTGTTGTGGGCCGGCAGCAAGTTGCGCGAACCATGGGCTGTGCCGCTCGGGCGTGTTGGCGCGAATTATTTTTATCGGATTGTCCCTGACATTCCGGCTATCATGAGCACTGAAGATGAACCCTGATTTGCCCACGGTTTCGATATTGATCCCGACGTTTAACTACGCGCGCTTTCTGCCGCAGGCCATTGACAGCGCGCTGGCGCAGACCGTGAAGCCGCTGGAGATCGTGGTGGCTGACGACGGCAGCACCGACAACACGGCAGAGATTGTCGCGCGTTACGGCAACGCGGTGACTTATCGCCGCTTTGAGCACCAGGGCGTGTACGCCATCCGGCAGGCGATGCTGGCCGAACTGAGGGGCGAGTGGTTTTTGAACCTCGATGCGGACGACTGGATCGAGCCCGATTTTTTGGAGAAGGCTCTGGCCATGGTGGCGAGCCAACGCAACGACCCGACGTTGGCGTTTGTTTATCCCGACATTACCCGGTTTGGTGAAATGAACGATGTCCGGGAGTTTCCTGACTTCAGCTTGGCGCGTCTGAAGCGGGGTAATTATGTGGTGATGAGTTCGCTGATTCGCCGCGGCGCGGCTCGCGAGGCCGGGTTTGACGCGAACTTCAACGATGGACAGGGCGATTACGACTTTTATTTAACGCTGGCGAAAATGGGGTATCGCGGTGAGCGTCTGCCCGGCGGCCTGATGCATGTCCGCGTGCACGGTGGCAGCATCAGCGGCTTGGGGCGGGCGCAATTTCGCCAGGTGGAGTTGGCCGAGAAAATTCTGGCCAAGCACGACGATCTGTTTTCGGCGCGCGAGTCACGTCAGCTGCGGCGCAATGCCCGTCGGGGCGCCAGCCAAGCCATGTGGCGGGCGGTGGAGCAGCATTATGCGGCGGAGCAATACCGGCAGGCGTGGGGATTGGGTCTGCGTGCCATCTGGCAAGGGCCGCGCCATGTGCCGTGCCGACCGCTGGCATTGATGCTCCGCGCCTTGGTGGGGAGTTTGTTTCGCGGGCGGGATGTGGACACGTCAACGGAGACGGATTAAAGCGCGGGGGCCCGTCGACTCAGGCGCGGCCGGTCCACAATTGCTTGAAATGAGCCAGCTGCTCCGACACGCTGCGGGGGAGCCACCGTATGAGGAGGGTTTCCAGCGCAAAGCGGCTTTTTCGGGGAACGAACAGGTTGCCCGGCGCCAAGTCCTGCACGAATGTGCCGGGCGCCACAATGTAGTTTTGCAGCGCCAGCTCCATTTTCAGGTAGGAGCGGAGGTTGCCGACGATATCGGCCATTCGATACAGGTCGTCCCGGGTTTCGAGAAGCGCGTCTGTCTCGCGGTTGTGGGCGAACAGATAGTGCAGGGTTCGGAAGAGAATAAAGTCCACGGGGACGGGGAAAGCAAACGTCCATTCGTAATCGATGACATGCCAGCGATTGTCGTGGACGATGATGTTGGGCAGGATCAAATCGATGTTGCTGATGGGCGCCGATTTCAGGCCGGCGGGCAGGCGCGGTTTGCCGAAGACTTGGTGGAACGGGTCGGTGGGGTGAAAGTCTTCGGTGGCCAGGGAGCGGACCGTGTGGAAAAAGTCTGCCATCAGCTCCATGAAGGCAGCGCATTGTCCTTGTTGGAGCTGTTCGAGCGCTTGATCTGCCAGAGATGGTCCCAGGATGTATTCGAGTTCGGCGGCACCTTGGCGGAGGTGACCACGATTGGGAACCAGTTTGGTGCCGGCATAGAGCTGAGCGAGGGCGTCGTGGTATCGGATCAGATTCTCAACATGCGCTTGAGTGGCGGGGGAGTAGGCGCGCTTGCGAATGACACGGTCGCCACGGCCATCCATCAGGATGTCGGTGCGAATCTGGTAGGGTCGGCGGCGTTTGGTGGATAGTTTCGAGTAGATGATCCGGTGGTCTTCCGGTGCCGGAGCAGACGGAATGTTTTTCTGGAGCACGATCAGGTATGAATTGGAAAACATGGGGAACATGTTGTGGCGGATCAGCTCATCGAAAACTTTGCCGGGATGAAAGAGCGCCATGGTTTGGGCGTCCCAAGGTAATTGGTTGAAGCACAGTTCGCTCCGCGTGGGGAGGCGGTCGTGGGAGTAGATGACGCTGGTGAAGCGGTAGTCGGGATAGGGGTAGAAGAAGGTCGCGCTGGCGAAGCCGCTGGCTCGGGCCACCTGTTCGAGGTCCGTTTTGGAGAAGGGTCGGCCGCCTGCAGAGTCAGGTAGGCCTTTCAAATGGGTGAAGGGACGGTCCGCAGTGTTTTCAGCGCTTCCCGCCCAATATTTCAGGCCGAACCGATTGGGGAGGGCGATGATCACGCGTCCGTCATCTGTCAGCAGGTTGCGCAAGCTGGCGAGCAGGCGTTGAGCGGGATTTTCTCCGGGGCCGACATACTGTTCAGCCATGGGCAGGGTGCCGATGAGGGCGATGATGTTGAACTGTCGGGCGGCCAAACGGGAGACGGTGTCGGGAAAGGGGCCCGCGTGGATTTCGACGTTGTCGCGGTTGCGGTGCCGGATGGCATTGATGCAGGCCCGCTGAGGCGCGAGTTCCACGGCCACTACTTGGGCGGCTTGGTTGGCCCAGCCGCCAGTGAGTGCGCCCACGCCCGCGCCGATTTCCAAGACGGTTTCGGTTGTGCCGATGGGCAGCCAGTGGATGCAATTATGGCGTTCGAAACAGAGTTCGAGGGCCAGTTCGCGCGAATTTTTCTGCAGGGCGATCTGGTTGAATTCCCGTTCGTTGTGGCGCTGGACTATCTTGAGCAGGCGACGTTCTTGGCGTGAGAAGCGCAGTTGATCCGGCTGGCTGACGCCGAATAGCGGCGCATGGGCGGGAGCGGCGGGAGTCATGGCCGCTCCTGGGAGGCAGCCCGGCGCAGGAGCTGGCGGGTTCGCCAGCGACGCACAAAATTCGGGCTGAACCGGGCGGCGGCATCGATCATGTTGCGAAAAAAATTCAGAGTGCCATAGAGGCCGGGCAGCCGGAGAACACGGCGCAGGGTGGTGAGCGACTGGCGGAAGGTGGCGAAGGTGGCGAAATGGAGCCCGGGGGTTCCTTTCAGGGCATCGCGTGTGGCGGCCACCATGTAGTGGAGGTTGGCGATTTCGGTGGAGGCGTAGCGGTCGGTGAGCACCCAGCCGGTCAGATAGCCCTGCGACTGGGCCACCAAGGGGAGGATGCGCTCCAGGGCATGGTTGAGGGAACCATCGTTGGGCAGGGGTTCGGGCGGGAAATCCGAGTAGTCCCAGTTGACCGCGAATAGAGGTTGCAGGGCATCGGTGCGGCACCAGAACACGGAACCAACGGCGATGGGCTGGTGCTGTTTATTCGGGCGGGCCCGGAGGTCCAGTTTTTGTGCCAGCCGCACGGTTTCATCGAAGCAAATAGTCCAGCGGTCGAGGCCGGATTTGAAATAGGTGCCGTGCAGGGGCGGGGGGGGCACCAGGAGGCCCAGCCAGGGGTTGGCTTCGAAGGTGGCGATGATGTCGCGGATGTAGCCCGGACTGGCGAGCAGGTTGTGCCAGAGCATGTCGCGGAACGAGGCGCCGACGGTGACATACTCTTTCTGGAGGGATTTCTTGTCGTGGATGAACCCGAGGTAGTCGTAGCCTTCCAGCTGGTATTTGCAGCCGACGAGCAGCGCGCCCCAGTCCCGGCCTCGGGACTCGACGTGCAGCACGGTTCCCGGCCGCGCGGGTTCAGCGGCGAGCATACGTTCGAGTTCCTGTTGCTTGGCGGCAGTGTCGGTGGTGATCAGCAGATCGACTTTCGGGGGAATGTGGCGCAAATGGCTGAGGCTATAGGCGAAGAGGTCGGGATAGAACAGGTGCGCGACGAGAAGGGCCTTGCGTTGGGGCGACGGTGCGGGGGTCGTGGGTGAATTGGCTGGCAGGATGAAGTTCAGGTTGAGGTTGTCTTTGAGCGTGCCGGGGTCGAAGCGCCGCAGCAGGTGGGCGAACATCAGGTTCAGATCGTAGTCGTAGTGGGCGCGGATATAATCCAGCGCGTTGCTCAGGTCCGTCCCGCTACCGAAACGCAGATAGGTTTCTTTCGAGACCTGAAAGGAGCGGCGCTTGATGACGGGATAGCGGCGATGGGCGATCAGCTCATAGATGTTGAATGTGTGGTGATCGAAGTTGCGTTGCGGGTCGCTTTCCAAATCGGTGGTGTCGGCGAAAGCGCCCCAAGTGTAGCCGAGGTCAGCAAAATGGCGGGTGAGCACCCCGGCAAAGCGGTCGGCCAGTTCGCCGAAGTGCTGATAAACGGGCTGATTTTCCCAGAACTCGAAAAATCGCGGATCGGCGAGCAGGCGGGAGCCGAAAACCAGGAAATAGGTTTGCAGATAGCGCGGGCGATGGCCGTAGGGGGAGAGGCCGGTGCCCCGGGTCTCGCCGTGGACGGTCAGTCCCCAGAAGTCGCGGCCACGCCCGGCCATCTCGTTGAAAATATCGGCAAAGGGATACAGGGGGCCGAAGAAAGAGTCGTTGAACAGTACCAGCTCGTCGTACTCCTTGAGGCGTTCACGGCCGACATGTTGGACCAGAGCCTCCCGCCAGGCGCCGACATCAAAGCCTTGATTGGGGCGGACATGGATTTCGCGGGAAAATTCCTCCAGTTTGCGTCGGCCTGGATCGGACAGCTTGCCGTTCGCCATGATGACGAGATCGGTGAGATTGGCGCGCATGTCCCGGAGGAGATGAGGGATGTAGTCGTCCACGATGCCGTCGGGATCGTAGAACAGAAAAACGCCAAGGCGTCTAGGCTGGTCAGGAGGAGCCATCAGGAGGGTCTTGCCGGGTTGGATGAGCGCGTTTCATCTGCGTTGAGCTTCACCATGCCGGGGTTGGTCCCGCTTGGCAAGAGGGAGGTCCGCCAGCCATCGCGCCAGCCGCGATACGATCCGCACAGAGCGCTCAAGCGTAGTTGGAGCAGGTTAGCGACGGCACGAAACAGGAAGGGGGGGAGGGCGCGCATTCGGGGCCAGCGGGTGTGTTTGCGAAGATAGCGCACGTGGCCGGCGCGGTAGGTGCGGGCCTGGAGTTCGCTCATGCGACGGATGGTGGATGAACCGTAGTGTTCAATGCAGGTGTCGGGTACTACGACGAGTTGCCAGCCGTTGTCGAGCGCGCGACGGCTCAGGTCGGCGTCTTCGAAAAAAAAGAAAAAGCCTTCGTCGAAGAGGCCGATGTCGTCGAGCAGCTTGCGCCGTATCAACAAGCTGGCGCCGGACAGATAATTGGGGGTTTGATCCGCCTTGGCCGGCCTGGGCACGGCCCAGGGCATCAGCAGATTTTTTCCCGGGGGGATGGCCTTGCCTTTTTCCAGGAGCGGGCAGGCTGTCAGGCCGGCCCGCGGGTTGGCAACGGCTGCGGCGACAAGCTGCCGCAAGGTTTCGGGAGGGCAGAAGGTGTCGTTGTTGAGTACCCAGATATAGTCGAATTCTCGTGTGGACAAGGCCTTGCGGATGCCCGCGTTGACACCGCCGGCGAAACCCAGATTGCGCTCCAGGCGGAGAACTTCAGCCCGGGGGCAAGCCGCAGCCAATTCCTCCGCAGTATGGGCGGTTGAGGCGTTGTCCACCACCACCACCAAGTCGGGCGGGAGGGTTTGCGTGGCGAGGGACCGGCAGCATTCCGCGGTGTCGGCCAAGCGGTTCAGGTGGGGAATGACCACGACAACGCTGGCGGAGGGCGAAGATTTCAAATCGGTGGCCATTGCGTAACAAACCCTAGCCATTCCGCGGCGAATCGGGCAATTCAAATGTGAAAAAATGAACGTGGCGATGAGCGAGGTCCTTTGGTATAGACGACGGTAATGAGCTGTATCCTTTCAACCGGGGTTGTCCGAAGGCCTTGATGCCGTGCGTCTGGGAGTCAACACTCTGTTTTATCTGCCTGGCGAAGTGGGGGGGTCGGAAACCTATTTGCTGGAGACTTTGCGAGCGCTGACACGCCGGGACGACGTACCGGAGCTGGTGTTGTTCGCCAACTTGGAGAACGCGGAGAAATTGCGCGCTGAATTTCCCGGGGCGGAGGTGATCGAATTGCGAGTGGCCGCGACCAACCGTTACTCCCGGATTGTGGTCGAGCAGTTGCGGTTGCCCTGGTTGGTCAAGCGGGCGTGCGTGGATGTGCTGTGGTCGCCGGGATATACGGCGCCGGCCGTTTGTGCCTGTCCGCAGGTGGCCACTTTGCTGGACATGCAGTACAAACGCTTTCCCGAGGACGTATCCTGGCTGGCGGCACGCACGATGGATGTGTTGTATCCGCTGGCGGCGTGGCGGAGCCGGACGGTGGTGGCCATTTCCGAGTTTTCGAAGTCGGAAATCGCAAGTTTTATCGGGATTGCACCGTCCAAGATTGCGGTGACTTATCCGGGGGTGGATCCGGCGTTCGGGGAGGCGGCGGGACCGCCGCCCGGGGAGGTGCGGGGGCGGCCTTATCTGCTATGCGTGGCGCACAGCTATCCGCACAAAAACCTCGCGTTGCTGATTCGGGCTTTCGGCCGGTTGACGGGGGAGTTTCCGCATCGGCTGGTGCTGGTGGGCAAGCCGCGGCGGGGAGAAGCCGAGGTGAAAGCCGCGCTGGAAGGGATCCCCCGGGGAGATGTGGTGCGTCTGCGGGAATTGCCTTGTCAGAGTATGCGTCCGCTTTATCAGGGGGCTGACTGGTTTGTTTTCCCATCGCTGTATGAGGGGTTCGGACTGCCGGTGCTGGAAGCGATGGCGGCGGGGGTGCCGGTGCTGACCACGCGGGAGGGCGCCATTTCGGAAGTGGGCGGGGACGCGGTGCGCTATGCGGACGGCCGCGATGAAGCAGCATTCGCCGCGGCCATGCGGGAGGCGATTCAACTGCCCCGTGAGGATCGGACGCGTCTGGTACGTATGGCCAAGACCCGTGCCGCCAGTTTTACGTGGGAGGCCAGCGCAGCCGGCTTATGGCAGGTATTAGTGAAAGTCGCTGGGTGCATGCCGTGACAACCAAATGGTTGAGAGCATTATCCTGCCATAAAATAAAATATTTATTTTTGTTATTTGCAGTGTTCTTGACTTTGGATCAAGGCGTATTCGGAGAATCAATACGAGGGCAGGACACTGTCGCCGAGGATGCCTATCGAGTATTGGTGGAGGATGCCTATCGCACAGAATTGGGGCGGGAGGCGGATGCCGGGGGGCTTCACAACCACGTTCAACATCTTCTCTCTGGGAAATGGGATATTGAATGGACGCGCCAGATCCTGCACAGATCGGAAGAGGGGAAAAGATTTCGGGCCCTCAAACAGCACTTGTTCCAGATGCGTGTGGCCATGGGGGTCTCAATGCTGGCAGTGCTAATATTGGCCTTCTGCCCAAGGCAGAGATTATTTATAAGGAAAGTATTTTCCCAAATCGTTGTTTACGCTCTGCCTGTTCTGCTGAGCGGATTACTGCTTGGCGCCGGATTCCAATGGTGGAGCACAGCCGTCAATGGGAGGTGGGAGCTGATTGGTTTTCTCCTTTTGGCTGCAGCCGTGTTCATTGCGCCAGGACTATGCCTGCACAGGTTGCTTGGGTTTTCATCCAAGCATCTTCTGGATCATATCTTAATGGTGTGGTTGAGCAGTGGCGCGATCACGTCGTTGGTCATCTTCACCTTGTACATGTGTGGGGCATATACCAAAACCATACTGATCCTTTGGCTGTTAATCGTGCTGGCTGGCGGAATCTATTCTTTTCCGCGTTATGGCGTCCCGGGTTTGTGGGGACGTTATACTGCCTGGTGTGGGAGAGCTAAAATACCCGAACTGCTTTCGATTGCAGTCGTGGGGGTTCTGATTATGAGTCGTTCTGCACAGGTGGCCGGGCAACCGTTCCTATGGTGGGATGCCGTTGTTTCCTGGGACAAATGGGCATGCGACATGGCGGAGCGACATGCGATAGGCACCTATTTGATGGGTAGCTATCCGCAACTACTCCCTAGTATCCACTCCGTGTTTTACAAAATCACGGACGAGTGGACGAAGAGCTACTCTTCTTTCCAGATATTACTCCAAGCCACCATGTGGATGTATCCGGTCGTGGCTGCTCTTGGTTTGATCCGATGGTTGAATGCATTGGGTTATGCCTGGGGTTATGGGCTCCTATTCCTTTTCGCAGGCGATCTGTTTACTGGAGGAATGCTTTCCGGATATGTCGAATGGCCGCTGCTCGCGATGATCAGTGCCGTTGGCGCCTTGTTGGCAAGTCGAGGATCGCTCGGTTGGTCATGCGGGAGGGGCATCCATCTGGAAGCTGTGCCGATAAGTTTGGGTTTTTATGCCATGTTTTTCACAAAAGCCCAGGGCTTGATCGCGGGAGCGATATTATTTGGATTTTCGAGCAGTCTAGCCCGGACGAGATGTGTCCCTGGAAGTATTAGACGAATTACAGGAATTGGCTTGGTGTGCGGATTGTTCCTGGTTGCGCCATTCTACGCCCATCAATTCATTCTGGATCGCACAGGAATAGCCGACCGGGATCCAAGACTGCACAGTTTCACAATATCTGCGGGTTATCCTCATTTGAACAAAATAGGCCCTAAAGAGGCGGGGAATCGCTATATTGGAAATTATCACGGCATTCCCGCGAGGCGGACATATGGTACCGGGCGGGCAAGCCAGAATCTCATATCTGCAATTCTTCTGGGGGGCTGCCTCCTCTGGGGAGGGACACGTGACAAACGGCTCTGGGTTATAGCAATTGGCGCTGCGGTGCTGGTTGTTGTTTGGCTCCATCGGGCGGCCTACGACTGGCGAAATGTAATGCCCGCTCAGTTGCTGGTATCCCTTCTGTTTGGCGCTGGGATTGGAGTTTTAGGGCGGGATGCTGCGCGTTGTCGGAGGGAGTTGGGAATCATTGTGCCGGCCAGCTGTGCGATACTTCTTTTGGGGCACTTTGTTTATTCCGTGGCGAATGGGACGGCACCTTTGGCTCGGGTCTTTAAGCGTTCGACCTATACAGTATGGACCGCCAGGCCGGAACGACGGCTAGGCATTATCGACCCTGCGCTGGAACGGTTGAACAATTTTTTTGATTTATCGACCCTTGGACAATCGGCGGCGTCCGTGTACATACCAGATCCATATTATCGACAATTGGGGCGTCGCGGCATATATAGCCTTAAGCCATTTACATTCACACGCCTCGCCCACGGAGACATTGCCTTGTTTCCCAAGACGACAATGCGCAATTCCTTCGTACCGGTGACATCAGTCAGGCAACGGTATGCTACAATGGGGGTCAATGGATTAACCTTATCGCCGTTATCCTATCGAATAGAGATAGCGGAAGAGATGAGGGCAACGGATGAGGTTGGTTTCAGAGGCCTGATATACTTGGAGCCGGACATGTATCCACACTTTGGCGAAGTGCTCGTGCTGCATATCGAGACACAATCCCCTGATATATGGGTTGAATTGGATCCGGCTTGGGATCAGCTGACATTGGATCGAGACTTATTCATTCCGTGGAGACAGGGCGCGCTTAACGCCCTGATGATATGGAACAACGGCCTCCCGGAAGCGCCAAGCCTGCCACTTCCTTTGGTTGTTCATGGTTCAAATCGGCAGGTTGCCACAAGCGATGTCGTAAACGTTTCAGGCAGGCTGGTAAAAAAATAAAGGATAGCGGCAAGGGGAACTGATTGCCGATGCGATAGAATAGAGTGGTAGGAGTTGGCCTGTTCGAATCTCTCCTGTACAGCGTGAGAAGTGCGCTTTGGGAAACGAGGTGGAGAGGATAAAGATTTAGGGGCCCCTCCAATCCTTACAACCCAAGGAAGCCAACTATTTATGCTCATGCACAACATTCAATTTTTGTGTCTCAGATTCCATGCCCTACTTCCCCCAATGCTTGACTCGTTAGGGGTGTTGTTGCAGTCTCATGGCATATTCCGATGGCGGCCATGCTCCCCAATACCATTGTTTTGATTCCGGCCTACAACGAGGAGGCCAGCATCGGCCCGCTGTTGAAGGAGGTGGCCGAGCATCTGCCGGGCGTGCCGGTTTGCGTGATCAACGATTGTTCCGGAGATGGCACCGCTCAGGTTCTTGAAGGCGCGGGGTGCGCTTATTTGAATTTGCCCTGCCGGTTGGGGGTGGGGGGGGCGATGCAGGCGGGGTTCCGTTATGCCTTGGAGCAGGGATATGATTACGCCATCCGGCTGGATGGCGACGGGCAGCATCCGCCGTCCGAGGGTTATGCTCTGGTTGAACGGATGGCACAAGGTGATGCGGACCTGGTGGTGGGATCGCGCTTTTTGGGCAAAGGGGGCTATACCAGTTCAGCCGCGCGGCAGGTTGGCATCGCGGGTCTGGCCACGTTTTTGAGTTACGCGTGCCGCCAACAAATCACGGATCCGACATCAGGCTTTCAGATGGTGAACCGCCCGACCATGACTTACTTCGCGCACCGGTATCCGGCTGAATATCCGGAGCCGGAGACCCTGGCTTTGCTGAGCCGGCAGGGCTACCGCTTTGTGGAAGTGCCGGCAGTGTTTCGCGAGCGTCAGGCCGGCAAGTCGTCCATCCGTCGCTGGGGAACCCTGTACTATATGCTCCGGGTTTGCGTGGCCCTGTTCGTGGATCGCTGCCGGGCTGTGGACCGGCGTTTTGAGCGCCGCCGCGTGGAGACCGGGACATGACCACACCCCAAATGGTTTCCGCTTTTGTGGGCGCCCTGATTTTGGCCTTCAGCGTCAGATCTTTTTTCCGCCATAAAACTCAGCGATTCAAGGCGCTGTTTTGGGCGGCGATTGGCGTGACGATGGTGTATGCCGGTTTCCGGCCGACGATTATCGAAGTATTCGGTCCGGACTCCGTCGAGTTGCGCATCCGGCTGATTGTGGCGCTGCTGAGTTTTATTGTGCTGACGGTGACTCTGGAGGCCATCCGCATCTCCCGCATGCAGGAACAGTACGCGTTTTTGTGGCTGGTGACGGGGGTGCTCTTGCTGGCCGGTTGTTTGTTCCCGGATTTGGCAACCGCGCTTGAATCGCTGACGGGCATCAGTTACGGGATGGCCGTGCTGGTGGTTATTTTTGTCTTCATTCTGCTCATGCTCTTTCATTTCTCGGTCGCGCTGAGTTTGACTCAAGGCAAACTGGCCCAAGTAGCCCGGGAACTGGCCTTGACCGAGGAACGTCTGCGGCGCGTGGAACAGAAACGCTCAAAGGACAAGGATGGCGGCCAGGCAGAATAGCCGGGATGGTTCGGCGCAGCGGGGGACATGGCGTTGGGGATGGGGGACATCGCTGGTGGGTCAAATCGGACTGCTGGTCGCGCTGGCGGGAGTGATTGTATGGGGGGCTTACAGCCGCCGGCATACGGTGGCGACGGGCATCGCGGACATCCTGCATTATTATGAGGCTGCGCTCGATTTTTTGGCGGCAACCACCTGGACAGCCCGTCTGCAGGCCGCCTTGCAGTGGGCGCCCCTGCATCCTATGGCGCTGGCGCTGGTGATTCGCTGGTGCGGGGCCGAATGGACCTATTTTCTTGGTCCGTTCTACGCGTGGGGGGTCCTGGTGGGGCTGTCCGCCTGGAGTTGGCGCATATCCGGCGACTATCGCGGCGGTCTGCTGACTCTCCTGGCATCGAGCGCGGCGCTGCTCTTCGGGTTTTCGGAAAATGTGAATTTTATTTTGTATCCTTTTCGGGAGACGTTTTCATTTTTGTTCCTGGTTTCGGGCATATGCGCGACGATTTGGGCTTATCCCGGCACCGGGCGCGGGCACTACGTCCTGTTGCTGTGGGCGGGTTGCAGTTATGTGCTGGCCGCGGCAGTGCGCGAGCCGGCCATCCTGGCCCTCTCCGGCGCGGTGGTCTTTGTGGTGTTTCAACCGGGCCGGTCCTTGCGGAGCCGGGGGGGAGATGTCCTGGTTCTGCTGAGCCCTTTGCTGGTGGCGCTGCTGGCACTGGGGATGGTTTTTGCGGGGACGGGCATTTTGGCGAGCCGGCAATTTTCCGGCTGGCAGAGCATGACCGCCGGGCAGACCCTGGATGCTTGGTGGGGGCTGCTCTCCACCTATTTCCGGTGGCTGATCCATTGGCTGGGTTTTTGGGGCAGCTTGTGCAGTGCGGTTGGGCTGCTCTGGCTGGCGCGGAGGAACCGGCCGGCGGCTTTGATGCTGGTTGTGTCCGTGCTGAGTGTGGTGGCCCTGTATGCCACCTTTGCGTTCTACCCGCGCTACGCGCTATCGATCGGATTGTTTTTTCTGCCATTGGCGGGGCTGGGGCTGTGGCGGATCGTGCTGGCGGCGGGCTGGTTGGCGGGGAGGGTGCATCGCCGGCTGGAGGAGTTGGTGGTGCCGGTGGTGGCACTGCTTCTGCTGGGGTATTGCGGCGTAAAGATTCATCGCCTGCCGCCGGGGGCGGTGTCGCCCGCTCAATTGAAGATCTTTCGCACGGAGTTGCATCGCCGGCTGGAATCGGGAGAAAAAGTGCTGACCGACGCGCGGAGCCGGTTGCTCAATGAGGTTTTGCTGGTTTATTTTGGCATCGAGCCCCGGACTTCGTTGTCGGCGCCAAGGCTCGGGGAGCCGCCGCAGTCATGCCTGTTTTTAAAGCCGGCGAATGAAGACGCGGTGATCCGCGCCAAACTGGTCGCGGCGCCCGTCACTCTGGAACTGGGCATCATGAGATACGCGGACGTGGAGGAACTCGTTCATGAGAATGGAGCTCCCGCTCTGATTGGTCTGGGGACAGGGGAGTACCGCTGGTGCCGGGTGCAACCTTGGAGCCGAAAGCAGGTTGAAGAGGCCTTCGCTCCCGCGGATATTATCCGCGGCTTGCTGTGGCTGGACTTTCAGGAGTCGGATGAGATGGCCGGGCGGATTGTGAAGATCGTGGATGAGGGGGGCGCAGCGGTTGCGGAATATCCGGTTGGCGCGGGGAATGGCTTGATTCCCTTTGCGGTGGACGGAGGGCGGGTGCAACAGGGGGGGCGGGTGCGGGTGGAATCTTCGAGTCTGCTGCCCGCCCGGCTGGTGGTCCGGCCCGACTCGCCGCAGGCGGCATCATATTTTGTGTTGGAAGTGGGGCGGCGTCCCTCCATTTTGAAGTGGTTGGAGCGTCCGACCGGCATCGCTCCCGGTGAGAAGTGGGCGGCCACCTTTTTTGACGCGGCCCGATTTCGTCTGCCCGCGCCAAGGGGCCTGACTACCAAGACGCCTTCCCTGGCGATTTTGTTGGAACCGCGGCATCCCCGGAAACAGCTTGTGGAATTCAGGTATCAGCAGAGCGGGGCCGATGACCTGGTCTTGACGAATTCCATCGAGCGGCAACGCTTTTGGCAGGAGATCCCCCTGTTGTTTTCAAGCGGCGAAGAGGCGGCGGTTGTTGACCTGACATTGAATGTTCCGCCGGACTGGCCCAATCATTTCCGCGTGGTCGGCCTGAGCGTTCGTTTGGTGGAAAAGCCACCCGCGCCATAAGCCCAAAACGCGCGGGGGGGGGCACAGTCAAGACGGTTTGCCGCTTTGCTCAGACAAGCAGCGACAGGGCGGAAGCCAACGGCAACACGTGGTCTTCCAAGCTCTCGCGCTCGAGCAAAGCATCGAAGGGGATGGCATCGGCCACGCTGAAGCGGCCAATGTGGGTGCGGCGCAGTTGAGTGAGGTGAGCGCCCACTTCGAGAGCCTGGCCGATATCATGGGCCAATGTGCGCACATAGGTGCCTTTGGTGCATTCGAGCACAAAACGCACATCGGGCGAGGTGAAATCCAGCAGGTCAAACCGGTACACATGAATGAGCTTGGGGTTGCGCGTGACGGTTTGGCCTTTACGGGCGAGTTTGTAGAGGGGAACGCCATTCACTTTGACCGCGGAAACCATGGGCGGAGTCTGCATCTGGTCGCCCAGGCGCGCGCTCATTTGGGCCGCAACCTGGTCGCGGGTGACGGCGGAGGGATCGCACTCCGCGATGACCTCGCCTTCGGCGTCCTGCGAGCCGGTTTCGATGCCGAGGCGGAAAACGCCTTCGTAAGTTTTGTCCAAACCCATGATGCGCTCGGATACTTTGGTGCCCCGGCCCAGAAGAATGATGAGCAGTCCCGTAGCCATGGGGTCCAGGGTGCCGCCGTGGCCGACCTTGGGGATGCGAAACTGGCGGCGGATGCGGGCCACAATGTCATGCGAGGTGGGGCCGGAGGGCTTGTCCACGAGCAGGAGGCCATCGAGGGGGCCCAGAAGAGATGAAGGCTGGCTGGCCATCGTTAACTACGGCGAAGAGGATTCGTTGTCGCCGTCATGGCCGTCGGAAAGGTCGGAATTGAAGTCGCCTTCGGCCTCGAGCCGGTTGAGCAGTTGCAGGACGTGGTCGCCCTCCGCGACGGAGTGATCGAGCACGAAGTGCAGGTGGGGGGTATAGCGGAGAACGACGTGGCGGCTGACAGCTTGCTGGAACTCGGCGCGATGTCTGCGCAGAACCCCCAGCATGTGTTCCTGCCGGTCCGGTTCGGCGCGGATAGAGACCAGCACGCGGCATGAACGCAGGTCGGCGGACGTCTTGGCCTGCGTAAAGGTGACGGCCGCCGAATCGAAATCCGGTTGATTGATGACGCGATAGAGCTGGGTGCCCAGTTCGCGGCGGATCAGCTCGTTGACGCGTGTGATGCGGTCGGTTTTCATGGCCGGCCTCCAGCTCCGACAGGGAGCTTCCTACAGGGTTTGGGCAACTTTTTCGATCTCGTAGGACTCGATGATGTCGCCTTCTTCGATTTGGGTGAAGCGGTCGAGAACAATCCCGCATTCCTGGCCTTCACGGACTTCGGACACCTCGTTTTGGAAGCGGCGCAGAGAAGCGATCTTGCCTTCATAGATGATGTCGTCGTTGCGCTTGAGGCGGGCATGGCCCTTGAGGGTGATGCGCCCCTTGAGGCACATGCAGCCGGCCACCTTGCCGCGCTTGCCCATGTCGAAAATCTGCCGGATTGCGGCCTGGCCATTGATGTGCTGCTTGACGATGGGGTCGAGGAGGCCGGTCATCAGATTCTTGACGTCATCGATCATCTCGAAGATGACGGAATGGAGGCGGATTTCGACACCTTCGCGCTTGGCGTCCGCATTGGCGCCGCCCTCCTTGCCGACATGGAAACCGAGGATCAAGGCTTTGGAGGCGGATGCCAGGGCGACATCATTTGAGGTGATGTTGCCGACAGCGGAGGAAATGATTTCCAGGCCGACCTTGTCGCTTTGAATGGCTTCGAGGGAGTTTTGGATGGCTTCGAGCGAACCGAGCACATCGGTTTTGAGAATAACCTTCAGGGTGCGTTTGTCGCTGCCAGATGTTTCTTGGAGCAGTTCTTCGATGGTCATGGTCCGGTCGCTGGCTTCGCCCTGGAGTTCCTTGAGGCGCTTGGCGGCGGCGCGTTCATCCGCCACCTGGCGGGCCTCGCGGTCGTTTTTATAGACGTGGAACTCGGAGCCGGGATCGGGGACGCTGGTCAGGCCGAGAACTTTGACCGTTGCCGAAGGCCCGGCCGTACGGACGCTTGCGCCCTGGTCATTGATCATGGCTTTGACTCGTCCCCAGGAGCATTCGGAGACGATGGCGTCGTTGAGCTGCAACGTGCCGTTGGCCACCAGAATGTTGGCGGTGGGGCCGCGGCCGGCCTCGAGTTGGGACTCGATGACAAAACCGCTGGCTTTGCGGCGGGGATTGGCCTTGAGCTCGAGCATTTCGGCCTGGAGCAGGATGAGTTCCAGCAACTGGTTGATGCCATCGCCCGTGGTGGCGCTCACCTGGCAGGTGAGCAGATCGCCGCCCCATTCCTCGGGGGTGAGCTCCATTTGCTGGAGCTGGCGTTTGACCCGATCGGGGTTGGCGGAGCGCACGTCGCACTTGTTGATCGCGATGACCATGGCGACCTTGGCGGCCTGGGCGTGTTGGATGGCTTCCTTGGTCTGCGGCATGATGCCGTCATCGGCCGCGATCACGATGATGGCGATATCCGTCAGATTGGCGCCGCGCGCGCGCATGGCGGTGAAGGCTTCATGGCCGGGAGTGTCCAGAAACGTGATGGTTCGGCCATCATAATCCACCTGGTAGGCGCCAATGGATTGGGTGATGCCGCCGGATTCACCGGCCGCCACGTGGGCCTTGCGGATATAGTCCAGGAGCGAGGTTTTGCCATGGTCCACATGCCCCATGAAGGTCACCACCGGCGGCCGGACTTGCAGGTCATCCTTGGAGTCCGGCGCAGAGGTGTCCGGTTTGGGTTGGGGCTTGGGTTGCGGCGGCGGGGCCTTCTTCTCATGTTCCAAGGACACGCCAAACTTTTCGGCCACTTTTTGGGCCACCTTGAATTCGATTTTCATGTTGATGGACGCAAACACGTTGAGTCCCATCAGCGCGGTGATCAGGATATTGGGTTTAACGTCGAGCATGTCGGCGAAATCCTTGACCACCACATGACCCTTAATGGCCAGCGTGCGCGGGCCCTCGTCTGCCGAAGGGGGTTCATCGGCCGATACAGAATCAGCCTCCGGTTCAGCAGGGGCGGATGACTCGGCGGGCGTGGCTTGGGGTTCGTCCGCAGCGTCGGTTTCCGCTGGCGGAACTTCCGGTTCCTCGGTTGCGACGGGCTCAGTCCCGACCGGTTGCTCGTCGGCGCTTGCGTCGCCGTAGTAAATCCGTTGGATTTCGTCACGCAGGTACTGCTCGAGTTCCGGCGTGAGGTTGGCCTGGGTGCTGCGCGCGGTGCAGCCGCGCGCCTGCAGGAGCGCGAGCAGCTCCTTGCCGGTAGTCATTAATTCTTTGGCTAAGTCACAAATTCTCATTCCTCGGTCGCCTTTCCATTTTGTTCTTCGAAGGCGGCTTCGGCCGCGGCGCGCACTTGCTCCGCGATTTCAGCGTCGAATCCTTCCACATCCACCAGATCGACCAGGTCCGCGGCCAGAATTCCCTCGAGGGAGAGGAAGCCGGAAGCCACCAGGCTGGCGGCAAGTTCCTGGCCGATATCTTCCACCGCGGCCAGTTTGGCGGTGGCCAAGGCGATGCGTTCTTCGAAGGTGATGTCGGCCTCATCCTTCTGAATATCAATTTTCCACCCGGTCAATTTGGCGGTCAGCCGGGCGTTTTGGCCTTTTTTGCCGATGGCCAGCGAGAGCTGGTCGGCCTCGACGATGACCTTGACGGTGTTGTCGAGCTCATCCACTTCGAGGCGCACGGGCTTGGCCGGAGCCAGCGCGTTGGTCACGAACGTTTTGATGTCGGGGCTCCATTTGACGATGTCAATTTTTTCGCCGGAGAGCTCGCGCACGATATTTTTGACGCGCTGGCCGCGCAGGCCCACGCAAGCGCCGACGGGATCCACTTTGTCGTCGTTGGAGTGCACGGCGATCTTGGTGCGATAGCCGGCTTCGCGGGCGATGCCCTTGATTTCGACGGTGCGGTCGGCGATCTCGGACACCTCGAGTTCAAAAAACTTGCGAATGAATTCGGGATTGGAGCGGGTCAGGATCAGTTGGGTGTCCTGGGTGGGGCTTTCGAGGCTGAGCAGGAGAAAGCGGATGCGGTCGCCCATTTGATAGTCCTCGTTGGGGACGCGTTCGCGGGCGGGCATAACGCCTTCGGCATCGCCCAGATCCACCACGACATCGCTGCGTTCGAAGCGACGCACCGTGCCGGTGACAATATCTCCGATATGGTTCTTGTAGATCGAATAGACCTTGTCTTTTTCGGCCATGCGCAGTTTTTGGATGATGGCCTGTTTGGCGGTTTGGGCCGCGATGCGCCCGAAATTGCGCGGGGTGACCTCGATTTCGATCAAGTCGCCGATTTGGTAATTTTTGCCGGGATATTTGATCTGGGCTTCGGTGAGCGAGATCTCTTCCTGGCGGTTGCGGACGAAGTCCACGACTTCCAAGGTGGCAAACGCGCGGATGTTGAGGGTTTTGCGATTGAGTTCGACACGCAAATCCCGCACGCGGCCGATGCTTTTACGCCCGGCAACCTGCAGCGCGGACTCCACGAGCTGGGCCAAAGTTTCACGGTCCAGCTTGCGTTCCCGCTCCATGTATTCAAATACGGCCAGCAATTCGTTGTTCATCTTTCAAACCTCCTCCCCACCGGGGGAAAAGCCACATCCTTTCCGGCTGATACGCAAAAGAGTGGGGATCACCCACTCTTGCAACACAGACAGAGTTGTACGGACGATGGACAACCTACTCCTGTCCACCCCGTCGCGTCAATACCCTATTTCAAAAGAGCGGGGCGCGAAATGCCCCGTCTGCGAGGTCGGGGAGAGAGGGAGGAGGCGGACGTGTCGAAAAGGTTTCCCCATGCGGGCGGGTGTGGTATAAGTGCGCCTCACCTCTGATTGAAAGGATATCCATGAAGCGCGCATTGAAACGTTGGTTGGCCAGGGTTGCCTTGGTGATCTTGGCCCTGATTCTGGCGTTCGGCGCGCTGGAAATCGCGTTGCGGATTTTGCCGGACCCCGCGTCGCGCCGCATCCGCGACCGGTCGCCCGCGTTTTATTATCCGGCCGAGACGAGATTGCGCCCTTGGGCGCGGGGTCATGCGGACGCCTTGCGCATCGCGGTGGTCGGGGATTCCATCACCCATGGGACGGGCTGCCAGTTTTATGACACCTACAGCCAGCGCCTGGAGGCGCTCATGAATCTGAACGAGAACCAGCGTCCGGTGGAGGTGCGGGTGTGGGCCAAGGGGGGGGACAATCCGGATGTGGAGGTCCGCCATTTGCCGGCCATCGAGGAGTGGCGCCCGGACATCCTGATTCTCGGGGTTTGTCTCAACGATGCTGAAAACCTGCACAAGAAGACGCTTATCAAGACATGGCGTCGGGATACGTTGCCCAAGCCGCCGCCACCCTGGCTGGGGGCCATTCTCAAGCACACGCGCGCCGGGTCGTTTATGTATCAAAAGCGGGCGGATCGCCGGGCGTACGGGGGGTATTTGCTTTATTATCGCCGGCTCTACAACAAGGAGCACAGCGGTTGGATATTGCTCGAGCGCGCGTTGGCCCGGTTCAATGACTTCTGCAAGGAGCGGGACATCTTTTTCCTGCCGCTTGTTTTCCCACTGTTCTCCGACGTGGACAACTATCCCTTCGACTGGGTGCACGAGCAGCTTGCCGCAACCTTTCAAGAGATTGGGGTCGCGCATCTTGATTTTCTGGAGCATTTTCGCGGGCAGGTGCCGATGCGGTTGCAGGTGATTCCGCACGTGGATGCGCATCCCAACGAGATCGCCCACCGGCAAATCTCCGAGATTCTTTTCCACTATCTTATCGCGAACAAGATTGTGGATGAGGGCTACGTGCCGGAGAATTCATCTTCGAGCCAACAACACATTTGGAATGTGCTGGATCGGTATCTCTACAACGTAGTGGATGTACGGCCGGAGGCTGAGGCCGATTTGGGAGACTAATTCCCGTCCGAGGGCGGACCCGCAGAGAGTTCGATCCAATCCACGTAGAGGCCGAGTTGGCGCGGGTCATGAGCCCCGGGCTGCCAGCCGGGGATCTCGAAGCGAATGATGTTGCGGGGCCGGAGGCAATCGGGCGGGATGGTGGCGGTGATGATCTCGTAGCCGGTATCGCCGTCGGGGGCGACAGCGGGCCGCAATTCGAGATCGTTGCACCACAGCCGGGGCGCGGCATCCAGCGGGGGGCGGCTGGCCGCGTAATGGCGCAGCACGAGTTGTCCGGGTTGGCCCGGGCCGGCGCAGAGCCACGATACGGCGGCTGACGGCCCGCTCCAGCGAACGGTCGCGTTGCCGGGGGCGGTTTCGCGCCCATGCCAGCCGTCGAGAAGATGGGCAAAGTCGCCATCGGAGCCGACATCAATTACCAGGTGATCCGTCGGCTGAGGCAGGCTCCAATCCACGCGGTGAAACTCGAACGGCGCGGCGGCGCTCAGCTCGAGTTCGGGGTTTTCCCGCAGTCCTTCGGCTGAAAGTGTGAAGGTCTGCCACAGCCGGTTCTGCCGGAGTCGAAGCTGCCGGGAGGAGGCGCCCAGCGTGGCGGTGATGTCCCTGACGCCCCGTTCCTGTTGGATGCTGCGCAGACGGATTTCCACATGCAGGGTTTCTCCGGCGGCCACCGGGCCGGGCAGGGAGGCCCGGGCGGAGCTCAAAACGCCCGGCGCGAGGCGCGCCGCGGTGGGGGGGGCGGTGTCGCCCGAGAGGAGCTCCGCTGCGTTGGGAACGGCATTGATGGCAAAATCATAGCGGGCCCAGTTGGCGCGGGCTTCACGCATGCCGGGCAAGATGGGGGGATCGGGTTGATAACGCCGGACGGCGAAGAGCTGGAAGCGGTTGACTCCGGTCATGCGATAGAGGTTGTAGGCGTGCGAGGAAAAGGAGCGGATTTCGTCGAGGCCAGTCAGTCGCTGAAGCATGGCGGCATCCAATTCCCACGCGGGGGGGGTATGCATGGCCACGAGGTGGAGGGGGGCGGAGCTTTCCAAATAAGGCGCCAGGGCCTCTTGCAGGGCCGGTTCCGCGGGGACATCGCCGGGGATGAGCGCCATGGCCGGGAAGGAGTTGGCGGGGATGAACCATTCGAGCATTTCGCACAGGTTGCGGCGGGCGAACACCGTGCCGCCTTTCGGCAAATGAGCGCCGAAATCCCGGGCGAACTTCCGCGCCTGGGGGATTTGAAAGCGGGGGGCCGCCGGACGGGCGATGAGCATGGGGAGGGCGGTCAGCAGAACCAGGGCGCCGATGGCCGCGCTGGCGATTTTGCCGCCGTGGCGGGAAGGCAGACGGGTTTCGCACCAGCGCAACGCGGTCAGCAGGCCCCACGCGGCCGCCGGCACGGCAAAGGTGACGGCCGAGTAGAAGTAGCGGGCCACAAAGGTCCAGTAGAAGCAGTAAAACACGGCATGGATAAGCGCGGCGGGGATCAGCAGGCCCGCAACAACGCGGTTGCGCCGCCAAAGGCCTGCGACAGCCGCCCAGAGCACGATGAACACACCGGGGGGGGCCACGCGTTTCAGATAGAGCCAGGCATCCTTGCCCGTGGCTTGGAAGCACTGCCGGGTGAAGTGCATGCCGGGGACGAGCTTGTTGTCCACCGTGGATTGGGCAGGCAGGAGGGGCTGGCCGGCGCGGAGCCAGCCCTGCCACATCAGGGGCGCGATGCCCGCGAGCAGGCCGATCGAAAAAAAGATGCCGTCACGCCAGAAATGGATGCGTCTGTCGGCCCGCCACGACCAAAAGGCATAGAGGGCAAACGGTGGCAGGAACAGGACGGAGGTTTCGCGGACGGAACAGGACAGGCCGAGCAGCAGACCGGCCAGGGCGGCCCGCGCGGGCCGCGCACCGCCGGTTTGAGCGTGGACGACCAGGAAGAGCGCGGCCGCCAGCGAGAGCAGGAACGAAAGCGGGTCGCGATAGGGGTTCATCAGGTACACGATCAGCCAGCGGTCAAAGAGGAAGAACAGTGTCAGGGTCAGGCTGGCCACCTGCCAGTGCGGCACGCGTTCCCGGGGCGTGAACGAGCGTTGAACCAGCGCCGCCGCCAGAAGGTAGGTGCCCAGCAAAATGGGCAGATTGATCAGAAAAATGCAATAGGGCCCCGTCAGGGCCAGTGCGCCTCTGAGGAACAGGGCGAAACCGAGGGCGTATTTGGTGGTGTGGATTTGCGTTGCAAAATCGCGGGCGAAGCGCAGCCAGTTGAGGGGGTCGGAGAAGGCGCGGATTTCATAGTGACGCCACACATGGATCAGGAAAGCGGCGGTCAGCAGCAAGGGGAGCAGCCATGGAAGATGGGCGCGCCGGGCTGGCCGTTCCGGCGAGGGGGCGTTTGACGAAGGATATGGGTCAGGGCTGCTCACAGGATCACGCGGCCACTGTATTGGATGCTTTGGGAGGTTTCAAGCATTTGGATGGGGTTTGGACTCGTTTCCAAAGAGGCGGAATGCTAGGTTTTGGGCCAATCAACGCTTGCTGCACAGAATGAATGAACCGCATCCAATCCAATCGGGCGGCCGCCCTTTTGGCCGTCTGTTGCTCTTTGTCCTGCCATCGTTCGGCTACATGGGATTGTATTTTTTGCTGAATCCGCTGCGGATGCGGCTGTTGACCCAGTATTTGCCGAAGGACCTGTATGGCCGCCTGACCCTGGCCACCACGACGCTCACATTCATCGCGATTTTGTCTTCGCTGGGCGGGTTGAAATTCCTGTTGCGGCGGCTGCCGGGAATGATGCCGGGCCGGCAGCATGGTTTGCTGCGCATGATTCTGGTGAGGCTGGCGCTGGGGCTGACCTCCTGGCTGTCCTACCGCATCTATTATTCGCTGGGCCGCGCGAAATTGATGCTGGTGCGGACCATCCAACTACAACAGAACGATCTATGGTTCGTTGGCATCGTCGCGGCCGGCGCCTGGGCGGCGGCTTCGCTGACCTATGTGCTTTGGAACTGGACGGGCTGGCTGTTCCTGGTGGCGGGAATCGTCCGGATGTTGCAGAAGCCATTTGCGCTTGAAGCAGGGGGCATATGCATGCCTTTTTGAAACACATGAAACAGTGGATGCAGAAAAGGCCATGGGGGCGCGCAGTCTGGAGAGCGGGACATCATGTGGAATTCGAGGTGCGCGGTTTGCCTCGAGGGTTGGCGTGCCTTTGGATGAATCGATTCCGGACATCCAAGTCCATCTTAATGTGGACGTTTGGGACACGGAAACGGCGGAATTGGGGCGACGATATTAACTTATACTTTTTCGAGGCAGCCACGGGAAAACACGTGCTGCGATGTCCCAACACATGGCTTTTTCGTCAGATGGGGCTGGAGAACTATCTGTGTATCGGGAGTACGCTCACCTTTTTCCCCTTGGAGACAACGGTGGTTTGGGGCGCCGGATTGATCAACAACGAGCCCGGTTGGGACTTAATTTCCAAGCCACGGAAAATCCTGGCGGTGCGAGGGCCATTGACCCGGCAATGGTTATTGGACCGTGGAATCGAATGTCCCGCCGTCTACGGTGATCCGGCACTGCTTTTACCTCGCTTTTACACCCCAGCACCCCGGTCCCGTGCTCGAATCGGAGTGATTCCGAATTATGCCGACCACGAGCGCAACGCTCCTGCCTTGAAACGAATAGCCGCCTGGTCAGAGGCAAGAAAGATTGCAGTGAACGGGTATGGGGATTGGCGTGACGTCATTGATGACATTACCAGTTGCGATATGATCGTGTCTTCCTCGTTGCACGGATTGATTGTTGCGGAAGCTTATCAAATTCCTGCAATTTGGGTGGAATTTGAGCCCCCCAGTCCCGGATGGTGGAGATTCAAATTCGACGATTTTTACGCATCCATTGGCAAAGAGGGAATGGAGCCATTCTGTGTGACGTCATTGACTTCGCCAGAAGAGATTTGGGCACGCCGATCGCTTTGGACGCCGGCACGGATCAATCTGGAGCCCCTGCTGGCAACGTGCCCGTTTCAATTGTTGAGTTTCGCATAAGTAGGTTGCGGTTATGATTCGGGAAGGCCCCGCCCCCTTGCGTGGTGGGGGGCAGCTTTGCTTCCGATGGCACAAGGCTATGGGGGAGGAAACAGCCACGTCCACTACCTACATAAGCAATATTCAATAAGGCCATTTGATAGGGAATCCCCTTCCAGCTGATCCAATTCGAGATCATTCAAATCCGGCTGCATCGTGAGAGGAGAAAGAATAGTACGTCCAGGTTCCGCTGCTGCCTCCATGCGGAATGCATGGCCTGCGGAATGCATGGCCTTGCGGTCGAAGCCCCAGGGACGGTTTTTCAACTGCGCTTTTATGGCCGGGTTGAGATTTTCATCAGGATTGAATTCCGGAGAATAGGGAGGAAAGTAGAATAACTCTATTCGATCCGCCCGTCCGGCCACCCATTTGCGCTCACCCACGCTCCGCTGGATTCGCAAATTGTCCACGATCAAGAAGATCTTCTGCGCTGCCCTGCGGATCAATCGGCTCAAGAATCGCGTGAAGGTCGAGGCCTTCATGCCACCCTTGTAGGACATATGAATCGAAGATCACCGCGATTGCTAAAGGCGGAGATCACGTTGACGCGAGTTTTTGGGGCCATACCGCTGTCCTGCGGAGAACCGCGACCACAGCATAAAAGGCCGTTTGAGCTGCACCGGATCCTTGTCCGCAGGCTGAAGTTGAATGACTTGTTCCTGCCTCTTCGTAAGTTTGCGTTTCGTGCCGCAACTGCGACCGCAACATTTCGGGTGAAGTGCGTTCGTCCCATCTTCTCGAAACAGGCCCATCCAGTTCTGCCGCGCCGTGGCCGAAACCTGGCCCCCGCGGCTGGCGCTTGTAGTTGATCCTCAACCCGGCGGTTCACAACGGGCTGTCGGGCTTGTTATTCCGTCCGGATTGTTCTACGATGGTTGTTAGTGATATCGGCTCGCAAAACCCGCTTTTGCCGAGACAGAAATGCCCATGGTTGACACCGTAACATTATCCGAGTGGGGTCTGGTGCGTTTGCCGGGCGTGTCGGCCGACCCTCCACTCTCCGCGGGGCCCTATGCCCCGGACCAGACCTTTCCTGAATTCCGGGGGGGGATTCAGCCTGGCACCGCGCCAAACCCGGTATTTGCCGCGCACAATCCCGCGATTGGCGACTTTGTAGGCGCGGCGATGGTCGGGGGCGATCGTGCCAAAATCCCGCTTTTGCGCCACGTTTGCGACGACATGCGCTGGCGCGTCTGCCATACCGCCCCCGCCATCCCCGCTTTCTCCCCACCTTTCCCCGCCGTCCGTCCCCCCAAGGGCTGGGTCGGACATCTGGAAGTTATTTCGAGCCGATGAGCGCGCTGTCCGAGAACAACCGTCGGATCGCGCGCAACACGCTCCTTCTCTATTTCCGCACGGGACTTACGATGCTGGTGACGCTGTATACGTCGCGCATCGTGCTGAACGCGCTTGGGGTGGAGGATTACGGCATCTACAATGTAGTTGGCGGCTTGGTGGTGTTGTTCACCTTCGTGAACGTGGCAATGTTGAGCGCTACCCAGCGCTTTTTGAACTACGAACTGGGCCGCGACAACCGCGAACGGATGGCGTGCGTTTTCAGCGTAAGCCTTTCCGCGCATTTCGGGGTGGCCTTCCTGGTTGCTCTGCTCGCGGAAACGGTCGGCTTGTGGTTTTTGAATGCCAAGATGGTGATTCCGGACGGTCGCCTGGAGGCAGCGAACTGGGTCTATCAATTGTCTGTTTTGGCCACAATTGCCGGGATTGTGCGGGTGCCCTATAACGCGACTATTCTTGCCTACGAGCGCATGTCCTTCTTTGCCTACATCAGCTTGGCCGAGGCGGGATTGCGGTTGGGCGTGGCCTATGTGCTGCTTCTCGGCCTCGGAGATCCCTTGAAGCTATATGCTCTGCTGGTTTTCGCGGTTGCCGTTGTCATCGGGGTGGCGTATTACGCCTACTGTCGGTGGCAGTTTGAAACCACACGGTACCGTCCGGTGCGGGATGCCCCCTTGATGCGGGCCATCCTGGGTTTCTCCGGTTGGAGTCTTTTGGGCAGTTTGGCCAATGTGGGCAACGCGCAAGGTATCAACCTGCTGATCAACCTGTTTTGCGGCGTTGCCGTAAATGCGGCGATGGGCATTGCCAGCCAGGTCAACGCAGCCGTATACCAATTGGTTGCCAATTTTCAAACGGCCTTCAATCCGCAGATCATCCAGTTATGCGCCCGGGAGGACCGGTCGCATTTCCTCCCGCTGGTGTACCGGGCGTCGAAATTCTCCTTCTACCTGATGCTGGTGATCGCGTTGCCGATCATCCTCAACGCCCAACCAATTTTGCAGGCATGGCTCGGGACCGTGCCACCCTATGCGCCTGTCTTTTTGCAGTTGATCATGGTTTCCGCCTTGGTGGATGCTTTGGCCGGGCCGCTGTGGATGTCCGCGCACGCCTTCGGGAACATCCGGACCTACCAGATTGTGGTCAGCCTGCTGCTGTTGAGCAATCTACCGCTAGCCTATGCGGTACTGCGTCTGGGTGTAAACCCCGCTTGGGTGCTGGCGCTGCGGACGGCCATCAATCTGGCCGTCTTGGGCTGGCGAATCCTGTATTTTTGCGGAAAAGCTCAGATTTTGGTGCGAGCCTATTCCCGCCAAATTCTGTTGCCGGCCATGGGTGTACTGGTTCTGGCAGTGGCCGGGTCGCTGGCCGGTCGGCATGTCTGGACTGGCACCGGCGCCTGGATCGTATCGGCGGCCTGGACGGTGACTTGGACAGCCGCCAGCACCTGGCTCTGCGGATTGGCTTCCGAGGAGCGGCAGGGGCTCGTCCGGATGTTGTGGCAACCCATAGCGCGAGGTGGTCAAGACGCATGAAGGCCCACCTGAAACAATAGAGGGTGCATCTTCGATTAACCTGAATAATTCATCAACATGGATAAAAAAGTCATATCCTGTTCTAGTGAGCCATGATGCGGATAATTTGCAACATAGCCTCGCCAGTTGCTGAGGGGGGGCGGTCACGGGGTCGGCGCTGATGGGCGCCCGCATTTTTGTGCCGGGTGAAATCGCGCCGCTCAGGCCCGCGGGATCCAAAGAATAACGATCACTTGGCGAGGAAGGGGACCAGGCCTTCGCGCCAGATGGCGGCGGTGCGCTCCCAGGAGTAGGCGTCTTCGGCGAGCTGCCGTCCGCGCTCGGCCAGAACTTTCGCGCGGTCCGGATCATCTGCCAACTGCAGCACCGCAGAGGCGACATCGTTTTTTCCCGCCAAGACCAGTTCGCGGTCATGTCCGGCCGCGATGCCTTCCGCGGCCTTGGCTGTGGCCACCACCGTTTTGCCGGCCGCGAAATATTCCAGAATTTTGAGGCGCGTGCCCGAGCCGCTGAAAATCGGCGCGAGGCAGATATCGGCCATGGCCATCCACGGGCCGACATCCGGGACCTGACCGGCATAGTGAAGATGGGGATGGAAGATGCCGTCGGGCAGGCTTGGCCCGCCGGTGATCACGCAGGCAAATTTTCCGGGTCGCCGGCATTCGAGTTCGGGAAGCAGGTGGTTAGTCAAAAAGGCCAGGGCTTCGATGTTGGGGGCATAGTCGAGTTTGCCCATGAAAAACAGGATATGTTTGCCCGCCAGCTGCCGGGCCATTTCTTGGGCCGCGGGGTCTTCCGCCCCAGGTTCGGCCAGCCAGATACCATTAGGCGCCACGCGCAGTTTGGTGGCGGGCAGGGCATAGTCGGCGGCAAAGTGTTCGGCGTCGAGTTCGGAGCAGCAGAACACCAAGTCGCTTTCATGGACCACGCGCCGTTCGACCGTGCGCACCCGGTATGTGAACGGGTGATGCCGGCCATATCGTTCGGCAATGGCCCGGCCGTCCACATTTTGAGCGTCAAGGACGCGGGGGATGCCCAGGCCCGCGTAAACGTGGTGGCACCAGATGGACGTGTTCACCAGGACCGCGGGTTTTTGCTCGAGGGCCGTTTGCCGGGCCGCGCGGCGGTTGCGCGGACAGTAGAGGTTGAACATGCCCCAGTTGATCCCGATTCTGCGGCGGCCGAGGTCGAGAGGATAACCCCGGCCGGGGAAGTCGGGGTGGGCCGGGGCGGGTTGCAGCAGAAATACATCAGGTTGCAGGGCCTGGATCAGTGCGTCCACCCGGCGTTTGCCGCCGGTGGCCGCGTTTTGGATGGGATAGAAGGTGGTGACCAGAACGCCGGACATGGAGCTAGCCTGGGTTATTCATCAACATGGATGAAAATAATGTTATTTGCTGCAGGGCATCTTGATGCGGAAATGAGTGCAAAAGATTCATTTTTCATCCATGTTGACCCAAGGCGCGACGATTCCAGTCCATCTGCTTTGTTCTGCGGAGTTCGCTGGTTGCCAAACCAGCTTCACCCCGCCCGCCTCGCATCTGAACTAGACTTGTCGCGTGCATAATCCAGGCTACACCATTTTCCGCCAGACGCCGTCGGCCGGATCGTATTGCCGAATGATTTTGGCGGGCGAGCCGGCGGCCACGGAATAGTCTGGGATGTCATGGATGACCACAGAGTGGGCGGCGATGACGCAGTGCCTGCCAACGCGGACATTGCCGGCAATGGTGCAGTTGGCGCCGATCCACGAGTCCGCGCCGATGTGCACTTCGCCCTCAGCAGTCAGGGGTTGGGCGCGGACGCTTAATTGAGGGTCCTCATAGCCGTGGTTGTGGTCGGCGATCAGGCAGTTTTGGGCGATCATGGTGTTCGCGCCGATCACCACCCGTCGGACGCAGGAGATTTCTGAAAAGCGGTTGATGAAGCAGTTGTCCCCGATGACGATTTCCGGGGAGAAGGTTTGGGGCGGTTGCGTCCAGGGGTAGGCGGTCATGGCACGCAAGATGACGAAGGGAGCCATGGTCACATCGTTGCCGACGCGAATATGGCGGGGGCCGAGGAGTTTGACGCCTTCGCCGATGGAGAGGCCGCGTCCTTTTTGGCCGAGGCGGGCGGCTACATAATGCTGCACGCACAGATTGCGGGCCTTTTGTCCCCAGGCCATTCCGGCGCCCATCCATCGCAGCAACCACATGAGAGCTATCCTCGATTCATCTAGCCTGAATTATTCATCAACATGGATGAAAACATTGTTATTTGTTGCAGGGCAACATGATGCGGAAATAAACATAAAAAAATCATTTTTCATCCATATTGACCAAGGGCGCGACGATTCCAGTCCATCTGCTTTGTTCGGCGGGGTTCGCTGTATGCCAATACAGCTTCGCCCCGCCCGCCTCGCATCTGAACTGGACTTGTCGCGTGCATAATTCAGGCTAGAACAGATAGGATACGCCCAGGCCGAACACATCGGAATCCATGGGGAAAGTTCCTTTGCGGCTGAGACGTTCTTTTCGAAAATAGACCCGGACATCCACGTCGGCCTCAAAGGTGCGCCGCCAGTAGGCGTTCACGTGCCAGCGGTCGGTCAGGGCGGTGTTGAGACCCAGGCCCAGGAAATAGGCGTGGGTGTTGTCCACGGAAAACCGGTGATAGGGGCCGAGCGAGGCCCACTCGTCCATCACTTTGAAGTCGGCGTAGTAGTAGATCCAGCCCAGCTCGCCGAACGGGGTGAACCGGGTCATGTTGGGATAACGGGCAAATAAATAGAGCATTGGCCCGCGGATCTGGATATCCCCATCGCCCGGTTTCCAGTTTTTCTCTTTTACTGGGGTGTCCAGGGTTTTGGCGGCGAGCCGGTCGTAGGAGACCCCGGCACCAAAGTAGGGGGTGAAGGCATACTGTACATAGAGGCGAGGAATATAGTCCTGGATCTCGTCGAGCCCCCACAAACTGCCAATGTAGTTGACACGGGGATTGGAGTTCCTCGGGCCGTTGGGGCCGGTCCGCCGATCGTCTCGGATGGAAAATCGGTAGATACGGGCGCCAATTTCGAGGCGGTCGTTGATTTCGAAAGCGGGTTCGTAGCCGAAGAGCGAGTATTCCCGCCGTTCGGCCCGGGTGTTGGCGCCCGTGGCCGCGATCAGCGCGATGACGCACAAAAGGAGCCGGGTGGTGGGTGGTTTCATGGATTACTCCTCCAGAGGTTTAATCACGTGAGAATTTGCCAGTTTTTGCGCGGCCCAGGCAATCCGGTGGAAGGGCATGCCGGCACGATCGGCGATGTCCAACAGGGAGTGGTGGCCATCGGATTGATTGAGCACCCAGAGCATGGCGAGTTGCTGTTCGTTGCGGTCGCTGGCGCCGCCGAGGCCGTCGTAAAGCCCGCGGCGGCCAAGTTGGGGCTCGCCGTAGGGAAATTGATTGACGAACGTGGCGTTGCCTTCGACGACTTCGACGATTTCGAGGAGGCGGCGCAGGGAGTCGGCGAGGGCCTCGGGGCGCACCAGATCGAGGTCGTCGGCGGAGGTATGATATTCGGAGTAGGTGCCATGGGGGGAGCGGGTCAGCAGGCCGACGGGCAGGTTGAAGCCGGGCGAGCCGTATTGGCGTTCGTCGTAGCCGTAGGGCGAGAAATCCTGGATATGATGGGCGGCGCCGCTGTGTTGCAGGACATGGGTGACGGCCTGATCAATGGGGGCCCGGTCCTGGCGGCTCTTTTTGTAGGTGAGCGCGCCCGAGTCGCCCATGCAGGAGAGGACCAGCCCATGGCGAATGCGATCCACACGTTCCCGGTTGCGGGCGAGCCAGGTAATGGAGCCAATGGTGCCGGGGATGAATACGAAACGGAACGTGTGGCGCAGCTTGGCCTTGCCCAGGAGGGAGGCAAGGGCGGCGGCCACGGCGATCCCGGCCAGGTTGTCGTTGGCCAGCGAAGGGTGGCAGATGTGGACGGAGATCAGGCATTCCTCGGGAATGGCGCCGGGCAGGACCAGCTCGGCATAGGTCAGATGGCCGGGCGCGAGGTCGGCATCAATCATGACTTCGTAGTTGCCGGGGGGGAGGGCGCGGCGCTGGGTGTCAGGCAGGCAGAACCCCCAGGCGGGGTTGTAATAGGAGGTGCGGTAGGGAATCCAATCGGGGTGTTCGGGCAGGCTGTGCAGGTGCGGCTCGAGTTCTTCGAGGGGCAGCGTGTAGTGAACCGGCTGGCTGTAGCCGAGGACATGCAGGTTGTGCTTCTGGAAATCAACAATTTTGCGGCCCTGGGGGTCTTTGATCCAAGCATCGCGGATGTTCCACTCGTCGGGAACGCTCCAGTCGAGGACGGGGGTGCCGCTGGGGACTTCATGGATTTGCAAATCGAGTTCCATGCAGAGCCGGGTGATGGTCTGGCGGTTGCCGTCGCCGGTGATGCTGCGGCAGATGGGATAGAGGTCGCGGATGAGGTTCATCATCCGGGCGCCCTGACGGGGGGCGGCGAAAGCATTGAGCAGGTCGCGCAGGGTGGAGCGGGTCACAGCAGCTCTCCCGTAAAATCGGGCCATTGTTGATCCTTTTCGGAAAGGACGCGCGGGAGGTCGGGCCAGTCAATGGCAAAGGCGGGATCATTCCAGCGCACACCGCGGGCATATTCCGGGGCGAAGGGGTCGGACATCATATAAAAGACTTCGCTATCGGGTTCGAGGGTAAGAAACCCGTGAGCGCACTGTTCGGGGATAAGCAGGGCGGTCCGGTTGGCGGCGGAGAGCTCGACGCCGATCCACTGTTTGAAGGCGGGGGAGCCGGGCCGCAGGTCGAGGATGCAGTCCCAGACGCGGCCAGCGGTGCAGCGCACGATTTTTTTCTCGGGGCACGGGGAGATCTGGACATGCATGCCGCGCAGGGTGTGGGTGGCGCGGTTCGTGGAGAGGCTGCATTGGATCACAGGAAACTCGATGCCGTGCCGGCGCAGGGTTTCCAGGCAGAATGTACGGGCGAAGAGGCCGCGTTCATCTTCGAGCGGCTCCAATTCGATGCGGTACGCGCCGGGAATCTTGAGGGGGATCAGGTTCACGGCAGCACGCGCAGCTCGGGAATGGGCACCACGAATTGTCCGCCCCAGGAGCGGATGTTCTTCATTTGCTCCATGATTTCCGTTTGCAGGTTCCACGGCAGGATGAGGACATAGTCGGGGCGGCGCTCGAAGATGTGTTCCGGAGCGAAGATGGGGATGCGGGTGCCGGGCAAATATTTGCCCTGCTTGTGGGGGCTGCGGTCCACGGTGAACGCGAGCAGGTCGGTGCGGACACCGCAATAGTTGAGCAGGGTGTTGCCTTTGGCCGGGGCGCCGTAGCCGGCAACGGTTTTGCCCTCTTCCCTGGCGGCGATCAGGAACTTGAGCAGGTCGCGTTTGATTTTTTGCACGCGGGGCTCGAAGCCGGCGTAGCCGGCGAGGCCGGTGAGGCCGGCGGCTTCCTCTTTGGCCTGCACCGCGGCGACGCCAGGTTCTACGGGCAGCCGGTCGTTTGCCGCATGGCGCACATAGAGGCGGAGGGAACCGCCATGGCTGGGCAGCTCTTCGACATCGAAGATGGTCAAGCCGTGCGCGGCGAAAATCTGGCGGGTCGCATGCAGCGAGAGGTAGGAGTAGTGCTCGTGATAGATGGTGTCGAACTCGCCGCGCTGAATCAGGTTGAGCAGGTGGGGGAATTCGAAGGTGGCCACGCCAGTTGGCTTGAGCAGGATGCGGAAGCCTTCGACGAAGTCGTTGATGTCGGGCACGTGGGCCAGCACGTTGTTGGCCGCCATCAGATCGGCGGAGTGGTCGGGGGCCAGGGCGCGAGCGGTTTCAGCGCCGAAGAAGAGGATTTCGGTGGGGATGCCCTTGGCGATGGCGGCTTCGGCGCAGTTGCGGGCGGGTTCGATGCCCAGGACGGGAATGCCGGCGGCGTGGAAGTATTGGAGAAGATAGCCGTCGTTGCTGGCGATTTCCACCACCCGGTGGTCCGGGCCGAGGCCGAAGCGCTCCATTATGGCCCCGGTGTAGCGCCGCGCGTGATCGAGCCAGGAGTCGGAGAAGGATGAAAAATAGGCGTATTCGTCGGTGAAGAGGCGGTCGGGCGCCTGAACGGGCGGGAGCTGGACCAGGAGGCATTTTTCGCACACGCGGGCGTGCAACGGATAGAAAGGCTCCATGCGGTCGAGGGCGTCGGGCGCGAGATAATCGTTGGCGATGGGCGAGACGCCCAAGTCCACGAAGGCCCGCGTCAGGCTGGTTCCGCAGAATCGGCAAACGGGCATGGCCTTAGTCCCATATTTTCCAGGGCGCGCGCTCTGTGTTCCACATTTGTTCCAGTTCGATTTTGTCTTTCAGGTGGTCCATGCACTGCCAGAAGCCGGTGTGGCGGTAGGCGGCGAGCTGGCCGTCGCGGGCCAAATGCTGCATGGGGGCGGCCTCCCAGAACGTGGCGTCATCGGGGATGAAGTCCAGTACGTTGGGTTCGAGCACGAAGAAGCCACCGTTGATCCACGAGGTTTCGTCCGGAGCTTTTTCGCGGAAGTTGGCGATGGTGTCGCGGCCTTCCTCGAAGCTGAACGTGCCGTAGCGCGCGGGGGGCTTGACGGCGGTCATGGTGGCCAGAACCCGGTTCTTGCGGTGGAAGGCGACCAGGTCGGTGATGTTGATGTCGCTGAGGCCGTCGCCATAGGTGAAGCAGAAGGCTTCGCCGCCGAGGTAGGGGCCGACGCGCTTGAGGCGGCCGCCGGTGCCGCTACCCTCGCCGGTGTCCACCAGGGTGACTTTCCAGGGCTCCGAACTGTGCTGGTGAACAACCGTTTGGTTGTTCTTGAGGTCAAAGGTGACATCGGAATGATGCAGGAAGTAGTTGGCGAAATATTCCTTGATGACGTAGCCCTTGTAGCCGCAGCAGATGATGAAGTCGTTGATGCCGAAGGCGGAATAAATTTTCATGATGTGCCAGAGGATGGGCATGCCGCCGATCTCGACCATGGGCTTGGGCTTCAGGACAGTTTCTTCGCTCAAGCGAGTTCCGTAGCCGCCTGCCAAAATGACTGCCTTCATTCTTCGCACTCCTGTCTGCGCCAAGTCCATCCAGATGTCGGCTGGAGCGGGATATGTTCCGAGCGTCGCCAGTCAGTTGGACTGGTTCGCGTGCACATGTTCCGGGCACCGGTGTACCGGCTCCCGGGTGTCCATCGGCATCGGGTGGCTTCCCATATGTTTTCTGACGTCAAGATTGCAATGTGCTCCGCAAACAAATCGGACCTTGTTGTCGAAGCTATCGCTTTTTGGATGTCTTGGCACGTCTATTATTTCCACTTGGTTGGTTCAAAATAATAATACGCTGGCCCGCGCGTCGCCACGGGCATGGAGTATTTCTCGCGCCAATCTCTCACATAAACTGCGTACCAGGTGCCGTCATCCAAAAGGCATTTGCCTCCAAAGTCGTTGTAGCTGGCGTTCCTGAGCCAATCCCATGCTGGATGGTCGGGTTTGGGAATGGAAAAGCGGTAGGGGTTGTTGGGAAATTGTTTGAGTTGCCCATTGTCCGTGGAGCATTTGCCGAGCCGCAGGCTGTGAATGCCCACCTCGATAAAGAGGCTCGGCACCTCGATGTAGCCTGCGGGTGCGTTATATTCCGGCCCTTTGACCAGCCCGGGATTTGGCTTCGGTTTGGAAGGGGTCGCGGACTCGGGTGGTTTCGGTTGGGGCGCGGCTGTTTGCGGTTTGCGCTCCGGCTCGGGCTTGGGTTCCTCGGGATTCAGGGCGGCGAGATCGATGGCCTCGTCGTAATTCTCGGAGGTGGAGAATGCATCGTATTCGCATCCGGCCGCGGCCATCATGATCAAAAAGCCCATCAAGCCCATGGTCAAACGGAGGAAGGAAGCGCGTAGAGTGGTCATAAGTTTCCGATTTCTATCTGGCCGGGGGCCGCGGGTCAAGCATCCAATCTGCGGTGACGGAGTTGCGGTTCAAGGATTTCGGAGAATTTGCCGCGGCGCCGGCGGCGGATCCTGCACGCGGGGCGGGGGGTGGAGCGGATCGCGCGCGCCCTGCCGCCAGCCCTGAATGTAGGGTTTGAAGCCGTACCAGTTGCCCTCGGCCACGAAGCGCGCCACGATATAGATGGCGTGGGTCCAGCCGGTCAGCCAGCGGTAGCGGCGAAATTTACGGCGGAAGATGGATTCGCTGCGCCCGTAGGTTCGCCAGAATTTGGGGTTGGGGGTGCCCGCACCGGTGGTCATGGATACCTTGTGCCAGACCCGGGCGGCGGGCACGTAGCGGATGCCGAAGCCCGCCTCGCGCGAGCGGATGCACAGGTCGTAGTCTTCGTAGAGAAAATGGTAGTCGGTATCGAGCAGGCCGACCTGCTCGATCATGGCGCGGCTGAACATGATGATGCAGAAGGTGGCGTAATTCAGGTCTTGTGGTTCGTCGAAGCGGCCATCGTCGGGGCGCCGGGTTTTGCGCATATAGACCACGGGAGGGAAGCGGCGGAATACGGAGCCGGCGGACCAGATGGTGTCGGGGTGGTCGTAATAATAGATTTTGGGGACGAACATGCCGGCTTTGGGGTGCTCGATGGCGGCCTGCACGAGGTGGTCGATGAAAGTGGGATGCACCGTGGTGTCGTTGTTGAGAATGACGACATGGTCGGCGCCCTGCTCGAAGGCGTAGCGGATGCCGGCATTGAGTCCGCCCGCGGCGCCGGCGTTCGGGTCCAGGCGCAGCACGCTGCAGTCGGAAACGGTATCCATAACCTTCTGGCAGTTGGCGGACTCGCTGCCGTTGTCCACATAAAGGACGGTCAGAGGCTGATAAGTCGCCTTGGCCAGGCTTTGCAGGCAATCCACCGTCAACTCGGGGTGGTTGTAACCCAGGACAACGGCCCAGACGCGCGGGTTGGAGGAGGGGGTGGAGGTCATGAGTCAGTCTTTCCTTGGTTGGTCGGCCAGAGAGTTGACAAGGTCGCGGTATTCGCGTTGAAAGCGTTCACGGGAGTGGTGTTCGCGCGCCCAGGTCCAAGCAGCGCGCGCCATGGTGTCGAGGCGGCCGGGAGGGGCCGAGGAGAGCTCGAGGACAGCGGCGCGGAGCGCCTCCACAGAGGCATCGGGGAGCAGAACGCCGCAGTCCGGCGAGACATCCACGCTGGCCTCGCGGGTGACGACGGGAAGGAGTCCGGCGTGCATGGCCGTGATGACGCACCCTCCGCCGCCCTCGGAGCAGGAGGGATAGACCATGGCGATATGCTGCCGGGCCAGATCGAGGAAATCCGCGCCAGCGACATCCACCCAGCCCAAGGTGCGGATGTTGGGGGTCTGATACAGCAGGTCGGCGAAGGCCTTGCGGAAGGCGGGTTCCCGCTCGATGGGGCCGCAGACGGTCAGGCGGTGCGCCGGCAGGCCCGCGAAGGCCTCGAGAACCAAATCCAGGCCCTTGTGGATGAAGCCCTCGCTGCCGAACCACAGGAAGTTGCGACACGCGGTAGCAATGTCACGTTCGGCGGGATAGGGATAGTCAAAGGCATTAGACAGCCGGACGCGCCGGATGGGCTTTTGGGCATAGGCAAAGGTGTCCATGGTGAACTGGTTACCAAGGACGGTGATGAGGTCCGCGTTTTCGGCGGCGTTGTTTTCTTCCACCATCTTGAAGGGGGCCAGGGCAATGCCCCGACGCCGGCGCAGATCATCGAGCCGCCGCAACTGGTTGCCGTTGTGCACGCGCCAGTGGGCGGTGTCCATGTGGGCGATTTTCAGGCAGGTGGCCGGCAACTGCGCCGCGTGACGATCGAAATTGCGGCGGACGTCCACGAAAATGTCGTAGTCGGTGCGGGGGAGGGGGGCGCGGCGGGTCCAATGGATGACATCCACCGTATAGCTTTCTTCGCGGAAGGCCCGCGCCATGGCCCAGGTCTCCCAAAAATTGACATGGGAGTGGGGTAAATCCTCTTCGCGGGAGACCAGAACGCCATCCAGAATATAGGAAAGCAGCACTCGTCCGCGCTGGGGGGGGGATTCGAGAGGGGGCAGGGTGACGCAGCGCTGATTGACCCCGCGCAGCCGTCGTACAATGCGGCGGGTCAGGGAGGCAAACTGCCTATATTGTCGGGGCCAAAAATGTGCCGGGGCCATGCGTGCGGAGTCAACCACGCACATGGCGGCGAGACAAGGTGGAAGTTGACAGGTGGAAGTTGACGTGGGCTCCGGATTTTCCACGCCGTGGAAAAGTTTTCGGGCAAAACGGGTCAAAAAAGGGTGTTTTTGGGTCAAAAACGGGTCAAAAACGGGTGAAAATCGGTGTTTTTGACGATTTTTGGGGTATTTTTTGGGTTTTTGGGGGGAGGGACGGAATGGGTGCTTTTGGGGTGTTTTTTCGGGCGTATTTTTCCACGGCGTGGAAAACTATTTTCCATGGCGTGGAAGAGTCTGCAAAAAAGTTTCCATGGCGTGGAAAACCGGTTGCTATTTTTTTCATGGCGTGGAAAGTTTCGGGGGAGCTCCAAGCGCCATGTCCGAACCGTATCATGCCCTATATCTGTCGCCGCATCTGGATGATGTGGTTTTGTCTTGCGGCGGGCAGATCGCGGCGGCCACCCGCCGGGGGGAGCGCGTTCTGGTGGCCACCCTGATGGCCGGCGACTGCGAGGGGGAGCTTACCCCTTTGGCGCGGGAGATGCACGCGGCGTGGAAGCTGGGCAACTCATGCGAGCCGCGCCGCGAGGAAGACCGCCGGGCGTGTGCCCGGCTGGGCGCGGACTTTCTGCACGGGAAGAAGCCGGATGCCATGTATCGGTGGCGGACGGACGGCACCCCGCTGTATCCTCGACTGCAAGATGTTTTGGGGCCGCCGCATCCGGAGGAGGCCGGCACGACAGTTTGGGAGCAGGTTCTGCGGGACCTGCCGCCGGCCGGGCGGGTGGTGGCGCCTCTCGGGGTGGGCGGGCATGTGGACCACTGGCTGGTTCGGCGGGCGGCGGAGAAGGTGTTTGGGCCGGACCTGCTCTATTACGAGGATTTCCCCTATGCGACCCGTTTTTTGGCGGTGCGCAGGGTGGTCTGGCCCCCTTGGCGCTGGCGTGCGCGGATGATTCCGCTATCCCCGGAAGATGTGCGGGCGCGGCAGGAGGCGGCGGCGCTTTATGTGTCGCAAACGGAGATGCTGCTGGACGGCGCTTGGAAGCTCTACGACAAGGTGGCGCGCTATGTCAGGCGGGTGGGCGGCGAACGCCTTTGGGAGCGGAAACGCTGAGCAGGCGGCCTGCTGGCTAGCCTGCATGAATTATCCAGACTAGCTCAGTTTTTGGGCAGGGCGGACGACGATTTCAGTGACTTCCGCGCTTGGGGGCAGGTTCAGGGCCTGCATGGTCATGAGCGCGACATCGTCGGGGCGCATGAGGCGGTCGGCTTGATAGGGGCGGTTTTCCAGCTGGTGGACCTGCTCCTGCATGGGGGTGTCGGTTCGTCCGGGAATGACGGTGAGAACACGCACGCCGCGCGGGTTGATTTCCGCGCGCAGGCTGTCGGCCATGGCCCGCAGGGCGGCTTTGGTGGCGGCATAGGCGCCCCAGTTCGCGCCGGGATTCAGGATGGCGGTCGAATTGATGAACACGATCTGCCCCGCCGCCTTGAGCAGGAGGGCGTACAGCAGCTGGGTGAGCAGATAAGGCGCGCGCAGGTTGACCTGATAGAGGTCGTCCAAGTCGGCGATGTGCGCCGACTCCAGCGTTCCCATCCGGAAGCAGCCGGCGCTGTGGACCAGCACATCCAGGGTTGGTGTCCGCGCCTTGATTTGGGCGGCCAGTTGGCGGATGCTCGCTTCGTCGGCGAGGTCCGCGGTGAGCGCCTCGGCCCGGCCGCCGGCCTGCCCGATCAACGCGCAGGTGGTTTCCAGTTTTTGCGCGTTGCGCCCGGCGAGGAAAACAAAGTGGCCTTCCGCGGCCAGCCGTTGAGCCAGAGCCTGTCCGATTCCGCTGCCGCCGCCCGTTACCAAAGCAATTTTCTTCATGCGTTCAGATTGGCAAACCGGCCTGGGTGAGTAAAGCGCGATATGGCCCGAACCACCGTCGGGACGGGCGGACCACCGCAGGAGTGCCGCCTGGGGGGGCGGATCATTGACCCGGGGGGCGCGGGGATGATAGCCTCCCGGCCATGACTGATGGAGAAGAGCGCCGGTTGAAGGTCCTGCACATTGCCACGTCGTTCGCGACCGACGAAACCTCGACCGTGACCCCCTGGTTGACGCGCCTGGTGCAGGCCCAGCGCCGCGCGGGGATGGATGTGCATGTGCTGACTTCGGCCCTGCACGGCCTCGGCGACGGCCATTACGGGGATCTGCCGGTGTGGCGTTTCCGCTATTCCCCGAAGAGGATCGAGAATCTGGCGCACGAGGTGGCCATCTATGAAAAGATGCGCCGCCAGCCCCTGCGCTATGCCCAGGCGCCTCTGTTTTTGCTGGGGGGATGGCTCAAAGCGCGCAAACTGCGGGCGCAGAAATATGACGTTGTGCATGTCCATTGGCCGGTGCCGATGGGGTTGATCGCGCTGCCGTTCCGCGGCGCGCGGATTGTGTATCATTATCACCAGACGGAGCTGTCGCTGGCGCGGCGCTTCCCTCTTCTGCGACGCCTTTTCGGGCCGGTTTTGCGGCGGGCGGACATTCATTTGTGCAATTCGTCGTTCACGCGCGGCCGGCTGGACGAGCTTTATGGCGGCATGCGTTCCGAGATTGTGCCGATGCCGCTGGCCTGGGATGTGCCCCCGTCGCTGCCGCCCAAGGAGCCCGGGCGCATCCTGTTTGTGGGCCGCATGATTGCCTGGAAGGGCGGCGATCTTTTGATCCGCGCGGGCGGGCTGCTCAAGCAGCGCGGTCTCGACTTCAAGCTGGTGTTTGTGGGGGAGGGGCCGGAGCGGGATGCCTGGCAGGCTCTGGCCGCGGAGCTGGATGTTCCCGCGGAGTTTCCCGGGCCCAAAGTGCAGGCGGCCCTGATGGAGGAGTATGCCCGGGCAGCGGTGTTTGCCCTGCCATCGCGCTTTGACGACCGCGTGTGGGTCGAGAGCCTCGGGGTGGTTCTGCTCGAGGCCATGGCCTGCGGCACGGCGGTGGTGGCCAGTCGCGTGGGCGGCCCTTTGGACATTGTTTTTGACGAGCGAAACGGCCTGTTCTTCGAGCCGTTCAACTTCGAGGACCTGGCCGGCAAGCTCGCGCGGCTGCTGCAGGATTTTCCGCTGGCGCAGCAGATGGGCCGGGCGGGGCTGCTGGTGGCGGCGGAACACACGCCGGAGGCCATCGCCCAGCGCCTGCGGGGCATCTATGAGCGGTTGCTTGCCGGATGAGCGCTTTGAGTCATCCGGCCGCGCCGGCCCGGCACGAGGCCAAGTTTGTCCTGCCGAAGATTTATACGGCCCAGGCCTTGGCCTGGCTGAATCATCTGTGCGCGCCGGATCCCGCCTACGGCGAGAACCGGGTGCACAGCCTCTACTACGATTCCCTGCGGATGAACGCCCTGCGCCAGTCGGAGCAGGGCGAATACCTGAAGCAGAAGGTTCGCCTGCGCTGGTACACCGACGAGCTGGAAAAGGAGTTTTCGGACAAGGCCTACCTCGAGGTCAAAAGCAAGGAGGGCGCCCGGTCGTGGAAGACCCGCGTGCCCATGGCGCTGGATGTCGCGGCGCTGCACCGGGAACCCGCCGCGGCGGTCCGGGACCTGTGTCTGACCGACTGGCTGGCGCCGCCGGCCGTGCCCGATCTGGTTGCGTTCGCGCCGGTTTGCGTGATCAGCTATTTGCGCAGCCGTTTTGTGGACATGGCCACGGGTTATCGGATCGCGCTGGACTCGGAGATCTGCTTGTCCAACTGGAGCAGCGAGCGCCCGCGGGGCAACCGCCCGGGCACGGCGCGCTACAGTGTGCTGGAGGTCAAGGGATTCGCGGCCCGCGTGTTGCCGCCGCCGCTCCACGTTTTGAACCGGTATGTGATAAAAAAGAGCGCCTTTTCGAAGTATGCCGAATGCATGCGGCTGGAATGAGCGCGGAGGACAACGCATGAAAGAACTATTGTTGAACATTACGGACGGCGCGGGATTCACGTTGGATTTGCGGGGGTTTCTGCTGTGCCTGGTTTTGTCCATCGCGGCGGCGTGGATCGTGGAGCTGATGTATGTGATTTTTTATGATAACAAGGCCACGGGCTCGCAGATCCACCGTGGGTTCGTGCTGATCGGGCCGTCCATCACGCTGCTGTTCATCTGCGTGCAGTTGTCGCTGCCGCTCTCGCTGGGGCTGCTGGGGTCGCTGTCCATTGTGCGCTTTCGCACGCCGATCAAGGAGCCGGAGGAGATCGGTTTTTTGATGCTGCTGATCGCGGGTTCCATCGGGATTGCCACCTTCAATTTCCTGTTCATCGCGCTGCTGTATCTGGCGTCCTTTGTGGTGCTGGCGCTGCGCAACTGGACGCGGGTGCGCGGCCTGCTCTTGAAGCGGCGCGAGGGCGTGCTGATGGTCAACCTGGCCGAGGAGGCCTACCGTGAGCACGGCGCCGAACTGGACCGGCGTCTGGCGGGGCATTTCCGCGGTCTGCGGGTGGAAAGCATTGCCTCGTCGGCGGGCACCACGAGCATCCAGTATGTGTTCAAGCATTTGGCGTCGGGCGCGTGGAGCGAAGTGCAAAAGGATCTCCACGCGGACATCCCGCTCAACAAGATCAACGTTTTCTTTTCCCGCCCCGCCGAGGCCCATTGACGAAGTCATCCGCCAAGTTGGTTGGCCGCCTTGCCGGCCTGGCCGTGCTGATGGGCGCGTTTTTGGCCGCGGCGGTTTTCCTGTCGGGCGAGCGGGGGCCGGCCCTGCGCTTGCGCCCCAAGCGCGGCCGCATTGTCAACCGCGCCGGGAGCTACCGCACGATGGCCGCGGCGCGCAGCGCCAATGCCATCCCGATCACTTCGAGCGTGATCATTTCCGCGGTGGGCACGGCGAATCCGGCGGGCCCCGTGGATTGCCGCGGCAACGCCTATGACTATATCGAGATTTACAACCAGTCCGGGAGGTCGTTCAATCTGGATGGTTGCAGCCTGACCGACAAGGCCCATCGGCCGCGCAAGTGGGTGTTCCCGGCGATAACGCTGCCGCCCAAAACGAGCATGGTGCTGTGGGCCAACGGGCGCGACACGCTGGATTCTTTGACGAGCCTGACGCCCCGGGACGGGATCCGTTCCAACTTCTGGACGATGGGCCGCGAGCAGATGCCGCTGATCGCGAGCCGGGTGTGCGAAAGCAGCGCTGGGTTTGAGTCCGTGGACAAGCTGAGCGCGAACCGCAAGCTGGTTTTCCCGTTGACCTTCGAGCAGCCGGAGGATGTCGCGCTCTGGCTGGAGTTGCGGGGTGTCGGGGCGCATACCAGCCGGGTGGCCTGCCTGGTGAACGGACAGGCGGTGATCCTGGAGCGGGAGCCATCGGCCGAATACGTCCTCTGCCAGATCCGCAATCCGGAGCGGACGGACGCCTATTGGCCGATGGAGGCCGGTCCGCAGCAGTTGGAATTCGGCCTGCTGGCGGGTTCCGTGCGCATTGCCAGGGTGGTGGTCATGAAGCGCGGCGAACTGCTTGGCGGCGGCGAGCAGGACGCCCATCTCAACTTCAAGATTCGGCGGGCGGGCGAGTTCGTGGGCCTGTTCACGCCGCAGCGCGTTCCGCTGGACTATGTGACCACTCCCGAGCTGCAGCCGGGGCAAAGCTACCGGCGGACCGCGGCGGGGAAGGGGATGTTTGCGGTCGCGGATGCGGACACGCCGCTGGCCGGGGTCGCGCGGCCTCCGGAGCTGAGTCTGCCGGGCGGGCGGGCGGCCGCGGGGCAGATGGTCGTTATGACTCCCGCGGACGCGAACGACACCGTGCGCTACACGCTCGACGGCAGCCTGCCCACCCGGAAGAGCGCGGCCTATGCCGGGCCGCTGGCGCTGACCGGCAACACGTTTGTGCGGGCGCGATCGTTCCGCGACGGCGCCCGGCCGAGCGCCACGACGGACCGCACCTATTGGCTGGAGGAGCTTGGGCCGCTACCGGTCATGTCGGTCATCATGGAGCAGGACGATCTGGACGGCGGGGAATTCGGCCTGCTGCCCAACAAAACCCTGCGGGGCGTCCTGACCGAGAAGCCCTGCCATATCACGATCATTGATCCCGCGTGTCCCACCGCGGCATGCAAGGCGGGCATGCGGATTCAGGGCCGCTCCACGCGCAACTTCCAGATCAAGCAAAACTTCCGTTTCAAGTTCCGCAACCGTTACGAAAGCCGGTTCTGGCCGGAGCCGTTTTTTGACACGCCGGGGCCGCAAAAAACATCCTCCATCGTGGCCCAGTCCAGCGGCTATTTGCAGAACGCGATCGGGTTCGAAGTGATGGAGGCGGCCGGGGTGCAGACCCCCCGGCGCCGCCACGCCATGATGTATGTGAACGGGAGGCCCTACGGTCTTTACAACCTCATGGACGACATCAATGCTCCGGAATATCTGGAGCAGACGTTCGGGCACTTGGATCTGGACGTGGTCAAGGAGAAGACCCTCACGCCGCTTAAGTGGGGGACAATGGATGAATTCAACCGGACCTGGGGCCAACTCGAGGAGATGCCGACATCCTCGGTGACGGTGCCTCAAGTGGCCGAATTTGTGGATTTGACCTATCTCGCGCGGTATGCCGCGGGGCTGCATTATCTGGGGCTGGGCGACAGCGGGCAGGGGTGGTTTGTGTTGGACTATAAAAACCCGGCGCGCAAGTGGACCATGGTGGCCTGGGATCTGGACGGCTCGTTTTACATGTCGCCCGAGCGGCTGCTGTTCTCGCCGGCGGGGCACCGGCGCAACGCGGTGGCGGCGCTGCTGCATTCCAAGGAGTATGTGCAGGCCGTCTATGCCCCCGAGTTGCAGCGGCATCTGAATCATGTTTTCCCGGTGGAGCGCTGGGTCGGGCGGATTCGTTTTTATCGCGACCGGGCCATGCCCTATCTGGATCTGGAGTGGGAGGGCATGCTGAATCAAAAGGATGATGCCACCACCAAGCAGACCCTGGACGAATTCAAGGCCAAGCAGGTCGCCTACTACACCACCATCGAGGACTATCTCCGCCAGCGGACCGAACTGCTGTACGGAAAGGTGGCGGACATGCTGCGAGTGGAGAGCCTCCATGAAGTGACGGTCCGCCCGGCCGGGGGGCTGCCGGCGCTGATGATTGACGGCCGGCCGGAGGCCGGTGTTTACAAGGGGCGCTACGCGGAGGGAACGCAACTTTCCATTGCCGCGGGGGGGGGCGGGGCGGGCCAGGAGCTTGTGTTCGAGGTGAACGGGCGGAGCGTGACCAACACCCTTTTTGAGGCAGGGGTGACGGCGCCGCTGGACATCCAGGTGACCCTCCCCTGAAACACGGGGATTGCTTGAGGCAATTGTTTGTATTACAAGGTTGCATGGAAGCAGACAACGCGAACGGGACGAGGCCATGAAACAGCTGATCATTCAAATTCCGGCGCTTAACGAGGAGAAATCCATTGGCCGCGTGCTCGCGGCGCTGCCGGGGGAGCTGCCGGGGGTGGCGTCCATCCGGGTGGTGGTGGTGGATGACGGTTCGTCGGACCGCACGGCGGAGCTGGCGCGGGAGGCGGGGGCCATTGTGGTCTCGCATGTGAAAAACCGGGGGGTGGGGGCGGCCTTCCGCACCGGGCTGGCCAAGGCGACGGAGCTGGGCGCGGACATTGTCGTGACCATGGATGCCGACGGGCAGTTCAATCCGGATGACATTCCCAAGCTGGTCGCGCCGATTCTCGAGGGGCGGGCGGAATTTGTCACGGCGTCGCGTTTTTTGAATCCGGAACTGGTGCCGGAGATGCCGTGGGCCAAGCGCTGGGGCAACGATTTCATGGCGCGATGGGTCAGCTCGATCACCCACCTGAATTTCAAGGATGTCTCCTGCGGCTTCCGGGCCTATTCCAAGAACGCCTATTTGCGGCTGAACCTGCTGGGCGATTTCACTTATACGCATGAGGTGTTCCTGACGCTGGCCTTTGCCGAGATGTCCATCGAGGAGGTTCCGGTGGTGGTGCGCGGAGTGCGCGAGCACGGCAAGAGCCGGGTGGCCAGCAATCTTTTCCATTACGGCTGGCGCACGGCGGCGATCATTCTCAAAACCTATCGGGACTACCGGCCGCTGAAGTTTTTCTCGAAGATCGCGGCGGCGCTGGGGGTGGTGGGGCTGGGGTTCATGCTGTTCCTGATGTCCGTCAAAATCCGCACCGGCGGTTTTTCGCCGCACAAGTGGTCCGGGTTCGCGGGGGCGGCCTTTTTGGGGGCGGGGATGGCGATGTTTCTGGCGGGGATCATGGCGGAGATGCTGGACCGCATCCGGGCCTCGGCCGATGAGACCCTGTACCGGGTGCGCTGCCTGGAACTGGAGAGTCATCAGCAGGCCCGCGCGAAAGAGCAGTCGGCCGATACTCCGGGCGATTCCCCGCAGTAACCGGGGAGGATGGCGGATCCCCTCATGGAGCTGATCGCGGGCAGTTTTTTGCTGACGGCGCGGGTGGCGCTGGCCGGCGGCGTCTGGGCGGGGGGGGGCGGGGGGTGGCTGGCGCGGATGGGGCGGGTTCTGGCGCTGGGCGTGCTGCTGAATCTCCTGGCGGTGGTGGCGCTGGCGTCGCTGGAGGCGTGGTCGCCGGCGGCGGACTGGGCGCTCTGGGCCCTGGTGGTGCTGGGGGGGGTGTTGTGGGCGTTCAAACGAGAAGCCGACTGGCGGCCGCTTGCGGGGCGCGCGGCTCAGGCGCTGGTTTTGGTGTGGGCGCTGACGGCGATTCCGCTGTGCAGTCCGCCGCGCTCCGAGTGGCTGGCGGGGGGGTGGGACCCGGGGATTTATCAGAACAACGCGGTGGCCGTGGCGCGGCAGGGCGGGCTGCAGGCGCGCGTGGATTCGATCTATGCGGACATGACCGAGGAAGAGCGCGTGCTGCTTTCGACGGCGGAGGATCGTTATCGGGAGATTCTGCCCGGCGTGCCCGTGCGGACGGAGGACGGATCGCTGCCGGTGTACTTTTTCCATCTGACGTCGCTTTGCGGCGCGTGGTTTCTGCGCATGGGGGGGGTGGGTTTGCTGGTGCGCCTGCCGGCCATTCTGGCCTTGTGGGGGCTGATCCCGCTGCTGGCGCTGGGCGATGGCATCGCGATGGGCGGGTGGCGGCGCTGGCTGGTGCTGGCCTGCTGGCTGCTGGCGCCGCTGTGGTGGTATCACCAAAGCCTGCCCACCTCGGAAATGCTCTATCAGCTTCTTTTGCTGGGCGGCGCGCTGCTCTACGCGCAGGCCGCCGGGCGCGGGGCCCGGATGCCGCTGGGCGCGATGGCGGCGCTGTTCGCGGCCACGATCAATCACCTGAATGTCGCGGCGCTGGCCACCATCATCCTGGTGGTGGCGGCCTTCGTGGAGGGGGGGGCGGGAGCGCCGGGCCGCCGGGAGAGAATCGGCTGGTGCTTTGCGGCGATCGGGCTGGCTATCGCCTGGAATTTGAGTTTCGCGGGGGTCACGGTGACGCGGCTGGAGGACAAGGATCAGGCCCTGCGGGTCATCATGATGATTGTGGTGGGCGGCGCGGCGCTGAGCTGGGCCTTTATCCGGCAGCCGCTGCCGGCGGAGTGGCGCGCGCGGAGCGTGCGGTGGATTTTGCTGGCGGCCGCGGCGGTGAGTTTGCTTCTGGCGTTGATGGGGCTGGCCAGCGTGGTGACGGCTTTTCGGCCCGCCCTGTTCCGGGCGGTGTCCGCGTGCCCGCTGGTGGGGCGGTCGCTGAGCTATTTGTGCCGGGTCATTCCGTTTCAGGGGCCACTGACGGTGGTCTGGGCGGGGCTGGGGCTGGCCTGGCTTTTCTGGAAGCCCGACCCGTCCATGAAGCCTGCCAGGATTGCGGTGCTGGGATTGGGGATGGTTTGCCTGAGCCTGTTCTGGAACCCGCGCATCGCGGCGGTTTATCCCTGGGCGCTGCGGCGGATTGTGGTGTTCTGGGTGCCGCTGCTGGCGCTGGGTCAGGCGGCCGCCGTGCTGGGGCTCGTGCAGCTTGTCCGGGCGCGGGGGGGCGGGCGGTGGTGGCTGGTTCTGCTGGTGTTGGCGCCGGCGGCGGGGCAGTCGTTCGGTTTGAGCCGGGCGGCCGCGCGGGTGGGGGATTACCGCGGGTTGACGGCCACGCTGGCCGCGGTGGCCTCGCGGCTTGAGCCGGGCGATCTCGTGGTGGCGGATGCCGCGCTGTGGGGGACGCCGCTGATGCTGGCGGAGGGGCACGATGTGCTGAACGGGGAGCTGCTCTGGAAGAGCCGGAACGCGGGGACGCAGCGCGACATTCTCCGGGTGGTGCGCCGCGCGCAAGAGCGGAACAGCCGCCGGGCGCTGTGGCTGACCAGCACGGAGCACGGCCGCGGGATTTATCCTTTTGCCATGCCCGGCGCGGTGCCGCTCATGGAGCCCATTCGTTATGCCTATCCCACGGTGATCCACAGCAGGCGCGGCAACCGTTTCGCGGTTCAGGACAACGAAAAGGTGTTCCAGTTGTGGATCTGGACTCCGCCGGAGGGCTGGCCGGCGGACTCCGGCGCGGAGGATTAGCCTGGATTATTCATCAACATGGATGAAAGTATTTTTATTTGCTGCAGGGCAGCATGATGCGGAAATAATCATGAAAATTCGGTTTTTATCCATGTTGACCCAAGGCGCGACGATTCCAACCCGTCTGCTTTGTTCTGCGGGGTTCGCAGGTTGTCCATACAGCTTCACCCCGCACGCCTCGCATCCGGGCCGGACTTGTCGCGTGCATAATCCAGGTTAGAGGGGGCGGATGAAACGGTTGGGCAGGGGTTTGGCCTTCGCGGCTGTGGTCGCCGCGCCCTGGCTGATGGGGCTGCAGTTTCCGTTTCTGTATGACGACATCGGCATGATTGCCGAGAACGATTACCTGGCCGATTCCGCCAACTGGACGCAGGTGGTGACGGGGCGGACGCTGAACGATCCGTCGGTGGTGAACGGTCGGCGGCCGGCGGTGCTGGCGACGTATTTTGCGGATCGCGCGCTGTACGGATTGCGGCCGGCGGGCTGGCGGGTGACGAGTCTGCTGTTGCATTTGGGCTGCGCGGGATTGTGGGTGGGGCTGTTGCGACGCCTGGGGGCGGACGACTGGCTGGCGCTGGCGGCGGGGCTGCTGTTCGCGCTGCACCCGGCGGGGGTCGAGGCGGTGCACGCGCCGGGGTTTCGGGCGGATGTGCTCTGCCTGCTGCTGATGCTGGCCGGATTGCATGCCTTTGCCCGGGCGCGGGAGCGTTTCGTGTTGGGGCTGGCGGGGGGGCTGGCATTGGGCGCGCTGGCGTTGCTGGCCAAGGAGACCGCGCTGGTGCTGCCGCTGCTGCTGGCGGTGTTGATGGGGCTTTGGCCGGAGGCGTTTCCCCGGGAGAGCGGCCGCCGGTTCGCGCTGGTGGCGGCATGCGGGGTTTTGGCGGCCGGTTTTTTCGCGCTTTGGCTGGTTTTGCCGACGGAGCTGCAAGCGGTGGGGGGGGCGTGGAACGGGGAGTCGCTGCGTTTTCCGGAGACGATTTGGTCGGCGCCGACGCTCGGGGCGCGGAGCGCGGGTCGTTTGCTTTGGCCCTGGCCGCTGAATGTCACGCCGCGGTTCGCACCGGTGGTGTCGGCGGGATCGTGGCGTTTTTGGGCGGGCCTGCTTTTTGGAATGGGATGGGTGGGGGCGGCGTGGGGGGGACGCCGCGCACGGCCATGGCTGGCGCTGGGTTTGGCGTGGGTGGTGATTCTCTTTTTGCCGGTGGCGAACGTGCTGCCGCTGCTGCATCCGGTGGCCGACCGCTATCTTTATCCGCAGGCGCCGGGGCTGGCGCTGGCAGTGGCGTGGGGGGTGTCGCGTTTGCCGCGTCCGGGGCGGCGGTGGGCGCTGGCGGGGCTGGCGGCGGTTTGCGCGGCGCTGGTGCTGGCGGGAAAAGCCGAGTGGTCCGGCGGCGAGCGGCTATGGACCAAGGCCTGGCAGCGCAATCCGCAGAGCGCCACGGCGGCGGTTTGGCTGGGGCTGGCGAGCGAGGAGGCCGGCGATGCGGCCGCCGCCCGGCAGTGGTACGCGCGGGCGGTCGAGGCGAATCCGCATCAGGTGAGCGGCCGGATCAACTGGGGCATTCTCGAGGGGAAGGCGGGGGCGTGGGAGGCCAGCGAGCGGCTTTTGCGCGAGGCCGTGGAGATCGCGCCGGAAAACGCCAAGGCCCGGCACAATCTGGCGGTCTGCCTCGAACAGCAGGGGCGGTTCGAGGAAGCGCGGGGGATCTGGAACCGGTGATGGGTTGCCCGGGTCAGGGCAGCAGAAAACCGTGGCGCGCGAAGGTGGCGCGGGCGGTCTCGGAGGTCAGGAACTCGAGGAAGGCCATGGCCTGGACGCGCTGGGTGGAGTTGGCCATGACCACGGCGGAGGCATAGCGCGGCTCGATGTTTTCGCCTTCGGCGGCCGGTTCGGGATTGGGCAGGGCGACGATGACGCGCCGCAGGGTGGCATCCACCAGATTTTTTTCGAGGGCCTGGCGCATGTGGCGCTCGCCCTCGGGGATGAACACGTCGGCCTCGGTGCCGCTGAAGATGGCATCGAGCAGGATGGTGGAGGGTCCGAGGGAGAGGCGGATATCGGCGCCGGTGCGTTCGCTGAAGGCGGGCACCAGCTCGGCCAGCGCCGGCTGAAAGATGGCGTCGGCCACGACGCTGAGCTGCTGGGCCGGGGCGCCGCCGGCGGTTGCCAGCCAGCAGAGGCCGGCCGCGAGCAGTCTCAACCAGAGCTTGGCGGTTCTATGTTGATGCGGATGACGTTTCATAACGATTCGGCCAACGAGGGCCATTCCAAGGGTATAGAAAAGTACGCCGCGGGGTTTGTCAATGCCGCTACTCGAAAGCGACCAGGCCTGATTCGCGCAGGCTGACATAGGGGGCGGGGGAGGGGCGGCCGCCGCCGATGATGACGTGGTCGAGGAGCTGGATGCCGATGATGCGCCCGGTTTCGACCAGTTGGCGGGTGGTGGCGATGTCTTCGGCGGAGGGGGTGGGGTCGCCGGAGGGGTGGTTGTGGACGATGATGACGGCGGCGGCGGAGAGGCGGATGGCCTCGCGGTAGATTTCGCGCGGGTGGGAGAGGCTGGCGTTGAGGATGCCCTTGGTGATTTCGACCGGCGCGCGCAGGAGCCGGTATTTCTGGTCGAGCGGGAGCATCCAGACGCATTCCTGGTTGAGGCGGACGGTTTTGGTTTCGAGGAGATCGCGCACGTGGACCGGCTCCCGCATGAGGGGCAGGCGGGCGGACGGTTCGCGCATCGCGCGGCGGCCGAGTTCGAGGGCGGCGCGCAGCTCGATTTGCTTAACGGGGCCGAAGCCGGGGATTTCGAGTTCGGCCAGCTCGGTCTGGCTGGCTTGGGCGAGTTCGCTGAGGGAGCCTTTGAAGCGGTCGAGCAGGGCGCGGGCGACATCAATGACGCTGCGTCCGGAGGTTCCGGTGCGCAGCAGGATGGCCAGGAGGACTTCATCGGGGACGTTTTCGACGCCGACCTCGAGGGCCATCTCGCGCGGGCGGCGGTGGCCCGGGAGGTCCTTGATGCGCGACAGCGAGACGTTGTAAGCCCCGGGGTTTTCTTGAGCACGCTTTTTCATGCATCGAGGGTAGCCGGAAACCACCCCGGGGGGAAGTATATTGTTGGCGGGGCGGGACAAAAAAACACCCGCCGGGGACGAGTCCGCGGCGGGTGTCGGCGCCGGCCGTTGGCCGGGCGGTTATCATCAGCCGTAGATGGCGGCCGAGCCGAGTTCTTCCTCGATGCGCAGCAACTGATTGTATTTGCAGACGCGGTCGGTGCGGCAGAGCGAGCCGGTCTTGATCTGGCCCGCGTTGACGGCCACGGCCAGGTCGGCAATGGTGCTGTCCTCGGTCTCGCCGGAGCGGTGGCTGATGACGGTGGTATAGCCGTGACGCTTGGCCAGAGCGATGGCCGAGAGGGTCTCCGAGATGGTGCCGATCTGGTTGACCTTGACGAGGATCGAGTTGGCCACGCCCAGGTCAATGCCCTTCTGGAGGAACTTGACGTTGGTGACGAACAGGTCGTCGCCGACGAGCTGGGTGGTCTTGCCCAGCTTCTCGGTCAGCAGCTTCCAGCCTTCCCAGTCGTCTTCGGCCAGGCCGTCTTCGATGGAGATGATGGGGAACTTCTTGATCCACTCTTCATACATGGCGACCATGTCGGCGGCGGAGCGGCGTGACTTGTCGCTCTTGCTCAGCACGTACTTCTTGGTTTTGGCGTCGAAAAATTCGCTGGCGGCGACATCGAGGGCGATGAAGACATCCTTGCCGGGCTTGTAGCCGGCGGCCTTGATGGCATCCACGAGGGCTTCGAGCGCGGCCATGTTGCTGGGGAGCGCGGGGGCGAAACCGCCTTCGTCGCCGACGGAGGTGGCCAGGCCCTTCTTCTTGAGGATGCGGGCCAGGGCGTGGAAGATTTCGGTGCCCATGCGGAGGCCTTCCGAGAAGGATTTGGCGCCGCGGGGGACGATCATGAATTCCTGCACATCAATGGGGGCATCCGAGTGGGCTCCGCCGTTGATGACGTTCATCATGGGCACGGGCAGGACGTGGGCGTTGAGGCCGCCGAGGTGGCGGTAGAGGGGGATTTCGAGGGCGTTGGCGGCGGCGCGGGCCACGGCCATCGAGACGCCCAGCGTGGCGTTGGCGCCGAGCTTGGATTTGGTCTCGGTGCCGTCGAGCGCAATCATGGCGGCATCCACCGCGGTCTGGTCGCGCGCGTCCATGCCGAGGAGAGCCTTGGCGATCGGGCCGTTGACATTTTTGACGGCCTTGAGCACGCCCTTGCCCAGATAGCGCTTGGGGTCGCCGTCGCGCAGTTCGAGGGCTTCGTTGGCGCCGGTCGAGGCGCCGGAGGGGACGGCGGCGCGGCCGAGCACGCCGCACGAGAGGGTGACATCGGCTTCCAGGGTGGGATTGCCGCGCGAATCCAGGATTTCGCGGGCGCGAACGGATGTGATTTGGAACATGAAAACTTCTCCTATGGTTGTTACAAACGGTTGGCCGTGGATTCCGATGGAATCCATGACCTATCGTACATGGCCGGGGGCAAAGTACAACCCATTTTCACGGATCAACGCGGCGCGGAGCGGCGTCGGCGCCTGACTGGTGCGCGGGGCGGCGCCGGGGCGTTTTGGCGGGAATTCCTGAAAAAATCGTCGTTTTGGGCTGATTTTACGCGTTTTGGACGTGATTTTGCTCAAAAATCGGTGATTTTCGAGGTTTTTGGTGCGCGCGTTCCAGAGGCT
>LSQX01084815.1_pt1 | contig 53892 bp, 50 predicted proteins | sample 654561 | NCBI WGS metagenome assembly LSQX01 (sample SAMN04489861, study PRJNA283612) | anaerobic digester metagenome | isolation source: 4 biogas reactors fed with cattle manure at either 37C or 55C with and... | place: Denmark: Kongens Lyngby | collected 2014 | reverse complement strand
GGTACGCTATCCTATACGCCGCGACGACGACACCGGACGAGGACGTGCAGTTGAAAGGCCGGATCCAGATCGACAAAGAACGCTGCAAAGGCTGCTGCCTCTGCGTAGACGTCTGCCCCAAAGAATGCATCCACCTTTCCGAGGGATTGAACCTTAAAGGGTATTTCGTCGCCACCTTCGTCGCCGACGACACATGCACCGGTTGCGGCAACTGCGCCGTCATGTGTCCGGACGTGGCCATCACCGTGTCTATCGCCGACGCGGCGGCAGGCCGGCGTAGCGCGGCCACCGTCGCAGCCGACGCGCCGGAGATCGCCGCAGCGGTCACGGCAGACTCGCACCAGGCTACCGCGGCCGTCGCGGCCAAGGTGACCTGCCCATGAGACAACTCATGAGCGGCAACGCCGCCCTGGGCGAGGCGGCGGTCCTGTCCGGGTGCACCCACTACTTCGGCTACCCCATCACCCCGCAGAACGAGCTCACCGAGTACATGGCCAAGCGCATGGGCGAGCTGGGACTGTGCTTCATCCAGTCGGAAAGCGAGATAGCCGCCATCAATATGGTGCTTGGCGCGGCCGCGGCCGGCGCTCGGGCTATGACGTCGTCGAGCGGACCCGGGATCAGCCTGAAGCAGGAAGGCATCAGCTACCTGGCGGCCGACGAGTTACCGGCCGTCATCGTCAATGTGGCGCGCGGCGGCCCGGGCATGGGCAACATCTCTGCCTCACAGTCCGACTACTTCCAGTCTACCCGCGGCGGTGGCCACGGCGACTACAAGACCATCGTGCTCGCTCCCGCGTCGGTGCAGGAGCTGACCGAGGTCGTACCCCTGGCCTTCGACCTCGCCGACAAGTATCGCAACCCCCTGCTCATCCTGGGCGACGGCATGCTGGGCCAGATGATGGAGCCGGTGGATTTCGACGGTCTCGCGCGCCCCGCCGATTACGACAAGCCCTACATCCTCACCGGCGCCAAGGACCGGCCCGCCCGGACCATCCATTCGCTCATCTTCGACACTAAACTCCAGGAAGAGCACAACTGGAAGCTTTTCCGCAAATTCCAGCTGATGGAGCAGAACGAGGTCCGCTACGAGACCTACCTCGCTGATGACGCCGAGATGGTCGTGGTGGCCTACGGGATGGGAGCCCGCATCGCCAAGGGCGCCATAAGACGGCTGCGGGAGGAAGGCCTCAAGGTGGGTCTGCTTCGCCCCGTGACGCTCTGGCCCTTCCCGGCCAAGGCGCTGCGGGAGATGGCGAAGACTGTGCGTGACTTCTTCGTTTTCGAGATGAGCGCCGGCCAGATGGTGGACGACGTGAAGCTGGCGCTCGAAGGAGAGGCCCACGTGCATTTCTACGGCCGTCCTGGAGGCGTGATCCCCATGCCTGTGGAGCTTTCCCGCATCGTGGCCCGCCACTACTACCAGGCGCGATCCCGCGACTCTGCGGCAAAGGAAGAGAAACGATGAAGACGGTCTACGAGCGACCCAAGCTGCTGAAAGAAGCCCACTTCCACTACTGTCCCGGATGCGGCCACGGCATCATCAACCGTCTGATCGTGGAAGTCCTGGAGGAGATGGGGCTGGGCGGCGAGGCCATCTGCGTGGCTCCCGCCGGGTGCGGCATGCTCCTCTACAACTACTTCGAGATCGACGTCATCGAATCGGCCCACGGGCGCGGCGCCGCCGTCGCCACGGGCATCAAGAGGGTGAGGCCCGAGAACCTGGTCTTCTCTTACCAAGGCGACGGCGACCTCGCCGCCATCGGCACCGCCGAAGGCTTCCACGCCGCCAACCGAGGTGAGAACATCACGGTGATCTTCGTCAACAACGGGGTGTACGGCATGACCGGCGGCCAGATGGCCCCGACCACCCTCCTGGAGCAGATCACCACTACCACCCCGGTCGGCCGGGACTCCTGCGTGGCCGGCCACCCCGTCCGCGTCTGCGAGGTGTTCGCGACCCTCGACGGCGCGGCCTATCTGGAGCGGACGGCCGTCAACAGGCCGGCCGCCGTCAGGAAGACCAAGAAGGCTATCGCCAAGGCCTTTCAGTGCCAGCTCGACGGGCGGGGCTTCTCTCTCGTCGAGATCCTCTCCCCCTGCCCCGTCAACTGGAAGATGGGCCCGCTCGACGCCTGCAGTTGGATCGACGAGGTCATGGTCAAGCAGTTCCCGCTGGGCGTGACCAAGGACGGCACCAAGCCCACGGGGGGCGCGAAGGATGTCACGGCCGCCACCCGGGGCGGCGCGAAGGACGTGACATGCTCGTAAGCACGATATTCTCTGGATTCGGCGGCCAAGGCGTCCTCTCCATGGGCACCACGCTCGCGACGGCGGCCATGCTCCAGGGCAAGTACGTCACGTACTATCCCAGCTACGGCGTCGAGGTCCGGGGCGGCACGGCCAACTGCACCGTGGTGGTGTCCGACGAGGAGATCGCCTCCCCGGTAGCCTCAGAGCCGGAGTTCGTCGTGGCCATGAACCAGCCCTCTTTCGCCCGCTTCCAAGGCACCCTCCAAGCCGGAGGACTGCTCTTGGCCAACTCGTCCATCGTGAGCACCGAGTCGGCCCGCAGCGACATCGAAATCTTCGCCATCCCCACCAGCGGACTGGCCGAGAAGCTAGGCACCATCAAGGTGGCCAACATGGTCATGCTGGGAGCGCTCATCCGGGCGAGCAACATGATCTCCTACGACGGCATGCTGGAGAACCTCGCCGGGATCCTCGGCGAGGGTAAGGCCAGACTCCTCAAGGTGAACCGCGAAGCGCTGGCGCTGGGCTACGAATACGCAAAGGATCACGCCAATGGTCATTAGGCAACTATCTGTCAGCCTCGACAACGTGCCCGGGACCCTCTCCACCGTCAGCGAGATCCTGGGGCGGGAAGGCGTCAACATCAGGGCCATCTCGGTGGCCGACACCTCCGACATCAGCACGGTGCGCTTCGTGGTCGACGACCCGGCCAAGGCGATCAACATCCTCACGGGCAGCGGGTATCATCCCAAGGAGACCGACGTGCTCGCCGTGGAGACGCCGGACCACCCGGGCGGTATGAACGCCATGCTGAAGCCGCTGAAGGCGGCCGGCATAAACGTCCACTATCTCTATCCTCACCTGGGAAGGATCAACAACAACGCCATCGTCATCCTGGGTGTGGACAGGACCGAGGAAGCCCAGAAGATCCTGACCCAGAACTGGGTGAACACATTGGGCAAAGAGGTCTACAGCCTGTAGGGATCCAGCGCATGCGGGTGGAAGGCGGCCTGCATATCCCCGTAGCAGGTGGTGGAGTCGTCCAGAAAAAGCCGGCAGCCTCCACCCCAGAGCGATATCAACGGCTTGCAGGCCACTCCTGACGTGGATGCGCGGGCCACCGCGAACGCCTCTGGGCTATAGTGGGTTATCATGTCCAGAGATTATAGGAGGGGGCCGATGAATCGCCGGAAGGTGATGATAGTCGACGATGACCAGGTGACTGTCCTGGCCCTGAGCCAGCTCCTGCGTAGACACGGATACGAGACAGTTGCCGCCATGGACGCCTCTACGGCGTCGACCATCGCCCGAAGGGAAATGCCCGACCTGATCATTCTCGACATGGGATTGCCGGGGGGGCATGGCCTTCAGGTGCTCCGGACTATGAGAACGCTCGGATCCTTGTCATGCACGCCCGTGATAGTGCTCACTGCGAGCGAGGAATCTATGGAGCAGGAGGTCTTGGCAGCCGGAGCGGACGCTTTCTTACAGAAGCCGCCCACGCCCGACACGTTCTTGGCCGCCGTCAAACGCGCCCTGGGCGAGTAGGGGCGCCCGACCAGGCACCGCCCCGTCTCAATCGAACAGGGCCAACACCGGGGCGCCCTTGACCTGGTTCCTCCCCGCGGTCTTGGCGGCATATTGGGCGTCGTCCGCCGCCGACATGACCTGCTGAGAAGTCGTCCCATGCGTGGGATAGACGGCCACTCCGAATGAGGCCGTCACTCTCAACGTCTTCCCTTGATGCTTGATCGCCATCGCTTCCACCGCAGCGCGCGTCTGCTCTGCCCATTCTTTCGCGATATCGCCCGGCATGTCGGGGAACACCAGCAAGAATTCCTCGCCGCCGAAACGACAAGGGATGTCGCTGCTCCGGCAACGTTGCTTCAGGAGCTTGCTCACGGCTCTCAGAACACGGTCGCCCGCTTGATGGCCGTAGTCATCGTTGATGGACTTGAAGTGGTCGATGTCACACATCACCAGGCTCACCGGGTAGCCGCTCCTGGCCGCCCGTGCCAGTTCACGCGTGATTGACTCTTCCATGAAACGCCGGTTGTACAGACCCGTCAAGGGGTCCCGGATGGCCTGCCTGGCAAGGCGCCGGTTGAGCGCCTGGACCTTTCGTTCGGCCTGCCTACGCAAGGTGACGTCGGTCACGACCAGGGTGACCGCCTCCCTCACCGCCGGCTCCATGCGAGAGCAAGAAAGCTCCAGGTCGATCTTGGAGCCATCTTTCTTCTTGCCCTTGTAGCCCAGCACGGTCTCGACCGGCTCATCGGCCAAGCGCCTACGGACGTGTTCTATCACAGCGGCCCAACTGCCCGCCGAGACGGTCTCCATGAGAGGCAGGGTAAGGAGTTCGTCGCGCTCGTACCCGAAGGTCTCCGCGAAGCGAAGGTTCATATACGTGAAGTAGCCGGCCTCCACGATGGCGATCCCGGCGAGCGACTGCTCGGCCAGACCGCGGAACCTCGCTTCCGACTCTCTGAGGGTCCGGGTGATCTTCTCATTCCGTTCCAGCGCACGCCCGAGTTCGTCGGTCCGCCGTCGGATCAGGTCACCCACCATGAGAGTCCCCTCGAACAGCTGATACTCCGACATGTCCTGGTCGACGGTGCGCTCGGCTCTGTCCATGAGCACCTGCACGATCTTCTCAAGACGAGCGATCTCGGCGCGGAGACGCTCCTCGGTGGAGATCTTGCTCTCGAGCGGCCTCTTGCCGGAGCCGGCCGTCGTCATCCCGCCTCCGGCCGGCCGAACGCGATCCCGGTGAAGGTCTGGTTGACGTGAAGGCCGTGAAGTTGCTCGCCATAGGTGGCGAAACCAACCGCGTTATAGCGGCGGAAGACCTCTCCGACCTGCTCCCTGAGCCCCGACTGCTCGATCTCGAGGCTCCGAAGGATGCAGTCGCACGCGATGACCATGCTGGGCAAGCCCAGTTTGTGCCGCACGCACTCGAACGCGCCTTCCAGGTCGGCGACCAGGTCCTCCCTTTGGGCCGTCCGCAAGACCACGCCCTTCGCGATGGCTCCAAAAAAGGTAAGGCTCCCGTTCGCGCCGACACTCTGCACCGCGCGCGCGTAGTCTGCCGAGCCGATGCGCACCACAAGCGGGTGGGCGGCGAAGAACGAGGGGCCCAACTCGCTGGGATCCACCCCGAACAGCCGCGCATACCCCTCGGCGGCCGGGAGGGCATCGATCTCGAACACCGTGCGGGTCTCAGGATCCGCCTCCGTGACCACCGCGCGCCGATCGGTGCCGGCGAAGTGCAGTGTGGAGAAGGTGACGAACGGGAGCGAGGTGGTGGCCAGCACCAGGACCGCACTGTCCTCGTGAAAGCTCCCCTCGCTGAACACATGAGTGTGCCTGTAACGGCCCCCATCGCCGGCCGACCCTCCCATGGACGGAATCCGGCCGAGCGCATGCTGGAAGGCACGGGCCACCGACTCCTCACGGCTCGAAAGACCGTCGATCATGACGAAGGCGAACGTGCCTCTCTCGACATCGTCTAAGAGCTGAGCCTCCAATCGGCTCAGCAGAGAATGTACGAGAGCTTCACCCTGTCTTGACGTGAAATGCCGCAGATCATCGACGCGACCCGCCACAGCCGTGAAGTTGCTGGAGGGAAGGCTGAAGCCGGACAGGCCGCCATCGAGATAGCCCAATGGTCCGATCTCCCCCGCGGTGGTGCAGCCGACCACCGTCACCCCGGCGAAAACACGGTTGATCTCGTGGGCGATAACGTCCAAATCATAATCTACGGAGCAGAAGAAGACGACGAGTTCGGTATCGGGCCGACCCAGCTGCTCGTGCAGTTCTCTGACCGCGACCACCGGGTCGTTCTCGTTGGATTGACCTGTCCTAATACTATCCTCCCTGCTTTGCTGCTCCGTCCGGAGGGGTGATATCGGCGCGTGTTTCTCGAATATTACCCGCAATGCCACACCTCCAACACGTTTCACGCCCAATTTCAGGAGAAGTACGCGCCGCACGGCGCCTGCCATCGGCGATACAATCGACCATGACACGCCCGCCCGCACTCGTGCGCACAAGAACGGACACACACTCGGGCGAGACCGTGAAAGGAGAGGACATGCAACAGCTCTGGGCGCCATGGCGGCTGCAGTACGTCACCCAGGAGAAACCCGACGGCTGCATTTTCTGCGACAAGCCCCTGGCGGGCGACGACCGGGCCACGCATATCGTGCGTAGGGGCGAGCTGGCCTATGTCATGCTGAACACCTTCCCTTACAACAACGGCCATCTCATGGTCGCACCCTTCGCCCACACCTCGGAGCTGGAAGGCCTGTCGCCGGACTCCCTGTTGGAACTCATGCAGTTGGCCCAACAGTGTATCAGGGCGTTCAAGCTCGTCTTCAGCCCGGATGGGCTCAACTTGGGCTTCAATCTGGGAGCGGCCGCCGGCGCCGGCGTCAAAGACCACCTGCATCTGCACCTGGTGCCGCGCTGGGCAGGAGACACCAACTTCATGCCCGTTCTTGCCGACGTGCGAGTGATCCCACAGTCGCTCGATCAGACGTACGACCTGTTGCTCGAAGCGTTCGATCGGCTGGAGAAGGAGGCTTAGATGACGGACGGGCTCGCCGGCGGATGGCATCTGTCGCGTGAAGGCGCGACATACGGTCCCTACGACTGGAGCGACCTGGTCGCCTGGGCCCGCGAGGGCCGGGTCGGACCCAACGACCTGGTGTGGCACGAACAACTCCCGAGCTGGACCCCGGCCAGGCAGGTGCCCGGTCTCATCGCGCCGGAGGCCGGCGGCGCGACTCAGTGGAGTGCGATGGCCCCAGGCACCGCCGTCGAGGGCGCCGCCGCTGTCGAGGGCGCCGCCGCTGTCGGGGGCGCCGGCACAGGCATCACGACGCCCGGTATGCCCGGCGCCAAACGGAAGCGGCCCTGGTGGTTCTGGGCCCTCCTGACCCTCGCCGGGCTGGTGGTGATCGCAGCCGCGGTGTTGGGGTCGCTATACGGCGCGGGAGTACTCTGGAAGAGCGTCCCAACAGTCAAGACCACCATGGGAGAGTCCACCGATATCGATGTCCCCTTCGACAGCGCGAAGTACCCGGTGCCGGAGGAAGGCGGTGTGATCAAGGTGCAGGGGGCCGAGATCGCCTTCCCATCGGGGGCCGTAGACGCTACGACGACCGTCGAAGTGAAGGTGCTGAAAGGCCTGTTCAACATGACCGTCGACTCGAGCCTGGCGAACGGGACAAATAGTGACACCGGCGTCATCTGTTCCGTGGGGCCGCGGATACACCTAGGGCCCGCCAACCTGGCCTTCGACAAGAAGATAACCATCACCTTGCCCTATAAGGAGAGCCTGCTCCCGGAGGGAGCCACCGACGACACTATGGCTATGGCCTACTGGAACGGGGCCACTTGGGTGGCGGTCAAGAGCGCGGTCGACACCGAGAGCGACACCGTCTCCGTGAAGGTGGACGAACTCACCGACGCGGTGTGGACCCCTATCTACATGGACGCCCGCAACTACAAGAGCCTCAAAGACGGGCCGCTCCAGATCAACGTGTCGATCTCCCCCGACGACACCGACGCGCTCCCCCCCATGGACTCCGAGAGTACTGAGACCAGCGGTGGGAATGAGAGGCCCGAGAACAACGGCGAGACGGCCGCAGGCGGCGACTACGAGGCCGACGCCACAGACTCGACCGTCCACGTCACGACCTCCGAGCTCGGCGGCATAGACTGGGGCGATATCACCGACGCCGATCTGGCAGGCGCATGGGAGGGCCTCTTGCTGCAGGCCATCGATCTGGAGCAATCAGACCTGAGGATCGAGTTCGTTAGAGGAGCACGTGGCGACTGGACGGTGGAGTTCGAGGGCAGCTCCGCCGGGCCCGTCCCCGTCACTTACGAGAACGGCCTCATCGACTTCGAGTACGAGGGTAGCGTCTTCCAAGGCGCTCTGATCGACGAGAACACCATGAGCGGATGGACCAAGTCGAGCAGCAGCCTCGACTCCCCGGACGGCAGCTGGTATGCGATGCGCAAATAGCGGGCCCGAGCTCCCCTGTCTACTGCGTCAGCAGCCCGTATAGCTCAGGCCGGCGGTCGCGCAGCAAGTCGATCTCAAGTTCTCCCGGGATGATGACCTGGTGCTTCTCGCCGGCCCGCGACGGACTGATGGCGACGTACACGATGTCTTCTTCATAAGGCAGCCCCTCGGCCAACGGCATGCCCCGATGGTCGATCAGCTTACTCCGGCCGATGAATCGGACCCCGCGCTCCTCCCCCACCCTATTCACAGCGGCCACATAGACCATGTTCTCCCGAGCCCGGGCGTGAGCGAGGTACTGAGGAGCGAACTCCACGCCCTCCGGCCAGTTGGAGATGTTCACTATCACCTCGGCGCCGAGCAGCGTGAGGATCCGAGCCTGTTCGGGGAAGTCGAGGTCGTAACAGATGCTCAGCCCTATGCGGCCCAACTTGGTGTCATGAACGCGCGGCGGCCTATCACCCCGCTCCACGAAACGGTCGACGCCCACATAAGGTAGATGGAGCTTGCGATACCTGCCGATCAGTCCGTCCGGCCCCACGAAGGCCGCGGCGTTGTAACAGGTGTCGCCGTCCTTCTCCAAGAGACCGAAGACCGTGTAGACACCCAGCTCGCGGCAGCGCTCGGCGATGCGCTCGCTGCTGGGACCCGGGATGGTCTCCGCCGAGGATACGGCTTCCTCCAGGCTGCCGAACATGTAGCCGCTCAGCGCCGCCTCAGGAAAAATCACCAGCTGAGCCCCCTGGGCGGCCGCCACCCCCAACATCTCCACACACCGGGCCAGGTTGCCGGCGGTGTCGCCCAGGCGGGGCTCCATCTGCACACCGGCTATCTTCACAATGGCGCTCATATCACCCGTCTTTCCCTCGGAACCACCTGCAGAAGACTCTCTCGTCCTCCTTGCCGAACGCTCATAGCGGCGCAGGACTGGTTCCGCCCAAGTCTTCCGGAGCTGCTCCTTCAGCGACGGCCCCGCGGGCCGGTCGTCTCAGCAGGAGAACTGGTGCCGCGGCACGGGGATCGGTGGTTCGTCCTTGACGGCGTCAATTAGATCCCAGGCTTCAGCCAGGTTATCTGCGTGACCTTCGAGCAGCAACACCACTGCCCCCTCGCTCCCTGCTATGCCCCCGCTCGCGATGTGACGCGCGCCTACCCCGGTCAGGATCCCGAGCGCTTCGATCTCCGTGACCACCAGTCCGGCCATGAAAGGAAACAACCACACCGGCAGGCCCATGCTCCGCGAAAGCATCAGTTGGCCCCAGCCGGCGGCCGCATCGACAACGGAGGTCACCAGCTTCTCCAGACCTACCGGCACCACTACCGGGAGTCCGCGCACCGCCACCCGGCTCATGAGGGTCCCGATGGTCCCCGAGGCCGGGTTCCCGGCCAGGATACCCACATGGCCTTGGGCATCCACCGCATTGGCCCCTTTGATAGCGACGTCGCCCTTCTCGAACGCTTCGAAGAAGGTCCGAGCCTCTTCCTCCACCCGCCGGCCTTTCACGAAGAAGCGCGCTGATTCACGGTCCTCCTGCGCGCTCGTGGTGAGCGTACCGTTCGCCACCATGCCCACGCAGTAGCAGTAGGGGGAGACCTTCTCGCCGGTCAGTTCTTCCAGGATGAACGCGGAACTCGTGGAGGTAGAAACGGCCAATCTCGCGTTGGCGAACGCGTCCTTGACCTCCGGCAAAGCCACCACGGCCTTGGCGATGAGGCGCTTTGACGCAGCCGGATTGAGGACCACAGTGGCCCGGTCGACCTTGGATTCGTCCAAATCCAGCTGAACAGGATAGAACATGCTGCACCGCCTTGTTCGGGATCGTATGAAAAGGTAGCAACCACAGGATACCGCGTCGGACGATGGGCGGGCTGCAACCGGGTGTTTTCGACGGGGCGCGCTGTGGGTAAAAGGCACACGGTACGATCACCAGCCCCGGAAGGAGCAGCAGTGACAGAGAAGGACAAGCTGACAACGGAATGGACCGGTCACGACCTCTACGATCTCGACGGTGACAAGATCGGCACGGTCGAGGACGTCATCTACGGCGACGCCACGGGGGGTCTCAAGTGGCTGGTCGTCGAAACCGGGTTACTCGGCCTCAAGAAGATCATGGTGCCGGCAGGCGAGGTCCGACGCTCGGGCGACCGGCTGTCGGTTCCCCATACCAAAGATAGGGTCAAGGCCGCACCTAAGGTAGACGACGAACAGGCCCTCACGCAGGCCGACGAGAGCAAGCTCTGCCGCTACTTCGGACTCCAGTACGCGGGAGCCACGGACCCGTCTGCGGACGGCTGCGAGGACATGACCGATATACGACCTGCCGGATAAACCACAGGTCGTGATGGGCCGTCAACATCGGTCGCACAACTGGCGTGCGGCCAATAGCAACGGGTCCCACACGCTGGAGAATGCGGGCGAGTAGGCTAGGTCGAGTCGCGCGATCTCGTCGATGGTCATGCGGGTCTGGAGCGCAGTCGCGAGGACGTTGATGCGCATGGCCGCACCTCCGCCTCCCACTATCTGCCCACCCAAGAGACGGCCCGCGCCGCGTTCAGCGATCAGCTTCACGCTCATGGGTTCCGAGCCCGGGTAGTAGCGGGCCAGAGTGCGGGTGTCGACCTTGGCCGAGACGAAGGGGATCTCATCGCAGGAAAGATCGGCCTCCGAAAGCCCGGTGTGGGCGATCTCAATGGGCCCGGCCCTGAGGATCACCGTTCCGGACGTTCCCATGAACGAAGCGTCGCCGCCGGCTATGTTCGTGCCGGCTACGCGGCCCTGCTTGCTTGCAACCGTAGCAAGCGACGCCCAGAAAGGCCGACCCGTCACAAGCTGGACCGTCTCCACGCAGTCACCTGCGGCCCAGACCCGCTCGAGCGTGGTCTTCATGTGATCGTCTACCTTCACGGCGTCTTTGAGACCCAGAGGCAGTCCGGCCTCGCGGGCCAGATCGGTGTTGGGTCTAAAACCCATCCCCATGACCACCAAGTCGGCCGGTAGGGTCCGCTTCTCCGTGACGACGGCGGATACCCGGCCGGCCGTCTCCTCGAAGGCCGTCACGGCTTCGCCGAGGTAGAGGTGCACTCCTTCGTCCGCGAGGGCGCCCGACACCAGCGCCCCCATGTCCGGATCGAGACTTCTCAGAAGTTGGGGAGCCCTGCCCACAATGCTCACGTCCAGGTCCCAACGCATCAAGGCTTCCGCCATCTCGAGCCCGATGTACCCACTCCCCACGACAACTGCGTGTTTGGGCTTCTCCCGCTCGAGCCGTTCACGCAAGGCTTGGGCGTCGTCGAGCGAAGTCATCCCGAAGACATCCTGGGAGTCGATCCCGGGAAGCGCAGGTCGGACGGCTCGCGCCCCGGTGGCTATCAGAAGATGGTCGTAAGGCTCTTCATACTCCCGGCTCGACTCGAGATCTCGGACCACCACTTTCGCTTCGTTCGGCAGGATGTGAACGACCTCCTGGCGTACGCGCGCCTCGATATCCTGTCTCTTCTGGAACTCCTCAGGGGTTCTGATCAGTAACTTGTCGAGACCGTCGATCAGGCCGCCGACGTAGTACGGGATGCCGCATGCCGCGTACGACACGTAGTTCCCCTTCTCGAAGGCGACGATCTCCATGTCCGTCCGCCCCCGTCTGACCTGCGAGGCCGCGGTCATAGCGGCGGCGTCTCCACCTATGACTACCAGTTTCTCCCGGCTCATATCTCCACCTTTTGGACTGTCGGTTCAAGGGCGGGCTCGCCACACGGGCCGCATACACCATGAGTTCTCTATCCGTACTTACACCCATGAGACACCGAGCTGCTACATGAGACAATATCACGGCGCCCCCGGCTCAAGCCGGGCGGCGCCTCACTATGAAGAGTCGAAGTAAGGAGCGACATGTACCCGGAGCTGTTCCACATCGGCGGCTTCACCATGAACTCCTATGGGGTCATGATGGCCCTGGCCTTCATCTCGGCCGGTCTCGTCGCTCACTGGCAGTTCAAGAAGCGGGGCATAAGACCCGACTTCATTTACGGCCTGCTCATCGCCTGCATCGTGGGCGGTCTCCTAGGGGCGAAGATCCACTATCTCATCCAGCACCCCCAGGCCTGGCCGAGAGGGCTGCTGAGCGGAGAGGGCCTGGTCTGGTTCGGAGGCCTATTCGGAGCCATTGTGGCGGTGATCGTCGTCACTCTACTCTCCAAACAGAGACTGCCGGCCATCATGGACGCCGGCGGCCCCGCGGTCGCGATGGGTTACGCTTTCGGCCGTATGGGATGCTTCTTCAGAGGATGCTGCCACGGCGAACCCACCGACCTGCCCTGGGGGATGTGGTTCCCGCACGGACTACCGCCCATCCCAGAGGGAGTGCGGGTGCACCCCACCCAGATCTACTCGAGCATCGCCTCGTTGGTCATCTTCGCCTTGTTGGTCTGGGTGATAGGCCCGCGATTCAAGCGTGAAGGTCCTCTCATCTTCGCTTACGCCGTCCTTGCAGGTATCGAGCGGCTGCTCGTCGAGTTCATCCGCACCAATGAAGCCGTGATCTGGGGTCTGACCGAACAGCAGTTGATCGCCATCGCCATGATCGTCGTGGGCGCTGCCGGCGTCTGGTGGTTCGAAACCCACGGAAGGTTGCGTCCGGTCGTGAACGCCAAGAAGCGTGCGGACAAAACAACGGCGCCGAAGCGCGGCCGCTGAGCTCAGGCGCTGAGACCGGGCGCCGCCGCTGAGGCCGCGCGCCGCGCCAACCGCCGCCGCTGAGGTCGGGCGCCGCCGCTGAGGCCGGCCCGCGATGACAAGCGCCGGCATGGCGAGGACTTCTTGTATAGTGGGACGGCTATGTCGCGCGCCCCCCTCTACCTCGGCCAGCTCCTCAGCGGTGTTATCGCCATGACCTTGGGCCCGGTTCTGAACACCGTGCTCAAGGACCTACACATCCCTCTCGCCAAGGGCGGAGCTCCGGCCTTCACCTACTTCTTCGCCACCATGATCGGCGTTCTGTTGCTGAACTTCGTGATGGCCAGGGTGCCGGTGAAGTGGTGTCTATGCGGCTGCGCTCTCATCGAAGCCGTGGGGCTGACCGCCACGGCCCTCCTGGCCCGGGGTCTGTGGTCATTCGCAGGCCTGTACTTCATCGTGGGCGTACCGTGCTGGGTGCTGGCCGGTATCCCAGGGATGTGGATCAGCGCCCACGTCCGGGAAAGGACCGCTTGGGCGATGAACATCATCATGCTCGCCTCTGTGACGGGCATGACGCTGACCCCGCTCGTGCTGGGAGTCCTCCTCGACCACGGCGCCGGCTGGAGGGCCATCTTCCTGGGCGAGGCGGCGGTTTGCCTGCTGTTCACGGTGGTCTTTGCCATAGCGCCCCTGGCGGACATACCCGGCCGCGAGAACCTACGCGTCCGCCAACTCAAGGCTCTCGTCGGCTTCAAGCCGAAGCTATTGGTCGGTCTCGCCGTCGCCTCCTTTTTCTATATGGGCGCCGAGATGGCCCTCACCACCTGGCTGCCCAAGTTCCAGGTGGACATATTCGGGTCGACCGAGGTCTGGGCCGGCCTCTCGGTGACCTTCTACTTCGTCGGACAAGTCGCGGGCCGGCTGGTCAGCATCCCACTGACGCGCCGCTTCTTGCCCTCCACACTGCTGCTCCGCTATTGTGCGGCGCTGGGAGTGTTCACCGCCGCCGTCGCGGTGTCGCCCACTCAGTCTCTCTCGATGGTCATGGTCTTCCTTGCGGGGTTCGGCGCGGCGTCGACCTTCTCGCTGTTCGCCAGCTACTCCGCCAAGTTCCCGCTCTGGTACGCGGGAGTGGTGTTCTCGGCATACCAGGTAGCGGGAGGAGTCGGAAGCATGATCCTGCCGTACGCTATCGGCCCCCTGGCCGACAACGCCGGCTTCAGGGCGGCCATGGCGTTCTGCGCCCTTCCGTTCCTTATCCTGATCGGCATGGCCCTCTTCCTCCGAAAGGTCTCCGGCGAGACACACCCAAGTCGCCCGGCCTCGAGCTGAGCATCGTGGCCCAAACTAGTGAAAGGAGGGGGTGGTCCCTTCCGCCGATGGAGTACAGGTACTCGGCACAATTGTGGGAATGCGGCTCCTTGATCATGAGAAACGGCTTGTAGACCGGGCGTAAGACCTGAGTGAACGGCTCATCCCAACCCTCCGCGAGACCTTCCTGGTTGATCCCGACGTACACCGGTTGATCGAGGTCCTGGTTGGCTTTGGTCACGATCCCCCAGGGTTCTCTCAAGAAGCACTTCTCGTACCTGTCTCCGGCCGCCTTCTCCCTCCATCATCCGGGTAACCCATTCACCAACAGATCCATGCGACGCAGCCGTCAGGAGCTATTCTCTCAGTTACGTGCCCGGTTTTGCAGAGCGGACCACACACCCGTGCCGGATCGCCCGACGGTCTCCGCCGGGCATCGCCGAAGATCAGGAGGGCGCCGGCACAAGCTCCAATCCGGACACCCATTCTGATACGTCGTCGAAAGTCGCACCGGCGCCGACAAGCGTCACGAGCTCCGGCTGGTCCGGGTTGCTGAGCGCCCGCGTCGGGGAGTCGCTCCTAAGTACTCTTCCCGCTTGGTAAACGATGAGGCGATCGGACAGGTTCCGCGCATCGACCGGATCGTGAGTCACGACCACCATGGGGATGCGCAGCGTCTCGCGTATCTCCAGGAGGACCTGCCACAGCTCGGTCTTCAACGGCAGATCCAAAGCCGAGAAAGGCTCGTCCAGCAACAGGGCCCTCGGTCTACCGGCCAGAGCCCTCGCCAGGCCGACCCGCTGTTTCTGTCCGCCGGAGATCTCTCGCGGATATCGGTCGGCAAGCCCCTCCAGATGGAAGCGGGTAAGGTACTCGTCCGCCCGCTCACGCCGCTCGCGCTTGTTCAGATGCTTGAGACCGTAGGTGATGTTCTTGAGCACCGTCATGTGCGGGAAGAGGGCTAGATCCTGGAACACGAACCCGAGCCGGCGTTCCTGGGGCGGTACCCACCGTTGCGAAGAGCCGTCGAAGACGACTTCACCGTCGAGCACCACCCGGCCCGCATCGGGCTTCACCAGTCCGGCGATGAGACGCAGAGTCAGCGACTTGCCCGATCCCGAGTACCCGAACAGCACCGCCAGCTCGTCATCGATGCACCAGGAGACGTCCAAATCAAAACCGTCGTACCTTTTCGCGAGCCGGACCTCGAGCCTCCGGTCTCCCGTCCTCGTCCCACTCATCTTCGCGCGCCCTCGGCCATCCTGCTTCGACCTTTCACTCAACGGCTATCATCACGCTGCTGGCCTTCACCACCGCGAAGGCGTCGGCGCCTTCAGCGAGGTTGAGCGACTCCGCGGACTGCCGGGTGATGATGGCGACGATCTGCACGCCGGGCGCCGCCTCGAGGATCACCTCGGAGTTCACGGCTCCATGCGTTACCTTCACGACCTTGCCTTTGATCACATTCCTCGCGCTCAGCTTCATCAACGTCACCTCCCAAACCGGTCCTTCGCCGGCTCCTCCGGCCTTGGCCGCCGCGTCCCCTCTGCTGCGACCGGGCGAACCGTCCCAGGTATTGAAGCCCTCGACGGGGACCGTTATACTCAACAAAGTATGATACTCATACGAGTATAACCATTGTATCTTAGGAGGGAACGTCGTGCATCACCGACCGAGCTGTAGATCTACTCTCGCGGTCCTACTGGTGGGCCTGCTCGTCTTGTTGGCGGGAAGCCTTGTTGCATGTGGCGAAGAGACGACCGACACGACCGTTGCGTCCGGCACGGCGACCGGCCCCACCGCCACCGTCGACCCCACCGTCGCGGCGCCCACCACCACGGACGCCGAACCCACTACGACCACCCTCGGCAAGCCGCGGGAGTTGACGGTCTCGGCGGCGTCGAGCCTCAAGGCCGCCTTCACAGAGGCCGGCGCCGCGTTCGACAAGGCCAACAATGCCAAGACCACCTTCAACTTCGACGCTTCAGGCACACTCCAGAAGCAGATCGAGTCCGGCGCTCCGGTGGATGTGTTCGCCGCGGCGGCGATGAAGCAGGTCAACGCTCTGGTGGAAGGCAAGTTCATCGAGCAGGCAGCGGTCGGTGTGTTCGCCGGCAACGAGATCGTGGTGGCGGTTCCCACGGACTCCGCCTTGGAAGTCGCGAGCTTCGAAGACCTGGCCAAGGCAGACGTGAAGAAGGTGGCCTACGGCGACCCGGCGGCGGCGCCGCATGGCGTGTACGCCGAGGAGGCCATGACCACGCTTGGCATTCTCGACCAGGTCAAGCCCAAAGTGATCTACACCAAGAACGCCTCGCAGACGCTCACCTACGTGACCTCGGGCGAAGTGGACGCCGGCATCATGTTCTCCACGGATGCCGTCGCAGGGGGCGAGGAGGTCAAGGTGGCCGTCGTCTCGGACCCGTCGTGGCACGGCGAGATCGTCTACCCCGCCGCCGTGGTCGCAGGTAGTGCGAACCAGGATCTGGCCCAGGCCTTCGTCGCTTTCCTCATGGGCGCCGAAGGCCAAGCGATTCTGGAGAAGCACGGATTCGTACCTCCCCCGGCCTCCGGTGCGACGGTGGACGTGAAGGGGTTGGTGGCCGAGCCGACCACGTTCACGCTCGCCGACCTACAGGCCCTGAAGGTCACCACCATCACCGCCGAGCACCCCAAGAACGGCGCTACCGAATACACCGGGGTGCTCCTTAGCGACCTCATGGCCGCCGTTGGGGTCCAGTCTACGGCGCAGGTGCTCAACATCGCCGCCTCCGACGGCTTCATGGGGATGGTGAACCTCGCCGAACTCGATGCGAATGCCATGATCGCCTTCGGCGACGACGGCAAACTGGACTCCGTGATGCCGGGTCAGACCGGTAAGGCCTGGGTCAAGGACGTCGTCGTATTGGATTTCCAGTAGGGACCGGCACAGTAGCAGAAGGAGGTCGCCCGCATCATGGACGTGGTATTCCCTCTCCGCCTTTCGCTGCAGGTCTCGGTATGCGCGACCGCCATCACGCTGCTCGTCGGCATCCCGATCGCATACCTTCTTGCCCGAAGGCGGTTCAAGGGCAAGAACATCGTCTCCCTGCTCCTTACTCTGCCCATGGTGCTCCCGCCGACGGTCACAGGCTACTTCCTCCTGCTCTTGATAGGTAACAACGGCGTGTTCGGCAGGGCCTGGTCCGCCCTCACCGGCGGTGGCGATCTGGGCATCATGTTCACATGGTACGCGGCGGTGATCGCATCGTTCGTCGTTTCCTTCCCCCTCATGCTGATAACCGCCCGCGCTTCGATGGAGGATGTCGACCAGGAGCTGGTTAACGCCTCCTACATGCTGGGCCGGTCGGAGTTGCAGACGGCCCTCCGAGTTGTCATCCCGCTCTCCGCGCGGGGGATCATCGGCGGCGCCACCCTGGCCTTCGCCCGCGCCATGGGCGAGTTCGGGGCGACCATCATGGTAGCCGGTAACTGGGAGGGCAAGACCAACACCATGCCCATAGCCATCTACACGCAGACGCTCTATGGAGATATGAAGGCGGGCCTGTGGATGGCGTTGGTGTTCGTAGCCGTCGCCGGAGCAGTGATGTACGTTTCGGTGCGCATGGGCAGCAAGGCCGTCAAGACTTGAACCGGCCGCCGGCCGCCGGGGCTTCCTTAGAGCTACGGCGACCGGCGGCCACGACCTGCGTCCAGGCCGGGACCTGTGCCCCGGCCGACGGCCTCCACCTGGTCCGGGCCGCGGCCCGCATCTCAGCCGAGGCCTGCATCCCGGCCGAGGTTTGCGCCCAACCGATAAGACGCCTCCTCCTGCTCTATAATCATCGGTAGTGCGAACAGTGGCCGCAACCCGCATCGAGAAGGAGAATCCCGTGGCCGTGATCACCATCTTCAGGCAGGTAGGCTGCAAAGGACGCTATATCGCGGAGAATGTGGCCCGCACTCTCGATTATCACTTCGCCGACTATGCCACCGCAGAGAGGCTCATGCTGCAGTGCGGATTCCAGCAGACTCCCCAGGTCTACAATTCAGTCTCCGACTTCTGGGACCGCTTCACCAGAAGGGGTATGGAGAGAGACCAGATCAACTCGATGTTGCGCTCCATCGTGCTGGCTACGGCGCAGCATGGCGACGTGGTGCTCTTGGGGCGAGGCTGTTTCGCTCCGCTGCAGGGGCTGTGCGACGTCATCAACGTGCGGGTCAAGGCGCCCCTCCCTTTGAGGATAGAGCGGGTCATGGAAGAACACAGCCTGACCAAACCACGGGCCACTCGCTTCGTCGAAGAAAGAGACACATTGGTGGCCGACTTCGCAGAGACTTCCTACGGCCTCTCCCCCGACGATCTCACCCTGTTCGACCTGGTCATAGACACCAGCAAAGTGCACCCGGATACGGCCATCCGGTGGCTGGTGGAAGCGGCGACCGGCCTCCGGTGCCGGCCCGGCGATCCCACGGCGGCAGCACTCAAAGTCGCGCAGGTCCCGAAGCAGGCCGTTGCCAAGGAGTTCAAGCGCAGGGAACGCCTCCGGACGGAGAAGCTCCCGCGCTTGTAGGAGTGGTGAGCTTCGATTGCAAAGGGCAGGAAGAAGCCTGCCGGGCCCTACCGAAGTACGACGATTGCTTCTGCTCCCCGCTTCCTTGTATAGTGGCGGGCGCCGGCGGACGACACCTCGGCTGATCCCGGATAGAGTGGAATAGGAGGCGACGGTGCGTAGAGACGGATCCAAGAGACTCCTCGGGGCACTGACGGCGGTCGCCGCGTCGCTGGCCGTCGGCTTGGTCATGGGGTTCGCAGGTGGATGCGGCGACGAGCAGAGAGTGATCAGCTCCACCAGCACGGCGGCAGCCGAGTTGCAGACGGCCTTAGGTCCGGCCTCCGGTGCCACGTCAGGAACCCCGGACACGACGGCGATGAACACCGCGACGGACACGACCACAGCCCACGACACGACCACATCCACAGCCCCGGTGGACGGACCGGCCGAGGAAATCGGGGCCACCGTCTTTGTATCGTCCACCAACGGCGCCTACCCAACCGAGGCCGTGCCGGACTGGAGCCGGGTCAGGTCGGCCGAGGCATACCGCAACGCTTCGTACGGAGTGGCCACCGTCTGGGTGAGCTTGGCTACCTACGAGGTCACGGCTGCCGATATCAACGAGTACTGGGATCTCCCCTACCCCGACACCGGCCAAGGGCGCATCGAGCTCGGTCTCACACGTACGTTGCCCGATGTGAACATGCCTCCACTAGCCACCGGTACGTACGATCTCGCCACTCCGCAGGGCCAGGCCGAACTCACCGGCTGGGCGAAGATAGTGCTGCCCGACGGAAGAGCGATCCAGTTCGACCAGGCCTCCATGGAGAGTGACGTGCAGGTCACGGCCCTCAGCGACACCCAGATATCCGGCGTCTTCTATGCTAAGGACAACTGGTCGGAGATCTCGGGCACGTTCACTGCGCCGGTCAAGTAGCCGGCTCCGGCCCGGCGGCGCGATTGGAGGCACGGCTCCGCCAAGCGGGCGGAGCCGGTCAGACAAACGGCTCCGGCCCGGCGGCGCCGGCTCGCGCCTTCTCCACGAACCGTCGGCATATCCGTACGCCCTCCGCGGCGTCGGTGCTCCATGAATGGCCCTTCACGTACCGACAGACCTTGTCGTCGACGGTGCCTCCCCCAAGGATTATGGGTGGAACGTAACCCAGGTCCGAGCCGTGCTGCCTGATCAGCCCGGCGGTGGTCTTCATGCTCTGGAACGCGACCGTTATAAGACCGGAAAGACAGACCACGTCGGGCCGCGTGTCCACGACCTCGTCCAGGATCCGCGCGGGCGGGACGTCCACTCCCATATCGACCACCCTGAAGCCGAAACCGCGGAGAGAAGAGGCGAACAGGTTCTTGCCTATGTCGTGGATGTCACCACGGACCGTCGCCAGCACCACCGTCCCGACCGCTTCTTCGGCGGATACCTGCATTCCTTCGGGCTGCACCAAGTCGACTACTTCGCTGAAGATCTCCCCGGCTACGATCAGACCCTCAAGATAGTACTCTCGACGCTCATACCGTTCGCCGACCACCCGCATCGCCTGCTGGCACACGTTCAGCACCGACAGGGCGGGGACATCCCCTGCCGCGACGATCTCTCGTGCAAGGTTGAGCGCGCCCTCCTCGTCGAGCTCCACCAGAGCGTTAGCGAGCAAACCGAGTTTCGTCAATCCAACCCCCTGTGGACGTCCGGCCGGGGCCCGGTCTCAAGCCGGAGCCCGGTCTCTAGTCGGGACCCAGCCGCCCGGTAAGTTGGAACAGGTCTCCTCTCATGAGGAACCAGCCCCAACTCATGGGCCGGCGGTCGTTGTTCTCGAACACGTGCTCCAAGCAGAGGGCCGGCGATCCTGGAGCCGCCTGGAGCACCCGAGCAGCTTCGTCATCTAGACAAGCGGCCCGCAACTTCACACGTCCGTATGGGAACCCGCGCCCTCTCGCCGGGTCCAGCACTCCCTGCAATGAGGTCAGTTGTAGTTGAGATTCTACGATCGGCTGCCTCACATCAGACACAAGGTATTCCACATGGTACATCCCGGGGACCTCGTCCTTGAGGATCAGACGTTTCAAATAGACCACCCGGTCGCCCGGCGACACCGCGAGCGTCTGCGCGACGTCCGGGCCCGCCTTGGCCGTCGAGGCGGCCAGGAGCCTGATCTCCACAGAGTCGTTCAGCCAATCCGTTCCCAACTGACCGAGCCTGAACACCGTGTCCACGAGGGCGATGGAGCGGATGTACGTTCCGCGACCCTTCTCGGCATGGACGAGTCCTTGATGGGTCAGAGTGGCAAGCGCCTTGCGCAACGTCATCGCGCTCACACCGAACTCGACGCAGAACTGCCTCTCGGGGGGTAGCTTGCTCCCCGGTTCGTAGATCCCGTCGACTATCCTTTGACGGATGAGCGCGGCGACCCGCGCATAGGCGGGCATCGCCGCCCGCGGGGCCGACGCCCCCGCCTTCCTAGGCCTGCGCTCGGATCCGGCTTGTTCCCGCAGTTCTTCCGCCATCGACCGTGCCTACTCCCGGGACTTTGACATTTGTCTTCTTCGATGCACTATAGAGTGCACCTTGTCATGCACTCTATAGTAGGCTAGCATCGATGCGTATAGCCATCATAGTGTGTTGGTGGCTCCTATGTGAACGACGGATGGCGAATCACGCCAGGACAGGGAGGGACAGGTGTCGATCGAAGAGAAAAGCATCAGTCGCCGCGACTTTCTCAAAATAGCCGGCGTAACCGGAGCAGCGGTCGGCCTCAGCGCCGGGCTGGGTGGCCTAGTGGCCGCCTGCGGCGACGGCGAGGAGGCAACGACCACCACCGGCGGAACCACCGAGACCACCGGCGACGTCACCACTACGACCGCGGCAGGCGTCACCACGACGGCCGAGGCCGGGGCCGAGATGGGGCGCGAGATCAAGGTGGGCTTCGTAGACGCCCTCACCGGGCCTCTCGCCGATTTCGGCGTAGCCGGGCAGTACTGCGCCGAACGTTGGCGCGAGTTCGTCGCCGACGGCCTGGTGTGTGGCGACGGCAAGAAGCACCCGATCGACATCATGATCCAGGACAGCCAGTCCGACTCCAACCGGGCGGCCCAGGTGGCCGGCGACTTCATCACCCAAGACAAGTGCGATTTCATCCTGGCGGCGGCGTCTCCGGACACGGTCAACCCGGTGGCCGACCAATGTGAAGCGCTGGGAGCTCCCTGCCTCACCGTGGATTCGCCCATGGAATCGTATTTCTTCGGGCGGAACGGCGACCCGGCCAATCCTTTCAAGTGGACGTACCACATCTTCTGGGGCATGTGGGAGGTGTCCGACAACAGCTTCTCGCTTTGGGACCAGATATCGTCCAACAAGAAGGTGGGCGTCCTTTGGCCCAACAACGTCGACGGCAATGCGTATCGGGATTATTACCCCGATAAGATGGCCGAACATGACTTCATCATGGTGGACGGCGGCGCTTACAACGAGCCGAGCGAGGACTTCACGCAGCAGATCAGCATCTTCAAGAAAGAAGGCTGTGAGCTGGTGACCGGTGTGATAGTGCCGCCGGATGCGACCAACTTCTGGACTCAGGCCAAGCAGCAGGGCTTCAACCCCAAGCTGGTGGAGTTCATCAAGCCCACCTTGTTCCCTGCCGCCATGGAGGCCATGGGCCAACTGGGCGACGGCCTGCTGGGTCCCATGTGGTTCCATCCCACCTTCCCGTTCGCGTCCTCACTCACCGGTGAGACCGTCCAGGAGATGTGCGACGACTTCGAGAAGCGCAACAACATGCAGTGGCAGCAGCCTCTCCTGCATTACGTGGTCTTCGAATGGGTGGTCGACGTCTTGAAGCGCACCACCGACGTGGACGACAAAGAAGAGATCATGAAGCGGGTCGCCGAGACCAACATGCCCATGACCGTCGCCGGGCCCATCGATTTCACCGCGCCGCTCGCCGACCGTACCAAGCACGTGGTCCCCAACGTGGCGGGCTGCGAGCTGTACGGCGGACAGTGGAGACTGTCCGAGGGCGGGAAGTACATGTACGACCTCGTGATCTGCAGCAATACCACCGCCCCGTCCGTTACGGTGCAGGACTCAGTGAGACCGCTGGTCTAGGTTAGGTTTTGCTATCGCCAAGACGCGGACCTGTCTAGGCATGCGACAGTGGGGGGCCGGATCACCTAAGGATGGGTGTCCGGCCCCCGCTCTAACGGCAACATCATGGAAAGATCCCAGGAAAGGCGGATGAGCTCATGATCCCGTCACCCCTCGCCCAGGCCGTGGGCGACCTAGACGAACAGACGGCCGTTACCCTGGTGGAGGAGAAGCTCGCGAAAGGTGAAGCCGCCCTCAGTATCCTTGAGGAGCTGCAGGCCGGCATGAGTGTAGTGGGGGAACGCTTTGAGGGCGGGGAGTACTACCTCTCCGAGCTCATCTACGCCGCCGACATCTTCAAGAAGGCCGGCGCCCCCCTGCAGGAGGAGTTGAAAAGCGCTGCGCCCGCCACTTCGGGCACTCTGGTACTCGGCACCGTCAAGAACGACATCCACGACTTCGGCAAAGACATCGTGGCCACCGTCATGAGTTCCAACGGCATCAAGGTGGTCGACCTAGGCGTGAATGTAGAGCACCAGGCCTTCGTCACGGCCATAAGAGAGCACAGTCCCCAGTTGGTGGGCATGAGCTGCCTCCTCACCACCGTCTTCGATGACATGAAGGAGGCCATCCAGACCATCAAGGAGGCGGGACTGAGAGATCAGGTGAAGATCCTCATCGGAGGCGGTCCGGTGGACGAGGCCACCCGCGAATATGTGGGGGCCGACTACTACTGCAGGACCGCCCAAGACGGGGTGGTAGTCGCCAAGCAGATCCTGGGGGTGGAATAAAATGGCCGGCGAGAACAGACCGGAACTGTATGAGCTTCACGAGAAGCGGCTGCGCGACGCCATCGCCCTCAAGACCCCCGACCGGGTGCCGTTGGCCCTGAACGGTCCGGCGTGGCCGGCCCGAGCCTTGGGCGAGGAGATGACCCAGGTGGCCACCAACCCCATGCGCGCCTACCAGATCATCATCCAGGCCTATTCAAGCCTGGGCGAGATCGAGGCCATCCAGAGTCCCGCCTACGACGTGAGCACCCTGCCGATCATGTGGCTTTCGCGCGTGAAGGCCCCCGGCCGGGAGTTGCCCGTGGACGAGATCTGGCAGGTGGATGAGGCCGAGCTCATGACCGTTGACGACTACGACGCGATCCTTCGCGAAGGGTTCGGGCCGTGGTGGGAACGTTACATGCACGAACGCCTGCCCGGCGTGCTCGAAGACTTCCAGGAGTTCACAAAATCCATCCCCCCCGCCATCCAGGCCTGCCGAGATATCGGAGTGGCTCCCCTCGCTCCGGCCGCGTGCACCATCCCCTATGAGTACTTCTGTGGGGGACGATCGATGAAAGAGTTCATGCTCGACCTATTCCGGCACGGCGACAAGGTCCAAGCGGCCATGGACGAAGCCCTCCCCTTCCTCATCGAGCAGATGCGGGGACTCATCCGCACCTTCGACTTCATGGGGCTATGGATAGGAGGCTGGCGTTCGGCCAGCGAGTTCATCGCACCGCGCTTGTGGAACCGCTTCGTCTTCCCGTACTACCAGAAGATGGTGGACGCAGCCCTGGAGGAGAACGCCATCCCTATCCTTCACTTCGACGCCAACTGGACCCGAGACCTGGAGCGTCTACGCGAGATGCCCAAGGGCAAATGCATCCTCGCACTCGACAGCAAAACCGATATCTTCAAGGCCAAGGAACTCCTGGGCGACCACATGTGCATCATGGGAGACGTACCCCCCGCCCTCTTCTCGCTGGGCACTCCCGACGAGGTGACCGCCTACTGCAGGCGGCTCATCAACGAGGTGGGCCCCGGCGGCTTCATCCTCAGCTCAGGCTGCGACGTGCCGGTGGACGCCCAGTACGACAACGTGAAGGCGATGGTGGAGGCGGTGGCTTAGAGCCCTCTCTTGCACCTGCCGTTTGTGGGGTATGCCCGACGTCGGCCGTGAGACCGCGATGACCGACGCTCACGCAGCGGCGTTCTCCAGGCGCATGAGCTCCTCCAGCGCCCTCTCCCCCACCTCCAGCTGCTCGGGGGTGGGTTCGGTGGTGGTCAGCCGTTTCTGGATCATCCGCCCCGGCGACAGCATGAGGCGGGCGAGCATAGTGTCGCCGTGCTGGTTGGCCCAGCGTAATGCTTCCAGCGCGAGGCCGAGACCGGCCACAGCGGCGGCCGCGGCGGCAAGAGGCGTCTTCTGTCCCGTCCGGCCCCGAGCCAGCCGGTTGGTGGCGATGGTGGCGAGCAGATAAGGCCCCACCAGGTTGGAGCCGCAGCGGTCGTGCTCTTTGGCGGCCGCTGCGGAGTCTCCGGTGACTATCGAGGCCGAATCGGGAGTGAGAGCGGAGCCGGACACGGGCGCGACGAGCGGCGCCGTGGGACCGAGCGGCGCCGCGGCGCGACCGGCTTTCGAGACGGCGCCCCCGGGGGCGCCCGGCTCATTGGGGCCCCGAGGAGCGCCCGCCGCCGCGCGCTTCGCGCGCGCCGCGGCGCGCAGGGCGGCCTCACGCCCGCCGATGACCTTGTGCTCCGCGCCGTGATATCCCGAGATGGCCGAGTTCTTGAGGGCCAGCACCGCCGGGATGAAGGAGGCCAGAGCCGTGCCCACTTCTTCCACCAGCGCCGACTTGGGCGCTATGGCCTTGACCGCCGACGTACCCACCATGGATGCAGCCAAGGCCGCCATCACCCGTCCACTCTCCAAAGGCAGTTGCGCGTTGGGTAGATGCGACTTCGCCTGAGCCAATACCAGCAGAGTCTCTCCAAAGCGTCCGAGGCCGCGAAGCAGTGGCACACCCGCCTCCGCCACGGCGTTCCGCCGGGCCGCGGCGGCCCCCGGGCGGCCACCCCGCCCCGGTAGCTGTGGCTTCTTACCCGAAGCTACCTTGATGCTCCCGTCACCCTCGCGGATGGCCGCCGCCCAGTGACCTTCGGTCACCAGTATCAAGCCGTTCTTGAGTGCGATGCCTCCCATGCGCGGTCCCAGCTCAGCGGGGTCCGGCGCTCCTCGGGGCCGACGCGCCGCAGCGGCCGCGTCCACCGTCTTCTTCAACTGATCCTCAGTCTGCTTCATGCCCCTCCACCATCATCCTGCTCCGCACCCTATCACCCCGGGTGCGTCGCGATCTGCGTTTCCTCACCTCGTCGTCTACGTCCGCTTCGGGGATCTCCCGGGACCCTTCCAGAGCCGCGGCCCAGCCATGGTCGGCGCCGCCCAGCGCCGCTTCGTAAGCCGTCTTACGGGCCGAGATCCGAGTGGCCCCGCCGGCCATGGCGGCCGACCAGGCCGCGTGCGCCCTGCGGTTCCTGCTATAAGCATACGGCAGGTAGATGAGCGCGGCGAACGCCGCAGACGCCAAACCCGCGAGCAAGAACAGATTCTTGATGCCCAGATACTCTCCCAGCACGCCCCCCACCAAGAAACCGGCGGCGGCGCCCGCCTGGCCGAAGCCCGCCCGTAGCGAGATCAAGCGCCCCTTGCCCTCTTTATCCGCCGCCTCCTGGAACATCGTGATGGCCGGCACGAACATCCCCACGTTCACCACCCCGCCGATACCCAGGAGCAGGATCGACAGCCAAAGATGATTGCTGAATCCTATCCCCACCATGCAGGCGCCGGCCGCCAAGAAGGCGCCGAACACGTACCTGTTCTTGTCGCCCCGTAGGGTCATGCGACTGATGATGAGCCCGCCCACGATAAGACCGCAACTCATGGCCACCTCCATCACGGCCAGGGTGGTCGGACCCCGGCCGAACACCACCTTGATCAGCCCGACCGAGTTGGGACTGCTCATCATGACGAACATGAGGGGCAGCACGGCCATGGCCAGGTTGGTGCGGAGTGAGGGGGTCTTCCACAGCCGCCCGAACACCGCCGGCGACTCCCAGATGAGCTTGGCCAGCCGCGGCGGCTCGCCGGCGGTCGACGCCATCCCCCTCGGCAGTCCCAGCAAGAACACGGCCGAGAGAATGTAGCTGCCGCCGTTGGAGAAGAAGGCCGGTGCGTAGCCCACCGCGGCCACCAGCACGCCCCCCACCATATAGCCCACCAGCTCGGCTCCATCGCGAGAGATGCTGAGGTAGGAGTTCATCTTCACCAGTTGCCCAGGCCCGGCCAGCTCGCCCACCAGTTTGATCTGGCCCGGGTTGAAGGCGGCCGAGAAGACCCCTATGAGCCCGGCGATGGCATAGATGGACCACACCGCCCTAGTGGCCACCAACGGCATGAGGCAGATGAGCACCGCCCGCGCAGCGTCGGATACGATCATGACGTACTTGGCGTTGAAGCGGTCGAGCACCGCGCCACCGAACCAGCTGGTCACCACCAGGGGGAAGCTGGTGACGGCCAGTATGGCCCCGAAATGCAGCACCGACCCGGTGATGTCGAGCACCATCCAGGCCATCGCCACCGCGGTCATGGACGTGCCCAGGCTGGACAGGGCCTGAGAGCCCAATATCCGCCAAAGTACGCTGCTACGCATGATTCCCCCCGTGGAGAACGGTGGCCAGGACCTCTATCCTATCAGCCACCGGCCCGCGAGTCGGATTGGGCATCCTCAATCGAGACCTGCCGAGCGGCCGGCACGGGCGCGTCCACCTCCCTCGCAGCCGGCACCTCGTCCTGGGTCATCTCGTCGGGCAGATCGCGCAGGTACTTGATGCGATCGACCTCCAGATTGAAGTCCACCTCCGCACCACGCCGGTAGTCCTCATCGTGCTCCTCCAGCACGGCGAGGAAGGCGTCGACCACCACGGGATCGAACTGCGAACCCTTCTTGTACTCCAACTCAGCCATGGCCACCTCGGTGGAGAGCGGCGGGCCGTAGGGGCGCCTGCTGACCATGGCGGAATAGCTGTCGGCCACACAGATGATGCGGCTGAACAGCGGGATGTCTTCTCCCGCCAAGCCCGCGGGGTAGCCGTTGCCGTCGTAGTGCTCGTGATGGCTGAGCACCACTGTAGCCAGTCCCTCGAACTGCGAGATGTTACACAGGATACGGTAGCCGTGGAGGCAGTGCCCCTCCATGAAGCCCCAGTTCTCAGCGTTGAGGCGCTGGGGCGACTTAAGCAACTCGTCGGGCACTCCGATCTTCCCCACGTCGTGCAGCAGGCTGGCCAGGTGCACCAGGTTGCGGTCGCTCTCGCTCAACCCCAGGTAGGTGGCGATGTCCCGAGCCCACAGAGCCACGGCGGCCGAATGACGGGCGGTGTAATTGTCTTTGAGGTCCAGGGCCGTGATCTGACTCGCGATAGCCTGCAGGGCCAGCCGCTCATTGCGCCGGGCCAGCCGTTCGTTACCGCGCGCCAGCTCCCGCTGGTTGGCATAGGCCCGAAAGGAGTAGATAAGGCCCACCACCGGCATGATGCAGAGCAAGACCAGCAGGGTGGAATAGAGGGTGGACACCTGTCCGCTGGACAGGTAGAGGTGGTAGATGGAGATGAGCCCCAAGCAGATGGCCAGGAAGAAAAGGTCAAAGGGCAGGAAGGGCTTCACCCCATCGCGCCAGGCACGCTTGAGGCCGATGCCGCGGCGGAGCCAGATGACGGGTAATCCAAATGCGAAATTGACAATCTGATAAGCGATGCTTGCGCCCAAGCCCACAATGGCAACTATGGCTATGGACGATTCGAGGAATCCTCCGAGGCGGCGCAGAACGGCCCAATACAGTACGGCAGTCACTCCCGTCACTATGCCGCTGGTTGCGGCATAGCAAAGAATCTGCTCGCGAGGACGACTGCGAAGCCCCGTAAGCTGGCTAACGACTGCAATGACAAAGGCACCGAGCGGACCAACGATAGCCACGCCCAGAAATGCAGCTAGGAAACCAGCAGATATCTCCATACCGGGACCAACACGCACCGTGTTGGACTCGGCAAACAAGGCAAGGAGGAGAAGCAGGATGGCACTAGCCCAAGGGAAAGGTCCAACTGGGTGCAGTCCGGGCACCCGCAACTGCAAATAGAGCAGTCCCCCAAAGAGAAGCAGCACACCAATGGAGAGACCTCTGATATAAAAGGCAGCAAGCCTTAGTCGCGTCTGACGCGACCAAGGCCTAGCTGCACTGCCTATTCGCCCAATGTCCGCTCGCCCCATACGTGCTCACTTCCCGAGCCCGCCGGAGTTGGCTAGCCGCCACCTCCAATATCGGCCCCGTTAGGCCAAAGCGTTAGCGGACGGTCAGCCTACCACCACTTGAAGTTCATCTTCTCTCTCCTCTCGTGCGGCAGCCAAAGCGGGAATCGTCAACTCATCCCCGCCGACGCGTGAGCGACTCCCGCCACGCGCCATACATCGGGTGAATCCGGACGGTCCCATTCACCTCCGGAAACCCCTGCGTCTGCCGGAATCCCCCATTCGGATCCCGACATCAGCATGAGACATGGCACGATGCCATGTCTCACACGTAAGCGTAGTGGCTTGGCATCTCGCTGTCAATACCCAGAGCTAATCACTCGGGTCTCATCAACTCCCGGCGCTGGGAGCCTCCTCCCCCGCCCCGACGGATTCAACCGCGCCACATCTACAGCTGGGTGTCATCCACATCAAACACAACCCCGGCTGCTTTCACCCCTCGTGTGCTACCCTGCCGGGGTTACCGCACGCCTGAGGAGAGTCTCCCCCATGCCCATGCCCATGCCCACCCCACAACCCACCGCAGCCCTCCTCCTCAGCTACCTCGCGGATGCGTACCGGCTGAATCCCGAGACGGAGGTGTCCGGACCCGAGCTCCAACACGAGCTGGGACTGGACGCGCGCGCCGTCAGGGAGGGGGTGGCCGAGCTGGCCCGGCAGGGCCTGGTGGAGTGGGATCCCCTGCTCAGCAACATCTGGTTGCGTCTCACCGATAAGGGGCTGGCGGCGGCTGAGACTCCGCCCCGCATAACCGGAAGGTAGAGGAGCGGAGCAGTTCTCTCAAGATCCCGAACCGCCGGATGGCGTCCGCCACCAACAGCCGGAGGTCTTCGTGAAGCTGCAACAAGACAAGAAGCGAGCCCTGAGTGAACTCGCTTTTCAATCTTTCATCAGTTCTTACTTACTTCCCGCTTCGCTGTACTCCGCGGCCATTTACCTCCGCGTTTTCTCGGCGGGCCCCTTTGTAAGTACCTCGGATGCTGCGTCTGAACTCTCAGGGCTCTGAAATCACTGTACCCGGTTGAACCTGCACGTAACCTGAACACCTCGCGCCTGTCGCGCAACGGGGGCGGTAGTGGAAAATCGTTCAGGACCCGTTCAGGAAAAGGGTGCCATCATACATGCAAGGAGACGCGGAGCCCCTTCCGCCGGAGAAGCGCCGCGACCTAGTGCCCCACAGTGTTCAGCGACTGCGAGGTTGAACACTGTGGGGTGTCCAACCTCTGGAGCCGCTCCGGTGCCGGTCGCTACGGCTTCTGCGCGGGTGATCACACTGTCGTGTTCTTCGTTCCATGAACCGGCCCGGAGGGCCATGATGAAGCCCGCTCCCCAGGGGGGATACGCTAAACCTTCATACCGCCAAAATCACCCAGAGGTTTCATGACTTCGAGGCCCGTTCCTCGGCCATCCGTAGTATCGGAGACGACCGCTGAGATGCGCAGCATGGGTCCGGCGGTTGCCCGGCGGTGGCGGTTCAGGTATAACCTTGATGGAGGTAGAGACAAGGAGGTAGCCCAAGTGAGCAACGCCATCGCCAGAGCTCTGGCCGACAGAAGGTCCATCCGCGGATATACGTCCCAACCTGTATCCGACGATCTGGTGCGCGAGATACTATCCGAGGCGCGTTGGGCGCCTTCAGCTACAAACACCCAGACCGCCTGCGTCTATGTCCTCACCGGCGACGCGTTGGAGGGTTTCAAAGCCGACCTGCGCGCCAATGCCGAGGCGAACACGCCCGAGGACTCCGACCTAGGCCCACGGGTACCGCTGCCACCGCTCTTCCAAGCCCGCCAAGACGAGTTCTTCAAGACGAGAGCCTCCTTTATCGCCGCCGAGGAGGCGAGGCTCGGCGTCGTGGCGGAGACCCCGCCGGTGTCCCCCATGGTGGCCGCCGCCGGCCTCTGGGGAGCGCCCGTCCTATTGGTGCTGGCCATCCCGCGCGACATCGGTCTCCCCTATGGCTGCTTTGACGCCGGGGCGTTCGCTCAGTCCATCGCGCTCGCGGCGCATGCCCGCGGTCTAGGCACCTGCATCAGCGGCTCCAACGTCCGCTACCCCGACATCCTGCGCAGGCAGATCCCCGATACGGAGGACAAGCTCTTCGTGATCGCCATCACACTCGGCTATCCCGACTGGGACGCTCCCCTCAACCACTTCCCGCGCACGCGCCTGGACGTAGACGAGTACGCGACGTTCGTCAGATAGGGGATGACGGCTGCCGCATGCGGCACGGGCCGGGACTCGTAGAGGGGTAGACCCAGGCATCGCCCGGAGACCCGATCAGCCATTCCTCGCGCGACCGCAGCCCGGTGGAGCTTTCGACGTAGACAAGGCCGAAGTCGGCAGACCGTTCGTGACCGCGTGGGATGTTGAGGCCCACGCGATACACGTCGACTTCGGCCCCCCCAGCGTTTGGCGGCCCAGGCGGACGATGGCGGCAGTGTCGGCGACGGCGGCCGTCGTACTCGCACCCCCAAGGGCGGAGCTCCGACTGCCGATGATACTGGAGGGAGTTCGACGGGCCCCGTTTCGCTGGTCACATCGATCAGCGTGGCATCGAGAACGCTGGCGATCACGCCCTGCCGACCGTCGCCCCCAAGCACGGTGAGAAAGAACGACGCATCATGGCGGCCGGGCGCCGCCGGCCTTCCGGGCGCGCCTGAACCACCGTGACCGAACCGTTACTCGATCGTTACCGACCCTCCATCGGCGGCACGCACGATGAATAGAGGGGTCGGAGAGGGCCGGCCCGATGATCTGCCACGAGGGAACGCCGAGAAATGCAGAAGTCAAGATGCGCAGTCTTACTCCTCGCGACCGTGCTGCTGGTGGCCTCAGGCTGCGATAGCCCCCGTACGCCCTCCACGACCACACCCGCGACTCCTGTCACCGCTGCGGCCACGACTGCCGCCACGACCATCCCCACCAGCGCCTCTCAAAGCGCCCCCACGGCCGACGGCCACCCGGACGGGACAAGCCCTTCCGACGACCAAGTGACGCGGGCCGAATGGGCAAGGATGCTCTGCCTGGCGCTCCGACTCCCGGTGGTGGAGGGCGCCTTCCCCTGCCCGTTCTCCGATGTGGAGACACCGGACGACGACCTGTTCCCGGACGATTTCGTCACCGTCGCGGCCGCCAACCAGCTCGTCGCTGGCGGGCCGGGCGGCGTGTTCCGGCCCTCGGCGGGCGTGAGCCGCGCCGCGGCCCTCGACCAGGTCGCATGCGGGCTTAGGGCGGGCTGGCCGGACCTACTCGACGCTTGCACTGAAGCCGGCCTGGGGCAGGGTCTGGAGGCCGTCGGCGCGGACTCCACGGGACTGATGACCCGGGACGAAGCGGCATGGATCGTCCAGAACCTGACAGAGCTAACGAAAGGTCGCGATCTCGAGAGCCGCTACCGGCCCGTGCTACACTCCCATCACAACCGATACTTCCAACGCGTTGGATTCACGTCCGGAGTCACCCATCTTGTGCTCGACCCGGCCGAGGTCGTCGCGGAGCGCGTGTTCCCCCAGAGCGTCCCCGCCTACTACGCACCTCTCAGACCGGTCCCCGCCGGTACCGACCTTCTCTTCCAGACCTACACTTCGGCAGATTGGTTCCCCCGGGACATGGAAGCGACCCCAAACTGGCAGGATCCTGCCATGGAAGAACTCCTCGCCCAACGGCGCGACCCGAACAACGCGAAACCTCCCCCTCTTCACAACGAAAACGTGGTACTCCCCTTGGTCCGCTCTTTTCTCCACGAACACCACCTGTGGCAGACGGACCTCGACAAAGGCGAGGCGGTGTGGGGACAGACCGCGGTGATCGATGGAGTCGACCGAGCCGTCACCGTCGTCGTGACCTACCAGCAGACCGGGGTGGCCGGAGACGGGACGCTCCCCGGACAGTTGCGCGGGGACGTGACGGCCGGCGACCGTCTGGTCAGTCTGGAGTGGGCGCTCATCGATCCGCAGGTCATCGGGCAGGTGCCCGTGCGTTCATGCCAAGAGATCCTGGCCGACACCCAGGCTTGGCTCGACGGAGATGTCGACTGGGACCGCTGGCCCTCTCCCGAGGGGCCTCGTCTGCGACTGGCCGTGACCGGGGTGTTCCTCGACTACGAGCGCATCAGATTCCCGGCCGTCAACGACACGGTGGCGCTCACCCTGATACCCGTCTACCGCTTCCAGGTGAAGGTGACGGAGCCCGCGGACCATGTCGGGGCCACCGGGACATGGACGGTGTGCGCGGCCGCCGACGCCCTGCTTTCCAGGTGAAGCGCGCCGGCCCGGCTTGACAGCCGGACGGCGGCGGGCAAGGATGGACACCACGCGAGTACACCTGCTCCAGAAAGGACCGGATCCTATGGCCAAGGTGCCTCCAGAGAAACCGCTGTCGCGAGAGCAGATCCTGAGGAAGGTGAGATTCTTCCGCTTCATGGCCTCCGTCTTCGGCCGCAGGATGATGGGAGCCGGCAAACCGTTCGGCCGTGAGCTGTTCCTCGACACGCAGGCCGGCAGGGTGCGGGTGCTCGCTTACGACCTTGAGAGAACAGAGAAAATGCCCCTTTACATCAACATCCACGGGGGCGGGTTCGTCCTGGGCCACCCTGAGATGGAAGACCGCTACATGCCCGCCATCGTCCAGAAGGCCGGGGTGAAGATCCTCAGCATCGACTACAGCCTGGCGCCGGAGGCCATGTTCCCAGTAGCCCTTGATGAGTGTTACGCGGTCGTCGGATATGCAAAGGAGCATGCTGTAGAGCTGGGGATAGACCCGGACAACATCGCCATCGGAGGCCAGAGCGCGGGCGGCAACCTGAGCGCCGCCGTCTGCCTGCTCGACGCAGAGCGCCGGGAGCTCGGCCTCAAGGCCCTGGTGCTGGACTATCCCCCGCTCGACATCCACACCGACCCGTACCTGAAGCCCCGACCCAAGAAGGCGCTGTCGCCGCGCATGTCACGCGTGTACGACCAGGCCTACGCCGGCACGCGTGAGGCGGCCAAGAACCCCCTCATCTCCCCCTACTACGCCACGCCCGACCAGGTGAAGACGTTCCCGCCCACCTTGGTCATCACCGCCGGCCGGGACTCGCTGGCGCCGGAGGCCGAGGCCTTCAAAGACAAGCTGATGGAGGCAGGGGTGGCGGTCACTTTCCGGCGCTTCGAAGAGGCCCGGCACGGTTTCAACCTCATGGACGAACCGGGGGCAGCGGAGTCCTGGCAGATGATCATCGACCACCTCAACCGTTACCTGGAGCACCGCGCATAGAACGACCACGGTGAGAGCGGCCCCCCGCCGACAACCCGCGGGGAAGCGGACGGGCCGTCGCATCCCGGTACAAGGCCGGTCAGACCTCTCCCGACACCCGCCGCAGGTAGCGGGTCAACAAAGCCACGAGAAAGACGGGCACAGCGGCCACGGCGAGAGCCGCCCTGAACCCCCACCCGGCCGCCACCGGCCCGGTGAGGTAAGGGAACACCATAGCTCCCACGCCCGCCGAGAACTCGAAGACCGAGAACACCACGCCTGCGTGCCAATGGGGAAATCGGCTGGAGTAGCTGCCGATCACCGAGAGGCATACGCACACACCCAGCCCGGCCACAAAGGTCATCACGAGCGAAACGGTCTGGTTGGGAGATAACGCCACCACCACAATGAAGAGAGCGAGCCAGATGGTGGAGAACATGAGGATGGACGAGGGCAGGCATCGCCTGGTGAGAGGGATGCCGACCACCCGCCCCAGCAACTGTCCGACCCAGTAGAACGTCACCGCGAGACTCGCCCAAGTGGCGGTCGCCGCAAACACGTCGATCTCGAATTTAGGCAACCATACGCTGAGGGTGGTCTCGGCGCCCATGAAGAGAAACGCCGCAGCCACTATGCCCACGAATAGCCTGGGATTGTGGGAGACGACCGCCTTCAACTGACGCAGACGGAGGTTCTCCCTCCCCTCTATGTCGGCGAGTGGACAGAGGGCCAGGACCACCGCCAGCACTATGGCAACGACGGCCTCACCGACGAGCACCCATCTCCAAGTCACACCGGCGCTGAGGAGCCTTCCGATGATGAGCGGGGTGATCATCATACTTGATACCGATGCCGTCATGATAAGGCTGAGCACGTAGGCGGTCTTCTCCCGCATGTGCGCGCTCACCCACATACCGGGGATGAGCGAAATGACCATGCAGGGCAGACCGGCGACGAAGTAGAAGACGACAAACGACCACAAACCTCGAGACAGAAGCCCCGCGGCGGCCAACCCTGCGCACTCCACGATGGCCGCTCCGATGAGACACCACTGCACGGGGATCCGGGCCAAGAAGACGTTAAGTACAGCCGCTCCGGTCACCGTCCCTAAGAAGAAAGCCAACGCCGGCAGCCCTCCTTGGGCCAGGGGGATGTCGAGGTCGCGCAGGACCGAGTCGAGGAGTGGGCCCAGTGTGACCCAGACGATGCCGCTGAAGAATTGGGTGATGTAGAGAGGCAGACGAGACATGCTTCTGCCACTATGGACAAGCGGGTCGGCGAAAACAAGGCGGACGCCCCCGCACCGTCGGCCGGTCGGGGGACATCTTGCCACGCGCCTGCTAGTCGGTGAGCGCCTCCCATTGCCGGATCACGAAGCCCGCCTTGTTGATGTAGGCCTGCTCCGTGCCGGCCTTGTTCAGCTCCACCAGGGCTAAGCCGCCCGGCAGGAACGGCCCGGCTGCGGCGAACTGGGCCGGGATAACCAGTCGGCCCTCCCGGTCGACGTAGCCCCACCGGTAGTCCCCGGCTCCGGCCTTCGGCTGCACGGCGGCGAGTCCCTTGGAGAAAGGTCCCGTATCCCAGTAGCGGGGTGGGATCACCAGGGTCCCCGACTCGTCGATGAACCCATAACCCACGTATCCCGACTCGTCCCTCAGCTTGACCGAGGCGAGACCCTCCGAGAAGGAGCGGGCGTCCCAGAAGCGCGGCTCTATCGCGAAGGCCCCGGATGAGTCTACATATCCCCAGTCTTCGATCCCCTCGGAATCAGTCCACACGGCGGCCAGGCCTCCTGAGAAAGGTTCGCCCGCTACGAACCGGGGAGGGATCACCCAGGCCCCGGTTCGATCTATGTAGCCGGTCTTCGAAGCTTCGCCCACCTTAGGCAACGCAACGGCGGCCAGTCCCTCAGAGAAGGCTCCCGCCCACTCGTATTGGGGTTCGATGACGATCTCTCCGGTCTGGCCCATGTAGCCCCAGAGATAGGTAGGGCCGGCCGAGGCGAGCACAGCCGCCAACCCTTCGGAGAAGGGCTGCGCCCCGGCGGGCGCCGGCCAGATGACGAGCCTGCCGGTCTGGTCGATGTAGCCGAGCCCCCGGCCGACCTTCACCGCCGCCAGGCCTCCCGAGAAGTCGGCCGCTTCGTCGAGCCAAGCCGGGATGACCATCTGTCCGCGGGTATCGATGTAACCCCACACGTTGCCGTCGGCGACGGCGGCCAAACCCTCCGAAAACGACTGCACCCGGGTGAAGCGAGGCTGCACCACCATAGAACCGTCCCTGTCCACAAAGCCGTACCTACCGACATCTGGTCGGTAAATGGGATAGAGATCCGGCGTGTGTACAAAGGCGCCTTCACCCAGAGTGCTCACCGCTATCGCCGTCAAAGTCACGGCCACCACTACCAAGACCACAGCCAGCGCCGGCGGCCATGTGGCGTGCCGTCGGGACGATTCGGGCTCGGCAGGCCTACGGCGTCTCGATTTGGTCGGCCTGTAGCGGGGGCCGCCCAGATCCCAGAGTGAACTGTCGGGCAACAGCGGGGCGCCGCAATTGAAGCACCAGACTTTGGCGTTTCTAGCGACTCTGGATCGACATGTCGCGCACCTGGCCGTCACACGGCCCCTCCGGTCTTCGCCCACCCGGCATTCCGCTGCATCGGGCGCCTCAGATTGTACTGCCCCTCGGGGCCACTTCGATAGGTCCGCCGTCGGTACTGCGTCTATGGCGTCCCTGTAGATGCCTGGGGATTCACGCCCGCGCCTTTCGACACAGGTAGCGGCCGAGAAGATCGCCTTCGATCTCCGCCCACTCGATCTCGAAGCCCGCACGCACCAGCATCTGCCGGATGATCCAGTCGAAGGTGCTGTACTCCTCACGGATGTGGGTACCCATCTCGTCCCGGCCATCAACGTCGATTTGGTCCATCACCCGCTGGAAGACACTCGCCCAGTCGGTCTGCACACGGTCGGCGTAGACTACGTCGGAGAGGTAGAATCGGCCCTCCTCTCGCAGGAAACCGCTCAACCTCTCCAGGGCGATCAGCTTCCACGCGTCGGGCAGATGATGAAGGGCCATCTGAGACACGATCGCGGCAACGGGTGCATCGTGATGCTGGTAGGTGAGGAAACCGGCGTTCACGAACACGATGTTATCGATCTGCTCGCCCTGCGCCTGCAGCGCGGCATAATCCAGCATGGTCGAGGACACATCGATTGCGATCACCTTGCGACACCGCCCGGCCGCTTCTCGGGCAAAGAGGCCGGTGCCCGTGCCGAACTCGAGAACCACGTCGTCAGGAGACAACGCCAAACGGCTGAGGATCTCTCGGGCCTCGTCTTTCGCGTCGCGGAAGGTCGACATACGTTCGTCGTACCGGCGGACCTCGGTGATGCTCTTGTAGTCCCAACCCCTTTGTATCGACTCGTCCCATTGCCACACAGGTCTGCTCACGACTCCCTCCCAACGCTGCGGGCTGCTCTTGTCACGATCCTGCCGAGGATCCGGGTGGCCGCGATGGCCACCATCTCCGCATTCGTCCTGCGTCTGAGCTATGACCCCACCGGCAAGGACGCAATCGCGTCACCAAGCCCCGCCTGCGCGGGCGCCTACCTCACGAACACATGGGCAAGCGGGGGCTTGATAGCGCTCGCACCGTTACCGCGGAGTTGCGCCTTCGCAAGAGAGAAGGCCTGAGCCGGGACAAGCGAGGACAGGGCGGCCGCTCCGTCGGCCGGTGAAAGCGCTCCGGCTTCGATGGTGAACGCCGGAAGCCGGTCCGCATACTCCCCGACCGTCAGTCCCGGTTGCGAGAAACCCTCAGGGTCCAACTCCAATATGAGACCCTCCTCCCGGCCCAGAACAGCCGAGACGGCCCGTTTCAGGCCCTCGAACCCGACGGCGTCGATGGAGGCCAAGACGTCGGACAGCGGGGGTCCTTTGACCGCGACAGGAACGTCCGTCGCCTGGGGAGCCGGACCGCTGGTAGTGGTGGAAGTGCCCAGCACAGCGGTGTCGGAGTAGACGGTCATGGTCTCGCTGCCACTCCGGCCAACGCTGCTCACGGTGACCAGAAGGCCCGCGGAGGTCTTCCCCTGCAGCTCCAGCTGCACTATGGAGCCGTCGCCCGCCCACGCCGCGGTCAGGTGGGTAAGCCGCGCATCGGCCACGTCGAGTCCTTCGCTACCCCGCGTCCACAGGTCGGTCAATCGGGCGCCAACGGTCGCTTGGTCCCACTGGACCCTGTCCGCAAACCCCGAAGCGCAACCCATCTGCTCCGGTCCTGCGCCGAACCTCGTCATCAGGTAGAAACCGAGCACGATGAGTACGATGACCACGACGACTTGGCGCGAGTAGGGCAGGCCTCTCCGGCCCCCGGAACCATCCGGTCCGGCCGCCGGACCGCCACGCCCCTCTTGACCCGAGCCGTCGCTCGGAGACCCGCCCCGGCCCTCGTCTCGATCGCCCGACACTGCGTCCCCTCCTAGGTCGACGCCTACTCCTGCTGCCGGATGATGTTACCGGACCTGTCCATATAGGCCCACGCGGCTGGAGAGAGACGGTCCCCCGAGAGGTTTTCGGATGAGGGTGCGGCCGCCATCGCTTGAGCGACGCCGTCGTCCGTCGCCGGGGCCTCAGCCAGGTAATAGATCCCCACACCGATCGCGGCCAGCACTATGATGGCGACGAGGATCCACGGTATGAAACGCCGCCGACGACTACGCCCCAGATAGCGGAAACCGTGCAGGTTGGCGGGCAGCCCGATGGGCGGTATGGACGCAGTTGGAGCCGGGGACTGCGGCGTGGGGGCCGGGGACGGCGGCGGGGTTGGAGCTGGCGCTATCGACTCACGGGCCTCAGCTTCGCCTTGGCCCGTCGCCGGCGGCGCGCCGCAGTCGGCGCAGAACCTATAGGAGCCTTCAGGCAGTTCAACTCCACAGCGTGCGCACCTCTCCATAACGTCCCCTCGTCCCCTTTGCGTCCGACGCCTACAATGGTAGTGGAGTGAAGAGATTCACTCAAGCGGCAGGCACCCGTATGGGACTGGGCGGTCTCAGCTTCACTAACGGCCCACGCCGTGTCTCGGTGGGCGTCTGTACCTGCTTCCAGGCGCTGCCGTTCGCGCCCGATCAACTGCGGCACCCAGCCATTATCGGGCACCCGGCCGTTGTCCGGCACCTGGCGGCAGTCCCCCGCAGCCCCGTTCATGGATGAGGGGGGCTCCTTCTCGGAGCCCCCCTCACGACGAACCAACCCGTTATACGCGGCTCAGGACTACTGCTCGGACGGGAGGATGTTGCGAAGCGGATAGGCGCCCTTCTCGACGATCTGGGCATTCTCTACCTGCTGTATCCGGCAGGAGTCGACGCCCTGCACGTTACCTTCTCCATAGGTGTATTTGGAGACAGAGATGCCCCCGGTGTCAAGGTCCTTGATCTGCCAGTAGCCCTTCTTGAGCACGTCTTCGGCGGTGAGTTTGGCGGGATCCACCTCCATGGCGGCCAAACGCAGGGCCAAGATCTGCGTCATGCCCTCGATCACGCCGTCAAGGTACATGATGTTGGTGTTCTTCTTGTTGGGTCTGTAGGTATCCTGCAGCATGTCGGCGAACTTGATACCCGGCACGTCTGCGTCCTGGGCGCAGAAGTCGCCCGCGACGACGACTCCGTTGCCGGTCGCCCCCATGTCGGGCAGGAATATCTGCAGGTGGGCCGGATTGCCAAGTGCGAAAGTGATCTCGTACTCCTGTCCCACTCCCATGCCGAGACGGACGGCTTCCTTGACGGTGGGCTGGCTACCCGGGTTGACCATGACGCCCAGCGTCAGGTCGACCTTGTTGTCCTTGAGCCAGGCCAGCTGAGTCGTCGGGGGAGCAGTCGGTACCATGGGCACGAACTGCGCACCCACGAACTCGTAGCCGAGCGACACTAGGTATTCCTGCATCTGAGGGATATCGATGTTGCGGCCCAGCGGGCTGTCGGCCGTCAGATAGGCCACTCTGGGGGCCCGCGTCTCGGTCCAACTCTCGAGGAACCATTCGGCGACCGAGGCCATCTCGTCGGTGTAGATAGGGGCGTTGGTGAAGATGTTGCCCACCGGCTGCAGGTAGGCGGGCGAGGTGGACTGGCTGGTGGCGCCGATGTTGTCCTCAACCAGCAGGTCCTTCAGGGCCATACCCTCCGGGGACCCACTGACCCTCGACACCATCATACCCTTGGACTTCTGGTCCTCGTAGATAGTCAGAGTCTTCGCCGGGTCGAGAGCATCGTCGGCCCAGAGAAGCTCGAAGGTGATGTTGGCCGGGATGGTCCAGTCGGTATGCCAAGGCGCTATGACCTTGTTGTCGTTCACATACTGGACGTAATCCTGGAATCCGGCCAGCACAGCGGCGCAGTCCTCAGCGTACGCACCGGTCAGGGCGAACGTGCCGCCTACGTAAAGGGTGACCGGCTCCCCCACGGTAGTGGTGGTCTCAGCGGGGGCCGTCGTCTCAGTGGCGTCGCCGGTGGTCTCGGTAGCGCCGCCCGCGGTTGTGGTGACGGCGGCAGCGGTAGTGGTGGTCTCGACCTCATCCTCGCCGCACGCCGTCATCAAGGGTAGCGTCACGAGTACAATCGCAAGCAGGCTCAGGATCCAATATCTCTTCATGTTCCCTTCAACCCCTCTCACTTGTTATCCCCGCTTCTTGCCGAATGCCGTTACCTTTGTCGAATCGTCCTACCTCCTCCTTAGAGAGACCGGTCCTCCTTGGCCCGGATAGTGTCCGCCGTCAGAACGGCCATGCCTGATAGTAGTTTCTCAAACGTTCCCATATGTGAGAGATGCCCCGCGGGGCGAATATCAGGAACAGAATGATCGCCAGGCTCGGCAGGATCAGACCCAGACCGACGGCGGCCTGGGGGTTGACGAGGTCGGCGAGTGGCGGCCCGATCTTGGTCGCCAACTGCTGCAGCAGCTTGATGGCTATCGCCCCATATATGGCCCCCGACACACTGCCCATGCCGCCGACGATGAGCATCCCAAGCAACCAGACCGAATCGAAGAACGGGAACTGCTCGACGTTGGCATACAAGTAGTACTGGACCGACAGCCCACCGGCGATGCCGGCGAAGACGTTGCCGATGAAGAACGCCTGCAGCTTGTATGAGAACAGATTGACGCCCATGACCTCGGCCGCCAGGTCGTTGTCGCGGATGGCCACGAAGGCCCGTCCGGCTCGGGTGCGCAGTATGTTCTTGGCCACAATGGTGGCGATCACCACCAGCACCATTACGAAGTAGAAGTAGTGCGCCCTATCCTTAAGTGAGAGCCCGAACAGGTCGGGAGAGGGCACCCTCAGGCCTTCGGTGCCGCCGGTCAGGCTACGGAACTGAAGCACCAACCAGTGGATTATGAAGTAGGCGGCCACCGTCGCCATGATCAGATAGAAGCCCTTTATCCGCAAAGAAGGCAGGCCGAAGATGATGCCTACCACACCTGCCATCAGCCCGGATATGGGGAGGGCCAACCAGAAGGGCAGACCCCCTTTGGCGCAGAGGATGGCCAGCGCATAGCCGCCCACCATCATGAAACCCGAGTGGCCCAGTGACACGAGCCCGCAGTTGCCGGTCAGGATGTTCAGACCGTGGGCGCTGATAATGGTGATGCCGATGACGGTCGAGAGGGCCAGGAAGGAGTTCGAAGCCCACTGCGGGATGGTGAAGACGAAGACGATGACGATCGCTAGAAAAGCCCAGTTCGCCTTAGTGCGCACCAAGGCCGCGTCTTGGCCATAATCCTGAGCATACGTGCCGCTGGGTAGTCTTATCATCTAGACCCTCTCGATCCTCTTGAGGCCGAACAACCCGTGCGGCTTCAGGATCAGCACGGCCAACATGATTATGAAGGGGAAGACACCGGCCAGACCTCCGCCGGAAGGCATCAGGGGATCGAGGTAGCCGGCGGCCAGATTCTCTAGGATCCCAAGCATGACACCCGCCAAGATGGCTCCGCCGATGGAGTCGAGTCCGCCTAGGATGACCACCGCCAGCGCCTTCAGCCCGATCTCGGAGAGCGGTGGTGAGACTCCCGAGACTCCTCCCAGAAGAACCCCTCCGACCACGCCTACCACACAGGCGATCACCCAGACCAAGGCATAGACCATGGTGGCCTTGATGCCCAGACTGCGCGTGACCTGTTCGTCCTCTGCCGTGGCCCTCATGGCCAGCCCTATCTTCGTGTACCGGAATATGAACATGAGGATGGCCACCACGATAACCGAGACGATCAGACCCAGCAGCGAGGAAGGCGGCACCGAAACGGCCCCCAGTTTAAGGGTCAGCTCGGGCAGCACGTCATGGTAGGTCACGTAGTTGCCGCCCCAGCCCATGATGGCGATCCCGTCCATGACCCCGGCGAGCGCGATGGTCATCATGACGATGGCCAACGCAGGTTGACCCAGCAAGGGACGGAGGGCCAGACGCTCGATCACCAGCCCCATGACCACTCCGACCCCGATGGATGCGATGATGGCGATCCAGACCGGCAATCGGAGCGGCATCAGGAACGTGTAGCCGAAGTAGGCGCCCAACATGACGATCTGACCCTGCGCGATGTTGAACGCCTGCGAGCACTTGAAGATGATCACGAACCCGATGGCGATGAGCGCATACATCATGCCCAACGCCAGGCCGGTGACGAACAATTGGAAGAAGAAGGTCATCTGTCACCTCGCCCGACCGTCGCGATTTGGATGGCGGTCGTGACTCTGCCGACACGACCGTCTTGATACGTGATCTCCGCTTCAACCTCGACACTCTTGGCGTCGCCGCCCAGCGCCTCGATGATGGCGGGGTACCTCTCTCTCAAGAGGGCCCGCCGAAGTTTGCGATTGCGGGTCAGTTCAGACTCGTCGGGGTCGAACTCCTTGTGCAGGTTCACGTACTTGCCGATCCAACGGGTGTCCGGCAGACCCTTGTTGACGGTCGAGATCTCCCCCTCGATCAACCGGTAGATCTCAGGCTTCTGCGAGAGGTCGCCGAAGGTCGTATAGGTGGTCTTGTTCTTGTCGGCCCAGCGACCGGTGTTGTCGGCGTCGATGATGATCACGGCCGACACGAAGTCGCAGCCCTCGGCCGCCAGGATCCACGCGTCCTTGATGTAAGGGCTGTGCTTCAGGCGGCTCTCGAGATCCTGAGGAGCGATGACGTCGCCGCACGGCAGGGTGATGAGATCCTCGAGTCGATCGACGAAGACCAGTTCCCCGTCGGGGCCTATGTGGCCCTTATCACCCGTGCGCACCCAGCCGTCGGCCCACGCTCGTTCCGTCGCTACGGGGTCGTCGTGATAGCCAAGGAACGCCCCAGGGCTCCGGACCAGGATCTCGCCCTCGTCGGAGAACGCGACCTCCACGCCGGGATTGACCGTCCCGACGGCGTCCGGAAGCTGGATCTTGTCCGCCGCACCCGTCACGGCCCCCGCCTCGGCAGAGCCATATATGCTCTTCAGGGGCACTCCCAGGGCATGGAAGAAATGGAACGCCTCCGGAGACAACGTCGACCCGTACGTGTAGCAGACCCGCGCACGAGGTAGGCCCAAGCTGTCGCGGACTGGACGGTAGACGAGTAGGTCGGCGAGCACGTTGAGGATCCGCCACTGCAGTCCCGGCCTGCGCCTCTCAAGCTTCGCTTCGGCCATCCTCTCACCCACCGGCATCAACCAGCCCGAGATCGTCCTCTTGAAGAAGTCGGCTCCCCGCAACCTCGCCTGGACATGGCCGGCCTGGTTCTCCCAAAGCCTCGAATTGTAAAGTGCGATCGTGGGCGCGATCTCACGCATGTCCTCCTGCTGGGTCTCCGAACTCTCCGCGTAATTGACGGTGCCCCCGCAGAGAAGGTGGCAGCCTAAGGCGACCCATTGTTCGGTGATCCAAGCAGGTGGCAGGGTGCAGGCCAGATCGTCCTTGTGGCTGAGATGGTCCAGTTCGTAGTAAGTCCACGCACTCGTCATCAATGACCTGTGGCTGTGCAACACTCCCTGAGGAGTCTCTCTCGTCGCGCCTGACGTATAAACGATGGCGCATACGTCGTCTGCACCGCCGGCCGCGACACTTTCCTCGAAAACCCCGGGATGTTCTTCTTCGTAGCGCCGCCCCAGCTCCAAGACATCCCTCAGACCGACGAACGCTCCGTTGTCGTGTCTGCTCAGGCCTTTGTAGCGCCAATAGATGACCGTCTTCAAATGGGGGAGGCGCTCACGGATCAGAAGGATCTTGTCGGTCTGCTCTTCGTCTTCCACCATAGCGAAGTCGGCCTGACAGTCCGCGGCTAAGAACTCGACCTCGGCCGCCGACAGATCGGAGTACAGGCCCACACTGATGCCCCGGTTACACTGGGCGGCCATCTGAGCGAAGAACCACTCCGGAGAATTGTCCCCCACTATGAGAAGCCTGTCTCCAGGATTGAAGCCCAGAGACCGCAGACCCAGGGCGAGATATTTCACCTGCGACAGGTAATCCTGCCAGCTGTGTGACTGCCATATGCCGTAATGCTTGTAGCGCATAGCCTTGGCGGAAGCGCCGAACCGCTCGCTGTTGTGCACCAGCCATTTCGGCCAGGTATCGAGCCTGGTGAGATCGGTGTCGGCCGGCGTCGTCAAGAAAGCCGCCTTTCAACACCTGGGCCGCTCAAGAGAGACGCCTCTGGGGCGTGAGAGCCGCTCAAGAGAGACGCCTCTGTGGCGCGAGAGCCGCTCAAGAGAGCCACCTCTTCCTCCGTCGATAGTGCTTCACTTCTCGGTAGTTCTTGCGCACACCGCTCGACGAGACGCCCATGTAGAACTCCTTGACGTCCTCGTTGTCCTTGAGCTTCTCGGCCGGACCGTCCAGCACTATCCTGCCGTTCTCCATGACGTAGCCGTAGTCGGCGATGCCCAGAGCCGCCTTCACGTTCTGCTCCACTATCAGCAGCGACACGCCGCGTTCCTGGTTGATCCTCTGAACGATCTCGTAGATCTCCTGCACCGCCATGGGCGCCAGACCGAGCGACGGTTCGTCCAGCAGCATAAGACGCGGGTCGGCCATCAGCGCCCGTCCGATGACGAGCATCTGCTGTTCACCGCCCGACAGGTACCCACTGACCCGTTTGCGATAGTCGCGGATCTTCGGGAAGTATGTGTAGACCATCTCCAGGTCGTTCTTGACCCCGGCCCGATCTCTCCGCCGGTAGGCGCCGACCTGCAGATTCTCCTCCACCGTGAGATGTTCCAGCACCCGCCGGCCCTCCATGACCTGACTGATGCCCATCTTCGCGATGCTCTCAGGACCTAGTTGGTCGATGCGCTTGTCGGCCAAAGAGATGTCGCCGCCGCGGATCTGCCCCTGCTCTGTCCTGAGCAGCCCCGAGATAGCTTTGAGCGTGGTGGTCTTGCCTCCGCCGTTGGCCCCGATGAGAGCCACGATCTTGCCGCTTCCCACCTCCAGGGAGATGCCGTGCAATACCCGGATGACACCCAGGTACGAGACCTCGATGTTGTTGACCTTGAGCATCTTGTTACGCCTCCTGCCCCAGGTAGGCCTCGATCACCTCGGGATCGGACTTGATCTGATCCGGTGTGCCCTCCGCGATCTTCCGTCCGAAGTTGAGCACCGCGATCCTCTCGGCGATATCCATGACCACGCCCATATCGTGCTCGACCAGGATGATGCTGCGGATGCCGTCCCTGAGCACCGGGTTGTCCGGGTAGGTGTCCCCTTGGCCTTCGTAGACATCGAGGATGAAGCGGGCGATGTCTTCCTTCTCTTCCAGGTTCATACCCGCCATCGGCTCATCCAGCAAGAGCACCTTGGGCTCCAAGGCCAGAGCTCGTCCCAACTCCACCCGCTTGCGAAGACCGTACGGCAACGCTTCCACTACCTGCTTCCTGATGGACTGGATCTCGAGGAAGTCTATGATCTCCTCGACCGTCTGGCGGTGCTTGATCTCTTCCCTGCGGGAGCGGCCGTAGTAGAGGGCCCCGTCCACGAAGTTCTGTTTCATGAAGACATGGCGGGCCGCCATGATGTTGTCCTGGGTGCTCAGACCGGTGTAGAGCTCGATATTCTGGAAGGTGCGGGCTATACCCATCCTCGCCAGCCGGTCCGGGCGCTGGCGCGCGATCTTGGTCTCGTGGAAGTAGATCTGGCCCCTTTGGGGTTTGTAGAACCCGCTGATGCAGTTAAGGAGCGCCGTCTTGCCGGCGCCGTTGGGCCCGATTATGGCCAGGATCTCGTTGTTGTTGACGTCCAAACTGACGCCGGAGAGGGCGTTGACGCCGCCGAAGCTGAGCGACACGTTTTCAATGCGTAGAACCGTCTCTTTATCGGCTACATCATTCACCGGTAGACCCCATGCAGTTTGACCGTATCGATCATGGCCCGAAGGTTCTGTTCCCTACCCCCATCCGCAACCGCGCCGATGTCGAGAATGAACCCGCCGTGTTCGCCGGCCGAATCGATCAGAGCACGTGTATATTCGATTATCTCCTGCTCGGTGCCGGCATGGATCATAGAGAGAGGGATGTTGCCCTGGATGCAGGCCACGCGGCCTATGGTCTCCTTCGCGAGAGTCATGTCGGTCTGGTCGAAGAGCCAAACTGTGCGGGCCCTCGGCAGGTCCATGATGGCCTTGAGACGTGAGCCGTACCTGCCCTCCGCGAACAGGTAGGGGATGAGGCCCTGCTCGATGAGGCCCAGGATGACCTTCTTCAACGTCGGCCAGTAGAACGTGTCGAACTGCTCATCACTCATGAAGCCGTCCGCCCCCTTGTGCAGCGGTATGAAGATAAGGGGGGTGCTCGGGGGCCTGGCGGCTCTCAGGACCCAGTCGATGGCGATGGGCACGAGCCGTTCACAGGCGGCCACGATCTTCTCGGGGCGTCTGTACATATCGACGACTACGCCTTTGGTCCCTCGCAGGGTGTCGCCGAGGATGTCGAAGGGGGCTTTAGTCCCCCCACCTGCGTAAGAAGGTTGACCGGCGCACCTGAGTTCGTTCAGCAGGGCCAACATGGTCCGCGACCAAACCCCGACAGCACGCGAAGCCGCGGCCAGACCCTCCAACCCTGCCGTCATCTCCGGCGAGCCCCAGGCGCCCACGTGGCCGGCGATAAAGGGCAGCTCGGTGAAATCGAAGAGTGAGGATAGTCGGGCGAAACCTCCAAAGGCCCCGACGGTCCGGGGAAGATAGACGCGCAGCATGTAATCCGAGGGATCCGAGATCAGGTGGTCGTATTCCTCGGGAAGCATCCACTCCCTCTCGTTGTACTGGAAGTTGGCGTCATACGGCACACCGTGCCCCGGCCAGAAATAGAGTCTGTAGTCCACATGCTCCAGGATGGGAGCGGGAGTGGTGGTGAAGAGCGGGCTGACCAGCGAGTCCGGCTGGAATTCCAGGTTGAAGTCCCGCCAAGCGGCGGCCGCTCGGGGAGGATCGCGCATGACATCGTACATGTCGATGCCGGCCCAAACCGCGGGCCAAGTGCCGGCATTGAGGTTGAAGGGCACCCTGTCGGGCACTTCGAGATTGAGCGCTGCAAGCAGCCGGTCGACGCGGACTCTATACATCTCCGCCGCCTCAGAGCTGATGAACTCCAAGTCCGGGTTGCGCCAGCGTTCGATCCTCCGGTCGCGCCGCTCATCGGCGGTCAGCTCTTCCCAGGGCTTCTCCGCGACAGGGCCGTTCGAAACAGCGGCCGTGACCTGCCTATCGAAGGCTTGGTCCATCCGGGCAATCTCGGCTGAGTGATCTCGTCACACCCTCCCCTTCACCGATCATCCGCCCAATGACTATACAAGGTGGCTAGTCGTTGCGCAAGTCACCTATCTATATGTTACGATTCTCATCAAGTAGCCAGGCTTTATAGTGGTTGTCGTGGCTCTAATCGGAGGAAGGCTCTGGGATGGGTACGCGTCCGGCCAAGAACCCAAGTCGCGTCACACTTCCAGAGAGACGCAGAAGTCCCGGGAGAGGGGTGCCTGCGTATCTCCAGATCGCCCAAACCGTCGGCGAGCGCGTGACTTCGGGGTTCTATCCTGAGGGGAGCCTGTTGCCTTCCGGCGCCCAGTTCTGTGCAGAGTTCGGCGTCAGTCCGATGACCGTACGCAGGGCCCTCACGATACTACAGGACCAAGGTCTGGTCGTCGGGAAGAAGGGTAGAGGGACCTTTGCGCGGTCTCTTAACTTCAGCGATTCTGCCTTCCGGCTGGATTCACTCGCGAGTGATTGGCTGGATGCGTCGTCGGAAATACGCCTACTCTCAGCCTCGATGGCTGAGGCGGACAACAAGGTCGCATTGATGCTTGGCGTGACCCCTGGTGAGCTTGTGGTCTTGTTACGGCGCTTGGTGCTCAGGAATGATAGTCCGGCCATGTACCACCGAGAGTACATCGTATACGACCCCCGCCGACCTCTCGTCGAGTCTCAACTACACTTCACCTCCATGGACTCTTTTCTCGACTCGGGCGAGGCAGGAAGGTTCCCGCAGGGTGAACTCACGCTGACCGCCGTGCCCCTGGACGCCGAGAGCTCCGAGGCCTTGCAGGAACCTGAGGGAACCTTCGCCCTATGTTTGGAACACGTCCTCCAAGATAGTGACGGCGCCCCGGTCAGTTGGGGCTGGTTCCTCGTGAAGGCCCAACTATTCCGGCTGACGACGCGCTTGGGATCTCGGCGGACAGGCGAGGGGAGTAGCGCCTGATGATGACGCTCGAAGACCTGCGGATCGCGCTCATCGAACTGGACGAGAAGCGAACCGTCCGGTCGGCACAAGAGTTGCTTGCCAACGGAGAAGCCCCGCCGGAATCGATCCTCAGCACCTGCCATAACGCTCTGAGGGTGGTGGGTGAGCGTTATGAAAGGCAGGAATATTTCCTGTCGGCCCTCATAATGGCGGGCGAGATCTTCACACGGGTCCTCAATTTGGTCGAGCCGGAAGTGAAGCCGATCCTCGGAGAGAAATCCTCCGGGAAGGTGGTGCTGGGGACCGTCGCCGGCGACATCCACGATATCGGGAAGAATATGTTCGCCTCCTCCCTACGGGCCCATGGCTTCACGGTGGTCGATCTGGGCGTGGATGTAGCTCCTCAGATATTCCTGGAGGAGATCAGGCGGAGCCGCCCCGACGTGGTCGGGCTCTCGGGGTTGATAGTCCGCGCTTTCGAAAGCATGAAAACCACGGTGGCCCTCGTGAAGGACGACGAACCGAAGTCAGGATACCGGCCCCCTATCGTGATCGGCGGAGCAATCATCGACAGCCGAATATGCCGGTATTGCGGAGCCGACTCGTGGAGTGCGGATGCCATCGAGGGCGTGCGCATCTGCGAGCGCCTCGTTGCCGCTCGAGCTGCTCAAAACGCCTAGCCGGTGCCGGACTGAGGCGCCGGGATCAGCTTCGGCCTCGGCGCGGCCAACGCCGTATGGCTCTCCGCGCAGGTCCGTTCGGTGAGATGCTACTCGGCCTCTTCCCAGGTCACAAGCGGCAGCTCATGAGGCACCAGCATGTCGGCATGGCAGGGCAGGACCCGCACCGAGTACCCGTGTAGACCGGCAGCCCTAGTGAGCACTGCACCCCTGTAGAGATGCACACCATTATCGCAACCCACCCATTCGAGCGGGGTGCGGCGGCCGTTGCGCAGATTCCCGTCGGGCCGCAGACCACTGCAGTAGGCCTCTACCAGCACATCCGTGCGGTCGAGACTCCCCAGGCAGACTCGGGCTGCGACCTCGATGTTCTCTCCCACGGTCACCTCGAGGGTGCTTGATTCCTCAACCCCGATGATCTTGACGTCGCACCAAGCGCCGCGTATCCGCGTCTTCCAGGCGGACAGCTCTCTGGCCTTGGCGTAATCGTCGGCCTTCATCCTGCGGTAGCGCTCCGCGATGGGGAGGTAGAAGCGCTCGGTGTACTGCCTCACCATCCTGTCCCCGGAGAAGGCGGGGGTCAGGATACGGATTGAATTCTTCATCAGAGCGATCCAGCCTCGAGGGAGGCCGTCGGCATCGCGCTCGTAGAACAGCGGCACCACCTCCTGCTCGAGGAGCGAATAGAGCAGCCCGGCGTCGACTTCGTCCTGATAACCGGCATGGACGAACTCCTCCCCGTTGCCTATCGCCCATCCCGCCCCGGGACGGTACGCTTCGGCCCACCACCCGTCGAGGACCGAAAGATTGAGACCGCCGTTGGGCGCCACCTTCATGCCGCTCGTGCCGCAGGCCTCGTAGGGCCTGCGCGGTGTGTTAAGCCAAACGTCCGCACCCTGAACCAACATGGCCGTCTTGCTAAGGTCGTAGTCTTCGAGGAACACCACGTGGTCGGACAGGCCCTCGCGCTTGACGGTGTCCAACAACTGGCGGATGAAATCCTTGCCGGCTCCGTCTCTCGGATGGGATTTGCCCGCGACGATCAACTGCACCGGCCGCGTCTCGCTCAGCAGGATCGCCTTCAGCCGTTCCACATCGTGAAAGAGAAGCGTGGCCCGCTTATAGGTGGCGAAGCGGCGGGCGAACCCGATGGTGAGCGCATCGGGCCGTAACGGCGTACGAGTGGGGCGCGAGATGGCGCCCGCCCGTAGCAATCCAGACTCACGCGCCCCTGCCTGTTCGCGCGCGTACGCCACCAGCCGTTCGCGCAGGCGGCTGTGAGCATGCCATAGCTCAAGGTCGGGGATACGCTCCACTCTTTGCCAGGAATTCGTCGAGGAGATCTCCTCACGCCATCTGGGCCCTAGATAGTGATCGAAGAGCTGCGCCATCTCCGAGGCCACCCAGCTCTTGGTATGGACACCGTTGGTCACGGATTCTATAGGCATCTCACCAGGAGCGAAATCCACCCAGCCGGGTTGCATCATGCGTGCGGTAGTGCGGCGATGCAGACGGCTGACGGCGTTGCGGCGCGGGGCCTGACGCAGCGCCAGGATGGCGACGTTGAACTCCTCGTCCTCCGCCTCAGGGTTCACCCGGCCCATACCCATGAAGGTTTCGGTCTCGAGGCCGAGCTCCCCGAGGAGGCCCCCCATAAGGTCGTCGATGAGCGGCTTCGAAAACAGGTCGAATCCTGCGGACACGGGGGTGTGTGTAGTGAAGAGAGTCCCGGCTGAGGTCGCCTGTCGGGCCTCCAGGAAGGTCAGCCCGTGTTCCTTCATGGCCTCGCGCATGCGCTCCAGACTGGAGAACACCGTGTGTCCCTCATTAAGGTGGCATACCTGGGGGCTCACACCGAGCGCCTTGAGCGCCCGCATCCCCCCTACGCCGAGCAGCAACTCTTGGGCGAGGCGGTCTTCAACGCCTCCACCGTACAGCTCGCTGGTGATGCGCTGCCCGGCCGAGTCGTTCTCGGGTAGAGCGCTGTCGAGAAGGTACAGCGAGATACGGCCCACTTGGACCCTCCACACCCTGGCCCAAACCGTCCGCCCCGCCATGTCGACCGAGATCTTGAGGGGCGGGCGCCCGTCAAGAGAGGTGGTCCTGCCCGGGTCGGTCGGAGCGGTCGCGTCTGGGTCGGTGCGCGACGCCGGGCGCCACACGTCCCCAGCCGCCACCGGCAGGACCGGCAACGTGCTCAAGTCGTGGACACGATACTCCTCGTACTGCCACCCCTCGTTGTTGAGTCGCTGGGTGAAGTAGCCCTTGTTGTAGAGCAACCCCACCGCCACCAGAGGCAGGTCCAGGTCACTGGCCGATTTGAGATGGTCACCCGACAGGACACCCAGGCCCCCGGAGTAGACAGGGAGACACGCGGCCAGTCCATATTCCATGGAAAAATACGCGATCGCCAGATCGTCCTCTTCTGGATAAGCGGAGCGGAACCACCCAGGCTCCCCTAGGTAGCGGCGCAGGTCGGCCAGGGCTTCGTTCATATGGGTCAGAAAAGCGGGCTCGGCAGCTGCATGCTCCAATCGCTCCCGAGATATGCGCCGCAAGAGCCGGACCGGGTTGCCGCCGCATTTTTCGAGCATTTCAGGATCGAGGTGCTGGAAAACCTTATAAGCGCGGATATCCCATGTCCACCGCAGGTTGACGGCCAGCTCCTGGAGACCACCAAGGCGGGGTGGAATCTCGGGGTACACGCTGAACTGATGGACTTTAGGCACGCTGACTTATTCCCCTCCGTCGCGCGGGCAATGCGCCTAGAACGACACGCGCATTATCCCATACCTCGGCGGGCAGCCGACAAGACCACCCGACAAGGCGATGAATGGAGTGCCGGCGGGGGGAAGGCCGGCCCTTCGAACGGGATCATCCACCGGGTCTAGAAGGACGCTGAAGACCACCCTCTGGCGGCCAGACGTTCGGCCCGCCTCAGCCCCAGGTGGGTGAGCGCCACATGCCCGAGGGTAGTCCACTCCACCACTCCTCGTTCCGCCCAATGGTCGCAGGCCTGTTCGGCATCTTCCGCCGTCAAGCCGAGCTCCAGGCTCACATCACCGTAGAAGACTGACCGCTTGGCCTCTCTCTCCGCCAGTTCGTACAGAGTACGTAGGTAGGCGTGCTCCAAGCCGTTTGCGATCTGCGATACGCGCATCGCCCCTCTCCTCTCGTGGCCGGCCACAAGCTGTATTGTGTCGCCGGATGCCTGAATAGCGCCTGAACACATGATAAGCAACCGAATCCATGCTATCCGTCGACTAGTATTTGGTAGAGTCTTCTTATGCCTCTACAGCGCGTGCAACCGTTCCCAGCAGAGGATTCAGGCGCAGCGTAGACATACCCCAAGGAGGACCAAGTGGCCAAGAAGCTGCACTCGAACCTGATCAAGAAGACGGCGGTGAGACCAGGGCCGGCCGGGCTGTACCCCAAGCCGCTCATCTGGATGGAAGCCAAGGACATGGAGGGCTTCAACGCTCACTTCGTCTACGGTTTCATCACCGAACCGGGTACGCTCCATCCCATGGAAGGCATGGTCGTCCACCCCTATGACGAGGTGCTCGTCTTCGCCGGATATCAGGACGGTAACGTGCGTCGTATCGACGCGGATATCTCCATAGTGCTGGGCGAGGAGCGCGAGATCCATAGGTTCCACAGACCCACCTACGTGATCATCCCCCGGGGTATGCCGCACGGCCCGGTGACCACACACTGGGTGGACAGACCACTGGCCCACTACATCATCGGCCTGTCACCCGAATACAAGGCGGAGACGCTGCCCGCCGGTACTCCCATCGAGGGTCACAGATACGACCACCTGGTCAAGGACCTCAAGTGCGAGCTCCCCGAATCGCTGAAGACCATGTCGGGCGAAGAAGACGCAGGTCCCAGCTACGCCAACATCATGGATGAACACGGCATCTTGCATCCGGCCGAGCACGGCGTGGGCCCGGGTAACGGCGACGACATCGTCTGGCTCTTCGGCGACAACCTGGAGGGTTTCGACGTCAACTTCACCTGGGGCTACTACACACGTTGCGGCAAGTGGCACCGCGGTGGGGAGATCCACACCCATCCGGAAGCCGAGATCCTCTGCTACCTGGGACTCGATCCCGACGACCTCGACTACCTGGGTGCGGAACTGGAGTTGGGCATGGGCAACGAGGTGGAGCGTCACATCTTCAACCCGCCCCCCATCGCCATCTGCCCTGAGGGGTTCCCACACCTGCCGCTCATCACCCGCTGGGTGGACA